>DHCFD07801__coassemble_1099_pt1 | contig 44466 bp, 38 predicted proteins | sample DHCFD07801__metabat2_high_PE_018 | metagenome-assembled genome bin DHCFD07801 | reverse complement strand
GTCGAGTGTGAGGTGCGAGTGTGGCATGTCCGGCTCCTTGTGCACCGTCATGCTCTCACGGTGTTGCTCGATGCGGTATCGGCCCGGGCAGCGCATCGGTAGGGTTCCGACGGACAGTAGGTGTCCAACCAGACACCTACCTCCTCAGATCCTGCCGCCCCCGACAAAGACATCATCGATGCGTGCACTTGTGGCCGCGACCTGCGCGGCCCTCGTCATCCCCCTCGTGGCATCCGGCTGCTCGGCCCCGTCCACCGGCGGCGATGCGACCCCGGACCGCCTCGTTCTCGCCGACAGCACCGATCTCGGCGAGTTCAACCCGGTGGCCGGCTACTCCGCCACCGGCGTGTCCCCGCTCTATGAGGGCTTGTTGCGACCCTCCGCTGAGGACGACACGCGGTTACCGCCGCTCGAGCCGGCACTGGCGGCCTCCGATCCGGTGATCTCCGACGACGGACGCACCTGGACCGTCACCCTCCGGGATGGCATCCACTTCCACGATGGGACCGACCTGGATTCCGGTGACGTCGCCGCGACCTACCGAGCCGTCACGGACCCGGCGTCGGCGTCGCCCAGCGCCGACGACTACACGCTCATCGACCACATCGACACCCCGGACGAGTCCACGATCGTCTTCCATCTGGACGCCCCCAACCGGGAGTTCTCCTCGAGGCTCCTGTTGGGGATCGCCCCCGGCGAGCGGCTGACCGGTGGTCCGGCCACCGAATCCTCCCTGAACACCGAGCCCGTCGGCACCGGGCCCTACCGGCTCGACGCACTGTCGCCCACGGAGGCCACGCTGTCCGCCGATCCGGATCACCGGGACGGCGCCCCCGCGGTGACCACGGTGATCATCCGGTCCGTTCCCGACGAGAACACCCGCGCCCAACTGCTCCTGACAGGCGAGATCGACGGTGCGCCACTGCCTCCGCGTCTGGCCGCCGGCCTCGACGGCCGCAACGGCATCTCCGTCGTCTCCGCCAACTCCGCCGACTGGCGCGGCGTATCGCTACCGATGTCCGATCCCTTCGCGTCCGACCCCGCCGCCCGCCGCGCCATGAACGTCGCCGTCGACCGGGACGCGATCGTCGACCAGGTCCTCGCCGGCGAGGGTCAGCCGGCGACGACCCCCATCACGGACGCCTACCCCGAACACGTCCCGATCGAGTTCGGACCCGACGACCCCGCGGCGCGCACCGCCCGAGCCGGGGAACTCCTCTCCGACGCGGGCTGGGAGCCCGGCCCCGACGGCATCCGCACCAAGAACGGTGCCCGGGCCGAGCTCTCCGTCGCCTACCACGCCGACGATTCCGTCCGCCGCGAACTGGCCGCGGCGTTCGCCGACCAGATGCGCCCCCTGGGCATCGCCGTCGAGCCCCGGGGCACCTCCTGGGACGAGATCGAGGCGAACGCGGACAGCGCCGCGATCCTGCTCGCCGGCGGCGACAACCCGTACACGATCGACACCCAGGCCCGCCGCGCCCTGCACTCACGCACCCCGGCGTCGGGCCCGTTCGACAATCCCGGTGGGTACCGGAACCCGGCACTGGACGCCGCCCTGGACCGGCTGCGCGAGCCCGGAAACCGGACCCCCGCCGACGAGCTGTACCAGGACGTCCAACGGGCCTACGGCGACGATCCCGGGTACGTCATCTTCGCCACCATGCGCCACACCTACGCTGTGCGCGACACCGGCCACACCGGGCCGGCCCCCATCCTCGAGCCGCACACCCACGGGGTCACCTGGGGCCCGTGGTGGGCGCTGTCGCAGTGGACGCCGCGGCCGTGATCCGGAGGCTGGGTGAACGTCGACGGGACCTGCTCGCGCTGACCGCGCGGCGGTCCGCGGTGGCGCCGGTGATCGTCCTCGCGGTCACAGCCACTGCTTTCGCCCTCGCCGCGATATCCCCCCTGGATCCCCTGGCGGCCCACCTGGGCTCGGCCTATCAGTTCACGGGATCGGCCGGACGCGAGGCGGCCCACACGGCGCTGGGCCTGGACACCCCGTGGTGGCAGGCCTGGTGGCAGTGGCTGACCGGCCTCCTCGCCGGCGACGCCGGGCACTCGTCCACCTACCGACAGCCGGTACTCGAGGTGATCGCGCAGCGTCTGCCCTGGACGATGGGCCTGTCCGCGGTCGGGCTCGCCCTCGCTCTGGCAGTGGCGATCACCGCCGGCCTGACAGCCGCGTACCGGCCCGGCGGAGCCACTGATCGGACCCTGGCCGCGATGGCGGTCGTCCTGTCGGCGGTCCCCACGTTCGTCTCCGCCCTCGCCGCGGTGGCGGTGTTCGCTGTCGCGTTGCGCTGGCTGCCCGTGGCGGGAGCGTGGGACACCGGTCACCAGCCGACCATCGGAGCGGTGGCCCGGCACCTCGTGCTGCCGGCACTCGTGCTCGCCGCGTCCCAGCTCCCGTGGATGACACTGACCGTGCGGCAAGCGGTACTGCGCGCGCACGACTCGGTTCCGGTACGAGAGGCCCGTGCCCGGGGCCTGTCCCGCCGGACGGTCGTCACCGGGCACATCGGTCCGGTGTCGTGGACGCCGTTGATCGCATTGACCGGGGCACGCCTGCCGGAGCTCATCGTCGGAGCCGTCGTCGTCGAGCAGGTGTTCGCCTGGCCCGGACTGGCCGGCTCCGCCCGCGCCGCCCGGGCTCACATGCCCGACAGCCTGCTCAGCGCCGGGCCGCCCATCCGGGAGATCAACACCTCGGAGAGGGCGCCGAATGACTGCAGCTCGTCGTCGTCGAGCCCCTCGAACAACCACTCCGCCAGGGCCACGCGCGCGTCGACCACCTCGTCCACGATCCGGCGGGACTTGTCGGTGAGGCTCACCAGCCGCACCCGGCGGTCCCCGGGCTGCATGGACCGGACCACGTGGCCGCTCGTCACCAGGCCGTCGACCAGCGCCGTGATCTGCCGCGGCGAGCAGTCCAGGTAGGTCGCGAGGTCCACCTGCCGGGTCTCCCCCTCGAGTCCGAGGACGAACATCAGCTGCAGTCGCGGGACGGTGAGCCCGTACGCCGCCGCCGCCCGCGCGATCGAGCCCGCCATCTCCTCGGAGAGCAACAATGCGCGATCGAGAATCTCGCTCCTGGATAGTGCCACGAGTCTATAGTTACCACCATTCAGCTTCTATCGGCCCGCTCGTCCCGAGCGGGTGTGGAGACCGAGGAGACACCGTGGCCGTGACGATCCCCGCAGGATTCGATTTCACCGATCCCGACCTGTTCGAGAAGCGGTTGCCCCACGAGGAATGGCGGCAGCTGCGGCAGTCCGAACCCATCCACCGCGTGGAGAAGCCCCGGGGGTGCGACGGTTTTGACGACGACCACTACTGGCTGGTCACCAAGCACGCCGACGTCAAGGAGATCTCCCGCGTCACCGGCGAGACGTTCTCCGCCAGCGAGAACACCATGATCCCCCGGTTCGCCGAGGGCACAGAGCGCTCGATCATCGAGGCCCAGCGCGAGATGCTGGTCAACGAGGACGGCGAGATCCACAAGAAGCACCGCCGGATCATCTCCCGAGGGTTCACCCCCCGCGGCGTGGCCGGCATGCGCGACGAGCTCGCGGACCGCGCGCGCAGGATCGTCACCGAGGCCGCGGAGTCCGGCGCCGACGACTTCGTCACCGCCGTGGCCTCGGAGCTGCCCCTGCAGGCCATCGCCGAACTCCTCGGTGTGCCGCAGGAGGACCGGCACAAGATCTTCGAGTGGTCCAACACCATGACCAGCTACGACGCCCCCGGGGGCATGGACATGGCGGCCGTGGCGTCCATGCAGCTCATCGAGTACGCCAACGCCATGGCCGAGTCGCGGACCCAGAACCCGCAGGACGACATCGTCACCAAGCTCGTCCAGGCCGACATCGACGGCGAGCACCTCTCGCCCGAGGAGTTCGGCTGGTTCGTCACCCTGCTCGCGGTGGCCGGGAACGAGACCACCCGCAACGCCACGACCCACGGCATGGTCGCCATGCTCGACAACCCCGACCAGTGGGAGTTGTTCAAGTCCGAGCGGCCCGAGACGGCCTACGACGAGATCCTGCGCTGGGCCTCCCCTGTCACGCAGTTCCAGCGCACCGCCACCGAGGACGTCGAGATCGGCGGCGTGCAGATGGCCAGGGGCGACCGGGCGGTGATCTGCTACGCCTCGGCGAACTTCGACGAGGACGTGTTCACGGACCCCTTCAGCTTCGACATCCTCCGCGACCCCAACCCGCACGTGACGTTCGGTGGCCAGGGGCCGCACTACTGCATCGGCGCGAACCTGGCCCGGATGCAGCTCGAGCTGATCTTCAACGCGATCGCCGACCACATGCCGGACCTCACCGCGCTCGGGGACCCCACGCGGCTGCGCTCCGGGTGGCTCAACGGCCTCACCGAATGGAAGGTCGACCTGGGCACCTGCCCGGTCGCGCGCTGATCACGGCCCCGGCGGGGGCTCGTCCCCACACACGCCCACAAACGCAGGCAGTTGCTGCAGAAGTCATTGTTGCTACGCCTGCGGCTGCGGCGAGCGCCTGCGGCTGCGGCGACTGCGCGTGTTTGCGGCGAGTGCGTGCGTTTGGGGCGAGCGCGCTCCCACGGTGACGTCGCTCGTCAGGTGAGCCACGCCTGTAGCAGCATGAACGTGGCCGTGCCCACGACGATGCTCAGGGCTGCGCGCCGAAACAGCAGGTGCACAGCAAGAGTGAGCGCCAACGCGGTGGCGGCGGGCACCCACGAGGCCGGCTCGGTGGTCGTGTCGCGCAGCGTGTAGACCACCAGCACCACCATGACGCCCGCCGGCATCGTGCGTCCCAGGTAACGCACGACCGCCGAGTCCCGCAGCCGCGTGAGCGCCACGAACGGTGCTGCACGCAGCGCCACGGTCACGAGGAACATCACGCCCAGGCCGGCCAGCAGGTAGCCCGTGGACGGCATCGGGAGGTCGGCCGGTGGAGCCGTCACGATTCCGCCCGCCCGGTGCGGGACTGCCAGGCGTAGCGGGCGAGCAGCACCAGCACGAAGCCCGCCAGGCCCACCACCAGCATCTGTTCCGGCGCCACCCACGCCGCGACCAGCCCGCACAGCAGTCCGAGCACGGGCGCGGGCAGGTCACCCGAGGCGCGCCACCCGTCCACCGCGAGGACGGCGAAGAGCGCGGTCAGGGCGAACTGGAGTCCGTCGAGGCCGGGCGGCAGCGCGGCGCCCACCAGGCCGCCGGCGATCCCCGGGAGCACCCAGAGCGACTGGCAGGTGATCGCGATTGTCAGGGTGCGCGGCCCCGTCATCTCACTGCGCCGCTTGGTCGCGGTGATCGCGTACACCTCGTCGGTGAGCGCATACACGGCGTACAGGCGGCCCGGCCGCGAGCGGATCGCCTCGATGGGGAAGCTCAGACCGTAGAACACGTGCCGGAAGTTCACCAGGAACGCGGCCGCCGCCAGGGAGTACAGGGGAGTGACGGCGGTGAGCAGGCCGATCGCGAGGAACTCCATCGATCCGGCGTAGATCACCACCGAGAAGACCGGCGCCCACCACCAGTCGAATCCGGCCTGGGTGATCAGGACCCCGAAGGCGAGCCCGAGCGGGATCAGGCCCAGCCCCACGGGCGCGGCATCGGCGAGTCCCTTGCGGATCTCTGCGCGAGTGGAGGGGGCGGACGACACGCCGCGCAGTCTAGCCAGCACGCATGCGCAGATCCCCCCGTCAGAGGGCTGGCGCTTCGCTGCGTCCGGACGCACACTCGAGCAATGAGGACGCTCCTGCGCCCGGGCCCTCCGGGGATTCGCGAGGTGATCGAGTACTCGGTCGACGAAGCCGTGGAGGGCGCCCGCCGGCCACCGCATCGGGGGCTGCCGTCGACCACGCTCACCGTCGTGTTCGCGACCAGCGGCCCGCTCCTGTGCTCAGCGGACCACGAGTCCTGGGCCGGCCGCCGGGGGACGACGCACGACGTCTGCGTGGGGGCGTTCCACACGCAACCCGTCTACCTGCAGCGACCCGATCACCAGGACGGGGTCCAGGTGGGGCTCCACCCGTTGGCCGCGCGTCGCGTACTCGGGCTCCCCGCAGCCGCCCTCACCGATCTCACCCAGGAAGGCGAGGCGGTCGCGGGCTCGAGCATGAGGACGCTCTGGTCGAGGGCCGGCTCCGCCGCGCCAGGGGAGAGGGCTCGCCTCATCGCAGACGGGCTGGCATCGGTGGCGGACCGTCATGACCGCGCTCCGGCGCCGCGCCGCGAGGTCCTCGGCGCCTGGAACCTCCTGGCACGCGCCCGGGGCACGATGACGATCACGGACGTCGCCTTCCGCGTGGGGCTGAGCAGCCGCCACCTGTCGTCCCTGGTCAGAGCGGAACTGGGGATAGGCACCAAACAGCTCGCGGATCTCATGCGTTTCGAGGCGGCCCACTCCGACCTCGTCGCCGCGCTCGACCGTGGAGACCGGCCGCACCTGGCGGAGATCGCCCACGCCCGAGGCTATGCCGACCACGCCCACCTCGACAGGGCCTACCAGCGATTCACGGGCACCTCCCCGTCCGGGTGGATCGCCGAGGAGCACGGTGCCACGACAGCCTGACCGACCATCAGGAGCTCTTCCGAAATATCCAAGCCGCCGGTTACGGCCACCGACCAGACTCGACGGCATGAGTCCACACACCCCCGGCACCCCGCCGCCACCCACCGTCTGGCACTGCCTGCAGTGCACTGACGCCCGCACCCAGATCGACTGGATGGTCACCGCGTTGGGCTTCATCGAGTCGTTCTCCCACACCGAAGGGGCGACCGTCGCCCACGCCGAGCTGCTGTGGCCCGAGGGCGGCGGCGTCATGCTCGGCGATCGTCGGCGCGACGAGCGGGACCCGCACGCCGCCCCTGCCGGCTCCGGCCTCGCGTTTCTCGTGACCGCCGACTCCGACGCCGTGTACGAGCGGGCGACCGCCGCCGGCGCCGAGATCGTCATGGAGATGCACGACACGGACTACGGCGACCACGGCTTCTCGGTCCGCGACCCGGAGGGCAACGTGTGGTCGGTGGGGCAGTACCGCGGCCAGCCGATGCCCGGGGCGTCGTGACCATCCGGCCACAGCCGCTGCTCGTGGTCACGGACGTGCGGGCCTCCAGTCGCTGGTACGCCTGCGCACGGGGCCCGTCGGGCTCACCTCCGCTGGTCGGCGGGGACCAGCGGGATCGCGACGGCGGCGATCCCGGCGGCGGCCACGAAGACGGGCCAGTAGCCCACCTGCTCGATCGCGGCCGCCATCAGCGGCGTCGCGGCCGAGATGGCCACGAACTGCGCGGTGTTCTGCGTGCCGAGCGCGCGCCCGCTCCACCGCGCTCCGGCGAACTCGGCGACGGCGGTGAACGCCAGGCCGTTGTCCGAGACGGACAGGACGGTCGCGACCACGGCCAGCGTCACGGCCACCGCTCCGGGCGCACCGAGCGCCTCGGCGGCGGCGAGCGCCGCCATCCCGGCGGTCAATGAGATTGCTACCGCGCGTATGGGTGTCATCCGTGAGCCCACGCGATCGGAGGCGGCACCCGCCACGATCCGGGCGAGGGCGCCGAGTACCTGGCTCACCGTCACCACCACGCCCGCGGACGTCGCCGACCAGCCGTGACCCAACATGAGCCATGCCAGCAGGAACGACTGCATGAGCGCCTGCGGCAGCACCAGCAGCACGGACACCCCGTGGACCCGCTGCAGGAACCGCGACTCGCGGTAGGGGGACCGCGCGGTGGTGTCGGCGCCCGACCCGGCCGGCGCGGGGGGCCGGGGAGGGTCGGTGACGACGACGAGAGCGGCCACCGCCGAGACCGACGCCATGGCCAGCGGCACCGCCAGCGCCGCGTGGAGCCCGTGCGATTCGGCGAGCAGCGGCATGGTCAGCGCCGCGATCGCCGCGCCCACCGGCTGCGACATCTGCCGGATGCCCATCGCGAGGCCCCGGCGCTCTGCCGGGAACCAGCCCACCACCAGCCGCCCGCTGGCTGAGTTGCCCGACGCGGTCGCAGCGCCGGTGACCAGCAGGATCAGGGCCAGCAGCAGAAATTCATCGGTGGTGAGCGCCGCCGCCAGGCCCACCGCCATGAGCACCGAACCCGAGGTCAGCACCAGCTTCTCGCCGGTCCGGTCGACCAGCCATCCCCAGGCGATCAGGGCCAGCGCCATCCCCACCGAGGGCATCGCCACGAGCACGCCCGCCTGCGTCAGCGACATCCCCAGTTCGGTGTGCAGGTGGGGGAGGAGGAACGCGAACCCCACGACGAACGCCGAGCCGGAGGCGGCGACGAACGTCGCCACCGCGAGGATCAGCCAGTGCCGGGCGCTCACCCGCTGCTGCTGCGGCCGGGTCCCGGGCGTCAATTCACGTCGCCGTCGCCCACGTACGTGGCGTACAGCGGCAGGGGCATCTCCTGGCGGCGCAGTACTGTGCCCCACACGTCGACGTGTGTGGGGGCCAGAAGGTCGCTGGGCAGGCTGGGCGCCACGTACCAGTCACCACGGTCGAGCTCGTCCTGCAACTGTCCGGGTGCCCAACCGGTGTAGCCGACGAAGACCCGCATGCCCTCGATCATCTCGTCGAGGATCTCCGGGTCGCTGTCGAGGTCCACCACGTGCACCCGACCGTCGATCCGCTGGAGGCCCGAGAGTCCCGCACCGACGTCGGCGGACCGCAGCACCGCCAGGGCGATACCGGTGTCCGGCTTGACCGGCCCGCCGACGTGGAACACCGCCGGAGCGGCGCACTGGTCGGCCCACGCGGGCAGGACCTCGTCGATCGGCGTCTCGCTCCGTCGGGTGATCACCACGCCGAGCGAACCGCCGTGATCGTGCTCGATCACGTAGATGATCGCCCGCCGGAAATTGGGGTCCGGCATGTCGGGGGCGGCGACCAGCAGCGACCCGGCCTCGGGGTCGCGTTTGTCCATCGCGTCGTAGAGGCGGTCGCCGAAGAGCCCTCCGCCGCTCAGGTCGTCCGCTCCAGTATCCATGCCTCCCATGATGCCCCCGGCCCCGATCCGGCACATCCCCGTCCCCTCGATCGACCCCGATACCGTGTGGGCGTGACCCCACCGCGCGCTGCCCCGTCCGCCCCCCGGCCCGGCGCACGGGCCCGCCTCGTGGGGGCGCTGCGCGAGTCCGACGGGCTGGGCCGGCTCTCGACCGCGCGGCTGGCGGCCCTGCTCAGCGAGGGGATCCACCAGGCGGCGCTCGGCGGCGTCGTGCTGTTCAGCCCGGAATCGGCCACCACTCCGGTCGCGATCGTCGGCGGCTTCGCCGTGCTGCTCCTGCCGTACTCGGTCGTCGGCCCGTTCGCGGCGGCCGCCCTGGATCGGTGGGATCGCCGGATCGTGGTGGCGGTGGCGGCGGTGGTCCGGACCGTGGCGATCATCGCGACGATCGCGCTGATCGCCGCGGGGGCGGTGCACACCGGGGCCGGCCTGGTCACGCTGTTCGCGCTGTCGCTCGTGGCGATCGGCCTGGGCCGGCTCATCAACACGGGCCTGACCGCGGCGATGCCGCGTGTGGTGCCCGACCGCATCCTCGCCGGCACCAACTCCGTGCTGGTCACGGTGGGTTCGGTGGTCACCGCGGTGGGCGCGGTCGCGGCCTTCGCGATCCTCGCGGTGGCGGGCGCGGGGGACGCCGCGGTCTCGTGGACCCTGCTCCCGGCGGTGGTCACCGCGCTGCTGGGGGCGTGGGCGGTGCTCGCGCTGCCGCCCCGACACCTGGGTCCCGACGACGACGAGGCGAGCATCCGCGGTGGGGCCCCGGTCGCCCGTGACGCACTGGGACTGTTCGCCGGAGGGCTGGCCGAGGGGGTGTGGGCCGCGCGCTCGACGCACCTGGTGTGGGTCTCGCTGACCGCCGTGTCGCTGGGCCGGGCCGCGTTCGGCATCACCACGATGCTGGCGATCCTGCTCCTGCGCGAGGCCGAGAGCATCGACGGCGGCGTCCCGGTGGTGGCCGGCATGGGCGGGTTCGGCCTGCTGTCCGCGGCGGTCGCGGGTGGGATGGGCGTCGCCGCGCTGGTGGCCCCGTGGGCGATGGCACGCACCGACAGGATCCTCGTGGTGGCGGCCGGATCGGCGCTCTCGGCGGCCGCGCAGCTCGCGGTGGGGCCGACCCTCGACCCCACCGCGTTGGTGGTGGGCGCCCTGGCGCTGGGGCTGGGCGCGCAGATCGTCAAGCTGGTCGCCGACAACGCCATGCAGACCGATGTGCCCGACGTCCGCCGCGGCGGGGTGTTCGCCCTGCAGGACGCGCTGTTCAACACCGCGTTCGTGGTGGGCATGGTGGTGGTGTTGCCGCTGGTCCCCGCCGACGGCCGGTCCGTGTCCCTCATGCTGGTCCCGGTCGCCCTGTACGGGGCGTCCGCCCTGCTGGCCGTGCTTCTTCGCGGCAGGTCAGGAACCGACCCCGACCGAGCCCGCGGCGACGGAGCCGCCACCGACAGAGCCACCGCCCACGGAGCCGACGCCCACAGAACCGACACCCACCGAGCCGCCACCGACAGAGCCGCCACCGACTGAGCCCGCGCCCACCGAGCCGGCACCCACGGACCCCGCCGCGGCCGATCCGGCAGCCGCCGAACCCGCCGCCGCGGACCCGGCTTCGACCGCGCCCGCGTCGACGGAACCCGCGCCGACCGCCCCGCCGAGCGCCTCGGCGTCGATCGAGCCCAGCGGCAGGGTCGAATCGAGGTGACCGTCGCCGTCCGCATCGGCCACCGACACCAGGCCGCTGCCGGTGTCCACGGTGAGCGAGCCGTCGTCGCCGAGCACCGGGGGAGCGGGTTCGGGCTGCGTGCCGCCCTGCACGGGTCCCGGTGGCGCGTGCTGCGCCGGCGGGGGCTCGGCCGGCGCGGGTGCCGGCTCGACCGTCGGCGGTGTCTCCCACCTGGACGACTCCGCCGCGGTGGCCGAGCCGTGGTCGAGCGCGCCGACCGCGTCCGCCAGCAGCGCTCCCCAGTCCGGTAGCGCGCCGAGCGACTCCGATCCGGCGGCCAGCGCGTCCGTCCCCGCGGCGAGCGCCCCGTCCACCATCGGCCCCACGTCGAGCGACCCCGCCGCCGCGCCGGCCGCCAGGGATCCCACACCGAGCGAGCCCGCGCCCACTGACCCCGCTCCCACAGAGCCGGCTCCGACCGAGCCGGCCCCGACGGAGCCGCCGCCGGCCGAGCCCGCGCCCACGGCTCCCGCGTCGACGGAGCCGGCCGCGAGCGCCCCGGCGCCGCCCGCGTAGGCGTTCCACACCCCGCGGCCCGCCTCGTCGGCGTAGACCTCCTGCGCCGTGCCCCCGACGTCGGTCACCACGCGGTCGGCGAGCCCGTCACCGGTCGAGTCCCACAGTGCGTCGTCGGCGAGCCCGTCGCCGTCGAAATCCAGCCACAGCGCGTCCGCGTCGCCGGCCCCCAGCGTGAGATCCGGCTCGCCCTGCCATTGCGTCGGCTCACCGACGCCGTCTCCGAAGAAGTAGTCCATGGCGGCAATCCTGGCCCGCCACCGGAAGCCGGAACCAGACCCGCTCCGTCATCTGTGGACAGCGAACCGCGTCTCCACAGATCCTCCTCGGGGTCTTGACAGCCCGGCTACTGCGTGCGGTCGCGCACGAACAGCGCCGGCCGCAGCGGATCCGCGCCCCGGTCGGGCGGCCCCAGCCGCGAGGCGCGCACACCGAGCACCACGAGGAAGACCGCCGCCCAGATCAGGTAGGCGTTGCCCACCACGTGCTCGAGGGGCCCCCACCCCAGCTCACGGTCGTGGGAATTGGGGACCCACCACTGGGGGGTGCTGAGGAAGATCACGACGCCGCTGCCGGCCAGGGCGAGCCAGCCACGCTCGTCGTCGTCGCGTGTCGCCGCCCGGTCGGCCCACACCAGGGCGAGTACGACGGCCGGCACGGCCCACACCCAGTGGTGTCCCCAGGACACCGGCGAGCAGAACAGCGCCACGTATCCCACGACGACGGCGGCCGCGACCTCGTGCCCGGCGCGCAGGAGGCGCCACGCCACGTACGCGATCGCGAGTCCGACCAGCGACGCCACCACGAACCACACCGCCGACGCCGCCGTCCCCTCGAGCCCCAACCGGTACACGACGCCGTTGACCGACTGATTGGACGAGAACGGCAGGCCACCGATCCGGGCGGGGTCGCGGATCGCGAAGGTCCAGTACCGCACCGAATCCTCCGGGGCCAGCAGATGTCCGATACCGGTGAAGGCGAGCGCCGAGCCGATCGCCGTCGCCAGCCCACGCCAGTCGCGGCGGAGCACGAAGTACAGCAGGAACACCGCCGGCGTGAGCTTGACCGCCATCGCGAGCCCCGTGAGCGTCCCGCCCCACCAGCGGCCCCGCCCCCGGAGCACGTCCACCAGCACGAGCGCCATGAGGAAGACGTTGATCTGACCGAATCCCAGGGTCTCGCGGACGGGGCCGGACCAGATCGCCACCGCCACGACCGCCGCCGTGAGCCACCACAGGTCGCGGCGCGGCCGGTCGCAGGTCCGGGTGAGCACGAGCCGCACCACGGATGCGGTGACCGCGATGGTCGCCACCGTGATGATCGTCGACGCCACCGCGAGCGGGACCAGAGTGAACACCGAGAACAACTGCGCCGACAGCGGGGGATAGGTGAACGGCAGGTACGCGCCCTCGGCCAGCACCGGCAACTCGCCGTAGAGGTCGCCGCCGTCGAGAAACACCTGGCCGCCGGTGCGGTACACGTCCAGATCGATGCGGTACGGCGGGGGCCGGTCGAGGCCCGGGATCACCGTGAGGTGGAGCAGGGCGCCGACCGCCCCCAGGACGACGACGACGAGGCGGGCGGTCGTGGAGGACAGGTAGCGGTCGACCGCCCGTCCGATCACTCCGTCCCGCCGTTCTCTTCCGCCCACCAACGCAGCAGCTCCGCCTCGGCCTCGTCCCGGTCCAGCGGCCCGCGGTCCAGGCGGACGTCCTTGAGGTGCGCCCAGGCACGGCCGACGTCCGGGCCGGGCTTGAGGTCGAGCAGCCGCATGATCTCGTTGCCGTCGAGGTCCGGCCGGACGCGGGCGAGGTCCTCCTTCTCCTCGATCTCCGCGATCCGGTTCTCCAGCGAATCGTAGGTGGCCTGCAACCTGGCGGCGCGCCGCTTGTTGCGGGTGGTGCAGTCCGCCCGGACCAGACGGTGCAGCCGGGGGAGGAGGTCGCCGGCGTCGGACACGTAGCGCCGCACCGCCGAGTCGGTCCACTGCCCGTCGCCGTAGCCGTGGAACCGCAGGTGCAGGAAGACCAGGCCGGAGACGTCCTCGATCATCTGGCGCGAGTACTTGAGCGCGCGCATCCGCTTGCGCACCATCTTGGCGCCCACGACCTCGTGGTGGTGGAACGTCACCCCGCCGCCGGGCTTGGCCGCGCGGGTGGCCGGCTTGCCCACGTCGTGCAGCAGCGCCGCCCAGCGCAGCACCAGATCAGGGCCCTCGGGCTCGAGGTCGATCGCCTGCTTGAGGACGGTCAGCGAGTGCCAGTACACGTCCTTGTGCTGCATGTGCTCGTCCCGCTCGAGCTTCATTCCCGGGACCTCCGGCAGCACGCGGTCGGCCAGGCCGGTCTCGCACAGCATGTTGATGCCGTCGACGGGGAAATCACCGAGGACCATCTTGTCGAGCTCGGCCCGGACCCGCTCGACGGTGATCCGGTCGATCTGGCCTGCCATCTCCGTCACGGCCCGGAACACACGCGGCGCGAGCGAGAAGCCCAGCTGGGAGACGAACCGGCAGGCGCGCAACATGCGCAGCGGGTCATCGGAGAAGGACTGCTCGGGCGCGGCCGGGGTGTCCAGTACGCCCGCGAGTAGCGCGTCCATCCCGCCCAACGGGTCGTGGAACTCGTGTCCCCCGTCCGGGTGGAGCCGCACCGCCATGGCGTTGACCGTGAAGTCCCGCCGGATCAGGTCGCCCTCGAGCGTGTCGCCGTAGACCACCTCCGGGTTGCGGGACCGCCCGTCGTAGGTGTCGGCCCGGTAGGTGGTGATCTCGATCTGCTGCTCGATGCCGTCCGCATCCCGCTTGACGGCCGACAGCGTCCCGAACTCGATCCCGGTGTCCCAGACGGTGTCCGCGTACGCGTCAAGGATCCCGCGCACCGTGTCCGGGCGGGCGTCGGTGGTGAAGTCGAGATCCGTGCCCAGCCTGCCCAGCACCGCGTCCCGGACGCTGCCCCCCACCAGGAACAACTCGTGGCCGGCATCGGCGAACGCGGTCGCGAGCGGGGCCAGGACGTCGGCGAGGTCGTTGAGCGACGACTGCGCCCCGGCCAGCAGCCGCACCCGGCGGGCCTCCACCTCGGCCGCGTCGGGCGGCGTCCCCGGGCCGTCCTGCAGCCCCGAGAACACCGCGGCGTCGTGTCGGTCCGAGGCGGAGCGGGGGTCTGGCTGCGGTGTCCGGGCTGTCACAGCGGAGACTTTACCTAGTCGGTCCGACGGCTTTCGACCACAGCGGCTCGACCGCCTCCACCTCCGGGGGCCCCGCCAGCAGATCGCGAGATTCCTCCAGGTACGCCAGGTAGGCGGGGTCGCCCAGGAACGCCTGCGCGGCGGCCGCGTCCCGGTACTGCTGGTACACCACCAGGACGTCCCTGTCCGCGTGCGAGGCGCAGTAGACGTAGGCCTCGTGCCCGTCGTTGGCCTCGATCGCCTCCGGCATGTGCCGACGCCAGACCTCGACCAGCTCGTCCCGCTTGCCCGGCTTGACCGGGTGCCGGAGGAACAATGCGTGCGGTGCGTCGGGGCTCATACGGCGGACTCTAGATGTACTGACCACGGACCTCGTGTCGCCGGTCGGCATGGCGGGCCCGGTGACACGGGGACGACGCGGTCGGACCCGCCGCGCGCCGCCGGATCCACCGCGTTCTGTGACGGATCGCCCGAAAGGCCGTGTCCAGAATTGCGGTGGGATCCCACGAATTGCGGTGGAGTTCCACAGAACGCGGTCCTCTGTCCCGTCCCTGCTGTCGACCACACTGTCGGTCACGCTCCCGATCGCAACTGTCGACCGCAACTGCCGGCCACACTGCCGGCCACGCTGCGATCGCACGCCCTTGCGCTGGTACGACGGTCAACTAGAGTGGCCAGAGTGAACACTCGTCGCGCGGCAGCGCTCTCCACCCCGGCCACCCCGGCCACCGCCGCCACGGCGGTGGCCGCCATCATCGCCATGGTCGCCGCCGTGGTGGTGGCCACGCCCGGCACCCCCGTCGCCCGGGGCCAGTCCGCGGCAGGGGTGGACGCGTCGACGGCCATGGGCTTCACCACCTCGCCCCGGCCGACGGCCCCGCCGCCCGCCGACACGGCCGCGCCGCAGGTGCTGCGGGTCCAGCCGGTCGAGGGACGCAAGGTGCTGGCGGACGTCTGGTCGCCCGCGATGCAGAAGGCCGTCCCCACCTTCGTGCTGCTCCCGGAGAGCCCCTCGCCCGCGCCGCTGCTGCTCCTACTCAACGGTGTCGGTGGGGGAGAGGACCACGTCGGCTGGGCCTATCACACCAACTACCAGCAGTTCTTCGCCGACAAGCACGTGATGGTCGCGAGCCCCGAGGGCGGCCGGTTCAGCCTGTACACGGACTGGCAGCACCCGGACCCGGTACTGGGCGTGAACCGCTGGCACACCTTCCTGGACGAGGAGCTGCCCGCCGCCCTCGCCGGCATGCACGCCCTCAACGACACGCGGGGCGTGATCGGCGTGTCCATGTCCGGCGGTCCGGCGCTGACGCTGGCGGCCACGGGGCGTCACCACTACGCGGCCGCCGCCTCGCTGTCCGGTTTCCCGGAGGTGTCGACCCCCTTCGGACGCGCGGCGATGACGGCGATGGTGGCCCGCGGCGGCGGCAACGTGCACAACGCGTGGGGCGGCCATGACGACCCCGCCTGGGTGGTCAACGACCCGTCGTGGAACGTCGACAGGCTGCGCGGAACCACCCTCTATCTGGCCTCCGCCCCCGGCAACCCGGGGCCCAACGACGGCGCGGACATCGGATCGCTGACGTTTGCCCAGGGTGCGCCCACCGAACTGGCGTCCGACCTGGGCACCCGGCACATGGCCGACGCACTGCGCGCGGGCGGCGTCCCCTTCACCTACGACCGCTACGACAACGGCGCCCACACCTTCGCCTTGTTCGAGCGCGAGCTCCACGACTCGTGGCGCGTGGTCGGCCCGGCCCTCGGCGCATGAGACGCCCGGAGGGGCGGCCGACCGCCCGCCCCCGGCGGCACGCCGACGATTCCGGGACCCGCCCCTCCGGCCGGTAGCATCGATGGGTGTCCGAAGCCCAACGCCCCGATCGACCGCGCCCCGCCGCACGGCGTCGTCGTCGTGCGAGCAGGCCCTCCGGACCTGGTGAGAGCCCTCGTCCCGCCTCGGGACACGGCGGCGACAGCGGGCCCAGGAGGCAGAACGACCAGAGCGGCCAGGACTCCCCGCGTCGCCAGAAGCCCCGGAACGGCCAGAGCGGTCAGAACCAGGGAGGTCGCGAGGGACAGGCGGGCCAGAAGAGCCGGGGAGGCCAGGGCTCCCAGGGCGGTGGCCCCGAACAGAAGAAGCAGCCGCAGTCGGGAGCGGGCCGGCCCGGTCAGCGCCGTCGGCGTCGACGCGGCGGTCGCGGGCGCCGCGGCCAGGGACGCAACCCGCAGGCGCAGCAGCGCGCGCCGGAGAACGAGTCGATCGGCCAGGGACAATCCGTCCGCACGGTCCGGTCCACCGACGGTGCAGCCGGCGCGACCTCGTCAGGGGGCCAGGTGCCGCGCCACGGCCGCGGCCGACCCGCCGCCAAGTCCGGACCCAAGCCGGGGGGCGCCCGCTCCGGCGCCAAGCCCGGCAACGCCGGCAAGAACGCCGGCTCCGGTAAGAACGCCCGGGGCGGCCGCGGGAACAACCGCCACCAGCGCGGCGGCCAGCGGTTGCGCACCGTCCTCGAGACATCGGCGGGCGGCCTCGTGATCCGGGGGCTCCTCGAGGCCGCGGCGACGCCCGAGCCCGACCTGTCCCGCCTGGAGGTCGCGCTGATCGGCAGGCTCGATCGCCGCAACCGCATGCTGTGGTCGATGCCCAAGGGGCACATCGAGCCGGGGGAGACCGTCGAGGAGACGGCCCGCCGCGAGGTGCTCGAGGAGACGGGCGTCGACGGCACGGTGCTCGCCCCGCTGGGCACCATCGACTACTGGTTCGTGGCCGAGGGGCGCCGCATCCACAAGACGGTCCACCACCATCTGATCCGCTATGACCACGGCGAACTGTGCGACGAGGACCCGGAGATCACCGAGGTGGGCTGGTTCGCGTTCGACACCCTGCCCCGCCGGCTGGCCTACCCGGACGAGCGCAAACTCGTGGAGACGGCGCGCACGTTGCTGCCGGCGCTCGCGCGCGCCGAGGCCGCGGGGGAGAACCCCGGGCCGCAGACGGCACAGATCGTGGATCCGTCCCGCCGCTCGACCACGGACGACCGGGCCCCGGAACGCCGCACTCCGGAGGAGTCCGGGTCGTGACCGCGCGGCCGGGTGGGCGGGTCGTCCGGTCCCTCGCCCCGATCGCCCTCTCCGCGGCGCTGGCCACCGCGCCGGTCCTGGGGGTCTCGCCGGCCCGCGCGATCACGCCCGCGGAATCGGCCGCCGGGGAGCAGATTCCCGACCCGGCCCCGGGACTGGCACGGATCACGATCGACGAGGTCTCGCCCCGGGTGTTCGACGCCGGCTCGGCTGACCCGGTCGCGGTCGGCACGGAGGCCGGCGTTCCCACGGTCACCGTGACGGGCACGATCCAGAACGTCGGAGACGTCCCGCTCGAGGAGATCGACGTCCGACTGCAGCGCGGGCCGCGGGTCTCCGACGCCGAATCGGTGCGGGAGCCGCTGGTCTGGTCGGAGCCGTCGTTCGAACTCGCGGGGGAGTTCCAGCGCGTGGCCCCGGCACTCGATCCCGGCGCGTCCGTGCCGTTCCGGATCTCGATGCCCTCCCGCGATGTCCCGGGGCGCCCGGGCACGGACCTGCAGCTCACCGAGCCGGGCGTCTACCCGCTGCTCGTCAACGTCAACGGCACGCCGGTCGGCGGCACCCCGGCGCGCCTCCACGACGCGCGCACACTGCTCCCGGTCCTCGACGCCCCTACCGGCGCCGAGGACCTCGCCCCGCCGACGGACGACGGGGCCGAGGGTGCCGGCGACGACGGGGGCGGCGACGGGAACGACGACGACGAGTCCGCTCCGTCGGCGCTCCCGCTCACGGTTCTCTGGCCCCTGGCGGCACCCCCCACGCGGGTCGCCCGGATCCCGGGCGACCACGGCACGGACCCGGTCGTCGCCCTGAGCGACGACTCGCTCCTGCGGGACCTGTCCGAGGGCGGCCGGCTCACCGGTCTCGTCCGGGCCGCGGACGACGCGTTCGACGGGACCGGCGGACAAGAGCTCCGGCGCGCCACCTGCATCGCGGTCGACCCGGACCTGCTCGGCACGGTCTCCCAGATCGCCGGTGGCACCTCGGTGGTGATCGACCGGGACGCCGACCCCTCCGCCGCGGGGGGCCGATCCGGCGGGGGCCGGGACCCGCAGGAGGTCGACGGCGAGCAGGTGGCGTCGGACGCGGCGCGGTGGATCGACGAGCTGCAGGCACTCACGGACGGCGGCTGTGTGGTCAGCCTGCCGGGCGCGCAGGCCGATCTGGACTCGGTGGCCCGGGTGGGGGAGCCGTCGCTGACCTCGGTCGCGACCGACTCCGACACGGTCGAGCGGGTGCTGGGCGTCGAGACCGTGCCGGACGTCCTCGTGCCGGCCTCCGGGACGCTGGATCCGGCCACCCCGGCGGCACTGGGGGCCGGGGGCTCGACCGCCCTGGTCGCCGACCGGTCGACCCGCACGGACACCGGGCTGCTCCCGCCTCCGGGACTGGTCGAGACCACCGGACCGGAGCGGACGCGGGCGCTCACCTACTCGTCGACCCTCGGGGCGTCGCTGGCCGCGACCGGCGACGTGCCGGAGAACCCCCGCTACTCCGACCCCGCCACCCGCTACTGGCTCACCGCCGACTCGCCGGAGGCCCGCCTCCAGGACGCGCGCGCCGCGCTCCTCGCACCGATCATCGACGAGGCCGACCGCGCTCGTGCGGAGCCCGGACAGCAGCCCGGCGCCGCCGCGGGTGCCGGGCTCCCCGCCGTCGGCGCCGCCACACCCGACCCCTCGGAGGCGGCCGAGCAGGGGATCCTGGCGGTGCCGCCCCAGGTGTGGTCGGTGGACGGGACCGGCGCCGGGTCCCTGCTCGACCTGCTGGGCGCCCAGCTCGAGTCCGATCGGCTGCGCGCGGTGTCGCTGCCGGAGCGCCTGGCCGGGCCGGTGACGACCCCCGACGGCGCCCTCGCCGAGGATCCCACCGGGGCGAGCGATCCCGGACAGACCGACCCGTTCGGGGCCGATCCGGGCGGGACCACCGAGCAGCGCCTCGCCGAGACGCTGGCGGGCATCGGCACGCTGCGCTCGCTCGTCGACACCTCGGACCCCACCTCCGCCTTGGCGCCCGCGCACCTCGACCCGATGGTGGGGGACGCGCTGCGGGTGCTCTCCGAGTCGGGACGGCGCGCCGACGGTGACGGGATCACGCTGGACGCGCAGACCGGCGCCTCCGCCCGGGTCCGCGGGGCGCAGCGGCTCGAGACGCTCGAGCACACGGTGAGCGCCTCCCTCGCGCGCGTCGACCTGCTCCCCCCGGGGAGCGTGTTCACCATGGCCAGCCCCAACAGCCCCCTGCTGCTGGTGGCGCGCAACGCGCTGCCGTTCCCGGTGCGGGTGAGCGTCGACGTCGCCAGCCCGCCCGGCCTGCACGTGGATCCGGTGGGCATGGTCCAGGTCCCGGCAGCGGGGTCCCGGACGCTGCAGGTCCCCACGCAGTCGGACACGGACGGCGGGTCCCGTCACACCGTCACCTTCGTGCTCCACGGGCCCGACGGGCGCCCCCTGGCCGATCCCGTCGAGCTCTCCGTGCAGTCCGGCGGCTACCCGGTCGCCCAGGGGTTCGCGCTGGCCGCCGCGGCGCTCGCCCTCGTCCTCGGCGGACGTCGCTACCTGCGCTACCGTCGGGGGATCCATGATCCGGCGGACGAAGGACATCGACCGTGAACGACGATCAGGGCCGCGACGAGCCCGAGTTCCGGGCCCCGGACCCGGGCCTGCGCGAACGGCGTCGCGAAGCCGGTAGCTGCGTGGTCCAGTACCCGCTCACCCCGCCCCCGGTGGCGGACTCGTACGTGCCGGGCACCATCAACCAGGCGCCCGTCATGAGCGGCGCGCCGCGCGGGGCCCCGAGCGGAGGCGGGACCGGCGCCACGACCCGCGACTCCTCCGACGCCTCGGTGATGCGGTCGACGGGATCGATGGCCGTGGCCAACCTCGCCAGCCGGGTCACCGGCTTCGTGCGGATGATCCTCATCCTCACCGTCCTCGGGCCCGCGGTCGCCTCGGCGTTCAACACCGCCAACACGCTGCCCAACATGATCACCGAGCTCGTGCTGGGTTCGGTGCTCACCGCGATGTTCATGCCGCTGCTGGCCCGCTCCGCACAGGAGGACGCCGACGGCGGCGTGGGCTTCCTCCGAAGACTGCTCACCGTCGCCGCGACGCTGGCCCTGGTGGCGACGGTCATCGCCGTGGCCTGTGCGCCGCTGCTCGTGCGGATCAACCTGGGCGACGGCGAGGTCAACACCAGCCTGGCCACGGCCTTCGCCTTCCTGCTGCTCCCGCAGATCTTCTTCTACGGCGTCTTCTCGGTGATGCTCGCCGTGCTCAACTACAACGGCGTCTTCCGCCCCGGGGCGTGGGCCCCGGTGTGGAACAACGCGGTGGCCATCGCGACGCTCGCCCTGTTCGCCGTGGTCGGCAGCGGGCTCGACGCCGACGCGCCGGTGAACCTGCTCAGCGGCCCGATCCTGTTGCTGGGCCTGGGTACGACGCTCGGCGTGGTGGTCCAGGCCGGGATCCTCATCCCAGCGCTGCGCCGCGCCGGCGTGGACCTGCGCCCGCAGTGGGGGATCGACCCGCGCCTCAAGCAGTTCGGCGGCAACGCCCTCGCCGGCCTGACGTACGTGTTCGTCTCCCAGGTCGGCCTGGTGATGACCAACCGGATCGGGTCGGCGGCGGACGAGGCCGCGATCGCCATCTACCAGACGTATTGGCTGCTCCTGCAGGTGCCGTACGGGATCATCGGCGTCACCCTGCTCACGGCCATCAACCCCCGGCTGGCGGACAACGGGATCGCGGGGCGCACCAGGGAGGTCGTCCGGGACATCTCGCTGGGCACCCGCCTGTCCATGTTCGGCCTGCTCCCGATCATCGCGGTCATGACCGCGTTCGGCCCGGCGATCGCCACCGCCCTCTTCCGCTACGGCAACTTCGACGCCGAGAACGCCGAGGTCCTCGGCCTCACCCTGTCCTTCGGCGCCTTCACCCTGATCCCGTACGCGATCGTCCTCCTCCAGCAGCGCGTGTTCTACGCGCGCGAGGACTACTGGACGCCCACAGTGATGATCCTCGCCGTGACGGTCGTCCGCGTGGTCCTGTCGCTCATCGTCCCGCTGCTGGCCGAGGAGCGATCGCACGTCGTGGTGGGGCTGGCGCTCGCCAACGGCCTCGGCTGGGCCGTGGGCGCGGTGGCCGGCTTCATCCTGCTGCGCCGCATGCTCGGGCCGCTGCGCGGGCGGGAGACCCTCCGGTCGGCGGCCTGGACGCTCGGCGCCTCCGCGATCGGGGCGGTCGTCGCCCTCCTGGTGGACGCCGTCCTGCCCCTGCACGTGATCACCGACGCGCTCGGATCGATCGGCTTCGTGGTCCGCGTGGGGATCGGGACGGTCATCGCGTTCGCGATCACCGGCGTGATCCTCTCCCGTTCGCGGCTGCCCGAACTGGACGTCGTGGGCCCCTTGCTCCGGGGGCTGCTGGGGAGACTGAAGAGATAGTCCGTCGCCCCCACGAGCGGAACGTACACTCTTGAGGGTCACCAGCGCCCCGGAACACGCACCGGGACGCGCCAACCGAGGAGGTCAGCGGGTGAGCGAGGGCAACGGAGCTCCGGCACAGGGTGCCACCCCGTCCCCACCGCGCCTCACGACCGGGGGACTGGTCTCCGGCGGCCGGTACGAGCTGCTCGAACCGCACGGCGGGGTGGCGGGCCAGGCCTTCTGGCGGGCCCGCGACAAGCGTCTCGGACGCGACGTGGCCCTGACGTTCGTCGACCCGCTTCCGGGCGAGCAGGCCCCCGGCTCGGCGACCGGCGTGCTCGACCGCACCGTCGCCCTGACCGGCGTCTACTCCGACGGGCTCGCCCGTGTGCTCGATGTGATCCGGGGCCGCGCCGGCGGCATCGTGGTCTCGGAATGGGTCCCCGGACGCAGTCTCGCCGCGGCCGCCGCCGAGCCGGACCCCGGCACCGCCGTCGGTGCCGTGTGGGGGCTGTCCGATGCGGCCACCCGGGCGCAGGAGAGCGGTCTGGTGCTCGGCCTGGACTCGCCCGACCGCATCCGTCTCACGGAGGACGGTCGTGCGCTGCTCGCCTTCCCCGGCGTGGGGCCGTCGGTCGATGCCCGCGGCGACGTGCGTGGTCTCGGGGCCGTGCTCTACGGGCTGCTCACCGGCGCCTGGCCGGTCGCGCTGCCCGAGGGCTCGGACCAGCACGACCCCCGCGACGATCGACTCCCGTCCGCCCCTGTCGACGACGACGAGGTGCCGCGCGATCCCACCGAGGTCGGGTCCGGGGTCCCGCAGGACTCGGCCGTGCTGGCCATGCGCTCGCTCGACGGGTCGTCCGTGAGCTCCGCCGCCACCGTCCGTTCCATGATCAGCGAGCGCACCGGCGGCCCGGTCCGCGGCCCCGCGGCCGCCCGGGGTGCCACGCGTCCGGCGACGACAGCGGCAGCAGCCACCGCCGGCGCCGCCGGCACCGGCGCGGCGCTCTCGTCGTCGTCCACCGGGCCGTCGTCCACCGAGCCGTCCACCCCGGCGCAGGAGTGGGGCGCCGGGGCGGACCCGGACGGGTACGGCCCCGAGCCGTACACGCCACCCGACGAGGAGACCCAGAAGCGGCGCTGGATGATCATGGCGGGCACGGCCGCGGTGGCGGTGATCGCAGTGGCGTTGCTCGCCGCCTGGATGCTCGGCGCCCTCACCTCGGACGACCAGGAGACCCCGCTGTCCCAGCAGCTCGACGCCATCGAGCGCGCCGCCGAGCAGAGCCGCGAGTCCGAGGCCTCGGCCGCGCAGACCCCCGAGGACGACGGCGCCGAGGCCCCTACGGAGACCGAGACGTCGTCGGCCCCCGCCGCCCCGGTCGAGGTCTCCGACGCGACCAGTTGGCAGCCGACCTCCTCCGCGGGCACCGCCGAGAACCCCTCCGGTGCGTCCAACGTGATCGACGGGGACTCCTCGACGAGCTGGTCCACGGACACCTACCGCAACCAGCTGGGCGACGGCGGCTCGGCGCTCAAACCCGGTGTCGGACTCCTGCTCACCCTGGACGACGAGCAGGAGGTCGGACAGGCGGTGGTCCGCTCCGACGATGACGGCGTCCGCTTCGAGGTGCGCTCCGCCGACAGCGCCTCGCCGAACTCCCTCGAGGACACGACGCTGCTCGGCGAGGGGACGATCCGCGACGGCTCCGGCACCGTGACCATCGACGATCCGGAGCAGGCGGAGCACGTAGTGGTGTGGATCACCCGGCTCGGCGCCACCGGGCCCCAGTCGTTCAAGGCCGACATCACCGAGGTGGAACTCACCGGCTGACCGCGCTCGCGCCGCCCGACGTGACGCCCCCACGGGCGGGCGTGTCGGGTTAGCGTGATCGCCGTGACCCCGAGCCCCACAGCACCCGCCCGGACGGCCCTCACCGCCGAGTCCCCGCTGTCGGATGTCGAGCTCCTCGACGCCCACGTCGCGGGTGACCCGGACGCGTTCTCCGCGCTGGTCCGCCGGCACTACGACTACCTGTGGCGGCTCGCCATCAGGACGTCCTTCAACCGGGACGACGCCGCCGAGGCCCTGCAGGAAGGGCTCGTCTCCGCCTACGGCAAGGCCCACACGTTCCGGCACGAGTGCCCCGTCCGGGGCTGGCTCTACCGGATCGTGGTCAACGCCTGCCTGGACAAGATGCGGGCCCAACGGATCCGCACCCACACAGAACTCACTCCCGCACTCCACGAACGCGTGTCACTACGGAACCATTTCCACCAGGACCCCGCCTACGCGATCATCGTCGCCGACGCCCTCGCCGAGCTCCCCGTGGAGCAACGGGACGCCGTCGTGGTGATCGACATGCTGCGCTGCTCCGTCGCCGAGGCGTGCCTGCTGCTCAACGTGCCCCCGGGCACCATCAAGAGCCGCTGCTCGCGGGGCCGGGCCAAACTCGCGACCCTGCTCGAGGGCGTCAGCCTGGCCGGCTGACCCCGCCCGGGTGTGCGGCCGGGCACCGCCGGGAACAACGCCGCCCCGCCGGGTGTTGTCGCCATAGTAGAACCCAGCACCCGCCGCCCCCGCTAAGGAGCTTCCGCACCCATGAGCGACACCGTCCATGACGTCATCATCGTCGGATCCGGCCCGGCCGGCTACACCGCCGCCATCTACTCGGCCCGTGCGGAGTTGACGCCACTCGTGTTCGAGGGCTCGCAGTTCGGCGGCGCGCTCATGACCACCACCGACGTGGAGAACTTCCCCGGTTTCGCCGAGGGCATGATGGGTCCCGACCTCATGCTGCAGATGCGGGAGCAGGCCGAGCGGTTCGGTGCCGATCTCCGCATGGAGGACGTCACCTCGATGGAGCTGTCCGGCGACGTCAAGATCGTCCGCGTGGGCGAGGAGGAGCACCGCGCCCGCGCCGTGATCCTCGCGACGGGCGCGGCCGCGCGCTACCTGGGTGTCCCGGGCGAGCAGGAGTTCCTCGGACGCGGGGTGAGCTCGTGCGCCACCTGCGACGGCTTCTTCTTCAAGGACAAGCCCATCGTCGTCGTCGGGGGCGGGGACTCCGCGATGGAGGAGGCCACCTTCCTCACCAAGTTCGGCTCCTCGGTGACGATCGTGCACCGCCGCGAGGAGTTCCGAGCCTCCCGGATCATGCTCGACCGCGCCAAGGCCAACGAGAAGATCTCGTTTGTCCTCAACTCGACCGTCGACGAGGTCCTCTCCGGCAGCACCGGCTCGGTCGAGAAGCTGCGCCTGCGGGACACCGTCACCGGCGAGACCTCCGAGCTCGAGGCCTCCGCGATGTTCGTCGCCATCGGCCACGACCCCCGCTCGGAACTCGTCCGCGACCAGCTCGAGGTCGACGACGAGGGGTACATCCTCACAGGCCAGACCACCGCGACCTCGGTCCCCGGCGTCTTCGCGTGCGGCGACCTCGTGGACCACCGCTACCGCCAGGCCATCACCGCCGCGGGCTCCGGCTGCTCGGCGTCGATCGACGCCGAGCGCTGGCTCGCCGAGCAGGTCTGACACCCCGGTCGGTCACCCACCGGCCAGCACCCCAGGAAGGACGATCCATGGCACCCGACACCCCCAACATCGTCGACGTCTCGGAGGACGACTTCGCCTCCGCCGTCATCGAGGCGAGCGGCTCGAAGCCCGTACTCGTGGACTTCTGGGCGACCTGGTGCCGCCCCTGCACCATGATGGCGCCCGTCCTGGACGAGCTCGCCGCCTCGGAGTCCGACAAGCTGACCGTGGCCAAGGTCGACGTCGAGGCCAACCAGGAACTCGCCGCCGAATACCAGATCACCGCCATCCCGGCGCTGCTGCTGTTCTCCGAGGGAAAGCCCGTCCAGCGGCTCACCGGCGCGAAGTCCAAGTCCGCGCTGCGCACCGAACTCTCCGATATCCTCTGACGACCGCCGCCCCCGGCGCACCCGACGGGTGTGGCCGGGGGTACGGCGCGCCCGCTCGCGGTAGATTCGGGTAGCTGGATCACCGACCGGAACACGCAGGAACACGGAGGAAGCGCATGGCATGGCGACGGGGGGATCGGGGGACGGAGGTGGCCGCGATCCGCGCGACCCTCGCGGGGATGGGCCTCCTGCACGACATCGACTCGGTGGGCGTGACAGAACCGGAGACGGGATCCGTCCTCGCCCGCACCGACGCCGTGTTCGACGCCGACCTGGAAGCGGCCGTTCTGGCCTTCCAGCAGGCCCGTGGGCTCATCTCCGACGGCATCGTGGGTCCTGCCACCCAGTCCGCCCTCGATGACGCCAGCTACGTCCTGGGCACGCGGGATCTCAGTTACATCGTCTCGAGCCCGCTCGCCGGGGACGACGTCGCCCAGCTCCAGCGTCGCCTGGGCGAACTGGGCTTCTACGCCGGCATCGTCGACGGGACCTTCGCCGGGGTCACCCACGCCGCCGTCACCGAGTTCCAGCGCGACTGCGGTCTCACCGCCGACGGAGTGGTCGAGGCGGAGACGCTCGACACCCTCGGCCGCTTCTCCACCCTGTTCGCGGGGGGTGACGTGTCCTCGCTGGTCGAGAAAGAGCGCGTCCGCACGTCCGGCCCCATGCTGGCCGGCAAGCGAATCGTGCTCGACCCGGGCCCCAGCGGCTCGGAGAACCCGATCCGTATCGAGACCGCGTCCGGGACGTTCACCGACGCCGAGCTCCTCTGGGACATCACCCAGCGGTTGTCCGCCCGCATGAACCAGGCGGGTGTGGAGGTATTCCTGTCCCGCCCCGAGGCCATGATCCCGACGGACCCCGAGCGCGCCGAGATCGCCAACGCGTTCAACGCGGACCTCATGATCTCCCTGCGCCTGGACCGGCACCCCAATCCCGTGGGGAACGGCATCGCGACGTTCTACTTCGGGAACTCGCTCGGGTCGGAGTCCATGCTCGGCGAGGCACTGTCGGGCTTCATCCAGCGCGAGATCGTCAGCCGGACCGAGCTGCGCGACTGCCGCACACACGGCCGCAGCTGGCCGCTCCTGCGGATGACCCGGATGCCGTCGGTCCAGCTGGTGCTCGGCTACGCCAACAACTCCGGGGACCTCCGGATCCTGGGGGACCGGAGCGCACAGGACACGATCATCGATTCGATCCTCGTGGGCGTCAAGCGCCTCTACCTCCTCGACGACGACAAGCACCCGACCGGGTCCCTGTCCGTCAACGAACTGATCGACTACGAGCAGCGGCAGCGGGACTGACGGCTCAGTCCGGGGGGCGGCCCAGCGCGGTCGCCCCGGACAGCTCCCCGACGCGCCGGGTCGCGAATCCGTGCTCCGCAAAGAGCTGATCGAGTGCGCGCTCGACGTCTGCCTTCCACAGATGGTCGCTGTCGATATCGAGCCGGAGTCGCGGATGCGTCTCGTGCTCGGCCACCACGGTGAATCCGTGTTCGATGAGGAACGTCGCCGCCGGCACGCACGAGTCCGACCCGCAGCCGTCACGTGACTTAATGGGCCCGGGGTCCCCGGACGTCACGCCGAACGCCTCGATCGCCTTGACTCCGCGGCTGCGCAGGTCGGCCACCACCTCGGCGAGCAAGGCTGTCCCGAGCCCCGCCGGGGCGCCCTGCTCCTCGGTCAATCCGGCGAGCAGAATCGCGTCAGATCCGACGGGGGAGGTCGGGAAGCACTCGGCACGCGGCACCATCGCCGGCGGTGCGTAGACGGCGGCTCCGGCCGGGCGCTGCTCGAACGTGGCGTGCTGCCCGCACACGCCCCATTCCAGCGAGACGCGCGAGATCCAGGCTTCCTTCTCGAACTCGGGATCGCCCACCGCCGCAGTCGGCTCGTCGCCCCGGCCATCGGTCTGCCAGTAGACGCACGTCCGGGCCCGGGGCCCGAGCTGGTCCACCGAGTCCAGATCCAGAGGCCGGATGTTCGTCATGGTCGGGGGCCGGGGTTCCCACCCTCGAGCAGAGCGAGCACCCTGTGGAGATCCTCGGTATCGCCCACGTCGATCGTGATCCGGCCCTTCCGTCGTCCCATGGTCACCGACACCGAGGTCTCGAACCGATCGGACAGCCGTCCCGCCGCCGCATCCAGCTCGGGGTCGCGGGGACGCCCCTTGGGCTGTGGTGCGGGCCGGCTCTTCTCGTCACCGGTGCCCCGGTTGGCCAGCGTCACTATCTCTTCCGTGGCGCGGACGGACAGCCCCTCGGCGACGATTCTCGCGGCCAGGTCGTCCTGGGCCGCGACCCCCGTCTCCAGGCCGAGTACAGCGCGCGCGTGTCCGGCCGAGAGGACGCCCGCCGCGACCCGGCGCTGCACCGCGGTGGGCAGATGCAGGAGCCGGATGCTGTTGGTGATCGCCGGCCTGGACCTGCCGATCCGGGCCGCGAGCTGAGACTGTGTCACGTCGAACTCGTCGAGAAGCTGCTGGTAGGCCGCCGCCTCCTCGAGCGGGTTGAGCTGGACCCGATGGATATTCTCCAGCAGGGCGTCCCGGAGGAGATCCTGGTCCTCGGTCTGGCGGACGATGGCGGGAATGCTGTCCAGCGCCGCCTGCTGGCTGGCCCGCCAACGACGCTCGCCCATGATCAGCTGGTAGCGCCCGGGGGCCATCTCCCGGACGACGATCGGCTGGAGGAGGCCGAACTCCTTGACCGAGTGGGTCAGCTCGGCCAGGGCTTCTTCGTCGAACTGTGTCCGGGGCTGCTTGGGGTTCGGCTCGATCTCGGCGGGGCTGATCTCCCGGTACACCGCCCCGGGGTCCACCAACGACGTGGTTTCACGTGAAACAGTCTCATCGGCGGGGGCCGTTTCACGTGAAACAGCATCCGAAGCGGCTCCCGGCTCCTCGCCCTCGGGGTGAGTTGCGGGCTCGGCGACCCGGCCGGCCCCGGCGGCTGCGCCGTCACGCTGCTCGTCTCCCTCACCGGAAGACCTCCGGGATCGCGGGGGAGTGGTACGTGGCCCGTCGCCCCGGGGGCCCAGGATCAGGTCGGCGGCATCGTCGCCGAGGGTCGGGCCGTCCTCGGGGCCCGTCGGGATCAGAGCCGCCAGGCCCCGCCCGAGGCCACCTCTGCGTTGCTGACTCATCGGTCGTCCTCCACTTCCTGCGCACGGTCGACCGAACCATCCGACCGGCTGTTGATCTCCTGGGCGGCGTCGAGGTACGCGAGCGCGCCCCGCGAACCCGCGTCGTACTGGAGAATCGTCATCCCGTACCCCGGAGCCTCGGACACCTTCACGCTACGTGGGATCACGGTCCGCAGGACGGCGTCGCCGAAGTGCTCCCGAACCTCGCCGGCCACCTGCTCGGCGAGCTTGGTCCGCCCGTCGTACATGGTGAGCATGATGGTGGAGATCTCGAGCCCGCGGTTGAGGTGCTGCTGGATCAGTTCCACGTTGCGCAGCAGCTGTCCCACACCCTCGAGGGCGTAGTACTCGCACTGGATGGGGATCAGCACCTCCCGGGCCGCGACCATCGCATTGACGGTGAGCAGGCCCAGCGACGGCGGGCAGTCGATAAAGACGTAGTCGATCCCGAGCGAGGCCAGGTCCTCGGGAATGACGACCTCCGCGAGCCGTCGCTCACGTTGTTCCAGGCCGACGAGTTCGATCTCCGAGCCGGCCAGATCGATGGTCGCCGGGATGCAGAACAGGTGGTCCGCGTGCGGGCTCTTCTGCATCAGGTCCTCGACCGCCGATTCCCACATCAGCAACTCATAGCTGGACGGGGTGCCCTCCCGATGATCGACCCCGAGCGCCGTGCTCGCATTGCCCTGGGGGTCCATGTCGATGACCAGAACTCCGAGTCCCCGCAGCGCCAGGGCGGCGGCCAGGTTCACCGTGGACGTGGTCTTTCCGACGCCGCCCTTCTGGTTGGCGATCGTGATGATGCGTGGCTCCGCGGGACGGGGGAGCGCAGGAGCGTCCCCGTGGAGAACCTCGTTCGCCTGCTGTGCGGCGGCGAAAATCGGGGTCTCGTAGTCGGTCATCCGTCACCTTTCAAGTGCATGGGTAGCTGCGTGCATCCGTGTTCCCGGCGAATCCCTCGGATCGCTGTCGCCAGTGTTTCACGTGAAACCGACATCCACGGTGTCGCTCCCGGACAGCGTCAGCGCTTACCCCGGGAACGCCCACGTCTCCGCGATCCACGAGCCTCCATCCTAGTCGGCAACGTGGCGATCACCAGCCTCGTCTCCTCGGCATCCGGTGCACTGACGGCCTCGACGGTCGCAGGATCGTATCCCAGCTTCCGGAGATCGCCGGCATCACGCCCGACCTCCTCTTCCGCAGAGCTGCCCTTGAGGGCCACCATCCGGCCGCCCGGCCGGAGGAGCGGGGCCGACCACCCGGCGAGTCTCGCCAAGGGGGCGACCGCTCTCGAGGTCACCACATCGGCATCTCCCGCGAGATCCCGAACCCTCTTCTCCTCGGCACGTCCGCGCACGATGCGGACCGCTACATCGAGATCGTCGACGACCTCTTCCAGGAAGGTCACGCGCCGCAGCAGCGGCTCGACCAGAGTGATCTCCAGATCCGGTCGCGCCAGCGCGAGCGGTATCCCTGGCAGACCCGCGCCACTCCCGATGTCGACGACGGATTCTCCCCGGTAGATCCTACTCTCCGCAGCCGCGCTGTTGAGAACGTGACGGTCCCACAGTCGTGGCCGCTCCCGAGGCCCCATCAACCCGCGCTGCAGACCGGCGGTCGACAGGAGCTCGACGTACCGTTCGGCCTGAGCAAGACGATCGCCGAAGACCGCCCGGGCTCCGGGCGGGGGCACCAGCGCCGCGGCCTCCCTTGCCTCACCCTCAGAGCCTCTAGCCGGATCGCTGTCACGTGACGTTCTCACGCCTGGGTTCTGGTCCACGGTCTTTCGTCCCTTCCCGGGGCTCGACCCGGCGGTGTTTCACGTGAAACATCGCATCGAATCACATGGTTGACATTCACTCGGCTCGGAGACCCGCGCGGGGAGGGTCAGGCGCCACCCTCGCGCGCCACGCACATCACTCCGGGAGAACGACGACCCGCCGGTGGGGCTCCGCCCCGGTCGAATCCGACCGGACTCCGTCGATCTCCGCGATCGAGTCGTGCACGATCTTGCGCTCGAACGGGGTCATCGCGTCCATCTCCTCCGGATCTCCGGACTCCAACACCCGTTGCGCAGCCACCCGGCCGGCCTCCGTCAGAGCCTCCCGCTTGGCGGCGCGCCACCCGGCGATGTCGAGCATCAGGCGGCTCCGGTCGCCGAGCACGCTCTGCACAGCCAGGCGGGTGAGCTCCTGTACCGCATCGAGAACCTGCCCTTCGGAACCGACGAGCTTCTGCAGATCGTCGCTCCCGTCGATGCTCACCACCGCGCGATCACCCTCGACGTCCAGGTCGATGTCCCCGTCGAAGTCGAGGATGTCCAGCAGCTGCTCGAGGTAGTCGCCGGCGACCTCGCCCTCCTCGACAAGACGCTCTTCCGACACCACGATGTTCTTGCTGGACATGGACCCGCCTCCGTCACGACCGCCGATCATTCCGCCTCCGTGGACGCGGAACCATTTCCCCCAAGTATGGGACAAGGTCCCCGACGCCGGAGCATCGGGGACCTTATCGTCTCGAATGGGCGCCCTGGAGTCAGCGCTTCTTCTTCTTTTTCTTCTTCCCGGAGCCGGACTGCTTCTGCGCGGGTCTGGTCTTTCCCGAGCCCGGGTGTTGCGGACGCTGGCCCGGCGCGGGCTTGGCCCCCGGCGCCAGCTTCGCACCGGGTGCGGGTGCGGCGCCCGGCTCAGGTCCGCCCCCGGGAGCGCCTGCCGTCGTCTCGTCGTCGTCGACGGTCACGGTGCCCCCGGCCTTCGCGGCCGTTCCCGCCGCCGCTGACGACGCGGCGCCCTGGTTCTGGCCCTTGCCGGGCCGGACCGGCTTCACGCCGACCTTGGGCGCCAGGGCCTTCTGCTCTTCGCGGCGCACGCGCGCGGCCTCGTCGTCCTCCTTGGCCATCTTCTCGAACAGCAGGTACTGCTGGCCGGCGGTCCACAGGTTATTGGTCACCATGTACACGAGGATGGCCATCGGCCAGAACGCGCCGGTCACCAGGATGCCGACGGGGAACGCCCACAGCATCAGCTGGTTCATGATCTTGGCCTGCGGGTTGGCGGCCGCCTGGGGGGACTGGCGGGACAGGGAAATCCGAGCGTTCACGTGGGTCGTCACGGCCGAGACGATCATGAGCGGGATCGCGACCAGGATGATGTTCCAGCGCTCGAAGTCGAGCACCGCGCCCGGCTGGATGAACGCCTGGAACTGCTCGACTGGCTGCGACATGAACGACGACAGCGGGGCGCCGAACAGGCGTGCGTCCAGGAAGCTCTGGACCTCGTCGGCGTTGAAGACGTAGTTCCCGGTGTTCCGGGTCTCCTCGGCGGTCATACCGAGCGCGTTGAACTGCGTCCCCATCCGGTTGAACGAGCGCAGCACGTGGAACAGCCCGAGGAACACCGGGATCTGGATGAACATGGGCAGGCAGCCCAGGACCGGGTTGAAGCCCTCGGCCTTCTGCAGTTTGCGCGTCTCGGTGGTCAGCTTCTCGCGGTCGTTCTTGTACCGCTTCTGCAGCTCCTTCATCCGCGGCTGCATCTCCTGCATCTTGCGGGAGAACCGCATCTGCCGCGCCGCCGGCCAGAACAGCATCAGACGCAGCGTGACCACCAGGAAGATCACGGACAGCGCCCAGATCACGCCGTTCGAATCCGGCGACTCGACCCAGGGGAGCAGTCCGCCGAGGAAGGCGAGGATCTTGTGCCAGAACCAGAGGATCCCCGAGATGGGGTAATAGATCAGCGGGTCGGTGATGAACGACATGGGTGGTGGGGTCCTAGCCTCGTCTACGAGTGATCGGGATGTTCGTTCCGGTCGGGCGTGGCCGCGTCACGACCGGAGGGGCCGCGGGGCTCGGGCACCGGATCCCATCCGCCCCGGGTCCAGGGCCCGCACCGCAGCAGACGCCAGCCCGCGAGCCCGGTACCCCGTAGCGCGCCGTGGATGCGCACCGCCTCGACGGCGTAGCTGCTGCACGTCGGCTCGAATCGGCAGCTCGGTGGGGTCAGGGGAGAGATGCCCTTCTGGTAGAAGTCCAGCATCCACAGCAGGACCCGGGCGACGAGCCCGGGACGCTTCTCGCTCATCGGGTCTCCTCGCGCGCCCTCTCGGTCGCCGACGTCAGCCCGGTCCGCAGGTCGCGTCGGAGGTCGGCGTGCGACGCGGTGACCGCGGCCTTGTTGGCACGGATCACCACGAGCAGGTCGTCGGCGGGCTCGAGCTCGGTGATCAGCTCGGCGGCGAGGTGCCGCAACCGCCGGCTCACACGGTGACGGGTCACGGAATCGCCGACCGATTTACTCACGATGAGCCCGAAACGCGGACCGCCCACGCGGACCGGCGATGAGTCCACGTGGGCGTGTACGACCATGGTGCGGCGGCCCTTCCTGGCACCCCGGCGCACCACCGCCGCGAAGTCCGCGGAGCGGCGGAGCCGGTGGGACCCGGGAAGCACCCCGCAACCCCGGCCCGGATCAGGCCGTCAGCGAAGCGCGGCCCTTGCGGCGACGGGCCCCGACGATGTTGCGGCCGGCGCGGGTGCGCATCCGGAGACGGAAACCGTGCACCTTCGAGCGACGACGGTTGTTGGGCTGGAAAGTCCGCTTTCCCTTGGCCATGGCAGGCTCCTCACGTGAGTTCGGCGCCGGTGCAGCGCCCGTTCGAGTTGTTATGGCGCCTCACGCACCACCGGCCGGCGGCACCACGACGCGCCACGCGCCTCGCGGGCGCATGACAGACTGCTCAAGATTACGCGTCCGCACTGCACGCGGCAAAACCGTGTGATCCCTCTGGTCTCGTGTCACCTCATGGATACCAGTTTCGGCACCAGTGCGACACGCGATCGGCGCGCATCCTTGACAACCGCCCTCTAGTTGATCTTGAGGGTTGCCCACCCGTTCACAGTGTTGTTACCGTCGTCCATCATCGAGCCCGACCGGGCCGGACGAGCAGGTCACCACCAGTGACCTCGGGGTCGTCACGCAGCGACCGCACCTGTCACCATGGGTGAGGTCTCTCTTCCACACTTGTGGAGAACCATGTGGATACCCCGCTGGACCTGCGTCAGAGCCTGTGGATAGAGTGTGGTTTCGCAGCACACCGAGGATTCGACGAACAGCCCCACGCCGCTGAACCCCGACGAGAGGAGACCGCCCACCGTGTCTCCTGATCTCGAACACGTGTGGGATGCGGTCCTCGACAAGCTCACCGACCCGGCCCGGGCGGACGACGACAACCCGGCCCTGTCCCGGCAGCAACAGGCGTGGCTCCGGCTCGTCCAGCCGATCGCGGTGGTCAACGGCTTCGCGATGCTGGCCGCCCCGTCGGCGTTCGCCCGCGACAACATCGAGTCCATCCTCCGCGGACCCATCACCCGCGCGCTGAGCACGCAGCTCGGTGAACCGATCGACCTCGCCGTCAAGGTGGACACCTCGCTCGCCGGCGGTAGGCCCGACTCCGGCTACGACGAGGCCGACGACGCCGCGGACCACGGCGACGACGACGAGCGACGCGCCGGTGAGCGGGAGCCGGGACACTCGTCCCCGGCCACCACCAGGCCGCCGCGGATGACCCAGGAGCAGATCGCCGCCGAGCGGCTCCTCCACGGGAGCGAACGCGACGAGGCGCTGTCGGCGGCCACGGCCCCCGGGCTCAACGAGCGCTACACGTTCAGCGCGTTCGTCCAGGGCAACTCCAACCGCTTCGCCCGCGCCGCCGCACTGGCCGTGGCCGAGGCGCCGGCCCGCGCGTACAACCCCCTGTTCATCTGGGGGGAGTCCGGGCTCGGCAAGACACACCTGCTCCACGCGATCGGGCACTACTCCCTACGGATGTACTCCGAGCAGAAGGTCAAGTACGTCTCGACCGAAGAGTTCACCAACGACTTCATCAACTCCGTCCGCGACGGCCGCCAGAACATGTTCAAGAAGCGGTACCGCGAGGCCGACATCCTCCTGGTCGACGACATCCAGTTCCTCATCGGCAAGGAGCAGGTGCAGGAGGAGTTCTTCCACACCTTCAACACCATCCACAACGCGCAGAAGCAGATCGTCATCTCCTCGGACAGGCCGCCCAAGCAGCTGCAGCCGCTCGAGGACCGCCTGCGGACCCGCTTCGAGTGGGGCCTGATCACCGACATCCAGCCGCCGGAGCTGGAGACCCGGATCGCGATCCTGGACAAAAAGGCCAAGTCCGAGGGCTACGTGGTGCAGCGCGAGGTCCTCGAGCTCATCGCGACCCGCGTCCAGCGCAACATCCGCGAGCTCGAGGGCGCGCTCATCCGCGTGGTGGCGTTCGCCTCGCTCAACGGGCACGAGATCGACGTGCCGCTCGCCGAGGTCGTCCTCCGCGATGTGGTCTCGGACGACGATTCGTTGCAGATCTCCGCCGCCACGATCATGGCGGTGACCGCCGAGTTCTTCACCACGAGCATCGACGAGCTGTGCGGGACGTCCAAGACCAGGTCACTGTCCCGGTCGCGGCAGATCGCCATGTACCTGTGTCGCGAGCTCACCGACCTGTCGCTTCCCAAGATCGGCGTCACCTTCGGCGGCAAGGACCACACGACGGTCATGTACGCGCAGAAGAAGATCCTCAAGGAGATCAAGGACGACAGGCGGACCTACGACCAGATCCAGGAGCTCACCGCCCGGATCAAGGAACGTTCGCGCTCTCTCTGAGCTCCCCGCTGCCGACCCCTCCGGGCGCCCCGCCGCGCCGGAATTCTCGCCCGCGACCCGTGCCGCGGGCGAGCTCTATGACGGGAAAATGTGACCCCCCTCACCCCCGCAGTCACATCCTTCACAGCTGTGGACAACTCTGTGGATCCCTGTGGACGAACGGTGGACCGACGGTGGACCGATTCGTGTGATTCCACCGCGGCCCCCGTCTAAATCACAAGATCGCACGGCGGTGTCCACACGTCGAAATCGGCCCGGACCTGTAACTACAGGCCTCGGCTCACAATTTCACAGGACCTACTACTACCTCTTTTCTCTCTCTAGAGATCTTGTAAGAAGTAGGTCTGTGGAACGGCGAGTCCGCTTGACCGGGTTACAGGAGTCCGTGTGCCAGTTGTCGGAGCGAGCGGTTACTCTCATGGAGATGCATCGAGGCGACCGCCTCGCGGCAAGCAGTCCACCCGCACGTTCACGACCACCCGCCCCGGAGCCGCAGCGCCGACTCCCGTCCCGCCTGAAAGAGGTCATCGATGGAGATCACGGATCCGACGTTCCGCGTCAGTCGCGAGGACTTCGCCGACTCCGTGGCATGGGTGGCCCGGACGCTCCCGTCGCGTCCCTCGGTGCCGATCCTCGGCGGCGTGCTGCTGGACGCGGACTCCGGGCTGACCATCTCGGGATTCGACTACGAGACGTCGGCGCAGGTCTCCGTCCCGGCCGAGGTCTCGGAGCCGGGCACCACGCTGGTCTCGGGACGGCTCCTCGCGGACATCGCCCGGGCGCTGCCGGATCGTCCCGTCGAGGTCACCGTCACCGGGCAGAAGATGCACATCTCGTGCGGCTCGGCCAAGTTCACGCTCCCGACCATGCCGGTCGAGGACTATCCGCAGCTCCCGGCGATGCCCGGCACCACCGGGACCGCGTCGGTCGACGCGTTCTCGGAGGCCGTGGTCCAGGTCGCCGTCGCGGCCGGCAAGGACGACACGCTGCCCATGCTCACCGGTATCCGTATGGAGATCGAGGGGCCGCGGGTCACGCTCATCGCCACGGACCGCTTCCGCCTGGCGATCCGTGAGTTCGAGTGGGAGCCGGCCAGGGAGGACGTGGCGGTCGAGGTGCTCGTCCCCGCCAAGGCGTTGTCCGAGGTCAGCCGCTCGGCGAGTGCTGGTCGGATCGATCTGAGCCTGGGCGCCGGGTCCGAGGTCGGCGCCGAGGGCATCCTCGGCGTGCTCGCCTCCGGACAGCGCACCACCACGCGGTTGCTCGACGCGGAATTCCCCAAGGTGCGCCAGCTCCTGCCGGCGCAGCACGCCTCGATGGCCATCGTCGAGGTCGACTCCCTCGTCCAGGCCATCAAGCGGGTCGCCCTGGTGGCCGACCGTGGAGTCCAGGTGCGCCTGTCCTTCGAGGACGGCGAACTCGGACTCTCGGCGGGTGGCGACGACGCCGCGCAGGCCTCCGAGTCGCTGCCCGTCGACTTTGTCGGCGAGCCGCTGACCATCGCGTTCAATCCCGGCTACCTGCTCGACGGCCTGGGCAGCGTGCACTCCTCGCGAGTGGCCTTCGGGTTCACCCAGCCCAGCCGTCCCGCGGTCCTGCGGCCGGCCCCCGAGGCCCTGCCCGAGCCGGGCGAGGACGGCAGCCTCCAGCCGGTGGACTCCGATCACACCTACCTGCTCATGCCGGTTCGCCTCCCGGGCTGAGCCGGGGCTCGACCCTCCGCACCGACGAATGCACCTGCGGCACCTGAGACTCCTCGATTTCCGTTCCTGGCCGTTGCTGGAACTGGAGCTAGAGCCGGGTGTCACCACGCTGGTCGGCCGCAACGGCCACGGGAAGACCAACGTCGTCGAGGCGATCGGGGTCCTGGCCACACTCGGCTCGCACCGGGTGGCCTCCGATGCCCCGATGATCCGGAGCGGGGCGGACACCGCGCTCGTCGGGGCGCTCGCACACAACGCCGGTCGCGAACTCACGGTGGAACTCGCCCTGAACTCCGGGAAGGCCAACCGGGCACGCCTCAACACCTCGCCGTGCCGGCGGCTGAGCGACATCCTCGGAGTGGTCCAGTCGGTGCTCTTCGCCCCCGAGGACCTGGCGCTGGTCCGCGGTGAACCCGGTGAGCGCCGGCGCATGCTCGACGACCTGTTGACCCAGCGCCGGCCCGCACACGGAGCGGCTCTGACCGAGTACTCCTCGGTGTTGCGTCAGCGGACCGCCCTCCTCAAGTCCGCCGCCGGGTCCTTCCGCCGCGGACGGGGCGAGGAGGCGCAGGCGGCGCTCGACACCCTCGACGTCTGGGACGGTCGACTCGCGCATCTGGGGGCGCGGATCGTCTCCGGGCGCGTCTCCCTCCTGCAGCAGCTCCGCCCACTCGTCGTCGACTCCTACCACCGGCTCGCGCCCGAGTCCCGGCCGGCGGATCTGGCCTACCGGTTCCGGGTCGGCACGCCGCCCCCGGAGCCCGAGCTGACCGATCCCGAGTTCGTGGAGGTGGTGCTGCTGTCCGAACTCGCGCGTCGCCGGGACGAGGAGATCGACCGTGGGGTCTCGCTCGTCGGACCGCATCGGGACGACCTCGTTCTGAGCCTCGGGGACGAACCGGCCAAGGGGTTCGCTAGCCACGGTGAGACGTGGTCGTTCGCGCTCGCCCTCCGCCTCGGCTCGCTCGAGCTGTTCCGGACCGACGGGATCGAGCCGGTGCTCCTCCTCGACGACGTCTTCGCCGAACTCGACCGCCACCGGCGGGCGGCGCTGGCGGACGTGGCCGCCGACGTGGAACAGGTCGTGGTCACCGCAGCCGTCGCCGAGGACGTCCCGGCCACCCTCCGCGGCACGCGTCACGACGTGGTGATGACGGGGGAGGGCGCCGACAGACACTCGGGTATGACGGCGTCACGACCGTCGGCGCGGGAGCCCGATAACGGTGGGATGACCGGTGACGACGACGAGGACCACGGGCGCAGAGAGGAGCCGGACGCATGACAGACGATCGGAGCGACCGCCCCGTAACACCGTCCGACCAGCAGAAACGTGGTTATGACATCGCGCGTGAGGCCCTCGAGGAGGCCCGCGCCCGGGCGCGCGCCGAGGGCAAGCAGGTCGGACAGGGACGCAGGGCACCGGTCGGCAGCGGCAAGCGCCTCCGTAGACGTGGGTGGACCGGATCCGGCGCGGACCCCTGGGACCCCCAGCCGCTCGGCCGGCTCGTGGGTCAGGTCGCCAGGAAACGCGGGTGGGACGACAAGGTGGCCACCGGGCGACTCTTCGCCGAGTGGGACCGGATCGTCGGCGAGGACGTCGCGGCACACGCCACCCCGGACCGGCTGGAGGACAAGATCCTCTATGTGCGGGCCTCGAGTACGGCGTGGGCCACCCAGCTTCGGCTCATGGCGGCCGACATCCTGCGCAAGATCGCGGCCGCGATGGGGCCGGGGCACGTGCGCCGGCTCAAGATCGAGGGGCCGGCCGGGCCGAGTTGGCGCAAGGGCCCGCTCCACGTCTCCGGCCGCGGCCCCCGCGACACGTATGGGTAGGGCAGGGCGCGCCTTGGGGACCCGCGGGCGTCTGCGCAGGTAGACTGGGCGGGTCCCACATCCGACTAGACGCGAGGAGTTCGCACGTGGCGGACGCCGGCAAGAGCAAGGCCAGCAAGAAGGGCACCCAGGACTACGGTGCGTCATCGATCACCGTTCTCGAGGGTCTCGAGGCCGTCCGGCTACGTCCGGGCATGTACATCGGCTCCACCGGGCTGCGCGGTCTGCACCACCTGATCTGGGAGGTCGTGGACAACTCCGTCGACGAGGCGATGGCGGGCCACGCCACCGGCGTCAACGTGACGTTGCTGGAGGACGGCGGCGTCGAGGTGGTCGACGACGGCCGCGGTATCCCCGTGGAGATGCACGAATCCGGCATGCCCACGGTCCAGGTCGTCATGACCCAGTTGCACGCCGGAGGCAAGTTCGACTCGGACTCGTACGCGGTCTCCGGCGGTCTGCACGGCGTCGGCATCTCGGTGGTCAACGCCCTGTCCACGCGGGTCGAGGTGCAGATCAAGCGCGACGGCCGGCTGTGGAACCAGGATTTCCACATGGCGGTCCCGGCCGAGCTGGTCGACGCGGGGCCGGCCACCGGGAGCGGGACACGGGTCCGGTTCTGGGCGGACCCGGACATCTTCGAGTCCACGGACTATGACTTCGACGTGGTGGCCCGTCGCCTCCAGGAGATGGCGTTCCTCAACAAGGGCCTGACCATCACGCTGACGGACCGTCGCTCGCAGGCCCGTGACGCGGCCGAACTGGACGCCATCGCGGACAGCGAGGGCGCGGACGCCGGAGCCGGCCCCGGGTCGGATGAGGGCTCGGATCTCTCGCGCGCGGTCGACGCCGCGGAGGCCTTCGGCGAGGGTTCGGACACGGACACGGACACGGCCACGCCCGCCGATCCCGGTGCCGACGCCGAAGCCGGCGCCGGTTCGGCCGGGGTCCGGGAGCGCAAGCGCACCTTCCACTACCCGGATGGCCTCAAGGACTACGTGACGGCCATCAACAAGTCCAAGACGCCGATCCACCGGACCATCCTCTACTTCGAGGGCAAGGGCACCGGCCACGAGGTCGAGGTGGCCATGCAGTGGAACTCCGGGTACTCGGAGTCGGTGCACACGTTCGCCAACACGATCAACACCCACGAGGGCGGCACGCACGAGGAGGGCTTCCGGGCGGCACTGACCTCGCTGGTGAACAAGTACGCCCGGGACAAGAAGCTCGTCAAGGACAAGGATCCCAACCTCACGGGCGACGACATCCGCGAGGGACTGGCCGCCGTCATCTCCGCGAAGATCTCGGACCCACAGTTCGAAGGGCAGACCAAGACCAAGCTCGGCAACACCGAGGTCAAGGGCTTTGTCCAGCGGCAGGTCACCGATCACGTCGGTCACTGGTTCGAGTCCAACCCGGCCGAGGCCAAGGGCATCGTCAACAAGGCCATCGCGTCGAGCCAGGCGCGCGTCGCGGCGCGCAAGGCGCGCGAGATGGTGCGGCGCAAATCCGCGACCGACATCGGCGGCCTCCCGGGCAAGCTCGCGGACTGCCGCTCCAAGGACCCGTCGAAGTCCGAGCTGTACGTGGTCGAGGGCGACTCCGCCGGCGGGTCGGCCAAGTCCGGCCGGGACTCGATGTTCCAGGCGATCCTGCCGCTGCGCGGAAAGATCATCAACGTCGAGAAGTCGCGGATCGACAAGGTCTTGAAGAACGCCGAGGTCCAGGCCATCATCACGGCCCTGGGCACCGGGATCCACGAGGAATTCGACATCGAGAAGCTGCGCTATCACAAGATCGTGTTGATGGCCGATGCCGACGTGGACGGCCAACACATCGCGACGCTGCTGCTCACGCTGCTGTTCCGCTTCATGAAGCCGCTGGTGGAGAACGGTCACGTCTACCTGGCGCGGCCGCCGCTCTACAAGCTCAAGTGGAGCAAGGGTGCGCCGGATTTCGCGTTCTCGGACCGGGAGCGCGACGAGCTGCTCAAGATCGGTCTCGAGCAGAAGCGCAAGATCAACGTCGACGACGGCATCCAGCGCTACAAGGGGCTCGGTGAGATGAACCCCAAGGAGCTGTGGGAGACCACCATGGACCCGACCGCCCGCACGCTGAGCCTGGTCACCCTCGAGGACGCGGCGGCCGCCGACGAACTGTTCTCGATCCTCATGGGCGAGGACGTGGACGCGCGACGCAGCTTCATCACCCGCAACGCGCGCGACGTCCGCTTCCTCGACATCTGAGACCCTCGGTCCTCCGGCGCGCCGACGCGCTGCGCCGGGGCGGACGGGGTGTGCCCTCGGTCGTCGAGGAGGCGATCGGGGTGGCAGTGCGCCACCGGGTCATCCCAGGTCCGGGCGGCAGAGCAGGCGTGCACCCCGGCCCCTCCGCTGATACGCGTCCCCGCCGCGTGCCCGGCCGAACCGTTTCCGCTGGCCGTATAGACTGATCTGGTCGGACGGGTGCCTTCAGGACCCGATCCGAGCGCGACACGAAGAGGAGCCCATGACGGATACGACGTTGCCGCCCGACGCCGGCGGACACGACCGGATCGAGCCGGTCGATATCCAGGCGGAGATGCAGAAGAGCTACATCGACTATTCGATGAGCGTCATCGTCGGGCGCGCGCTCCCTGACGTCCGGGACGGCCTCAAGCCCGTGCACCGCCGCATTCTCTACGCGATGTGGGACAACGGGTACCGGCCGGAGCGCAGCTACGTGAAGTCCGCCAAGCCGGTGGCCGACACCATGGGCAACTACCACCCGCACGGCGACTTGGCGATCTACGACACCCTGGTCCGCCTGGCCCAGCCGTGGGCCATGCGCTATCCGATGGTCGACGGCCAGGGGAACTTCGGCTCCCGCGGCAACGACGGCGCCGCCGCCATGCGCTACACCGAGTGCAAGATGACCCCGCTGGCCATGGAGATGGTGCGGGACATCGACAAGAACACGGTGGACTTCCAGTCCAACTACGACGGTAAGACCACAGAGCCGGTCGTCCTCCCGTCGCGGATCCCCAACCTCCTGGTCAACGGCTCGAGCGGCATCGCCGTGGGCATGGCTACCAAGATGCCGCCGCACAACCTCCGCGAGGTCGCCGACGCGGTGTTCTGGTGCCTGGACAACCCGGAGGCCGACGAGGATTCGACCCTGGCCGCCTGCATGGAGCGGGTCAAGGGACCGGATTTCCCGACCGCCGGGTTCATCGTCGGCGAGAACGGGCTCAAGGACGCGTACACGACCGGCCGCGGCTCGATCCGCATGCGCGGGAAGACCTCCATCGAGGAGGAGGGCAACCGCACCGTCATCGTCATCACGGAGCTGCCCTACGAGGTCAACCCGGACAACATGATCCTGTCGATCGCCGAGCAGCTGCGCGACGGCAAGATCGCCGGCATCTCGAAGATCGACGACGAGTCCTCCGACCGCGTCGGGCTGCGGATCGTCATCACGCTCAAGCGTGACGCCGTGGCCAAGGTGGTCCTCAACAACCTCTACAAGCACTCCCAGCTGCAGACCTCCTTCGGCGCCAACATGCTGTCCATCGTCGACGGCGTGCCGCGCACGCTGCGGCTCGACCAGCTGGTCCGCCACTACGTCGCGCACCAGATCGAGGTGATCGTCCGGCGTACCCAGTACCTGCTGGACGAGGCCGAGAAGCGCGCCCACATCCTGCGCGGACTGGTCAAGGCGCTCGACGCCCTCGATGAGGTCATCGCGCTCATCCGGCGTTCCGAGACCGTCGACATCGCGCGGGAGGGCCTCAAGGAGCTCCTGGACATCGACGACGACCAGGCGCAGGCGATCCTCGACATGCAGCTCCGGCGCCTGGCCGCGCTCGAGCGACAGAAGATCGTAGACCAGCTCGCCGCGATCGAGGAGGAAATCGCCGACTACAAGGACATCCTGGCCAAGCCCGAGCGTCAGCGCGCGATCGTCGGCGACGAGCTCGGCGCGATCGTCGACAAGTACGGCGACGACCGGCGCACCGTGATCATCCCCGCCGACGGCGACGTCACCGACGAGGACCTGATCGCCCGCGAGGACGTGGTGGTCACCATCACGGAGACCGGCTACGCCAAGCGCACCCGCACGGACCTCTACCGCTCCCAGAAGCGGGGCGGCAAGGGAGTGCGCGGCGCGGAGCTCAAGCAGGACGACATCGTCCGCCACTTCTTCGTCTCCTCCACCCACGACTGGCTGCTGTTCTTCACCACCAAGGGCCGCGTCTACCGGATCAAGGCATACGAGCTCCCGGAGGCCAACCGCACCGCCCGCGGGCAGCACGTCGCCAACCTCCTGGCCTTCCAGCCGGAGGAGCGGATCGCCGGCGTGATCCGGATCAAGAGCTACCAGGACGCGCCCTACCTGGTCATCGCGACCAGCAAGGGCCTGGTCAAGAAATCCCGGCTCGAGGACTACGACTCCCCGCGCTCGGGTGGCCTCATCGCCGTGAACCTGCGCGACGGGGACGAGCTGGTGGGGGCGTCGCTCGCCGGCCCCGACGACGACCTGCTGCTGGTCTCGGAGAAGGGCCAGTCGATCCGCTTCCACGCCAACGACGACACGCTCCGGCCCATGGGGCGCGCCACGTCCGGCGTCATGGGCATGCGCTTCAACGAGGGCGACGCGCTGCTGAGCATGTCCGTGGTGCGGGCCGACTCCGAGGACGAGGGCAAGTACTTCCTGCTCGTGGCCACAGAACGCGGATACTCCAAGCGCACCGCGCTGAGCGAGTACACCGCACAGGGCCGCGGCGGCAAGGGCGTCCTCACGCTGATGTTCGATCCCAAGCGCGGAAAGCTGGTGGGTGCGACGATCGTGGAGTTGCAGGACGAGCTCTACGCCATCACCTCCAGCGGCGGGATCATCCGCACGTTCGCCAAGCAGGTCCGCAAGGCGGGACGGCAGACCAAGGGCGTGCGCCTGATGAACCTCGCCGCCGACGATGCGCTGTTGGCCATCGCCCGCAACGCCGACGAGCCCGACGACGAGGACCGGTCCGAGGCCGGTTCCGGCAAGGAGTAGCACGCGATGAGCGAGCCGACCGACCCGGCCGGGAGCGGCCCGGCGCCCAAGGGATCCTCCCCGGCCCCCGGCTTCGGCCGGCCCGCGGACTCGACCGCTCCCGGCCCGTCGACGGCGGCCTCCTCGTCGTCGGGCCCCGGGTCGTCGGGCCCCGGGTCGTCGGGCGCCGGGTCATCGGGCCCGGAGGAGACGACGGCCCCCACGGAGCCG
>DHCFD07801__coassemble_1096_pt1 | contig 46534 bp, 50 predicted proteins | sample DHCFD07801__metabat2_high_PE_018 | metagenome-assembled genome bin DHCFD07801 | reverse complement strand
CGGAACGCCTTCGTCAGTCCTGCCACCTCGATCATCGGACTCAGCCCCCGCACGCGACGGGCAGGCCGACGGTCCGCACGCCCTCGCACACCGAGCGGGTCGCCAGCTTCCAGTTGCCGTCTCGGTAGACGAACGCCACGCGCGTGGTGATGCTGGGTCGTCCCGCCGACTCGCTGTGCAACGTGGCGGTGAGCTCGTCGCCGGAGCGCTCGACGGGCCCGGTGATGCGCTTCCAGCCCTGCGGTGCGCGGAAGATCCCCAGGTTGTAGACAGTCTTCGGCACCACCACGCCGCCCGTGCCCGCCTCGAGGTTGCGTGCCTTGGCCTCGTCGGGGGCGGGCGTGGCCACCAGTAGGTGGACGATCGCGTTGAGGTCGTCGAGCGTCGGATCGGTGGTGGTCACCGCGAAGTCGGCGGGCAGCGGGCCGGGCGGGGTCCAGCCGGTCCGGGTGGCGGGGGCGTCCGGCTCGCCGCCGGGTCGCTCCGCGTCGCCGGCGTCCTCGCCCCGGGGCCCGCCACCGTCGCCGGCCCCGCCGGGCGTGGGGACCGCCGACGGCGCAGCCGCACCGGTGGCGGGGGACAGTCCGCCTCCGTCCTCGGCCGGAGGGGCCGTGTCCGGGGCCGACGTACCGGACCCGGGGGTCCCGAACGACAGGAAGGGACCGCGAGGGTACGGCCCTCCGCCCCGGGGCACGGCGTCCTGAGCGCGCGGTAACGATGCGGCAACGCCGCACGGGATCGACACCGGCCGGGGGGCGCGCGGCCCTAGGCTGACGCCACCTGTCCCGCTCGAATCCGAGGTGCCCCTATGTCCGCCGACACCATCGGCTTCGCTCTACTGATCCTGGGTGCGGCCCTGCTCGTCGGCAAGTTCCTGCGAGTCAAGATCGGCTGGATCCAGAAGCTCTTCCTGCCCAGCTCGATCGTCGGGGGCGCGCTCCTCCTGATGCTCGGGCCCCAGGTGCTGGGACGCGTCGGCGGGCCGGTGGGGGAGAACGGCATCTTCACCGAGGCCATGGTCGAGGTGTGGTCGGCACTGCCGGGGCTGCTCATCAGCGTGATCTTCGCGACCATGTTCATGGGCCAGAAGCTGCCCACCATGAAGCGGGCCGCGACACTCGTGGGCCCCCAGCTGTCGCTGGGCGTCGCGCTCGGTTCCGGGCAGTACGTCGTGGGGCTGCTCCTGGCGGGGCTGATCCTGGTCCCGCTGCTGGCCGCGCAGCCCATGACCGGTGCGCTCATCGAGATCGGCTTCGAGGGCGGACACGGCACCGCCGCCGGCATGCGCGGGGTCATGGACGAGCTCGGCTTCTCGGAGGGCGCGGACCTCGCGGTGGGGCTGGCGACCGTCGGGATCGTCGGCGGCATCGTGATCGGTATCGCGCTCATCAACTGGGGCGTGCGCACCGGCAAGACCGAGATGGTCAAGGGCGACGTCACCATGTCCCTCGAGGAGCAACGCGGGCTGTTCCGCAAGGACGAGCACTACTCGGCCGGCACCATGACCTCGCGTCCCGCCTCCGTCGAGCCGCTGTCGCTGCATTTCGCGCTCGTCACCGTCGCCATCCTGTTGGCCCTGGGGTTCCTCGAGGGGCTGCGGTGGATCGAACAGCAGACCTACGCCTCGGTGATGCTCGACGACAACACCCCGCTCGAGATCTTCGCCTACGTCCCGCTCTTCCCCCTCGCGCTCCTCGGCGGCGTCCTCATCCAGTACGTCGCCGAGAAGACCGGCTACGGTCACATCATCGACGACCAGATGATGCTGCGGATCCAGGGCTGGGCGCTCGACTTCCTCGTGGTGGCTGCCATCGGCACGCTGTCCCTCGCCGCGATCGGTTCCAACATCGGGACGTTCGTCATCCTCGCCGTCGCCGGTGTGGTGTTCAACGTCGCGATCTTCCTCTTCCTGGCGCCGAGGATCATCGGCCGCTACTGGTTCGAGCGCGGGATCGGGGACTTCGGCCAGTCCATGGGCGTGACCGCCACCGGCCTCATCCTCATGCGCGTGGTCGACCCGGAGGCCGAGAGCCCCGCGTTCGAGGCGTTCGGCTACAAACAGCTCATCTTTGAACCGTTCTTCGGCGGCGGGCTCGTCACGGCCCTGGCGATCCCCGTCATCTACCTGACCGGCCCGTGGCCGCTGTTCGCCGTGATGCTGGCGGTCTTCCTCGTCGCGGTGCTCGTCGGGCTGCTGTACTTCGGCCCCCGGGAGCAGAAGGACCGACGGGACTGGGAGGCGCGGGGCAAGCCTGCGGATCATGCGGGCGGATCGGACGCGGCCTCGACCGTGTGAGAGGCCGGGCGTGACAGTCTGGTGAGGTGAAGACCCCGGTACCTGACTATCTGTCCGAGATCCGCGACCTCTGCTCGGTGGGCGAGGACGGCGAGCTCGCCGACTACATCCCCGAGCTCGCCGCCGTCGACCCGGACCGGTTCGCCGTCTCCGCCTGCACGATGGACGGCGTCCTCTACACCGCCGGCGACGCGGGCACCGAGTTCACCATCCAGTCCATGAGCAAGCCGTTCGCCTACGCGCTCGCCCTCCGCGACCGCGGGGTCGACGCGGTGCTCGAGAAGGTCGCGGTGGAGCCGTCGGGCGACGCGTTCAACCAGATCTCACTGGAGCGGGACAGCGGCCGCCCCCGCAACCCCATGATCAACATCGGCGCCATCACCACGCACTCGCTGGTCGGGCCCCCGGGGGCCTCCGAGGACGAGCGCGACCAGGTGGTCGCCGACGGTCTCGCCGCGTTCGCGGGGCGCCGACTCGAGGTGGACGACGCCGTCCTCGACTCGGAACTGGACACCGCGTTCCGCAACCGCGCCATGGCCAACCTCGTGCGCGCCGGGGGGATCATCGACTCCGATCCCGATGAGATCGTCCGCGGCTACACCCGCCAGTGTTCCTACCGGGTGACCGTGGGCGACCTCGCGGTGATGGCGGTGACGTTGGCGACCGGCGGCACCAACCCGATCACGGGGGAGCGGGTGATCTCCCCGCGCGCCTCCCGGCAGGTGCTGGCCGTGATGAGCACGTGCGGGATGTACGACGCCGCCGGCGACTGGATGTCCACGGTCGGCATCCCCGCCAAGAGCGGGGTCTCCGGCGGGATCCTCGGCGCCCTGCCCGGGCAGGTGGGCATCGGGGCGTTCTCGCCGCGCCTGGACGCGCACGGCCACAGTGTCGAGGGCATCCGCACCTTCGAGCGGCTCTCCAGCGACATGGAACTGCACATCATGAACCCCACGATCTCGGAGATCGACCCCGTCCGCTCGGTGCGCGTGGACCGCTCGACCGGCCGGCGCACCTTCCGGCTGCAGGGGCCGATGACCTTCGCGGGCGGCGAGAAGGTGGTGCGGACCCTGGCCGAGATCCCCGACGACTTCAGCGAGGTCACCCTGGATTTCAGCCGCGTGTCGGTGGTCAACGGCAGCGCCCGCAGGATGCTCCTCGAGGCCATGCGCCGACTGTCGGCGGAGGGGCACGTGGTGGGACTGGCCGACCCCGGACGCCGACTGCCCGACCCCGACCTCGGCGACGGCACCCGCCCCGTGTTCAGGCGCGCCGCACGCTGATCCGCCTCAGGCGAGCGTGTCGGTGAACCGCGCGATCGCGTCGACCACCGCGAGGTAGCGCGCCGACTGCACGGCGTCGAACCCGTGCTGCGCCCCGGGCAGCTCCGCGTAGGCCACGGCGTGGGGCGAGCCCGCACGCAGGTGGTCGACCAGCCGCCGCGATCCCCATACGGGGGTGTAGGTGTCCAGGGTCCCGTGGACGACGACGAGGGGCGGCGCGCCCGCGGCGGGGTGGCGCACGGGGTCCGAGATCTGCCTGGTCCGCGGCCCGAGCGGACCGTAGTAGCCGTAGAGGCCGATCGCGCCCGCCAGCGAGGTGTCGAGTTCCTCGAAGCCGGGCTGGAATCGCGGGTCGCCCGCGGTCAGCGCCGTCATCATGGCGATGTGGCCACCGGCCGAACTGCCGGCTACCACGATCGGGGCGTCCGCGGGGATCCCGTGCTCGGGGCCCTCGACCCGGATCCAGCGGATCAGTCGCTTGATGTCCACCAGATGCTGCGGGAAACCCGCCTCCGGCGTCGCCGACAGATGGTACGTCGCGCTGATCGCCGCCCATCCGCGTTGCGCGTGGTCGAACAGCATCGCCCGTGATTCGCGGCTCGGCGCGCCCATGCGAAAGTGCCCGCCGTGGAGGTGGATGATTACGCCGCGGACCTCGCCGGACGCGCTACTGGTGTAGAGATCGAAGCGGTGGGCGGAACGGTCCGGACCGTACGTCATGCCGGTGCGCGCGCGGACGCTGCGAGGGCGCGGCGGCCATGGCAGGAACAGCACGCGCAGCCACGGCGTCCGGTGGCGGGATCGGGGGTGCGGCCTCGTCGTCGTCGACTCTCCGGTGACCCCCGCCTGCGACCAGGCACGGTCCAGTACCCTCGCCGCCAGGAGATGGCGGCCGAGGACGGCGGCGAGTCCCGCACAAATGAGGGCTGCCATCGCGGTGCCCACGAGGTCGCCGGTCGTCACGTCGCCGTGCAGCAGCGCACCTGCCGTGGCCGCCGCGACGAGCAGGCCGAGGTGAAGCGGCGCCTCCATCGCGGTCAGGCTGAGCCCCCATGCGGCGACAGCCAGCAGGAACGGACGCCGGATCGGCACGAGCGCCAGTGCCGTGGAGAGAACGGGCAGGGCGAGCAGTGCGGGGAGCATCGTCTCAGCTCCCGAGCGGCCGGCCGGCGCGTTCCCAGGACGCGACCGGTCCCGGGACCAGGTCGAACATCGGGTGAGGTCGCGGTGCGGTCAGCCGCTCCGCCCATGCCGGATCACGTGCGTACACCTTTGCGCGCAGGTGCGCCCACTCCAAATCGAGCTGATCCTCCGTCAGCGTGAGCCGCTCCGCGCCCGCCGGCACCGTGATCCGGGTGCGGTCGAAGCGGTAGCCGCGAGCGTCCGCCGCGTCGGCGAGGGCAGCCAGCCAGGTGGCGATCCCGGTCACCGGGTCCTCGAGCGTCCGGAACCTCTCAAGCTGGGGGTGGTTCCGGTAGCCGGTCGTGAGTCCCCGCAGAACCTTCTGCGCCAGCAATCCCTCGCGCCAGCCGGCGACGAGGGCGGCACGGTCGAGCAGGTCGGGATGGATGCTCCACAGGCGCATCCGGTGAGTATAGGGCCGCGACCCGCGGGTATAGGATCGAGAGGTATGACCACGACGGAGCCGGTTCTGGACGACGTGATAACCGAGCTCAGCGGGCTCGCCGACCCCAAGGTGCTGGCCGTGAACCAGCGGCACGGCGACGAGCACTCGGTGAACCTCACCAAGCTGCGGGCGATCGCCAAGCGGATCAAGAAGAACCACTCGTTCGCGCTGCAGCTGTGGGAGACCGGCGACCCCGACGCGCGGCTGCTCGCGCTGCTCGTGTGCCGGCCGCGGGAGTTCACCGCCGATGAGCTCGACGCGATGCTGCGGGACGCGCGCACGCGCAAGGCCCACGCCTGGCTCCTCTCCAACGTCGTGATGAAGAGCCCGCACGCCGAAGAGCTGCGCCTGGCCTGGCTGGACGACGCCGACCCGGTGGTCGCGAGCGCCGGCTGGGCGTTGACCGCCGACCGCGTGGTCAAGAAGCCGGAAGGGTTGGCATTGTCGGAGCTGCTGGACGTGATCGAGGCCGAGATGGCCGACGCACACGAGCGGCTGCAGTGGGAGATGAACACAACGCTCGCGCACATCGGCATCGAGAACCCGGAGCTGCGGGCGCGGGCGCTGGAGATGGGCGAACGGCTCGGGGTACTGCGCGACTACCCGACCCCGCCCAACTGCACCTCGCCGTTCGCGCCGGAGTGGATCGGCGAGATGGTCCGCCGCAAGGAGGACGCGTGACCCGTATCGCCGCCGTCCAGTTCGAGGGCGTCGCCGGGGACGTGGCGGAGAACCTGCGACGGCTCGAGCCGCTCATCCGCGAGGCCGTCGACGCCGGTGCCGAGGTGATCGCGCTGCCCGAGTTCTTCACCTCGCCGATCGTCTTCCACCCCGAGGTGCACGAGGCGGTGTTGCCGCCCGAGAACGCAGCGGTGGACATGCTGCGGGACGTCGCGCGCCGGCACGAGGTGACGATCGGCGGATCGATGCTCATCGCCGATGGCTCGGCCGTCTACAACCGATACCACCTCGTCGAATCCGACGGCGCCGTGCATCTGCACGATAAGGATCTGCCGACCATGTGGGAGAACGCCTTCTACGGCCCGGGCTCGGACGACGGCGTGGCCCGGACCGGCATCGGACGCGTGGGGATGGCGGTGTGCTGGGAGCTGATCCGGAACCAGACCGCGCGCCGGATGCTGGACCGGGTCGACCTCGTGATGACCGGCACGCACTGGTGGACCGTCCCGGCCAACTGGGGGCCCGTGGGGCGCGTGTTCACGACCGTGGCCCGCCGGAACCAGAGGCTCTCGGAGAGCGCCCCCGCCGAGCTCGCGCGCAGGCTCGGCGTCCCGGTGGTCCAGGCCTCGCACTGCGGGCGGTTCCGCACGCCGCTGGGGCTGATTCCCGGGAGCCGGGTGACGGTCCCGTACCTCACGCACTATGTGGGGGCCACGCAGATCGTCGACTCCGGCGGCCGGGTGCTGGCGTGGCGGTCGACCGCCGAGGGCCCCGGCGTGGTGGTGGCGGACGTCGAGACCGGCCCCCGGCCGCCGCGGACGCAGATCGGCCCGCGGTTCTGGACGCCGCGGCTGCCGTGGCTGATCCGCGCCTACTGGTGGCAGCAGAACGCCGTCGCCACCCGCTACTACCGCGACACCGGCCGGGCGGCGGGGCTGGCCGCGGCACCTACCCTGGACGGGGACGAGAGGTGACGACGATGACGGTGCAGATCGAGACGGGCGACGGCCTCGCGGAGGCGTGGGTCGCGCGGCCGGAGGACACGGAGCGAGCCCTGCCGGGCGTCCTGCTGTTCATGGACGCCTTCGGCCTGCGGCCACAGATCCGCGAGATGGCGCAGCGCATCGCGGACGGGGGCTATGTGGTCCTGGCGCCGAACGTCTTCCACCGCTCCGGCTCCGTCGAGGAGATCGCCCCGACCGCCGACCTGCGCGAGCCCGAGGGAAGGGATCGCGCGCTCGAGCAGGCGATCCCGCGGATGAACGAGCTCACGCCGGGACTCTCGCGCGCCGACACCACCCGCTACCTCGAGGCTCTCGCGGAGCTGCCCGGTGTCGCGGGTGACGCCCCGGTGGGCGTGATCGGCTACTGCATGGGGGCGCGTCTGGCGCTACGGGCCGGGGGCGACCACCCGGACCGGGTCGCCGCCGTCGGTGGCTTCCACGGTGGCGGGCTGGTGACGGAGGAGCCGGACAGCCCGCACCGGAGCCTCGCGTCGACCCGGGCGGCGGTGTTGCTGCGGCACGCGGATGACGATCCCTCGATGCCCGTCGAGGGGATGGACGTGATCGCCTCGCTGGCCGAGGACGCCGGCGTCGATCTCGGTCAGTCCGTGTACCCGGGCGCGCCGCACGGGTACTCGATGGCCGATACCGCGATGTACGAGCCGTCCGCCGCGGAACGGCACTTCGCCGAGCTGCAGGCGCACCTCGGCCGCCACCTGCCGGCCTGAGCCGGCCGCTCAGCCCAGGAACGCCTTGTCGGACAGCGTCGCGCCCTTGATGCCGGCGAACTCGGAGAGCAGGTCCTGCACGGTCAGCGAGGCCTTCTTCTCGTCGTCGGCCTCGTAGACGATCCGCCCTTCGTGCATCATGATGAGCCGGTTGCCCAGCCGGATGGCCTGCTCCATGTTGTGCGTGACCATCAGTGTGGTGAGCCCGCCGTCGGTGACGATCCGCTGCGTCAGGGTGGTGACCAGCTCGGCGCGCTGGGGGTCCAGGGCCGCGGTGTGTTCGTCGAGGAGCATGATCCGCGGATGCGTGAACCCGGCCATGAGCAGGGAGAGTGCCTGACGCTGACCGCCGGACAGGAGCCCGACCTTGGTGGTGAGGCGGTCCTCGAGGCCCAGTTCGAGCGTCTCGAGCTGCTCGCGGAACCGCGCCCGGCGCCGGGAGCCGAGGCTCGGCCCGAGTCCCCGCCGCCGCCCGCGCAGCAGGGCCAGCGAGAGGTTCTCCTCGATCGTGAGGGCAGGCGAGGTCCCGGCCAGCGGATCCTGGAACACGCGGCCGACATACCTGGCGCGCTTGTGGTCCGGCATCCGGTCCACGTTCCTGCCGTCGATTCGGATGGACCCCGAGTCGGCGAGAAGCTTGCCGGAGACCGCGTTGAGCAGCGTCGACTTGCCGGCCCCGTTGGAGCCGATGACGGTGACGAAGTCGCCCTCCGCCATCGACAGGCTCAGGCCGTCGAGGGCGCGACGCTCGTTGACGGTCCCGGGGAAGAAGGTCTTGCTCAGGTCGGTGACGGACAGCATGCTCACGCCTCCTTCGACGGGGCCGGTTCGGTGGCGGGGTCGACCGTGGCCCCGGCCCCTGCCAGCGCTCGTTCGTTGGCGGCCCTCGTCGTCGTGGCCGTGAATCTCCGCCCGAACGGACCGAGGGCGCCGCGCCACCGCGGTAGCAGGAGGGCGACCACGACGAGCAGCGCCGTGACGGCCTTCATGTCGTTGGGGTTCAGGCCCACGCGCAGCGCCGCGAAGATGATGAGCTGGTAGAGCACCGCGCCCACGATCGCGGCGAGCACCGCGAGCCACAACCAGCGCTGGCTGAGGAGGGCCTGGCCCAGGATGACGGAGGCGAGCCCCACCAGGATGAGGCCGATGCCCATCGAGATGTCGGCGAAGCCGCGGTACTGGGCGACGAGCGCGCCGCACATGCCCACGAACCCGTTGGACAGCGCCAGGGTGAGGGTCTTGGTGAAGTCGGTCGAGACGCCGAGCGAGGAGATCATCGGCCCGTTGTCTCCGGTCGCCCGGATGGACAGGCCCAGGTTGGTGCCCAGGAACCACACGACGACCGCGCCGAGCAGGAGCACGGCGACCGCGAAGACCGCCACCCCGCCCCACGTGCCGAGGAGTCCGGCGTCGCGCACCGGGGTGAACATGGTGTCCTGGCGCAGGAGCGGCACGTTGGCACCGTCCATGATCCGCAGGTTCACGGACCACAGGGCGATCATGGTGAGGATGCCGGCGAGCAGGCCGTCGATCTTGCCCTTGGTGTGCAGCAGCCCCGTGACCACGCCCGCGAGGAACCCGGTGCCGAAGCCCGCGAGGGTCGCGAGCACCGGGTTCCAGCCGGCGAGGACCCCCATCGCCGCGGTGGCGGCTCCGGTGGTGAAGCTGCCGTCGACCGTGAGGTCGGGGAAGTTGAGCACCCGGAAAGTCAGGTAGACCCCCAGTGCCATTGCCCCGTAGATCAGGCCCAGCTCGACGGCGCCGATCACTTGCGCTCGGCCTCGGCGAGGATGTCCTCGGGGATGGTGACGCCCTGGCGCTCGGCGGCGGCCTCGTTCACCACGTAGGTGAACTCGGCGGCGGTCTCCACGGGCATCTCGGCCGGGTCCTCGTCGTCCTGCAGGATGCGCAGGGCCATCTCGCCGGTCTGGCGCCCGAGCTCGGTGTAGTCGATGCCCAGCGTGGCCACGGCGCCGCCCTCGACGGTGCCCTCCTCTGCGGCGATCACGGGGATCTGCTTGGACTCGGCCACCTGGACGAGCGAGGAGATGCCGGAGACCACCATGTTGTCGGTGGGGACGTAGATCGCGTCGACGTCGCCGAGTGCCTCGACGGCCTGCTGGATCTCGTTGACCGTGGTGACGGTCTGCGTGCTGATCTCCAGGTCCAGCGGCCCGGCGGCCTCGGTGGCCTGCTCGACCTGGACCTCGGAGTTGACCTCGCCGGAGGCGTGGACGATCCCGACCCGCTCGGCGTCGGGGACGATCTCCTTGAGCAGCTCGAGCTGCCGCTCGATCGGCGCCTCGTCGGAGGTGCCGGTGACGTTGGAACCCGGGGCCTCCATCGACTCGACGAGCTCGGCCGAGACCGGGTCGGTGACCGCGGTGAACAGCAGCGGGATGTCGAGGAGGTTCTGTGCCATCGCCTGCGCGGCGGGGGTGGCCACGGCCAGCGCCAGGTCGAGGTCGTCGGCCGCGAACTGCTGGGCGATGGTCAGGGCGGTGGCCTGCTCGCCGTTGGCGTTCTGCTCCTCGAACTCCACCTCGACGCCCGCCTCGTCGAAGGCCTCCTTGAATCCGGCGGTGGCGTCGTCCAGCGCGGGGTGCTGGACCAGCTGGTTGATGCCGACCGAGTAGGTGTCGTCTCCGGCACCGCCGTCCTCGGAACCGCCTGAGCAACCAGTGAGGACGAGTGCCGACGTGGCGACGAGAGCAGTGAGGAACTTCGGACGTGAGATAGCCATGTGCGCTGCCTTGTCTACGGTCACGAATTGTCGTGAGGGGGCCGGGTGCGTGGACTTCTGGCACATGAGAGTACTCGCACGATCCCGCCCCGCGGGCCGCGGCTCGACTACCGGACGGCAGTTCTGGTCGCGGCGTCCCTCTTGCGCCGGACGTAGATCTGCTTGCGCACGGTGGCGACCACCACGCCGTCGTCGTCGGTGATGTCGGTGGTGAACCAGCGCAGCACCTTCTCGCCCCCGGCGGCCGCGGCCCGGATCTCGGCCAGGTCGGCGTCGCTGATCGAGAACTCGGCGTGCAGCGTCGACGTGCCGGGGGCCCGGAAATCGATCTCCCCCTTGACGTCCCACACCACGTGGTCGCGGCCGAGGTGCTGCAGGAGCATGAACATCCAGAACGGGTCGGACATCGAGAACATGGAGCCCCCGAACGCGGTGCCCACGTAGTTGGTGGTCCACGGCCGCTTGTTCAGGCGAACGCGCACGCTGCGGAAGTCCGGGGAGAAGCCCTCCACGCGCACCCCCGCCGCGAGGTAGGGCGGCCACAGGCTCATGCCGATGGTCATCCCGCGCGGACTGGACACGAGACGTTTGACGATGCCGACCTTCTGGGACATGCGAGCTCCTCACCCGTGATGGATCATTCGTGGCGGATATTGATTATGACAGAGAGCATAGTAGCGTACGATGGCCGCATGTCCACCGAGGGATCCGGAAGCCGCCGCAGGCGCGGGGAGACGCGGCGGGTGATGGCCGAGACCGCCGCCGCGCTCCTGTGTGAGCGCGGGGTCGCGGGGACCACCATCGACAAGGTGCTCGCGCAGAGCGGCGCGCCCCGGGGCTCCGTCTACCACCACTTCCCCGGCGGCCGGGCGGAGCTGCTGTCCGCGGCGGTGGAGCACGCGGCGGACGCGGTCGTCCGGACGATGCGCGCAGGCGGCGAGGCCGGTCCGGCGGCGGTGCTCGACGGATTCGTCGACTTCTGGCGGCGGCAACTGCTGGCCAGCGACTACCGCGCCGGGTGCCCGGTCCTCGCGGTGGCGGTCGACGACGACCCGGAGTTCCCCGAGCTCGCCGACCTGGCGGCCCGGTCGTTCGCCCGGTGGCAGGAGGAGCTGGTCGGGATCCTCGTCCACCACGGGATGGCCCCCGGCGCGGCCGACACCCTGGCGCTCCAGGCGCTCTCGCAGCTGGAGGGGGCGGTGGTGCTGTGCCGCGCCCACCGCGACATGGCGCCCCTGGACGCCGCGGCCGAGGCCGTCGCCGCGCTCCACGCCGCGGCCGCCACCTAACGCGACGGCGCCTCCACGCGCACGACCTCGCCGTCGTGTCCCGCCCGTGCCCCGAGCAGGTCCAGGCGCCGCGCGAGCTCGTCGATCGGCGGGTTGTGGTGGCCCAGGTGCACGGCCACGACCCCGGTGCGGTCGGTGACCGCCCCGACGTCGCGCAGCCCGCGCAGCATCCGGCCGAAGCGCGCGAGCCCGAGGTGCCATCGGGAGATCTCCTCGCGGTCGCCCAGCGTCTCCTCGAGGAAGACCGCGTCGAAGCGGGCGCCGCGCACGGCCCCGAACCAGTCGTCAGGCCACGGGCCGGTGTCGCAGGCCCACAGCACGCGCGCGCCGTCGGGCCCGGTCACGTCGTAGAGCACGGCGTCGCCGTCGGAGAACACCCGGTGCCGGGCGGGGAGCACCCGCACGTCGTGGTCGCCCGCCGCGATCCGGTCCCCGGCCGCCACCGGGCGGAAGCGCACGTCCGAGTCCGGGGCGACCCACGGCCGGCACTGGTCCAGCGCGTCGGCGGGACCGATCACCTCGAGCCCGCCCGCCGTCCCTTCCGGTTCCGCCCAGGACCGCGAGAGCAGGGCCTGGGGCGCCAGGTGGTCGGGGTGGCCGTGCGTGACCAGCAGGTGCGCCACGCCGGCGAGGGTGCGACCGTGCCGGACCGCGGACCCCGGCGCCTCCGGGCCGCAGTCGATCATGAGGGCGTCGTCGACCAGCGCCGCCGTCTGGCCGCGGAACTCGCCCCGCCGCGCGGCGTCGGAGCATCCGGCGCAGCGGCAGAACGCGTTGGGCCACCCGTCGGCGGCCCCGGTGCCCAGCAGCACGACATCCATCACGGGCTCCGCAGCGGCAGGACCGCGCGGCCGTCGTGGCGGTCGAGCACCTCCACGCGGGCGTCGTAGACCCGGTCGAGCCGGTCGGTGGTGAGGACCCGGGCGGGCGGGCCGTCGGCGGCGACCCGGCCCTCGTCCAGCAGGATCAACCGCTCGCCGTACTGGGAGGCCGAGGTCAAGTCGTGCATCGCCGCGATCACCGTGAGCCCGCCCTCGAGTCGCATGGAGTCGACCAACTCGAGCACCTGCTGTTGGTGGCCGATGTCGAGCGCACTGGTCGGCTCGTCCAGCAACAGCACCTCGGGCTCCTGCGCCAGCGCGCGGGCCAGGACCACGCGCTGGAGCTCGCCCCCGGACAGGGTGGTGGCGGTGCGGCCGGTGAAGTCGTGCAGGCCGAGCCGGTCGATCACGCGGTCCACCACCTCGGCGTCCCGCGCGGTCTCGGTGCCGAAGCGCGGGATGTGCGGGGTGCGGCCGAGGAGGATGAGCTCGCGCACGGTCACGCCGTCGGGCACCACGGGGCGTTGCGGCATGATCGCCACGGTGCGGGCGATGGTGCGGCGGGTGGACCGCTGCGGCCGGATGCCCACCACGTCGACGTCCCCGTCGGAGGGGATCAGGCCGGCCAGGGCGTAGAGCAGGGTGGTCTTGCCGGAGCCGTTGGGGCCGACCAGAGAGACCCAGCTCCCCGCGCGCACGGACATGGTCACGCCGTGCAGGATGGGGACGCCGTCGCGGGCGACGTGGAGGTCGCGGCAGGTCAGGGCGGCCTCGGCAGGGGAGCGCTCCGGGTGCCGGGGGCTGTCCGTGGGCGGGGTGCTCATATCTGCCCCCGGCTCCGGCGCAGGACCACGAGGAAGAACGGGGCGCCGAGCGCGGCCGTCACCACCCCGATGGGCATCTCGGCCGGCGCCAGCGCGGTGCGGGCCACGATGTCGGCCAGGACGAGGAACGCGGCCCCGACGAGCAGTGACAGCGGCAGGAGCAGCCGGTGGCCGGGGCCGATCACGAGCCGCACGGCGTGCGGGATGACGATCCCGACGAACCCGATGAGCCCGCTCACCGAGACGACTGCCGCGGTGCCCAGGGTCGCCACGCAGATCAACAGCAGGCGCACGCGGGCCGGCGCGACGCCCAGGCTGGACGCCTCGACGTCGCCGACGGCCATCACGTCGAGCGTGCGGCGGTACAACCAGATCACCACGACCGCGGCCACCACGTAGGGCAGGACCGTGAGCACCTGGGCCCAGCCGTCCGTGGTGAGCCGGCCGAGCATCCACGAGTACACCTGCCGCAGCGTGTCGTCGTGACGCTGCATGAAGAACGTCTGGACCGCGCTCGCGAAGGCGGCCACCGCCACACCGGCGAGGATGATCACCACCTCGGAGCGCCCCGCCCCGACCGAGCGGCCGAGCGCGTACGTCGCGGCGACGGCGATCATGCCGCCGGCGAACGCCGCCGGGGGCACCATCGCGCCGCCGATCGATCCGCCCACCACCACCGCCAGCGTCGCGCCCAGGCCCGCGCCGCTGGAGACGCCCAGCAGGTACGGGTCGGCGAGCGGGTTGCGGAACACACCCTGGTAGGTCGCGCCGGCGATCGCCAGCATGGCGCCGACGATCCCGCCGAGCGCCACGCGCGGCATCCGGATCTCCCAGAGGATCACCTGCTGCTGCGCGGACAGTCCCGAGTCCACGTCGACCCCGGGCAGCGCGCCCGCCAGCTCGAGGAGCACCCCGCGGGCGGTGAGCCCGGCCGCGCCGACGAGGACGCCGGCGAGCACGGCGCCCGCGAAGAGCAGGACCGCCCCGCCCACGAGGAGGGCGGGGCGGCGCGCTGCCGGGGCCCGGCTCACGGAGCGGGCGTGTCCGCGGGGACGCTGGAGACGATCCCGGCCACCTCGCGCAACAGGTCCACCACGCGCGGGCCCCAGCGGCTGGCCAGGTCCTCGTCCACCACGTGGACGCGGTCGTCCTCCACCGCGGTGAGCTCGTCCCAGCCGGGGCGGTCCGCGACGGACTCGGGGGTGACGCCGCAGCACTGCGCGTCCGCGAGGAGGATGAGGTCGGGATCGGCCTCCAGGAGCAGTTCCTCGGACAGCTGCGGGTACGGGTTGTCGCCGGTCGCGACGGAGGTCAGCCCGAGCAGCGAATAGAGGTGGCCGACAAAAGACTGGTCGGTGACGGTGTAGAGGGTCTCGTCGAGCTCGTGGAAGTACGTCAGCGGCTCCTCGCGGTCGGGGACCGACTGCACGATCTCGTCCACCTCGGTCTGCATCTGCGAGACCAGCTCGGCGGCTTCCCCGACGTGATCGGTCGCTGCGCCGACCTGTTCGAGCTGCGTGTACGTGTCGTCGAGGGTCTCGCCCGCGGGCAGCAGGAGCACCTCGACGCCGGCGCGCTCGAGCCCGTCGACGATCCCGCCGGCGTCGTCGGAGGTCACCACCAGGTCCGGCTGGTAGCTCAGGACCGCCTCGAGGTTCGGGGTGAACCCGGACAGGTCGGTCACCGGGGCGTCCTCGGGGTGGTCGGAGCGCTCGTCCACGGCCACCACCTCGTCGCCGGCGCCGACGGCGTACAGCATCTCGGTGGTAGTGGGACTCAGCGAGACGATCGACCGGGGTGTGCCGTCGTCGGACCCGCCGGGGTTCTGGGCCTCGGGGCCCGAGCACGCCGAGGCGACGAGCGCGAGCGCCGCGAGACAGGGGATGAGCGATCGGGGGGACAACGACACGGGGATCCTCCGGGAATCGCCGGGGACGCCGGCGGGTCCGGCTGCGGGCTCCGCCGCAGCGCGCGACCGGCCTTCGTCCGAGGCGGTACGTACGGGCCGTGGGTCCGGCGGACCTGGCTTGCCCTCCCACCGGGTGCCACGGGTCCCACGCGGGCGCGCGGGGACCGCCCGAGCGTAGCGCGCCCGGGTGCCGACGCGGGAAGATGGGCGGCCAGCGACCGCAGCGAGGAAGGAAGAAGAGATGACGACGACGAGTGGGTCGGGAGCCGGACCGGGGGAGCAGGACCTGCGCGCGCAGGGTTTCGCGGCCCGCAGGCAGGTGATGAGCGACGCCTTCGTGGACCGCGCCATGGGACGCGCCGAGGGGACCGCATCCGAGGCGATCCAGTACGTGGTGACCGAGAACGTGTGGGGCAACATCTGGAACCGCCCCGGTCTGGGGTGGCGGGACCGCAGCCTGCTCAACGTCGGGATGCTCGTGGCGCTGCGGGCGAACGCGGAGCTCGCCGGCCACGTGCGCGGAGGGCTCACCAACGGCCTGACCCGCGAGGAGATCACCGAGGCGGTCATCCACGCCTCCGGATACTGCGGGGCCCCGGCGGCGCTCTCGGCCATGAAGACCGTGCAGGAGGTGTTCGACGATCTCGATGCGCCCATCGATCAGGGGCGGGATCGGTAGTGTTGGACCACGGTGATCACCGCCACTCACAGCCCGGACAAGAGGAGCCCCGCAATGTTGAGCACCATGCAGAAGGACCAGCTGTCGATCGGCACGATCCTCCAGTACGGGGCGACCGTCCACAAGGACTCGGTGATCACCACGTGGACCGACCAGGGCCCGCGGAAGATCACCTTCGGTGAGCTCGGCGACCGCTGCGGGCGGCTGGCCAACGCCCTGCGCGGCCTCGGGATCGACTCCGACCAGCGCGTGGCCACGTTCCAGTGGAACAACTCTGAGCACATGGAGTCCTACCTCGCGGTCCCGGCCATGGGCGCGGTCCTCCATCCGCTCAACATCCGCCTGTTCCCAGACCAGATCGAGTTCGTGGCCAATCACGCCGAGGACAAGGTCGTGATCGTCGACCCGAGCCTGATCCCGCTGCTGCAACCGCTGCTGGAGCGGTTCTCCACCGTCGAGCACGTGATCGTCACCGGCGGCGGCGCGGACCAGCTCACCGCGCCCGCGGGCATGCAGGTCCACGACTACGAGCAGCTGCTCGCCGCGCAGCCGGCCGAGTTCGACTGGCCCGAGGTGGACGAGAACACGGGTGCCGCCATGTGCTACACCTCCGGGACCACGGGCGACCCCAAGGGCGTCGTCTACTCGCACCGCTCCATCTACCTGCACTCCATGCAGATCTGCATGTCCGACGGCATGAACATCTCCGTGGACGACAACGCGCTGGCGATCGTGCCGATGTTCCACGTCATGTCGTGGGGCCTGCCGTACGCCGCGTTCATGGTGGGCTCCTCGATGATCATGCCGGACCGCTTCCTGCAGCCCGAGCCGCTCGCCGCGATGATCACCAGCGAGCGACCCACCCTGGCCGCCGCGGTGCCCACCATCTGGCAAGCCGTCGACGCCTACAGCGTGGAGAGCCCCATCGACATGTCGAGCTTCCGCACCGTCGTGGTGGGCGGCAGCTCGTGCCCGCCCGAGCTGATCCGCAAGTTCAAGGACAAGTACGGGGTCGACATCACCCACGCCTGGGGCATGACGGAGACCTCGCCCATCGGCACCCTCTCGCGGCCCGGGGCGGACCTGTCCGAGGAGAAGCAGTTCGAGCTCCGCCAGACCCAGGGGCGGCTGCTCGCGGGCGTCAAGGCCCGGATCGTCGACGACGCCGGCGAGGAGATGCCGTGGGACGGCGAATCCGTGGGCGAGCTGCAGGTCCGCGGCCCGTGGATCACCGGCGCCTACTACGGGGTCGACAACTCGGACTCCTTTGACGACGGCTGGCTGCGCACCGGCGACGTCGGGTACATCAAGCCCGAGGGGTTCCTGCAGCTCACCGACCGCGCCAAGGACGTCATCAAGTCCGGCGGCGAGTGGATCTCGTCGGTGGAGGTGGAGAACCACCTGCTGGAGCACCCGGCCGTGGCCGAGGTGGCAGTGATCGGCGTGCCCGATCCCAAGTGGGACGAGCGCCCGCTGGCGACGATCGTGATCAAGGAGGGCCAGCCCGACCCGGACGTCGCCGACCTGCGCGCGCACCTCGAGCAGCGGATGGCCAAGTGGCAGGTGCCCGAGCGTTTCGCCTTTGTCGACGAGATCCCCAAGACCTCCGTGGGCAAGCTCGACAAGAAGCGGATCCGCGTCTCGCACTCCGACGGCGACCTGAACGTGGTCAACGCCCTGGAGAAGTGAGCCTCGACGCAACGCTCTGACCTGGGGTGCCCTGCGGCTATCCACCAGGGCATCCCAGCTCAGAGCCATTTCAGGGTCGAGCTGCTGTCCCCGGCGCACCGCGCCACGCGCACGCCGCACCACGACGCGCGCTGCCCGCTCATGTGGCGCGTACGCGGTCCAGTGGGCGGAGCGAGACCGGAAGGCCGTCGTCGGGGAACGGCAGCGACTCATTGCGCATCGGCGGCACGTAGTCCCGGGGGACGGACCACTCGAAGTGCCGCAGGAGTGCGCTGATCACGAGCTTGGTCTCCAGGCCCGCGAAGATCATGCCCAGGCACTTGTGTACCCCACCGCCGAACGGCTCCCACGCGAACCGGTGCGACTTGTCCTCGCGACGCTCCGCTGAGAAGCGCTCGGGGTCGAACAGTGTCGGGCGGGTCCAGTACTCCGGCATGTAGTGCGAGTACAGGGGCATCACCGCGGTGAGTCGACCGGCCGGGATGTGCACCCCCAGCACCTCGGTGTCCTTGACGGCCTGGCGGGCCAGCACCGGGACGGGCGGGTGCAGGCGCAGCGTCTCCCGCATCACCAGGTCCACGTCCGTGAGCGTGTCGAGGTCGGCCATGGTCGGCTGCGGCCCCAGCTCGAGGCACTCGCGTCGGCATCGTTCCTGCCAGACCGGGTCCTTCCCGAGCTCGTAGACCATCGACGAGACCGTGCTGGTGGTGGTGTCATGGGCGGCCATCAGCAGGAAGATCATCTGGTTGATGATGTCGTCGTCGTCGATCCCACCGGAGCTGTCGGCCACCTGGCACAGGGCGGAGAACAGGTCCTCGCCGGGCCGGGCCCGGCGCGCGGCGAGGTGACGGCGTAGGAAATCCTCGAGGAGACGACGACCCCGTGTCGCCCGCCCCCATTTGGTCATCGGCAGCGGCGCGGTGGAGCGTACCCAGCCGTTGGCGGCCTGAACGCAGTCCACGAACGCCGTGTTGACGCGGTCCAGCTCGCCCGGGGCGGCGTACTCGGAGCCGCCCATGAACACCTCGGTGGCCAGGTCGAGCGTGTGGGACTTGAGGGCGGGGTGGACGCGGAAGCCGGCACCGGGCGTCCATCCCGAGATCCCGCTCTCGACCAGAGGCGCCAGCGTGCGCGTGTAGCCCTCCAGACGGTCGCGGGTGAAGGCCTCCTGCATGATGTGGCGGTAGTGGTGGTGCTCGGCGAAGTCCAGCAGCATGAGACCGCGGTCGAAGAACGGCCCCACCAGGTATCCCCAGCCGGGCTCGTTGGCAAACGCCTTGTCCTTGTTCTGTAGCGCGATCTGGCACGCGTCCGGGCCCATCAGCGCGGTCCACGGCCGGCCGAGCAGGCTCAGCTCCGAGACGGGCCCGTGGTCGCGGTAGCGGCGGGCCATGGTCGCGAGCGGGTCGTGGACGTATTCGAGCGTGCCGCCGACCAGCGGCAATCGGGAGCGCCGTGGCGCCGGGGCGGGACGGTAGAGGTGGTTGTGAGGGGCGGCATGAGGGGTGGACATTCGGCACCTTCGTGTCGGGTGCCCTCAGTCTGTGACGGACGCCACAGTCTGTCAAGCACTTTCGACACTATCGGTATCGAAGTGTGCCCGCGCGCCCGAAGGACTCAGGCCCGGGCGACCAGCGCGTCGACGTCCACCCCGTCCGGCAGCGCGCCGTACTCGGCCGAGCGGTCGTCGCCGAGCCTGGCCAGGCAGAACGCCTCGGCCACCGGCGCCGGGGCGTGCCCGAGGAGGACGGCGCCCTGCAGGCCGAGTGCCATGGCCTCCACCTGGCGACGGGCGATCGCGGGGGCGGCCGCCGGGTCGGCGGCGGCGCGGCCGATCAGCTCCCGCACCCGCTCCACGTGGCGGTCGAACACTTCGTTCTTGCCGAGCTGCGCGGCGAGCTCGGCGTCGAACGCGGTCACCGACTCCGGCTCGCGCGCCATCGCCCGCAGCACATCGAGCGCGATCACGTTGCCCGAGCCCTCCCACACGGCCAGGACCGGCTGCTCCCGGTAGCGGCGGGCCAGGGGGAAGTCCTCGGTGTAGCCGTTGCCGCCCAGGCATTCGAGCGACTCGTACGCGTGGTGCGGTCCGCGCTTGCACACCCAGTACTTGGCCACGGCCGTGGCGAGGCGGCGATACGGCGCGAGCTCCTCGTCGTCGTAGGCCGACGCCAGACGCAGCGACATCCAGGTGGCGGCCTCGGCCTCGAGCTGCAGATCGGCGAGGACGGCCGCCATGGCCGGCTGGTCCACCAGTGTCGCGCCGAACGCGGCCCGGTGGCGGACGTGCCAGGCCGCCTCGGCCACGCCCTGCCGCATGCCCGCGGTCGCGCCCAGGACGCAGTCCAGCCGCGTGCGGCCTACCATCTCGATGATGGTGCGCACCCCGCGGCCGGGCTCGCCGACCATGCGGCCGACGGTGCCGTCGAACTCGACTTCTGACGAGGCGTTGGACCTGTTGCCCAGCTTGTCCTTGAGGCGCTGCACGAGGAACGGGTTGCGGCCCCCGCCGGGCAGGACGCGCGGGACGAGGAAGCAGCTCAGCCCCTCGGGCGCCTGCGCCAGCACGAGGAAGGCGTCGGACTGCGGGGCGGAGCAGAACCACTTGTGCCCGCGCAGCACGTGGGTGCCGTCGCCGGCGGGCTCGGCGGTGGTGGTGTTGGCCCGCACGTCGGAGCCGCCCTGCTTCTCGGTCATGGCCATGCCGAAAAGCACGCCCGGCTTGGTGGCGGGGTCGCGCAGCTCGGGATCGTAGGTGGTGGACAGCAGCGCGGGCTCCCACTCGGCGGCCAGGTCGGGACTGAGCCGCAGTGACGGCACGACGGCGTGCGTCATGGACAGCGGGCACGCGTGGCCCGCCTCGATCTGAGAGACCAGCATGAACCCGGCGGCGCGCTCGGCGTTCGCGCCCGGCCCGGGGTTCGCCCACGCGCCGGTGTGCAGGCCGTGCTCCACCGAGTACTCCATGATCCGGTGGTAGGACGGGTGGAACTCGATCTCGTCCACGCGGTGGCCCCACCGGTCGTGGCCGTGGTGCTCGGGTGGGTGGACGTTGGCCAGTTCCGCGTCGCGCTGGTATCCGGCGGTGCCCACGTGGCGGCCGATCCGGTGCAGGCGCTCGGTGTCCGCCGCGGGCGCGAAGACGCCGACGGCCTCGCGGAGTGCGGCGTTCAGGCCGTACTCGTCCAGGTCCACGCGTGGAGGCGCCTGGTTGAGGACCTCGTGCGTGGTGGTGGCGGCGGTGGTCGCCTGGTCTGGCGTGAGGGTCATGCTGTGCCCTTCTCCTATGCCTTGAAGTACGCGAGCTGGTGGCTCATCGCGAGCAGGGTGCCGTCGCGGCCCCACATCCGCGCGGTCGCGTCGTGGTAGTTGCCGTGGAAGCGGTGCGCGTGGTCCCTGCCCAGGAGGAAGCCGGCGCCCTGGGCGGCGATCTCCTCGGCGGTGGCGAGGAAGTAGATCGAGAGTGTGACCGTGCCCGCCGGGATCGCGCGCCCGACGCGCAGGAACGAGCGCGGGAAGAACGTGTCGCAGAGGGCGGTGAGGGAGACGTGGTCCAACGGCCGGTCAGGCAGGTCGCGGACCCACATCGTCGTCGTCGACTCCGCCGCGCCCTCCTCGCTGCTCTGGTCCGGCACGGCCCCCTCGACAAACCGGATGTCGTAGTTCTCCACCCACTTGACCCCGCGGAAGTCCTCCGAGGTCTCGAGGTCCTCGGGTGCCGGGACGTCCGGGAGGTGGGCCTCCGTGTCCGACCACGTCTCGCGGCGCTTTCCGGTGACGACGGTGGCGGTGGTGACCACCTGATCGTCCTGGGTCATCTCCAGTGACCAATGCTGGCTGGACCTGTTGGTGCGGACCGGCCGGACGGCGATGTCGAACCCGCCGTACGCCACCGGGCCCGCGAAGTTCACCGTGAGGGACAGCGGGTCCCCCAGGCGGTCGGGATGCTGCAGGACGGCCTGGAGCATCGTCGCGGCCGTCGTCCCGCCGAACGGGCCCACCATGTTGGCCCAGGCGTCCACGGTGCGCCCCCGGACGCGGCCGTCGCCGGCGGGCTCCAGGGCCACGGCGTCGTCGATCGGGTGCAGCGGGCTGTCCTGCGAGCTCACGGGTCCTCCATGGTGTCCGTCCGGGAGGCGGCCGGGGGCGGCCGCCGTCGAGGCCCACCGTACCCAGGCGGACCTGCGCGAAAAGCAGAACTGCTGTGGTGCTGGACCATTGATCTCGCAGGTGCGGGGGGAATAACGTGAAGTGGGTCATACGAATCGGGTCAGAGACGAGATCACGGAGAGGTCGATCATCATGCCCGGCACCACCAGAACACTCACCGCCGCGGCGCTCGCGGCAGGGCTGATGGGCGCCGTCGCCCCGGCGGCCTCCGCTGTCGACACCAGCTCGCTGACCGGGCCGCCCGCCGGGTGCGAGGTCGACACCCAGCGGGTCGCCGAGGAGACCCCCGGCCCCTTCGAGGGCGTCGGCTGGACCGTCGGCGAGACCGGCAACCTCTGCGGCAACCTGGGGTACCTGTTCCTCGAGACCGAGGGCGGGACCGCCTCCTCGCCCACCAAGGTGCTGCTGTATCACCACGGCGAGCAGGTGGCCACGCAGCCCGCCGACGACGTACGCGTGCTCCTGGGCGGCCACAGTGACTTCCATGTGGCGCTGAGGTTCCAGGAGCCGTTGCCGGAGGACGCCGCCCACGCCGACGCCACCTTCGCGACCACCGTGTACGCGTGGAACCCGTTCGCGGGCGACGGCGACGCGATGCCGATCGGGCCGCTGCCCCCGGGCATCGACATCTGACCGGGCCCCCGCGCAGCCGCGCCGCGGCGGGCAGACTCGGGGCATGCAGCGCATCCCGACAGCGACGTTCACCGAGCTCACCGAGGGAAAGCCCGTCTTCCCCATGTCCGGGCGGCCGGCGCCGGACTTCGCGGCCGCCGGGTACGAGACCTCGGAATGGGCCGTGGCGGGCGAGGCGGTGTCTTACTCGGTCGAGGAGGAGATTCCCGAAAGTGGCCGGATCACGCTCGCCGAGGCCGATACCGCCCCCTTCGCCACCCGCGTCCTGGTGCACCGCCCGGCCGACCCGGAGGCGTTCAGCGGCGTGGTGCTGGTGGAGTGGCTCAACGTCAGTGGAGGCCAGGACGCGGCACCGGATCTCACGTATCTCGCCGAGGAGATCCTCCGCGCCGGGCACGTCTGGATCGGACTGTCCGCGCAGTACATCGCGGTGGAGGGCGGGGAGGCCGCGGTGAGTATGGGTGGTCAGGCCGCAGGCCTGCGGTCCCAGCGCAGGCGACGCTACGGCGGGCTGCACCACCCGGGTGACGCCTATGCCTACGACATCCTCACGCAGGTCGGCCGGGGCGCGCGCGACCCGGACGCCGGGGGCCCGCTCGGCGACCTGCGCCCGGCCACGGTGATCGCGGTGGGGGAGTCGCAGTCGGCGTTCGCGCTCACCTCCTACGTCAACGGCGTGCACTCGCTGGCCGGGGTGTTCGACGCCTTCCTCCTGCACAGTCGGGGCGCCGGCAGCCTGTCCTTTGACGACCGCGGCCGCGCTGCCGACATCGACGACGCGCGCACCGCGCCCCCGGTCCGACTGCGCGACGACCTCGCCACGCCGGTGCTGGTGGTGCAGGCGGAAGGCGACCTCGGCGCCCCGCTCCACGCGGTGCGCTGCCGCCAGCCGGACACCGACCACCTCGTGTCGTGGGAGATCGCCGGACAGGCGCATGCGGACGCGTTCCAGCTGGGCGGGTTCGTGCAGTTCGTGGACTGCGGCGTGCCCGTCAACAGTGGTCAGCAGGTGTTCGTCCTGCGGGCCGGGCTGCGCCACCTGGTCGCGTGGGCGCGGGGCGGGCCGCGACCGCCGTCCGCCGACCCGATAGAGGTCGACGACGAGGTGGTGCGCGGCGACCTGGGCAACGGCAGGGGCGGCGTGCGCACCCCGGCCGTCGAGGCGCCCGCAGAGCGGCTGGTCGGCACGCCGCGCCCGGACGCCCCGCCGATGTGCATGCTCCTCGGCCGGACGGAGGAGGTGCCGCAGGAGGAGCTGAGGGCCCGGTGGTCCGGCCGCGAGGAGTACGTGGCGGCGTATCGCGAGGCCACGGACCGGCTCATCGCGGAGGGTTTTCTCATAGCCGACGACCGCGAGGAGATCCTCGCTGACGCCCGCCCGGGGGCGCTGAGCTGGTGAGTCAGGGGCGCTCTTCCCGCCGCGCTGACCCGCTCCCGCGGAAATGGTCGTGGCTACCGCGAACTTTGTCGTGCCTGCTGCGGCGGGGAGCGCGATTCCACCGCAGCAGCCACGACCAGAATCGAGGTGCGTACGGCCGGCGGGCCCGGTGGCGCGCTGACGCCGGCGGGCCCGGTGGATCAGGCTTCCGGCGCGGGGGTGCTGACCCGGCGCTGTCGCCCCCGGAGCGCGTTGAGGACCAGCGCCACCATCACCGCGGCGCAGCAGATCACGCCCACACCGAACGCCCCGGTGATGCCGGCGTCGGTGGAGAACGAGTCGCCGGACGGGTGCGCGGCCAGTACGGCGGCGGACAGCGCGGCGCCGATCGCCCCGCCGACCGTGCGGAGGACCTGGTTGAAGCTGACCGCGCTGCCGAGCTGGTCCACCGCCACACTGCGGGCGATGAGCGCGGGCATGGCCGCGTAACCGGTGCCGATGCCGACGCCGAACAGGAACATCCCCACGCCCAGCGTCCAGACCGAGCCGTGGGCCAGCCACAGCAGCACCGAGGCGATGGTCATCACCGCGGCGCCGATCGGGAGGAAGACCGCCATGTCGAGACGGTCGGAGAGTGCGCGGACGGTCCGGTTGGCCACGAGGCTGCCCACCGACAGCGGCGCCATGAGGAATCCGGCCCACATGAGCTGGACCTCCAGGCCGTAGCCGGTCCCCACCGGGGCCTGGGAGACCAGGCTCGCGATGGAAAGTCCGATGTACATCGCGGTGCCCAGGCCGATCGCGGTGGCGTTGGCCAGCAGGACCTCGGGGCGACGCACCACGCGCAGGTTGATCAGCGGGTGCCGACGGCGTACCCCGAGGGTGCCCCACGCCAGGAGCGAGACCACGGCCACCGTGAGCGTGCCCAGTGTCCGGCCGGAGGTCCAGCCCCAGCCCTGCGCCTCGGTCACCCACAGCAGCAGCGCGGCCAGCCCCAGGCCGAGGGTGGCGGCGCCGGGCAGGTCGAAGGGGGTGCGCGGGGCGAGCGGGTCGGGCCCGCCGGGGACGAAGCGCCACACGCCGACGGCGGCGGTCACCACGAACAGGGCGGCAAAGGCGAAGGCGGCACGGTGATCGAACAGCGCGGCGAGCACGCCCGTGAGCGGGTATCCCAGGCCCATGCCGATGGACACCGTCACCGACAGCGTGGAGATCGCGGGCTGGGATGCGACGTAGCTCAGGTGCCGCCGGGCCAGGGCGATGGAGATCGGGACCGTGCCGTAGAGCAGTCCCTGCAGCGCGCGGCCGAGGAGGAACACGGTGAAGTTCGGGGCGAGGGTCGCGATGATCGATCCGACAAAGATGACGCTCAGCGAGGAGAGCAGGAGTCGCCGGGTGTGTGGGCCGTCGGCGAGCCTTCCCATGATGGGCGTGGCGACCGCGCCCACGAGGAGGTTCACGGTGAGCATCCACTGGGCGGTGCTCACGGTGATGTCGAACTCGGCGGCCACCGAGGGGACCAGCAGCATGCCCAGCGAACTGACGATGGAGCTGGTCAGCGCGGCGTAGACCAGGGCCTGGAGGAACCACCGGGGTGCGGGCGCGCGATCGATCGGGGTCGTCGAGGTCACCGTCGGTCCTCCACGTCCAGGCGTAGGAGGAGGGGGACGGCGGTGGCCAGGGCGGCGCGCTGGGCGTCGTCGAGTTCGGTGGCGACCGCACGTGCCAGCCAGTCCTGGCCGGCGTCACGCTCGGCGGCCAGGCGGTCGCGGCCCGCATCGGTGAGGGTGACGAGGGCCCGGCGGCGGTCGTCGGGATCCGGGCTGCGCGAGACCAGGCCCATCTCCTCGAGCTCGCGTACGGCGTTGGCGACCGCCTGGTGGCTGATCCTCTCGAGGGCGGCCAGGTCGGTGGCGGTCATCGCCCCGCGCCGGTCGAGTCGCGAGAGGATGCCGACCTTGCCCATGGACAGCGTGCGGTGCGCGTTGAGCTGGCGCCACAGCGGGCGGAGCGCCTCGCGGAGGTCGGCGGCCAGGGCGGTGGCCTCGTGCGCGTCGGGCGGCTCGCTCGGAGCGGGGGTGGTCGAGTCGGTCACCCGGCCAAATGTACAACCGGGTTGCGCAACCGGGTTGCGGGCTACCCCCGTCGAGCCGGGTTTGCGCTTATCGCACGGAAGACGAACAACTTCTGCAGCAGGAAGTTGAGCGAGGTTCCGATCCCCTGCGACAGGAACCACGCCCAGAACACGGCTCCGGACCAGCTGCCGAAGGCGCCCAGGAACGCCCAGTTCGACCCCACGATCACGCCGAACACGACGAGGTAGGTGACGGCCCCCCGTAGCGCCTCGGAGCGGCTCCCGTCACCGTCGAAGGCCCATCTCCGATTGAGGAGGAAGGCGGTGGTGCTGCCGGCGATGTAGCTTCCGGCCCGAGCCAGGGAAGGCTCGACGTCGGCGGCCAGGAGGAGTCGGTATGCGCCATAGTCGACCACGGCGGCGATGCACCCGGAGAGGACGAAGAAGAGCAACTGCCGAGAGGAACGTTGCAGGGAGGCACGACGGAGCGCGGGTTCCGCCATGTCGTGCCTCCCTATAGGTACTCCGACAGGGCCTTGCGTTAGTAGGTGCCGCAGTTGACCGGCGCGGGGACGCCGTCGATCCGATCAGCAAGATACTGCACCGTGCCGCCGAGTCCGGAGATCATCGGCGCGCCGTGGTTGATCACCATGCCGGGCGCGATGGGCGGGGTGTGGTCGATGACCATCTCCACCTCGGCGCCCTCGGCGCACCAGTCGCGGCCGAGCTGCTGCGACTGGTGTCCCGGGACCACGTCGTCGTTGACCGGGGAGAGCACCCGCACCGGGGTGGCGGGCGCGATCCGCCCGATGCGCTGACGCTCGAGGAACTCCATGATCTCCGGCTCCTGGCGCGCGATGTCCCCGGCGGAGGCCCCGGTGTTGGTGAAGTCGTTCGTGCGGTTCATGAAGAACTGCACTGCGGTCTCGCCGATGCACTGGTCGGCGGTCACCGCCAACATCTGGCGACCCAGGTCGTTGAAGTGCGGCTCGAGCAGCGGGTCCATCTCCGGGTAGGCGTCGAGGAGGCTGTTGAGCGCGTAGCCGATCACGCCGGCGATCGCGGAACCGTCAGCCTGCTCGAGGGTTGCCAGCAGGTCTGCCGGCGGCGAGCCGGCAGCGGTGCCCACGAGGTTGACGTCCGGCGCGTACTGCGGGTGCAGTTCGGCGGCCGCGGCCACCGCGCCCCCACCCTGCGAGTAGCCGGTGAACACCGTGCGCGGGTCGGGCCCGATGTCCGCACCCGGCACCGCCGACGCGGCGCGCGCGATGTCGAGCACGGCGTGGGCCTGCGCCTCACGGTGGACGTACGAGTGCAGGCCGGGCGTTCCCAGGCCCTCGTAGTCGGTCATCGCGACGGCGTACCCACGGTCCAGCAGCGCGTAGGCCTGGATGATCTCGTAGCCGATCCCGACGCCCGGCGGGTCCGTGCGGAAATTCGTCAGGTTCTGGAAGGTCTTGGACGGCGCGCAGTGGTCGCCCTGCCCCTGGGTGCCGGGGGCCACCACGGCGAGCGGGCGCGTCCCGGGTCCGGTCCACGGCGTCCGCGGCTGGAGGTAGGTCCCGGTCACGGCGACCTCCTGGTCGCGGGAGCCGATGGAGGTGTACATGATCCGCTGCGCGTCGGTCGACAGTGCTCCGGCGCCGTGGGAGACCGATTCCGCGCCCGGGATCTCGGGGATCGCGCCGGCGAGCGGGAACGGCTCGGACTTGATGAACGCGCCGTTGCCCTCGGGCAACTCGGCCGGCGGCTGGTAGAAGGCCGGCGCGGGGTCGTTGGACGAGCCCTGTGCGGTCGCGGCAGGGGCGATCAGGGCCCCTCCGGCGACGCTGGTGGCGAGCGCGGTGGCGAGCGCGGCGAGGCGCAGTGTGGTTCGGCGCGAGGTGGTCTCACGCGGCGTGGTCGGACGAAGTGGCACGGTTCCTCCCGGATCATGGTGTGGATCACTTTCTGAAAGGAGTCTAAGCACTCCTCGTCGCGCCGCGGGCCACCACACCCTCCGGAGTAGCGTGCGGGCATGGCCGGGGCGACAAATCAGAGCGTGCTGAGCGCGGGGTTCGCGGCGCTCGTCGTCGCCGTCGCAGACCTCTATCTGTAGGGTCCGGCTCACACACAGCCCGGCCGGGAGGTCGATCAAGCGATGACGCAGACGCGACGAACGCGGTCCTGGTGGGGGTGGGGACACGTCGAGGACGCATTGTCGGACGAGGAATGCGCGCAGCTCACCGACCGGGTCCGCGCGCTGATCCCGGACGCCGACCTGACCGTCCACGACCCGCCGGATCCGCACGACATCACGCTTCCGGCTCCCCGGATCGAACTCCCCGGCCCGCTCGCGCACCTGGCGAGCGACGAGCACATCGACCGCCTGAGCCATAGTCACGGCAAGGCCTTCCGCGACGTCGTGCGCGCCCTGCACGGGGAGTTCGACTCCGTCCCCGACCAGATCGTGCGTCCGACCACCGAGCAGGACGTCGTCGACGTGCTGTCCTGGGCAGGGGACGCTGGCGTCGTCGTCATCCCCTTCGGTGGCGGCAGCTCCGTCGTCGGTGGGGTCGAGCCGCGCGACCGCACCGGCGGCGCCGGGGTCGTGAGCCTCGACATGAGCGCGATGGACCGGGTGCTCGAGCTCGACGAGGTCAGCCGGTCCGCGCGGATCCAGGCGGGGACGTTCGGCCCGCATCTCGAGGACCAGTTGCGGCCGTCGGGCTACACGCTGCGGCATTTCCCGCAGTCCTTCGAGTTCTCCACCGTCGGCGGCTGGCTCGCCACCAGGGCCGGCGGCCACTACGCCACCGGCTACACCCACATCGACGACCTGACCCAGTCGCTCCGGGTCGTCTCCCCCGCCGGGGTCTCGGAGTCGCGCCGGCTCCCCGGGTCCGGTGCCGGGCCGTCTCCGGATCGGATGTTCCTGGGGTCCGAGGGGATCCTCGGGGTGATCACGGAGGCCTGGTTGCGCGTCCAGCCCAGGCCCCGCTGGAAGGCGACCGCCTCGGTCGCGTTCGCCGAGTACGACCGTGGGGTCGACGCCGTACGTGAGCTGTCCCAGTCGGGGCTGGCGCCGTCGAACTGTCGCCTGCTCGATCCGGTCGAGGCGAAGATCAACGCCGGATCGACCAGCTCGGTCCTCGTCCTCGGCTTCGAATCCACCGACCACCCGGTGCAACCGTGGATGGGCCGGGCGCTGGAGATCGCGCGCGACCACTCCGGAGAGCTCACGGGGCCGGTCACCTACACCGACAGTGCGACGACGACGGGAGTCGATCGCTCCACCGGTGACGCCGCGCAGTCGTGGAGGTCCTCGTTCATCCGGATGCCGTACCAGCGCGATGCGCTCGCGGCGCGCGGGATGATCGTGGAGACCTTCGAGACCGCCTGCACGTGGAGCATGTTCCCGGCGCTGAAGGCGGCGGTCGAGGCGGCGGCCGCGACGGCGATGGAGGAGGTCGGCGTCACGGGGGCACTCTCGTGTCGCTTCACCCACGTGTACCCGGACGGCCCGGCGCCGTACTTCGGCGTGTACGGCGCCGGGGAGTGGGGCCGCACGGTCGAGCAGTGGGATCACATCAAGCGCGCCGTGTCGGATGCGTTGATCGCCCACGGCGGGACCATCACCCATCACCACGCCGTCGGCAGGGATCACGTGCCCTGGTACCGGGAGCAGCGGCCGGACCTGTTCGCTGCCGCGCTCCGGGCCGCCAAGGACGCGCTCGATCCCGCCGGTGTGTTGAACCCCGGCGTCCTGCTGCGCGAGCGGACGTGAGAGCACGCCCAGCGGAGGTGCTGCGCCTGCGCGACGTCGACTTCGTCCGCCAGGGCAATCAGCTCCTGTCGGACATCGCGGTCACGGTCCGGGCGGGCGAGCGCTGGGCCCTCATCGGCTCGATCGGGGCGGGCAAGAGCACGCTGCTGAGCCTGTGTGGCGCCGAGGCGCACCCGACCCGCGGCACGGTCGAGGTGCTCGGACACCGGCTCGGCCGGGTCGAGATCCGGAAGCTGCGCGAGTCCATCGGGCACGTGAATCCGCGCCATCCGCTGCGCTCGCCGCTGACGGTGCGGGAGGTCGTCCTCACCGGCGCGACGGGCACCACGGACCTGATGGGCCGGTGGGAGCCGGATGCGGACACGCTCGCCCGCGCCGATCGCCTCATCGAGGTGCTGGGGCTGGAGGGGCTGAGGGCCGCCACCTGGCCGACCATGTCGCAGGGCGAGCGCGGTCGCGCGCTCATCGCCCGGGCGCTCCTGCCGAACCCGGCACTGTTGCTGCTCGACGAGCCCTCGACGGGGCTGGATGTCGCGGCGCGCGAGCAGTTCCTCGGCACGCTCGACCAGCTGCACCGCGCGCAGCCGGACCTGGCGACGGTCCTGGTGACCCACCACCTCGAGGAGCTGCCGGCGTCGACCACGCACGCGATGTTGATCGCCCACGGCCGCATCCACTCGTCCGGCCGCGCGCCCGAGGTCCTCACCTCGGACCTGGTGACCGGGGCCTTCGAGTACCCGATCAGCGTGGAGCACCGCGACGGTCGCTGGTCGGCGCGGGCGGCGCGGCGGGCCTGAATCGCGTCGCGGGACCGGGCTCCCGCCGCTTTACATGGATACCATAGGGGGGTATCGTATGAGCCATGGCTGAGCACGGATACACCCACAACAAGGAGGCGCACCTCAAGAGGCTGCGCCGCATCGAGGGGCAGGCCCGCGGTCTGCAGCGGATGGTCGAGGAGGACAAGTACTGCATCGACATCCTCACGCAGGTCTCCGCGATGACCCGGGCGCTGCAGTCCGTCTCGCTCGGCCTGCTCGAGGAGCACCTCGGCCACTGCGTGGCCGGCGCCATCGAGCACGGCGGCCCCGAGGCCGACGAGAAGCTCAAGGAGGCCAACGAGGCCATCGCGCGCCTGGTCAGGTCCTGACCCGCCGCGCGAGCACGGCGTCGCCACGTCCCGACGCACACCACACACCCAGAGGAGTGCCAACCATGTCCGCTACCGCCACCTTCACCGTCTCCGGCATGACCTGCGGCCACTGCGTCGCCTCCGTCAAGGAGGAGGTCTCCGAGATCCCCGGCGTGTCGAGCGTCGAGGTCGATCTGGAGACCGGCCGCCTCGTCGTCGTCTCCCCCGACGCCGTCGACCCCGCGGCGGTCCGCGACGCGGTCGACGAGGCCGGGTACACCGTCACGGCAGAGGAATGAGTGCACCGTGACCACGAGTGAGAACATCGCCACCCCCGCGGGCGAGGACGCCGAGACCACGCGGCTCGAGCTCGAGATCGAGGGCATGACCTGCGCGTCGTGCGCCAACCGGATCGAGCGCAAGCTCAACAAGCTCGACAATGTCTCGGCCGCGGTGAACTACGCCACCGAGAAGGCGCGCGTGGAGGTCGCCGCCGGGATTGAGCCGCAGCTCCTGTTGGACACGGTCGAGCAGGCCGGCTACTCGGCCAGGCTGCCGCAGCCGCGCACGTCGGAGGCCGGCACCACCAAGGCGGGCGCGACCGGCAACGCGGGCAACGCGACCGACGACTCCGCGGGCGTGGACAGGGTCGAGGGCCTCAAGCAGCGCGTGAGCATCTCGGCCGTCCTGTCGATCCCGGTGATCGCCATGGCCATGATCCCCGCGCTGCAGTTCACCAACTGGCAGTGGCTCTCGCTCACCCTCGCCGCGCCCGTCGTGGTGTGGGGCGCCTACCCGTTCCACCGGGCGGCCTGGATCAACCTCCGGCACGGCACGTTCACCATGGACACGCTGGTGTCGATGGGCACGCTCGCCGCGCTGGCCTGGTCCCTGTACGCCCTGTTCTTCGGCCACGCCGGCGTGCCGGGCATGACGCACGGTTTCGAGTTCTCGCTCTCGCCCAGCGACGGCGCGGGCGACATCTACCTCGAAGCCGCGGCCGGCGTCACCACGTTCATCCTGCTCGGCCGGTACTTCGAGGCCCGGTCCAAGCGGACGGCCGGCGCCGCACTGCGGTCGCTGCTCGAACTGGGCGCCAAGGAGGTGTCGGTCCTGCGGGACGGCTTCGAGACCCGCATCCCGGTCGAGGCGCTGCAGGTCGGCGAGGAGTTCGTCGTCCGTCCGGGCGAGAAGATCGCGACCGACGGCGAGATCGTCGATGGCGCCTCCGCCGTGGACACCTCGATGGTCACCGGCGAGTCCGTGCCCGCGGAGGTGTCCGAGGGCGACGCGGTGGTCGGCGGCACCGTCAACGCGAGCGGCCGCCTGGTCGTGCGCGCCACCCGCGTCGGCTCGGACACCCAGCTCGCGCAGATGGCGCAGATGGTCGAGGACGCCCAGTCCGGCAAGGCCGCCGCGCAGCGTCTGGCCGACCGCATTTCGGGCATCTTCGTGCCCGTGGTCCTGGTGCTGGCGCTGGCGACGTTCCTCTTCTGGTCCGTCACCGGCTCCGGCGTGGCCATGGCGTTCACCGCCGCGGTCGCCGTGCTGATCATCGCCTGCCCGTGTGCGTTGGGGCTGGCCACGCCGATGGCGCTCATGGTGGGCACCGGCCGGGGCGCGCAGCTGGGCATCCTCATCAAGGGGCCCGAGGTCCTGGAGTCCACGCGCACGGTCGACACGATCGTCCTGGACAAGACCGGCACCGTCACCACCGGCACGCACGCCCTGGTCTCTACGACTGTCGCGGACGGCGAGGACGAGGCGCGGGTGCTGCGTCTGGCGGGTGCGGTGGAGGATGCTTCCGAGCACCCCATCGCCCGCGCGATCGCCGCCGGCGCGCGCGAGCAGGCCGGTGACCTCCCGGCCGTCCGCGGCTTCCGTAACGCCGAGGGGCTCGGCGTCTCGGGAACGATTGACGACGACGAGGTCGTGGTGGGGCGTCCCGCCCTGTTGGCCAAGCGGTCGATGCCGCTGCCCGCCGAGCTCGACGCGGCTATGGACGCGGCCTCCGGGCGCGGTCAGACCGCCGTGGCCGTGGGCTGGGGCGGCCGCGCGCGCGGCGTGCTGGTGGTGGCGGATGAGATCAAGGCGTCCTCCGGCGAGGCGATCCGCCGCTTCCGCGAGCAGGGGCTGACGCCGATCCTGCTGACCGGCGACAACGCCAAGGTGGCCGCGGCGGTCGCCGAGCAGGTGGGGATCGATCCCGGGCCGGAGACGGTGATCGCTGAGGTCATGCCCGCCGACAAGGTGGAGCAGGTGCGCCGACTGCAGGCCGAGGGCAAGGTGGTCGCCATGGTGGGCGACGGCGTCAACGACGCGGCCGCCCTGGCCACCGCCGACCTGGGCCTGGCGATCGGCACCGGCACCGACGCCGCGATCGAGGCCTCCGACCTCACGCTGGTCCGCGGCGACCTGCGCGCCGCAGCCGACGCGATCCGGCTCTCGCGCCGGACGCTCGGCACCATCCGGGGCAACCTGTTCTGGGCGTTCGCCTACAACGTCGCCGCACTCCCGTTGGCGGCGGCCGGGTTGCTCAACCCGATGATCGCCGGCGCCGCGATGGCGTTCTCGTCGGTGTTCGTGGTGGCCAACAGTCTGCGGCTGCGGAGGTTCCGCGCGGCCTGACGCCGCTGGTCGGTGCGCAGTTGATGTCGGGATCACAGCATCAACTGCGCACCGGGCGGGAAGGCCGCCCCTTCCTCTGTAGCACGGTGCTACGGTAGAGCAATGTCGAGGAGTAGCCAACCGACTCGCCTACCTGCCGATGTCTACGAAGCCGCCGCTGCGGCCTCGCACGTCACCTCGCGCACAGTGCCGCAGCAGATCGCGCATTGGGCGCGTATCGGACGCGAGCTGGAAATGTCACCGGGGGTCAACCATCGTCACATCGCCCGGGTTCTCGCCGGCACGGGGAACTACGATGCGCTGGACGAGCATGAGCAGGCCATCGTGCGTGAGGAATGGACTGAGCGCATGGCGGCTCGGAGGGCGACGTTGGACTACGCTGATCGGTTCTCCGGGGCCGGCGAGTCGTACTCTGAACTCGACGAGGACGGCAACCTGGTCATCCATCCCGCCTGCTGATGCCGGCCCTGCACCTGCTCGCAGGCCCCGACGGCGCCGGCAAGTCCAGCTACGCCCACGACCTCCTGGTTCCGGTCACCAGTTTGCCGTTCATCAATGCTGACGAGATCGCAGCTGAGAAGTGGCCGACTGACCAGGTCGAACATGCTTATGAGGCGGCGCGGATCGCGGAGGCTCGGCGGCGCGCGACGATCGCCGAGGGATCGTCGCTCGTATCCGAGACGGTGTTCTCCCATCCGGGCAAAGTCGACCTCGTCGCTGACGCCGTCGCTGCGGGCTACCTGGTGCACCTGCACGTGGCCATGGTTCCGGTCGAGCTCACCGTGCAACGAGTATTCGAGCGGGTGCGCCGGGGTGGACACACGGTTCCGGAGGAGAAGATCCGCGAGCGCTACGACCGGCTGTGGGACCACGTCCACCAGGCGATCAGCATCGCCGACGTGGTCGACGTGCTGGACAACAGCAGCGCCAGTGCCCCGTTCCGTGTGTGCGCTTCGTTCGAACACGGCGAGCTGATCGGACCTGCGAATTGGCCACGCTGGACGCCTTCGGTCCTCCTCGGCGGTGGGCAGCATCCGAACCCGGGCGCTTTGTGACCGGTGTTCGGTGCCGCCTGAGCCTGGTGGTGCATGACGACCGACCCGGGCCCTGGAATGGTCGCCGTGAGGGCCCGGCGTCGTCTATCTCGGTTTGGCTGCTTTCGCGCTCTGGCAGCTCTCGCCGGCGGCTCGACGATCTGCGGGGCAGCACGCGCTCCGCCCGTGGGCGCTGCTCTCGACGCAGTGCAGACGCCCGGTGCGCGGCCGGGGTCGTGACAGTGACCTCGACCGCACACCGGGCGGGAGTGGGGTGACTCAGTGCTCGCTGCGGCCCTGCATGGCCGAGCTACCGAGGTCGCTGCCCTGGAGTGCGGACCCGGAGCGGACGGCCTCGGCCCACGCGTCGGTGGTGGCGACGGCCGCGAGGTTGGAGTTGAGGACGGCCATGAGCGTCTCGTGGACCTGCTGCGCGGCGACTGATCCGGCCTCGTTGGCGATGGAGATCGCGCCTGTCGCGTCGGAGAGCACCTCCGCCGTGATGCCCAGCGGCTCGGCGCCCACGGCACTGCCGATGACGCAGTTGTTGGTCATGAACCCGACCAGGGTGACGGTGTCCACCGAGTTCTCCTTGAGCCAGGCGAGCGCGTCGGTGTCGTCGAAGATGCTCGCGTAGTTCTTGGTGATCCGCTTGGTGCCCTCGGGCAGGGTCGCCTCGATGTCGCTGTGCAGTTCCCAGCCCGGGGTGCCGGAGGCGAACACGGGCGCGCCCTCGGGCATCTCGTGCTGGACGGCCGCGATCGGCACGCCGGCCTCGCGGGCGACCTCGATCGTGCGCAGGATCTGGGAGAGCGCCTGATCCCGCGGCGGGTGCTGGATCTCGAGGGGTCCGTTGAAGTACTCGTTCTGGATGTCGACCAGGACGAGGGCGCGGCGGTCGCCGGCCTGTGCCTCGGAGCATTCCCCGTGGTGGCCAGCGGCGTGCTCGACGGGCGTGCCGCCGTCACGCACTGGGAGGGGGCCGGCGAGCTGGCCCGTCGGCACGGGGCCGTGGAGGTGCGGTCCTCGGACCTGTACATCGATCACGGCGACGTGCTCACCTCGGCGGGGACGGCGTCCTCGCTCGACGCGTGCCTGCACCTGGTCCGCGTGCGGTTGGGCGCGGCCAAGGCCGCGAGGCTCGCGCGGCACATCGTGGTGGCCCCGCACCGCGAGGGTGACCAGGCGCAGTACATCCAGCAGCCCATCCCGGAGCGCAGCGACGACGACCAGGTGGGCGAGACGATCGAGTGGGCACTCGAGAATCTTGACCAGCGCCTGTCCGTCGACGATCTCGCGGAGCGGGCGTGCATGAGCCGGCGCAACTTCGTCCGGTCGTTCAGCAAGGCCACGGGCACGAGCCCCGCCCGGTGGGTTCTCTCGCGCCGCCTCGATCACGCGCGGGTTCTCCTGGAGAGCACGGCGCACCCGGTCGGCACGATCGCGCAGATGTGCGGCTTCGGCAGCGCGGTGACGTTCCGTCAGAACTTCGTGCAGGCGTTCTCCACCACGCCCACCTCGTACCGGAACCGCTTCTCCGATCCGGTCGCGACCTGAGCCGTTCGCGTCGGTCCGACACTCGCGAGGCCGGGATCCACCGCGTTTCTGGACGCATCCGTCGAGTGGCACCCGCCAGAATCGCGGTGGGATTTCACGAAACGCGGTCGGAATTCACACGATGCGGTGGAATACTCGGCGTCTTGCTCTCTTGGCGCGCCTTTGCCCCCTCGGCACCCGGCATTCTCGGCGCCGTTGCAGCGGTCTCGGCCGACAACACGATGTGTTCGGTGTCGCTTCCGGCCCGGGTTTGGTTGGCTGGAGGCATGAGGTCACAGCCATGAGCACGGACTCGACCACCGGCCCCGGCTCGGGCCGCACCACCGGGTGGGTGCTGCCCGTCCTCACCGTCCTCGGCGTGGCGGCCGCGATCGTGGCGGCATTCGTCGGCAGCGGCGCGCTCGGCGGCAACCCGATCAACGAGGCCGCGGGCGGCGCACTGTCGGCCGACGCCACGCCGGTGGCCCCGGCGGGCTCGGCGTTCGGCATCTGGAGCGTCATCTATCTCGGCCTGGCCGCCTACGCGCTGTGGCAGCTCTCGCCCACCGCGCGGCGCTCGACCTGCCAGCGGTTGCTCCGCCCGTGGGCGCTGCTGTCGGCGCTGCTCAACGCGGCCTGGATCTGGTCCGTGCAGTTGGACCTGCTGGTGGTCTCGGTCGCCGTGATCATGGTGCTCCTGGCCGTGTTGGTCCGCATCGTCATGATCCTCGGCGCCCCCCGGGCCTCGGGCTGGCTCGAGACGCTCCTCACCGACGGCACCTTCGGCCTGTACCTGGGCTGGGTGACGGTGGCGTTCCTGGCCAATGTCTACGCCTGGCTCGCCGACGCCGGGGCCGCGCTCGTCACCGAGATCCCGCTGGGACTCGTCGGGGTGCTCCTGGCCGCGGGCATGGGGTTCGCCACGGCGCTGCTCGGCCTCGGGCGGATCGCGCCCGCGCTGGCCACCTCGTGGGGGCTGGTGTGGATCGCGGTCGGGCGGACCGAGGGCGCCTTCGAGTCGACCGTGCTCGTGTGGACGGCGACGTTCGCGGCGGGGGTCGTCCTGCTGGTCGCGGTGGCGTCCCGGCTGGGAGTGATCCCCATGGGTCAGGTCAGCCCCGCCGAGGTGCGCCACGCCCAGTAGGCCGCCCCGGCCGCCGCGCCGACCACCATCGCCGGCCCGAACGCGATGCCGCTCTTGAGCCCCACGCGCCCGGCCGCCAGGAGCACCAGGGCGATCACGGCGTTGATCACGAACGCGGCCAGGGTGCCCGCCACGACGGCCGGCCACCCCAGCCAGCCGAGGAAGGCCCCGAGCGGCCCGGAGAGCTTGACGTCGCCGAGCCCCAGGCCGGAGGGGTTGATCCACGCGAGGGCGAAGTAGCCGGCCAGCAGGACACCGGCCGCGGCGAGGGCCCGACCGAGCGCACCCCAGTCCCCGGACACGGCCGCGGCGACGACCAGGGCGGCCAGTAGCGCGGGATACATCGGGCCGACGATCACGTCGGGCAGGCGGTAGACGGCGAGGTCGATCGCCATGAGCAGCCCGCACGACACCGCGAGCAGGCAGAACGCCACGAGTTCGGCCCACCCGCTCGCGAGGACCGACGCCCCGGCGCCGCCCGCGGCCGCGAGCACCACGTGCGTCCCGCGGGTGATCCACGCGGACCCGGAGTCGGCGACGCGCCGAATCCACCCGGTGCACGCGGCGGCGACCAGTCCGCATGCGAGTGCGCAGCCCAGCGCCGTCAGCAGATTCGTCACCTTACGAGAACGCCTCCATCGTGTTGATCGCGGTGGGACCGAGCAGCACGATGAACAGTACGGGCAGGATGCACACCGAAGGGGTGTGCGCCGATCGGCTCGGCATACTTTTGCCGGCAAACCGCTTTGGGCTGGCGGTGCTGGCCCCGTTCGGGCTTGTTGCCGACTGTGCGCGCGGCAGCGGAGCATCGCTTCCCGCGAGAGGTAAAGAGACCTTCTTACTCGCGGGTCAGGTCGGCACCGGCTCGACCGGCTCGCCCGCTCAACGGTTGCACCGGGACGCCGGCTGGGTACCGTGGCGGCCACGACGCCGAGGAGGAGGTCTACCCGTGACCGCACAGATCACGCCCACCGCCCGCCGTGCCCGGAGGTCGTCGGCCTTCGTGGCGCTGACCGCCGCCGCGCTCCTGGCCGCCTCGTGCGGCACGGGCGAGGACTCCCCGGCCGCCGACGGCGATGTCACCCCCACGTCCGAGGCGACGTCGACCGGCGACGCAGCGGCCGGCGGCTCCGACGACCAGGGCACCGAGGGCGAGGCCTTCGCGACCGCCGATCTCGTCGACCCCGAGGGCGAGGAGCGCGGCACGGTCGAGTTCGCCGAGTCGGACGGCGGCACCCTCGTCACTGTCGACGCGACTGACCTGCCGCCGGGCTTCCACGGCCTCCACGTGCACGGCATCGGAGAGTGCGAGCCGGACAGTGCGAACCCCACCGATCCGGAAGAGACCGGCGCGTTCCTGTCGTCGGGCAGCCACCTGGCCGGCCCGGATGAAGAGGCGCAGCACCCCGATCACGCGGGTGACCTACCTCCGCTGCTCGTGACCGAGGACGGGACCGCGCGGATCGTCACCCTCACCGACCGGCTGGACCGCGACCTGCTCCTCGACGAGGACGGCTCGGCCGTGATCGTCCACGAGGACATGGACAACCTCGCGCACATCCCCGAGCGCTACGCCCCCGAGGGGCCCGACGAGGACAGCCTCTCCGCCGGTGACGGCGGCAGCCGCATCGCCTGCGGCGCCCTCGCCGAGCAGGGCTGAGCCACCACCGCCGCGGACGCCGCCCGGCAGGGGATCACTTCTGCCGCGGCGTCCGTCCCATGAGGTAGAACTCCGGATTCGGGCGCATGCCCGTGGCGTTGGCCACGCGGTTGCTCAGCCCGAACAGGGCGGCGATCGAGGCGATGTCCCACGCGTCCTCGTCGTCCAGTCCGTGCTCGTGCAGGGCGGCGAAGTCGTCGTCGTCGAGTTCATCGGAGCGCAGGTTGACCGCGGTGGCGAAGTCGCAGATCGCCCGCTCACGCGGCGTCAACGGCGCCGTGTGGTGACTGACGGCCAGCTGGTCGGCGATGTACGGGTCCTTCTTGACCACCCGCAGGATCGCGCCGTGCGCCACCACGCAGAACAGGCAGTTGTTCTGCCCGGAGACCGTCACCACGATCATCTCCTTCTCCGCCTTGGAGAGGTTGGATCCCTCGCGGTCCATCAGCGCGTCGTGGTAGACGAAGAACGCCCGCGACTCGGCGGGACGTCGGCCGAACATCAGGAAGACCGCGGGTACGAACCCGGCCTTCTCCTGCTCGGCGAGGATGCGCTCACGCAGGTCCTCGGGCAGGTCGGTGAGCTCCGCGACGGGATAGCGATCGGACATGAGGGGCTCCGTGGGGTCGGGGGCGCGCGGCGCCGTGGGAGGGGTGCCTCTCAGGGTAGGACGTCACGCCCCGCTCAGTCGGCCGGGGCGACGCGGTACTGCTGGCCGTCCCGTCGGTCGCGGACGGAGATCCCGAGGGCCCGCAGCTCGTCCAGGGCGTGATCGGCGGCGCCCGGCTGTGCGTCTCGGAGGGCGCGCTGCCGGATGCGGAGGAGATCGTGCGCCCGCGCGTCCAACGGCCCGGTGCCGTCGACCCAGGCCGCGTACTCGTTCTCGTGCGGGTCGGCGGTGCCACGCCAGGGGTAGTCGAACGCCTCGAAGGCAGCGTGCAACCGGCCGGCCAAGGCCTGATCCGTCTTGCTCCGCAGCAGTTCGACAGTGCGGCGGTCGAGCAGGACCAGATCGTGGCCGTCGAGGAAGGCGCCACTGACCCGGCCGCGGTCGATGTGCTGTTGTCCGCCGTCCCGCCGGACGGTCACCCCCTCGGGCGAGACCGTGGTGACGCCGACGTCCTTTCGCCACTGCCGCGCGGCCGCGAGCCCGAGACCCGCCCCCACGAGGCACAGGAGCGGGATCGCCGCGGCCGCCGGCAGCGCGGCGACGACGCGCAGGGGGCCAGGGGCGGCGTCGACCAACTCGAGCAGCCAGGTCACGGCGGGTCCGACGGCGAACGCGGCGCCGAGGCCGACCGCGGCACCCACGGCCGCGAACCCGGCCATCCAGCTTGTCGGCACGGTCACGGCGACCTCGTTCTCGGTCCTCTCGGTCATCCGTTGTCCTTTCCGGGTCCGGTCAACAGCGTGCTGATGGTCTCGAAGAGGAGCGGCTGCTCGGTCTCGACGTCGAACGCCCCGGCGCTGCCGACCCGGCCGGCGAACCCGTCGACGACCACCATGACCCACTCGGCGAGCCTCCCCGCCGTCACATCGCCGCGAATCTGGCCGGACTCCTGTGCTGACTCCACGCAGGCGACCAATCCGGCACGGTTTATCTCGTCCTGTGCGGCCAGTGCCGCGGAGATCTCCTCGTGGGCGACCAGGCCGCTGACGACCGCGATGAAGCCCGACGCCCGCGGGTCGGACAGGTCCCGCAGTTCGTGGCGCACCCAGTCGAACACCACCCGGACCGGCTCGGAGTGCTCCTCGTGCGCGGCGAAGAACTCCCGCGACTCCGTGGCACCCTCGTCGAGGATCGCCAGGACCAGGGAGAGCTTGGTCGGGAAGTAGTGGAAGAAGGTCCCGGAGCCGATGCCGGCTTCCCGGCATATCGCCGCGGTGGTGGCCCCGGCGTACCCGCGGCGAGCGAAGACGGTGAGACCGGCGTCGATGATCTGGAGCCGACGGGCGCGATGGCGCTGGGGGTCGATCGGGCGGGGCATGGTTCCGCACCCTAGTTAATAGAGCAGCGACTCTGCTAACTTTGGTCCATGCTGCCGCTACGCGATCGCGTCGTGCCGCTGCTGTGCGTCTTCCTGGGGGCCCCGCTGGCGGCGGAGTATCTGCAGGCGTACCTGCCGTTCACCGGTGATCCGTGGGCATCCCTGATCGGAGTGGCCTTCTTCGCGCCCCTGTACGGCGGGGCGGCCCTGCTGATCCGTGAGCTCGCCGTGCGATGTGGCCTGGGCTGGACGGGGACGCTGCTCCTCGCGGCGGCTTTCGGTCTGGCGATGCCCGGACTCGTCGACCTCGCGATGTTCGGCGAGGACCGGAGCGACGTGGCCTACTGGGCCGACATGCGCGAACCGACCCTCATCGAGCCGATCGGCGTCAGCGTGTCGACCACTCTCAGCTGGACCGTCGGGCACGTGATGATGAGCGTGGGCGCGCCCCTGGCGTTGCTGTACACGCTGGCTCCGCGGCACCGTGGCCGCCCGATGCTCGGGAGAATCGGCATCCCGCTGACCGCGGCCGCCGCGGCTCTGGTGGCGCTGGCCGTCCACCGCGACGGTCAAGCCGCCTACGGCTACTCACTGTCGGCAGGCCAGGCGGGTGCCGTGCTCGCCGTCGTCGCCGTGATCGGTGCACCGGGCGTCACCCGACCGGGCGCCCCGGTGCGCGGCGCCGAGACGGGGCGCGGGGTGCCGATTGCAGCGGTCGTGATTCTCGCCGTCCTGCTCAAAGTCTCGATCGACCTCATGCCGGCCACATGGACGGGTGTGCTGGGCACGGTGGCCGTTCTCATCGCTGCCGCGGCGGCATTGCGCTGGGCATCGACCCATCGCCGGTGGGGGCCACGCGAGGTCGGTGCGCTCGGCGCCGGGGTGGTCATCGGAGCGATCCTCATCGGGTTCCTCAGCCCGGCCCCGGAGGGCGTGGCCGCGGTCGCGAAGACCGCGCAGAGCGCCACCCTGCTATGCCTCGCACTGCTGGTGCTCGCCGCGGTGCTCACAGGGCGGCGGCGTCTCCCCAGGTGTGGAGTCGCTCGATGTCGATCCGGACGTCCACGCGCGCCCGGTCGCGCACCGGATACTGCTCGCCCGTGTAGTGACGCGCCAGCGAATCGATGCCGGACAGGTCGGGATCGTCGGTGATCTCCGCGACCCGCCCCTGGATGCTCACGTGCGAGTACCAGCTCTCGGCCGACAGGATCGTCATCGCGACGCGGGGGTCGCGGCGCAGGTGCTGCAGCCGCACGCGGTCGGCGTCGAGGTTCACCCGGATCCGATCGTCGTCCAGCAGGTACCAGGTGGCCACGGAGACGGGCGAGCCGTCCTTGCGCAGGGTCGCCATGACACACGGGTTGGGGGCGGACAGGAGCTCGCGGAGGCCGTCGGTCAACTGAGGATCGGTCACGTCGCATCCTTTCGTGGGTCTGCTGTCAGTGTGCCTCCCCGAACCGGTCCGCGCTGCCGGTCGCCGGCGCCGCCGTGGTCCGCGAGTAGCGTCACGCGCATGACCACCCGCACGGAACGGCTCGACGACCTTCCGTTCACCCCCAAGCACCGCAGGCTGCTGCTCGGCTCCGGAGTCGGCTGGGCGCTCGACGCCATGGACGTCGGCCTCATCTCGTTCGTCATGGCGGCCCTGGCCGTGCACTGGTCGCTCACACCCACGGAGCTGTCCTGGATCGGCTCGATCGGGTTCGTGGGCATGGCCATCGGCGCCGCACTGGGCGGACTGCTCGCCGACCGGATCGGTCGCCGCCAGGTCTTCGCCGCGACGCTCCTGGTCTACGGGCTCGCCACGGGAGCGGCGGCGCTGTCGGTCTCGGTGGGCATGCTCATCGTCCTACGCTTCATCGTGGGCCTCGGTCTGGGCGCCGAGCTGCCCGTCGCCTCGACCCTGGTGAGCGAGTTCGCGCCCCGCACGATCCGCGGGCGAGTGGTGGTGGCCCTCGAGGCGTTCTGGGCCGCCGGGTGGCTGCTCGCCGCCCTCATCGGCTACGTGGTGGTCCCGGCCGGCGACGACGGGTGGCGCTGGGCTCTGGCCGTGGGGCTGGTCCCGGCGGCGTACGCGCTGGTCATCCGCTTCGGCCTCCCGGAATCGGTGCGCTACCTCGAATCCCGGGGGCGGCACGACGAGGCCGAGCGCATCGTCCGCGACTACGAGGCCTCCGCCGACGTCGAGCCCCCCGCTCAGCACGCTCCCGACGCGCCAGCGCCCGCCGTGACGCCCGTAGAGGGCGAGGCCCGGGAATCGATCTGGTCCCCCCGGCTCCGCGCCCGCACGGCCGCCCTGTGGATCGTCTGGTTCGGGATCAACTTCTCCTACTACGGCGCCTTCATCTGGCTGCCCAGTCTGCTCGTGTCCCAGGGCTTCGACCTGGTCCAGTCCTTCGGCTACACCCTCGTCATCACGCTGGCCCAGCTGCCCGGGTACGCGGTCGCCGCCTGGCTCATCGAGGTGTGGGGCCGGCGGGCCACGCTCGCTGTCTTCCTCATCGGCTCGGCGGTCGCGGCGGGACTATTCGGGCTCGCCTCCACCCCGGCCACCATCATCGCCGCGGGCATGGCGCTGTCGTTTTTCAACCTGGGCGCCTGGGGCGCGCTGTACGCGATCGGGCCGGAGCTGTACCCCACGCCCACGCGCGGTTCGGGCGCCGGCGCGGCGGCGGCGTTCGGGCGGATCGCCTCCATCATCGCGCCGCTGCTCGTGCCGTTCCTGCTCGAGCGGCAGGGCACGCCCCTGGTGTTCGGGGTGTTCGCCGCCGCCTTCGTCGTCGCCGCCCTGGCCGCCGTCACCCTGCCCGAGCGCAGGGGACTGGCCCTCGAGGGGGCCTGACCGTCACTCGCGCGACTCGCGCCCGTCGCCCAGTTCCCGGATGCGGTCCGTCGCCGCCCGCAGCCGTTCCTCGCGCGCCTTCTGGTCGGCCTCCTTGACCTTCTCGTAGGCCTCCTCGTCGGAGTCGTCGTAGCGCAGGATGAGCCGCGGGATGCCCAGCGTGAGCGCCAGCGACGGCCACACGATCCACGCGAACGACCAGCCCACCACGAACTGCAGGATCAGGAACGACACCAGCGTCACGCCGATCACCACGCCGTCGAGCGACTCGATCAACTTCCCCCGCCGGCGCAGGTCCTCGAGGTCGTCGTCGGCGTCCCGCACCGCCGGGGCACCCCGGGACGACGACGAGGTGGGCACCAGCTCGCCACCGCCCTCCGTGGCCGACTGGACGATCATGCTGTCGACCGAGCGGAGCGGGACGCCGCCGGGGAGGCCGCGGAACGAAGCGCCCAGCTGGGAGAGGGTGCGCGAGGCGGCCACATCGCCGGAACGGGCGTGGAACTCGGAATCGTCGAGGCGGCCGGCCGCGTAGTGATCGCCGAGCGCGGTGAGCGCGTGGAGGCGCTCCGCATCCGAGAGCAGCAGGTCGTCGGGCTCCGGGGCGTTGGTCATCAGCGCGTCTCCTCGCTATCCTGCGACCCGTCTGCGCACGGGATCGTGCGTACAACCCTAAGTGTTCGCGGGTGGTGTCACATCGGGACGGCCCCGTGCGTCGAAGGGGTATGAGTACACACGGAAGCAGCCCCGGCGGCGGGGCCGGGCGCAAGAAGATTAGTGCCGGGGCGATGGCGCCGATGGTCGCGATGGAGGCCTACACGCGCGCTCGCGTCTCCCGCGCCGACAGCCACCTCATCCGGCTGCGGGTCTCGGCGGTCAACGGCTGCCGCTACTGCACGGCCATGCACCGCCGCGACGCCCGCAAGGACGGCTGGGACGACGACCGCATCCTCGCGGCCGAACTCTGGACCGGGCGGCCCGAGCAGATCGCCGACGACGCGCGCGCCGTGCTCCGGTTCAGCGACGCGGTCACGCACATCGACGGGGAGGAGTCCGTCCCCGACGACCTGTGGGCCGAGGTCGTCCGGCACCGCGGGGAGAGTGGGGCTGGACAGTTGCTCATGGAGATCGTCACCATCAACGCATGGAACAGGATCGCGGTCGCCACGCGGATGGATCCCCGCTCCCTCAAGGGCGTCCGCGAGGAGGACATCGAGCCCGTCCGCCCGGGCTGAGTATCGACCGGGCCGCGCTCGACCGGATCCGGCGGCGCCTGCTGGGCGTGGGCTACCGGATCACCGGGACCTGGGCCGACGCCGAGGAATCCGCGGACGAGGCGCTCGCGCGACTGGTCGCCCTCGAGCCGGGCGCCGAACCGGACAACCCCGAGGCCTGGCTCACCACCGTCGCCACGAGACTGAGCCTGGACCGCCTGAGGCGCCGGCAGCGGGAGACCTACATCGGCGCATGGCTGCCCGAGCCCGTCGACACCGCCCTGCTCCCGGCCGACGTGGCCGAACGCCACGACGATCTGCGGGTCGCGATGCTGCTGGCCTACGAGCACCTCGGCGCCGACGAGCGCGCGGCCTTCGTCCTGCGCGAGGCCTACGCCCTGCCGTACGCGGAGATCGCCGAGATCCTCCACGCGGCGGCTCCCACGGTGCGGCAGTGGGTGAGCCGCGCCCGGCACCGCCTGCGCACCGATCTCCGCCCGCCCGAACCCGCCTCCGGCGAGGTGATCGAGCGCCTCGTCGGCGCCGTGATGGCGGGCGACCTCGACGCGACCATCGCCGCGCTCACCGACGACGTGCGCGTGGTCTCCGACAGCGGCGGCAAGGTCAACGCCGCCCGCCGCGACATCGTGGGCGCCCGCAAGAGCGCGTACTTCCTGGTCAAGGCCACCGAGCTGGCGGACGGTGGGATCGCGCCGCTGGAGATCAACGGTGAGCCGGGATGGGCCGTGGTCTCGCGCGGCGTCCTGCGGGTGGTGCACGTGGGCGTGGCCGACGGCCGGGTCACGCTGCTCTACTTTCACTGCAATCCGGACAAGCTCACGCGCCTGGCGCTGCCGGAAGGCTTCACGCCGGCGACCTGAGCCGGACCGGTGCCCGCCTCGGGCTGCGCCGGCGTCCGCTCTGAGTTACTCCGGCACCCACACCCGACCATGGTGATCTCGAGTGGAGCCTGCATGGCGAGGACGGTACCTGCACCATAGGGAGTGTGAGACAGCTTCGGTTCGCACGGACGCACATGGCGACTACCGCCGTGGCGGTGATGGTTGTCTCGGGCTGCGTGGCCGCTGACGAGTCGGTGGTTCAGGGCGGCGCATCGACCTCTTCCGCGTCCGACGTCCCAGAAGTAGCCCCCTCGATCGCTGTCGGAGTGCCCGTCGTCGACACGATCACCGTCGCCGGTGCGCGGTCTGCTCTCGAGGCGGGCCAGGACGAGATCCGCCGCATCCTCGACAGCGAAATCGGGCCCCAGGGCTGGACGGAGGCGCGACCGGCGCAGGAGAACTCCTCCACGAGTTGCGGTGGGGCGCCCGGCGTCGGCAAGTTCTACGCCGCCGAGATGACACATCCCGACGCTCTATCAGGTGAGCAGTGGGATCGCGCCTGGGCAGAGATCGTCCGGTCGGTGGCGGAGCACGGGTTCCGTCCTGCCCCGGACTCGGCGGAGGGAGCAGACTCAGCCCGGGCCGCCGGTGGCGGGCACTACGAATACCTGGTCAACGAGCACCACGACGAGCTCACCGTGTCCTCGCAACCGCGGATCGGTACCGGATCCGGCGGCTTCAGCGTCTGTCACCCCTGGGATTGAGTGGGCAGAGCGCGGACCCGCTCCAGGGCGCGGGCGCCGCGCGTGGGTTGGTCGTGCTCACTGCGGTGTTTTCGCAGGTTCTCCGCAGTGAGCACGACCAGGTTCGCAGGGAGCACGACCAACCGCGGGTGGTGGGGGCGGTGGGGACGATCGGGC
>DHCFD07801__coassemble_1093_pt1 | contig 50351 bp, 32 predicted proteins | sample DHCFD07801__metabat2_high_PE_018 | metagenome-assembled genome bin DHCFD07801 | reverse complement strand
CGTCCCCCTCGCCCGCGGGCCCCACGCCCTCGGGCCCCACGCCCGCGGGCCCGGATCCGGCGCCCTCGGCGCGAGCGCAGACCCTGTCCCAGACCACGCGGTCACCTCCGGGGATGGATTCGACCACCGTCATCCGCTCCCCCGGCACGCCCCAGTCCGCGAGGACGCGCGCGACGGCGTCGGCGAGGGCGTCGGGGTCGCCGAGGTCGGACTGAACGCACAGGACCAGGTCGCGGCGGGTGTCCGCGTCGTCCGAATAAACGGGGTGGTCGCAGGCCCCCGACGGCGCGATCCCGGACAGCGCCAGCCACCCGTCGTCGCCCACGCGCCGGGCCGGGACGCCGGTGCCGGTCAGCAGGTCGTACGAGAGGGCATCGCGGACGCTGACCAGGTCGAACCCGCGCAGTGCGTCCGCGAGCAGGCCGGCGTCCCCGCACGGTAGGAAACCCTGGCCCGTGGCCACCACGCGCGCGCCGGAGATCCCGCCCGCCTCGCCGGCCGCGGCCGCCACCCCGAGGTGATGCGGCCACTGGTCGTTGACGTACCCGCCGCCGATCAGGTGTACCACCGAGGCGCTGAGCAGCATCTCCACCCCGGTGGCGACCGCCGGGCGCACCCCGGGGTCGGCGACCGCGCGGCGGCAGAACTCGATCGCCCCCTCGGCGTCGGTGTGCTCGCAGGCCAGCCGCCACAGCGTGTCGGTGAACAGCACGTCCGGATGCTCGGCGTGGTGCAGCACCGCCGCCTGGCCCGGGGTGTGGCAGTCGACCACGACGGGCGTGCCGGGCAGCCGGTGCCGCAGGTAGCGCAGCCACCCGGCCAGCAGCTGCTCGTCGCCGTGGTTCGGGTGCCCGGCGGGCGCGACCAGGTAGACGGGCCGGTCGACACCCCGGGGCCGCCCCCAGCGGGCGTCGGCCGCAGCCCGGGCCGCGTCGACCCGGCCGCGGGCCCGGCGTCGGAGGTCAGACACGAACGACCATCTTGCCGACGTTCGCGCCCCGCATCATGTCGAGGAAGGCGTCGACCGCGTTGTCGATGCCCTCCACCACGGTCTCGTCGTAGACCAGCTCCCCGGACGCCACCCACGGGCCGACCTTCGCGGCGAACTCCTTGAAGTAGCCCATGTGCTTGTTGATGGTGAAGCCCTGCAACGTGAGCCCGCGGGAGATCGCGTGCCACAGGTTGTCGGGCCCCGGGGAGCGCTCGGTGGCGTTGTACGAGCTGATCGCGCCACACAGGGGCAGCCGGCCCCCGTCGTTCATCAGGTCGAGCGCGGCCTCCAGGTGGTCGCCGCCGACGTTGTCGAAGTACACGTCGATGCCCTCGCCGTCCTCGGCACCGAAGTGCTCGCGCAGGAGCTCACGGACCGGACCGTCCTTGTAGTTGAGCGCGGCGTCGAACCCGTACCGGCCGGTGACCGTCTCCACCTTCTCGGCGCTGCCGGCCGAGCCGACGACCTTGGAGGCCCCCTCGAGCCGCGCGATCTGGCCGACCGCCGAGCCGACCGAGCCGGCGGCCCCGGAGACGAACACCGAGTCCCCCGCCCGGAAGCCGCCGATGTGCATGAGCCCCACGTACGCCGTGAGCCCGGTGGTCCCCAGCACGCCGAGGAAGGCCGAGATCGGCACGCCGTCGATCTCCTCGACCACCCGGAACTGCCGGCCGTCGCCCTGGGCCACGTCGCGCCAGCCCAGGTCGTGCAGTACCACCGCCCCGACCGGGTGGGCCTCGGACCGGGACTCGACGACCCGCCCGACGGCGCCGCCGGTCATGGTCTGGTCCAGCTCGAACGGCGGGATGTAGGAGCGGCCCTCGTTCATCCGTCCCCGCATGTACGGATCCACCGAGACGAACTCGTTGGCCACCCGGATCTGGCCCTCGGCCAGGTCGTCGAGCTCGACCTCCACCGTGCGGAAGTTCTCGTGCGTGGGCCAGCCCTCGGGGCGGGCCGCGAGCTGGATCTGCTTACTCGTCGTCATCCCTCATGTGTACCCGCCCTCGCGGCGGGGCGGCCGACGATCATTCCTCTAGTAGGCTTCGCCCTCGTGCAGGACCAGCCCCTTCCCGACACCTCCGCCGTGGCGCTCCCGGACGAGCGTGTGCGAGACGAGATCGTCAACGACTCGCACACGTTCCGCCGGGCCGTGGCCGACCTCCGCCAGGGCCTGCAGCAGCGGGAACTGTGGCTCTCCCTGGGCTGGCAGGACATCAAGCAGCGCTATCGCCGCTCCACACTCGGCCCGCTGTGGATCACCATCGCCACCGGCGTCATGGCCGGCGCACTCGGCCTGCTCTACTCGGTCCTGTTCCAGCTCTCGCTGGCCGACTTCCTCCCGCACGTCACCGTGGGCCTCATCATGTGGGGCTTCATCTCGGGCTGCATCAAGGAGGGCTCGGAGGTCTTCATCTCCAACGAGGGCCTGATCAAGCAGCTGCCCAGCGCGCTGAGCGTCCACGTCTACCGACTGGTGTGGCGCCAGTTCCTGTTCCTGTGCCACAACATGGTGATCTGGGTGGGGCTCATGCTGATCTTCCCGCGGCCCCTGGGCTGGGAGCTCCTGCTCTCCGTCCTGGGCCTGGCCGTGCTGCTGGTCAACGGCGTGTGGGTGACCATGCTCTTCGGCATCCTGGCCACCCGCTTCCGTGACATCGCCCCGCTGCTCGAGTCGATGGTGCAGCTGCTGTTCTACATGACCCCCATCGTGTGGACCACGCAGACGCTGTACGAGCAGGGTGGGGAGATCGCCGAACGCGCACGGATCGCCGAGATCAACCCGCTGTACCACTACCTGGAGATCGTGCGCGCCCCCATGATCGGCCAGCCCGTCGACGCCTACCACTGGTGGATCGTCCTGGCGTGCACGGCCGGCGGCATACTGCTGGCCTTCCTCGTCCTGCGCCGGTTCCGCGCCCGAGTCCCCTACTGGGTGTAGGAGGTAACCCCATGAGCCCCGCGAGCCCCACCCCCGGAGGCGTCTCCGTCGACTGCGTCGACGCGTGCGTGGACTTCCCGATCTTCGACGCCAAGTCGCGCTCCCTCAAGAAGGCGGTCCTCGGTTCCGCCGGGGGCGCGATCGGGCGCAACGCGTCCAACGTCGTCGTCGTCGAAGCCCTCAAGGACATCTCCCTGTCCCTCAAGGAGGGGGACCGCATCGGCCTCGTCGGGCACAACGGAGCCGGCAAGTCCACGCTGCTGCGGCTACTGTCCGGCATCTACGAGCCCACCCGCGGCGCCACCCGGATCCGCGGCCGCGTGGCGCCCGTGTTCGACCTCGGCGTGGGCATGGACCCCGAGATCTCCGGCTACGAGAACATCATCATCCGCGGCCTGTTCCTCGGCCAGACGCGCAAGCAGATGAAGGCCAAGGTCGAGGAGATCGCCGACTTCACCGAGCTCGGGGACTACCTCGACATGCCGCTGCGCACCTACTCCACCGGCATGCGCGTCCGCCTGGCGATGGGCGTGGTGACCTCGATCGACCCCGAGATCCTGCTGCTCGACGAGGGCATCGGCGCCGTCGACGCGGAGTTCATGAAGAAGGCGCGGGTCAAGCTCGCCGAGCTGGTCTCCCGCTCCGGCATCCTCGTGTTCGCCTCGCACTCCAACGAGTTCCTCGCGCAGCTGTGCGACTCGGCGATGTGGGTCGACCACGGCCGCATCCGCCAACGCGGCGGGATCGAGGAGATCGTCACCGCGTACGAGGGGCCCGAGGCCGGGCGGTCGATCGCCAAGTACATGGAGCGGATGAAGCGTGAGGGCTGACGGCAGCGGCGCGGGCGGTGAGGGGGACTTGCGCTGCGAGTCCGGACCAAAGACGCAGCATAACCCCGATCGGAGCGAGCAGACACGCAGCGTAAACCCCGGGGCGGGGGACGGGCGGGATGCCCGGCGGGTGGTGGCCGTGGTGGTGACACACCGGCGGCTGGACCCGCTGCGCGCGTCGCTGGACGTGGTGTGCGGCCAGACGCGCCCGGTCGACCACCTGGTGGTGATCGACAACGCCGACGAGCAGTCCGTGCGCGAGCTGGTCGAGTCGCAGCCCGTCGAGACCACCTACATCGGGTCGCGGCACAATCTCGGCGGCGCGGGCGGCTTCGCGCTGGGGATGCTGCACGCGCTCGCGGCCGGCGCGGACCTGGTCTGGTGCGCGGACGACGACGGGCGCCCCGAGGGCCCCGAGGTGCTGGCGACGCTGCTCGACTGCCTCGACCGGCACGGGCTCGCGGAGGTCTCGCCGGTGGTGTGTGATCTCGCCGATCCCGACCGGCTGGCCTTCCCCCTGCGCCGCGGCCTCGTGTGGCGCCGGCTGCGCTCGGAGCTGTCCGCGGAGGGCGACGGCGGCGACGCGGCGAAGACAGACCTGCTGCCCGGCATCGCGTCGCTGTTCAACGGCGCGCTGTTCACCGCCGAGTGCCTCGACCGCGTGGGCGTGCCGGACCTGCGCCTGTTCATCCGCGGCGACGAGGTCGAGGTCCACCGCCGGCTCGTGCGTTCCGGACTGGCATTCGGCACCTGCCTGACCACCGCGTACCTGCACCCGCAGGGCTCGGACGAGTTCAAGCCGATCCTCGGCGGTCGGATGCACACGCAGTTCCCCGACGACCCGGTCAAGCGCCACTTCACCTTCCGCAACCGCGGTTACCTGCTCTCGCAGCCGGGGATGCGGCGGCTGATCCCGCAGGAGATCGTGCGCTTCACCTGGTATTTCCTGGTCTCGCGGCGCGACCCGGCGGGCCTGCGCGAGTGGCTGCGACTGCAGCGCCTGGGCTCCGGCGAGCACTTCGACAAGCCCTGAGGCCCGCATCCGCCCGGTGGCACCCCCTGCCGGCGCGGATGTTCGCGGGTCCGACCGGTCGACCCGTCCCGGGCACAGGAGCACCATGGGGGCATGACCGACTGGAGAGCACTACAGTCCGATGCCGCCGACCTGTACGACGAGGTCCTGCCCGCCGTCACCGACTGGGCGGCCCCCACACCGTGCAGCAGCTGGACCGCGCGCGATGTCCTGGCCCACGTGGTGGACGAGCAGATGTGGATCCCCGGGCTGCTCGCCGGCGGGTCCACGGAGGAGGTGGGCGACGACCTCGAGGACCGGCTCCGTCGCCTGCGGGAGAAGTCCTCCGGGCCGGAGCTCATCGAGGAGTGGCGCACGGCCCGGGACTCGGTGGCCGCGGCGTGGCGGGGAACATCCGACGACGACGAGGTGTCGCTCTCGTACGGGCAGGCCCGTGTGGGGCACTACCTGGCCCAGCAGACCTTCGACCTGGCCGTCCACGCGTGGGACCTGGCCTCCTCGCAGGGGATCGACCTGCAGTGGCCGGACGAGCTCGAGGAGGCGGTGCTGGGGTTCGTGCGCACCGACCTGGCCGAGAACCCCGCCCCCGAGCTGTTCGAACCGCCGGTGCCGGGACACGACGGCCCTGGCTCGTCGGCGCGCGACACCGCGCTCGCCCTCACCGGTCGCGACCCCGCCGCCTGGCCCCGCTCGTAGCGCTTTCCCGCATCGCGCCGCGTTCGTGGCGCGTTCGTGGCGTCTGCCCCGGATCTACGACGCGATCTCGCGCAGTGCCGCCATCGGGCACTTGTCCACGGCCTTGCGGGCGCGTTTCTCCAGCTCGGGCGGGACCTCGTCGACGAGGAGGCGCACGTACTCGTCGTCGTCGTCCAGGGCGAACACCGCGGGCGCGAGGCCCACACACACGGCTTGGCCCTCGCAGCGGTCAGCGTCGACTTCGATCTTCACGGTCAGCTCCCTGGTCGAGTGTCGGATGTCACCAATCTAGACAAACTAACGCCTTTTGTCCAGTCATCGAGAGCCCGATTGTCCACGTTGCGGAACTGACTCGCGAGTAAGTTAGGCTTCGGTGATGCCCAGGACGATGCTCCACCGTTACGCCTCGAGCCCACGGGCCTTCACCGTGCTCGCCTCCCTCTACCCACCCCTGATGGGCTCGGGGATCCGGGTTCGCGAGATCGCTCCGGACTGGACCAGCGGTGAGCTCAGCATGCGCGTGGCCCCGTGGACGGCCAACACCAACGGCACCGCGTTCGGCGGCTCGCTCTTCGCCGCGACCGACGTCCTCTACGGTGCCCTCCTGTCCGGCCAGCTCGGCGGCAAATACCAGGTGTGGACCAAGACGGCGACGATCGACTTCCAGCGGCCCGGCCGCGGCCGCCTGCACTGCTCGGTTGAGGTTCCCCACACGGAGGCCGACGCCGTCCGGGAGGAGCTCGTGTCGCGGTCCAGCACCAGCGTCGTCCACACGGCCGAGATCATCGACGGCCGCGGCGACGTGGTCGTCCGCGCCGACCACACCATGTTCATCCGCCGCCGCGGCTGACCCCGCGCCGCCTGCCGCCTGCCGCCTGCCGCCAGGAATGGTCGTGTCCACTGCGGCGAGAACGCGCCGGGGCCGCGCTGGGCACGACAAGAACCGCAGGGAACACGACCAAACGGGGATGGGGCGGGACGGGCAGGCGGGCGAGGTAAGGCTGGCGGGCCAGGCTGGCGGGCCAGGCGGGCGAGGCCAGGCGGGCGGGGTCAGGCGGTCCACATGCCGTGCGGGTCCGCGGCCGAGACCGCATCGACCGGCTCCAGGACCGCGGTCGCCGGCCACCGTGAACGCAGGACCGACGCCACCCCGTCGCCGGGAGGCGCCGTCGCACGGGTGGGTAGGGCCGCGCCCTTGACGACGACGAGGGCCCACCCCGCCAGCCGGAGCTCGTCCGCCGCGCGCTCGTCCCACGGCCGCTCCGCGTGCGGTGAGCCGTCGGTCCGCACGAACACCGCGCACCGGGCGGCGGGATCGGCGAGCGGCAGGGTCAGCTGCCGGCTCCTGAGACGGACCTCGTGGCCGCGTGAGAAACGGCCGACCCCGGCCGTGGCGAGCAGCACCCGGGCCCGGCTCTCGTCCGCGGAACCGGAACACGGGTCGACCAGCGCCACCATCTCGGCGAATCGCCGCGCGGCGCCCCGCCCCGCCGGGTGCTCCGCCGCGCTCCCCAGCAGCGTGACCAGCTCCGGTCGGACCGCGCACATCCGCTCCACCGCCACCACCGCGTCCTCGACCGCCAGGTCCGCGGCCAGGTCCCGGCAGGTCCGCAGGGGCGTGGTCACGCGGAGTCCGTCGACCTCCGTGGTCGCCTCGCGCGGCAGCTTCCCGTAGCGGTACACGCGGCCGGGTGTGGAGCGTCGGGTCGCCGGGAGCCAGATCTCCGGTGGCGCGTCGGCCGGGGCCGTGTCGTCGCCCCAGAGCAGCGCGGCGCTCCGACCACGCAGGACACCGTCGGGCCAGGCGCGCGCCAGGGCGGCGGTCCGCAACGCGAGGTCGTCGACCTGGTCCTCGCGGCGGTACATGCCGTGCCAGATCCGGCGATACCGCCGGCGATCGCGCGCGTCGGGGACCGCGGCGGCGAGCTCCGCCGACGTCACCGGCCCCGGCGGCAGCCCGATGGTGCCTGTGGAGCCCGTGAGGCCGGTGGCGCCGGGGTCGTCAGCCGGCGGAAACTGCCCGGCCCGGACCTCGGCGCGGGTCTCGAGGAGGAAGGGGACTCGGGTCGACGTGGATGGGTTCATGCCGCCCACTCTGCGGGAGGCTCGCCCCGTCGCCGGCCCGGAACGCGCTCCTCCACGCCCGGCCTGTGGACGGGCCACGCCTGTGGAATCGCGCCGCGGCCCGGCTCACACCCCGTACAGCCGCGCCCAGTTCTCGCGCGTGGTCAGCTCGTCCTGCGCGGCCCGCCACCGCTCCTGGGCGGCCGGGGCGTCCCGGACGAACCTGGCGAGCAGCGCCGCGAGGCTTTTCTGCAGCTCGGCGGCGCGGGCCGAGTCCCTCCGGCGGTGGCGCACGCCGCTCTGGGACGCGTCGGTCACGTACGCCTCGTCGAACAGTGAGACGTGCCACCAGTCGGAGTCCTCGTACGGGACGGCCACCGCTCCCGGGCGCTGCCGGCCGAGCTTCTGGACGAGCAGCCTCTTGGCCAGCACCTGGTCCTCGCGGTCCTCGCGGGGGGTGCCCGCCTTGCGCGCGACGTCGACCCCGGGCGGCAGGGCGTCCACTCCCAGCTTGACGGTCTCCGGATACCCGGACCGCTCGGAGCGGACCGCGGCGAGCGCGGCCTGCCCGCCGTCGCCCACGCCCCGCGCGCCGTCGGGGCCGTCGAGGAAGGCCTCGATCCCCCGCATCCGCGTGACCGCCAGGCCGTACTGCATCCCCGCGATCGGACGGAGCACGGCGCGGCCGAGCGTGGCCGCCATGGAGCGCGGCGAGATGCCCTGGCGGAGCGCCACGGTCACCAGGGCGTTGCGGTGGGAGAAGAACTGCCCGAAGTCGTCGGCGTCCTTCCAGTAGAAGTCTGCGTGCCACACGGCCGCGCCCTGCAGGGTGCAGGTGGGCATGCCGGCCTGCCGACAGCGCAGCCCGTACTCGATGTCGTCCCACTGGAAGAAGTACGGCATCGGCAGCCCCACCTCCTCGACGGCCTCGCCGGGCACCACGCACGACCACCAGGCGTTGTACTCGGCGTCGATCCGCCGCTCCTGCCGCTCGGTGACCACCGACTGGTCGCGCAGCGCGAACTCGTCGGCGTCGAGCCCGCCCTCGAGCCGGTCGAGCTGCGTGCGCTCGGCGGAGACCAACAGGTAATCGGGGTTGTACAGGTAGAGCATCTGCGCGCCGACGAGCACGGGCTCGCGGGTGACGGCGGCGAACGCGAACAGGCGCAGAACGGTCTCCGGCTCGACCCGCACGTCGTCGTCCATCAGCAGTACGTCCACCGGGCCCGGCGCCCCGGGGGCGGTGGCCTCGTACAGCCCGCGGCTGAACCCGCCGGCGCCGCCGAGGTTGGGCTGGCGCAGGTAGTGGAGTCGGTCCCCGAACTCCTCGACCGCGTGGTGGAACTGCTCGCGGGTCTCCACGAGATCAGTGCCCTGGTCGGTCACGTACAGGTCGTCGATGAGGTCCGCGACCAACGGGTCGGAGGCCAGTGAGTCGACGGTGGCGGCGCAGTCGTCCGCCCGGTTGAAGGTGCAGATGGCCACGGCCGCGCGACGGACCGGCCTCGTCGTCGTCGTACTCCACGTCACCTCGGACACCGTCGCCGCGGAGTCCACCGCGTGGAACTCCAGCCACATGGCGCCACCGTCGGTGAACATGTCCACCGGCACACCGAGCACCGCCATCCCGTCGCCGGAGTGGCGGGCCACGTCGACGGTCCGCACGTGCGAGCCGATGTCGGACGCGCGCACGAGCACGTCCACGGCGCCGTCGGTCTCGATCGACACCCGGACCGTGAGGTCGGTGACGGCGGTCCACCGCTGCCAGTACGAGGCCTCGAACCGGCCGAAGTAGGTGTTGGTGTCCACCGAGGCTCCGGGCTCCAGCCGGAGCTCGCCGCGGGTGCGCCGCACGAGTCCGCCCGAGATCCGCGAGTACAGGTCGTCGTTGACCCACGAGCGCTCGCCCGCGAACAGGGTGCGCTGCAGCAGCAGTTCACGCTCGACGTCGGCGGCCTCGTCCCCGGCGGAGCGGGCGTCGCCGTCGGGGGCTGTCACGGTGGGGGCGTCCATGTCGCGGGTGCACTCCTGTGGCGTCGGTGGATCGGGCCGGCTCAGGGCCCGGCCACGCCGTCCAGGCTAGCCCCCGGCGAGGGCGGCGCCGCGTCGACCAGCGGCGAGTCGGTGTTGGGCGGCGGCACGGGCGGGACGGCCGGCGGGATCCCCGGCGGGGGCGGCGCCGGCGGGTGGTCGGGGGCGACCGGCAGCACCTCGTACAGGCGGGCGTCGGGGTTCTCCGCCACCAGCTGCAGGTTCGGGTTGAACCGGAGCCCGATGAACCCGGGCGGCCGGCCCGGACCGCCCACCACGCCCGTGCCGACGACCACCCACCGCACCTCCAGCTCGTCCACGAGGCGGGCGACCTCGGGGTCGAAGCCGTACCGGTTCATCGAGGTGTAGAGGTACATGCGGTCGGGTCCGAGCTGCGCGTCCGGGTCGTCGGCCAACGGCGCCGGGAACACCATCGGCACGCCGTGCAGCGCGTACGCCCAGGCGGAGCCGTCGAAGGGGTCGCCCAGCGCGCTCCCGCCCTGGTACCGGCGGCCCAGCTCGTCCAGGATCGCGCGCTCGCCGGAGGTCACGCTCGGCCCGTCCGCGAACACGCCGGCCCGCAGATCGCGCACCACCACCGCCTGGCCGGACGCGACGAGCAGCCCGAGCACCGCCACCGTCACCACCGCGGCCCGGGCGGACGGGCGCCGCCACGACCCGCGCGGCACCAGGGCCCGCACCCCCGCCCCCGCGAGCACGACCGTCGGGATCGCGAGGAGCGCGGCGAAGCGGTTCACGTCGTCCCACCAGAGGCCGGTCAGCAGCCGCACCCGGTCGCCGTGCACCGCCGCCGCCAGCCCGTACAGGGCTCCGAACCCGATCAACGCCGCCACGGGCGCGGCGAGCGGCCGGCGCCGGCCCGGGACCGCGACCGCCGCCACCAGGCCCAGCAGCACCGCGACGGACAACGCCACCGAGGCGGGCGCCGTGAGGCCGGCGTCGAGCACTCCCGCCACCGCCTGCGGGAGCGTCCGGTGCCTGGTCCACGAGAAGTCGGCGAGTGCGCTCGCGGTGCCCGAGGAGAGCATCGTGGTGGTCCACAGCGCGTAGAGCCCCGCCGGCACTGCGGCGAGCGCGAAGGCCCCGACGACCGCGAGCCGCGACCACAGCCCCGCCCGGTCCGCGGAGGCCGAGCCCCGGCCGGTGTCGCCGCCCGTGATCACGCCCGCGAGGGCCTGGGCCGCCATCGGCAGTCCAGCCGCGAGCGCCACCGACGGGTGCACGGCCCAGGCGCCGCCCATGCCGGCCCCCAGCATGAGCGCGTGAGCCACCGCGCGGGGCCGCCGGGCCGCGAGGTGGTCGCCCAGCACCAGCAGTCCCGGGATCAGCGCGACCCCCAGGGCGAAGGGCAGCAGCGGCCCCCAGTCGACCATCGCGTAGGGGAACGTCCAGGTCCCTGCCGCGGCCACGGCGGCCGCCACCGCCGCGAGCCGGGAGCCCCGGCACACCCGACCGGCCAGGACCGCCGAGCCCAGGACGAACACCGCGCCGGTCGCCGCCGACATCGCGTTGAGGACGTCCGGCAGCCCCGCGCCCGGCACGTCCATCAGCAGCGAGGTGAGCGCGTGGTAGGCGTCCGGGTAGAAGAAGTCCGGGTTGGCGGGCTGGCTCACCGGGGCCAGGTCGGTGGGCCCGGCCCGTCCCGTCTCGGCGATGAACCGCGTGGCCGCGCCGTGGAAGATCGCGTCCCACAACTGCGGGATCGCGGAGAGGCCCCGCGAGGCCACCGCCACCTGGAGGGCCGGGACCGCCGCGACGACGACGACGGCGAGGTCCGCGCGATGCGGACGACCCGAGCGGCGGCGGGGCTCGTCATCGGCCGCGGTCGTCCCCGCCCGCCGTCGCACCGCCCGGCCGGTCAGGCGGTGGGCGATCCCCACGCCGGCCGCGCACCCGACCGCGACCAGCGCGGCGACCCCCGCGGAGGTGGGCCCCCAGCGCACGTCCGCGGCCGCGGTGGCGGCGGTGCCCACGGCGACCACGGCGAGGGTGAGGGCGGGGCCCGCGGCCACCGCGTCCCGCCACCGCGCACCCGCGGCGACCCCGATCGCCGCCCCGGGGACCATGAGCGCCGCGAGCGCGGCGACGATCAGGAGGACGACGGCCACGGCGGTCAGCGCACCCGGAAGATCACGGTCCGCTGCACGATGAAGTTGGTCACGGTGGCCACGCCCTGCGCGATGACGTAGCCGATCGTGGTGGCCCAGAAGGTGGCCCAGCCGAGGTCATGGAACCAGGGCACCAGCAGCATGAACAGCCCCCACTGCACGCCGAACATCAGCGCGTACAGGCACATCGTGGCCACGAACCTGGCGCGGGAGGGCTCCGCCTGGAACGTCCACCGTCGGTTGAGCGCGTACGCCGTGAGTGTGCCGGCCACAAACGAGACCGCCTTCGCGGGGCCGTACCCCATGCCCAGCGCCATCAACAGTTGCAGCAGGCCGTAGTCCACGACCGCCGAGAGGACGCCGGTGAGGAAGAAGCGCGTCACCTGGGTCTTGAAGTCCGTCGCCCGGGCGGGGTCCGATTCGTGCCGGGACTCGAGCGGGTCGACGGCCCCGCGCAGGGAGTCGAGGACCGAGTCGTCGGGAAGATCGGAACCGGTGGAGGAAGAGCTCACCCTGACAGGGTAGGCCCCCGTCGCGGGCGGCGAGCCGACCGCGACGCCCGTGACACCCGACACTCCGGTCTTGCCCTGCCGCCCCGGACGTGCCATCCTCTTTCCATCGCACGCACACCAGCGTGTTTCTGGTCGAACCGGTAGCCGGCACATCCGCCGGGTGCGTTCGATTCACGGGAGCGACCGTTCCCGGCCACCCCATCACCACCGTGCGCCCACACCACAAGGTCCGCGCCATCCCCAGGTGAGCCGGCGTCCGCCTCCACAGCCGCATCCGAGCCGGATCGCGACGCACCCCGTCGGTGCCTCGTCGTCCCGCTCCCACCGACCAGGAGGGCCTGTCATGTCCCAGTACCGCAATGCCGCGCTCACCACCGCGCCCACCACGTTCTCGTACACGCCGACGGGCCGGGCCATCCCGCCGTCGTCGCCGATGCGCACGCCCGCCCAGCGCCCGTCCGCGCCGTCGTGCACGCCCACCGGGCGCGTCATCCTCTCGACGCCGGCCGACCGCGGCCTCGCCTGAGCGGTCGGGCCCGCCCCTCAGGCCACGCAGCCGTCCGGGGCGGGCTCGCCCGCGGCGTGCAGGGCGAAGCGGTGGTCGATCCAGTCCAGGACCGGACCGGGCGCGCTGAACATCGCGCTCACGTGCTCGCCCGGCACGCCGAGGTAGTCGGCGTTCACGCCCTCCTCGCACCAGTCGGTCCGCAGCTGCTTGGCCGTCTCCGCGGGGAAGAACTGGTCGCCCGTCCCCGGAAAATGTGCCGGATCCGCGTGGAAGAGCAGGACCGGGTGATCCGGGAGTTCCTCCGGTCGGTCGTCCCGGGGCCCCAGGCGCGTGTCCGTGACCATGTGCTGCACGCGCGGGTCGGACAGCGGGTCCGGCGTGGTGGTGAACAGGTTGAACGGCGGCAGGACCGCCCCCGAGGCAGTGTTGAACTCCGCGCACGTGTCGCGCAGCTCCCGGGCGGCGACGTCCCCGGCCCGGTTGAGCAGCCCGTACAGGTCCGGGTACTCGCGGGCCACGCCGAAGATCGCGGCGCGGAGCAGTCCCGCACCCACCGTGCCGTCCATGTTCCGGTAGGCCTCGCCCAGGTCCACCGGGGCCCCGCCGATCGCGTTGGCCACCAGGTACTCGCTCATCTCCGGTGCGTACGTGTTCTGCACCTGCGCCGCGCCGCCGGTCGCGATGCCACCACCGCTGTAGCCGAACAGGGCCGCCGGGCTGTCCTGGAGTCCGGCGGGTTCGAAGCTGCGGGCGGCACGGATCCCGTCGAGCAGCGCGTGCCCGTGCATCCGGCTGGCCCCGTACGCGCCGCGCGGCCCGTGGTGGTCGGTGGCGACGATCCCGTACCCGCGGTCGATCAGCTCCTGCAGCACCGGCGGGACCTCCACGGACACCTTCTGCGTGAGCGCCCACGAGGGCTGGCAGGTGTTGCCGAGACCGTCGATCGCCGCCGCGAACGACAGGATGGGCCGCGGCCCGGGGCCGGGCCACTCGCGCTCGGGGATGATCACGGTCGACGGCACCGCCACCGGGCGCCCCTCGGAATCGCGGGACTGGACTAGCAGCTGCCAGGTCGGCCCCGTCCGCAGCGCGTTGAACCAGGGGATGGTGGCCGGGCGGGAATCGAGTATCGTGCCGTCGGGCGTCGACCCGTCGAGCTCCGGCGGGTCCGAGTACCAGGGATCCGGCGAGGGACTGGGCAGATACTCGGCCGGGTCGACGGTCTCGAGCGGTTCGGAGAGCGTCGCGGGATCGGCCGACCCGGCCGGTGCCGCGGGCTGCGCCGCCGCGCTCGGGACGACCGCCGTCACCAGCGCGGCACAGATCGTCGTCGTCACCGTTGTCCGCGCCGCACGGCGCCACCCACCCGCCATGTGTCGCAGCCTAAGGGACTACACAGGAAGACACGTCGAACCAGGCCGGGCGGGGGTATTGTGACTCAGGTCACTCTCTATCTTCCCGAGGAGAAGTCATGCAACGTCCCTCCCTCCGCGTCCTCGCCGGTTCGGCCGGCCTCGCCCTGGCCGCCGGTCTCTCCGTCGGGGCTCCAGCCCAAGCCTTGCAGGAGCCTCCGGTCGACCCCTGCACGCACACCAACTACTTCCCCGACGAACAGATGTGGGAGATCGGCTGGGGCGCGCAGTTCTACCAGCAGGACAACTACTTCGACAAGGACTCCTACGGCGGCATCGTCTCCGTCAACGGTGGCGACGTCCCCGCGTACATGGCCGACGCCGACCAGTGGCATTGGTGGTATCTCACGCGGGACCAGCTGGGTCAGCCCGGCGGAGCGCAGGTGGACCTCGGCTTCGACGACGGTACGCACTGGCGCGGGGAGGCTCTCCCCGACATCAACGGCTGCCCCGCCGTCAGGTGGACCCTCGACCCCGAGGACGAGCCCGACCCGGACCCCTCGCCCACGGGATCACTGGGCTCCGTGGTCCCGGATACCCTCGTCGGCTCCATCGACGTATTCGGCAGCCTCGGCACCGTTCCGGACCCCGAGGACGGCTGACGCCCGCGTGGCGCGGTCACGTCGCCGCGCCACGCCGCGCCGTGGGCGGTAGCCTCCCCCTGTGAGCACCACGCAGAACACGCCGTCGGACCCGACCTCGCTCGACACCGAGTTGAGGCGTCTCACCGGGTGGGGGCGCACCGCCCCGGCCCTGAGCCACGTCCTCACCCCGCGCTCGGTGGAGGAGATCTCCGCCGCCGTCGCGGCGGTCAACGACGCCAACGCCTCGGGACCGGACCACCTGCGCCGCGGCGTGGTGGCGCGCGGTCTGGGGCGCTCGTACGGCGACAGCGCCCAGAACTCGGGCGGGCTCGTGCTGGACATGAGCCGCTTCAACCGGATCCACGAGCTCAACGCCGAGACGGCCCTCGCGGTGGTGGACGGCGGCGTCAACCTGGACCAGCTGATGCGCGCGGCGCTGCCGTTCGGCCTGTGGGTCCCGGTCCTGCCGGGCACGCGCCAGGTGACCGTGGGCGGCGCGATCGGGCACGACATCCACGGCAAGAACCACCACTCGGCGGGCTCGTTCGGCAACCACGTCACGCGGATGGAACTGCTCGTGGCGGACGGGCGCATCCTCACGATCGAGCCGGGCGGCACCTCCGACGATCCGGAGGGTCAGCTGTTCTGGGCGACGGTCGGCGGCAACGGTCTCACCGGCGTGATCCTCAAGGCGTGGATCGCCATGACCCGCACCGAGACCGCGTTCTTCCTCGCCGACGACGACCAGACGTCCTCCCTCGACGAGACGATCGCCCTGCACACCGACGGCTCCGAGGACCGCTACACGTACTCCTCGGCGTGGTTCGACGCGATCAGCGCCCCGCCCAAGCTCGGGCGGGCGGCCGTCTCCCGCGGCAGCCTGGCGACGCTGGCGCAGCTCGAGGAGTACGCGCCCAAGCTCGCCAGGGACCCACTGGCCATGAACACCAAGCCGCTCTTCACGTTCCCGGACGTGTTCCCCAACGGGCTGGCCAACAAGTTCACGTTCATGCCGATCGGTGAGATCTACTACCGCATGGGCGGGACCAGCAGGAACAAGATCAAGACGTTGCCGCAGTTCTACCACATCCTCGACCTGTTCTCGGAGTGGAACAGGGCCTACGGATCCAACGGTTTCCTGCAGTACCAGTTCAACGTCCCGCGCAGCGAGGTCGACGCCTTCAAGGAGATCCTCCGCGACATCCAGCGCTCCGGCCACTACTCGTTCCTCAACGTGTTCAAACTGTTCGGGCCGGGCAACCAGGCGCCGCTGTCGTTCCCCATGGAGGGGTGGAACATCACCGTCGACTTCCCCATCAACGACCGCCTGAACGAGTTCGTCAACTACCTCGACCGGCAGATCATGGCGATCGGCGGCCGCCTCTACACCGCCAAGGACTCGCGGGTCCCGGCCGATCGCTTCCACGCGATGTACCCGGAGATCGACTCGTGGATCGCCACCCGGCGCCGGGTCGACCCGAACGGCGTCTTCGTCTCGGACATGGGCCGCCGGCTCGAGCTCCTCTGACCCCCTGACGCCGGCCCGTCGCCGCACCCGCGCCCGCACCCTCCGTGAGTCCAGCCGCGTTGAGTCGTTCCGTGCAGCGTTTCCCCAGGCGGGTTCAGCCCGGCAGCTGACGCAGCGACTCAACACCCGGCCGATGCTCGAGGGCGGGTCTTCGCGACGCACGAGACACAGGCGGGGCGGTGTCACGGCCCGTCGGTAGACTCTCCGCCATGATCAATGCCGTCGGCGTGCCCCAGACCCTGCTGTTGCTCGGCGGGACTTCCGAGATCGGCCTCGCGATCTGCGAGGAATACCTCCAGCAGGGCCCGATGCGCGTGGTCCTGGCCTGCCTCCCGGGAGACCCCGGCATCGAGGACGCGCGCGCCCAGATGACGGCATCCGGCGCGACCGCCGTCGACGTGGTGGACTTCGACGCCACCGCCACCGACACCCACCCGGACGCGGTGGACTCCTGCTTCAGCGGTGGGGACGTCGACGTGGCGATCGTCGCGTTCGGGCTCCTCGGCGAGAACGAGCAGCTCTGGACCGACCAGGCCAAGGCCGTCCAGATCGCCCAGATCAACTACACCGGCGCCGTCTCGGTGGGCGTGCTGCTCGGGGAGAAGATGAAGAAGCAGGGCTACGGCCGGATCATCGCCATGAGCTCGGCCGCCGGCCTGCGGGCGCGCCGCTCGAACTTCGTCTACGGCTCCACCAAGGCCGGCCTCGACTCCTTCTACACCGGCCTGGGCTACGCGCTCTCCGAGCACGGCGTGGACGTCCTGCTCATCCGTCCCGGACAGGTCCGCACCCGGATGTCGGCGCACGTCGACGAGGCCCCGCTGACCATCAACAAGGACGAGGTGGCCCGCATCGCGGTCAAGAACTCCGGACGCGACAAGGGTGCGGTCTTCGCGCCCGCCGCGTTCGGCGGGGTCATGGCCGTGCTCACCCACGTGCCGCGGCCGATCTTCCGCAAGCTCCCCTTCTGAGCCCGGCGGTGGCGCTCCGGGGGATCGGGCTGGCGGGCGCGGCGGCAGTGCTCGCCGCGGTCGTCACCGCCGTCGTGCTGGGGGCGTTCTCGCTCGTCACCTTCCCCGCCTACGGCAACTCCAACGTGCTGCTGGCGCTCACCGTGGCGGGCCAGGCCGCCGCGCTCGCCCTCGTCGCCGCCGGCGTGCTCTGCGCGCGGGCCGGCGAGCGGGCACCGGGGCGGGCCGCGCTGGTCCGTGTGGGCACGCTCGCCGCGCCCACGGGCTCGGCGCTCCTCGTGGCCACGACCCTCGGCATCCCGCTGGCCGCCACCCGCCTCTACCTGCACGGCGTGAGCGTGGACCAGGAGTTCCGCACCCAGTTCCTCACCCGCTCGACCACCTCACTCGGCCTGCCGGACATGGCCTACGCCGACCTGCCGTCGTTCTATCCCTCCGGCTGGTTCTGGCTCGGCGGCCGCTTCGCCGACCTCGCGGGGCTCGAGGGCTGGGCCGCCTACAAACCGTGGTCGATCCTGTCCCTCGCGGTGGCCGCGGCGCTGGTCACCGTCCTGTGGACCCGCCTGCTGCGCACGGACCTCGGCGCGGTGGTCGCGGCGGCGTCGGTCTCGGTGATGCTCGCGCACGGCAGCCCGGAACCGTACGGGGCCGTGGTGGCGCTCTTCATCCCGCCGGTGCTGCTCCTGGCCTGGCACGCCGTCTCCCCCACCGATCGACGTGGCGGTCGCGGGGCCACCCTCGCCACGCTGCTCTTCCTGGGCGCCTCCGCGTGCATGTACACCCTCTACACCGGTCTGGCCGCCGCGACGGTCGTGCTCATGGCGCTGGTGGCCACCGTCCTCGCGTGGTGGCGGAGCCGTCCGTACCCGGTGTGGCTGCCGGCCGCTCGACTGGCCGTGATCGGTGTGGGCTCGCTCCTGCTCGCCCTGATCGTGTGGGCGCCCTACCTCCTCGCCGCGCTGCGCGGCGCCCCGGCCGACTCGGGCACCGCGATGCACTACCTGCCCGACGCGGGCGCCCGCCTGCCGCTGCCCATGACCGCGGGCGGCCTCACCGGCTGGGTGTGCCTGGCGGGCCTGGTGTGGATCGTCGCGCGGGCGTGGACCTCGCGCCGGGCCCAGGCTCTCGGCCTGGGCGTGGCGGCCGTGTACCTGTGGTGCCTGGCCTCCCTGGCGGCGACGGCCGTCGGCACCACCATGCTGGGCTTCCGCACGGAGCCGGTCCTCATCCTGCTCCTGGTGGCGGCCGGCGTGTTCGCCCTCGCCGACCTCGCGGGCCTGGTCGTCCGGGCCGCGGGGCGTCAGGGTGGGCACGAACGTCCCGCCGCGGAGGCCGGGCGACGACGACGAGGAGCCGTCGCTGTCGTCGGGGTGCTCGCCGCCCTCGCCGGCCTCGCCCACGCCCAGGGCGTCCCGGACCACCTCCACGAAGAGATCCGGCTCGCCTACACGGACACCGACGGGGACGGCGTGCGGGCCGACCAGCGCCCGCCCGGGCCCGAGTCCCACTACGCCGAGGTCGACCGCGTGATCCGCGAGGCGTTCCCGGACCGGGACAGGACCGACATCGTCGTCGTCAGTACCGCCGACGCGTTCCTGTCCTACCACCCGTACCTGGCCTATCAGGCCGTGACCTCCCACTACGCCAACCCGCTCGGGCGGTACGCCGACCGCAACGACGCCATGATCGAGTGGGAGGAGGCCACCGGCCCCGACGAGTTCCTCGCCATGCTCTCCGACACGCCGTGGCGCGCGCCCGACGCGATCGTCGCCCGGCCCGGCGGCTCCGGCTACACACTGCGACTGTCGGAGGACACCTATCCCAACGACCCCAACGTCCGCCGGTTCAGCGTGACCATCCCCGCCGAGGCGGTCGAGGGCGGCCCGTTCGAGGTCCACGAGGTGGGCCCGTTCTCGGTGATCACGGTGAACTGACATGACCCTCGGACTGCACCCGTACCCGGGAATGGCGCGCGATCGACGCATGGCCGTGATCACCGGCTTCCTCGGCGCCTTCCTCGCGATCCTCGCCGGCTTCCTGCCCGTCCACCAGGACACCACCGAGATCGACTGGTCCCCGGGCTCCGACTACCAGTCCGTGACCTCCCCGCTCGTCTCCGGCAGGCCGCTGGACCTGACCATCACCGCACCGTGCGAGGCACTGGCGGAGGTCCCGGAGAACACCGTCGTCTTCTCGACGCTCCCGGCCGACGCCCCGGGCCGGATCTCCGACGGTCTCGTGGTGCAGCGGTCCGTCTCCGCAGCCGGCGACCCCGCCATCGAGGTGGCCGTCCGCAACCTCACGCTGCTCTCCGTGCCGTTGGACGACCTGCGCGATTCCGCGTGCGGGGAGCTGCACGTGCGAGCCGAGACGGGGGTGATGGTCGCCGAGTTCACCGGCATCGACGACGACCCGGACAACCCCACCCGCGCGGCCGTCCCCGGCTCCATGCGGCCCCAGGTCACCGGCATCTTCACGGATCTGACCCCGGCCACCGCGCCCGACGGCCTGGAATCGTCGTCCGTCCACGTCACCGTCGACTCGCGCTACTCGTCCAGCCCGACGGCGATCAAGCTCGTCCTCATGGTCGTTGGCGTCCTCGCGACCCTCGCCTCGCTCCTCTACCTCCACCGGCTCGACGGGGTCGACGGACGCTCCGACCGCCGGTTCGTGCCCCGCAGCTGGACCCGGCCGTCCGGTCTCGACGGCATCGTGGTCACGGTCCTCACGTTCTGGCACTTCGTGGGCGCCAACACCTCCGACGACGGCTACCTGCTCACCATGGCCAGATCGGCCGGCCCCAGCGGATACATGGCCAACTACTACCGCTGGCTCGGTTCTCCCGAGTCCCCGGTGGGCTGGTACTACGAGATCCTCCGCCTGTTCGCCGAGATCTCCACCGCCAGCCCGTGGATGAGACTGCCCACCCTCCTGTGCGGCGTCCTGTCGTGGCTCATCATCAGCCGCGAGGTGGTGCCGCGCCTGGGCCGGCTCGCGCGCACGTGGCACCGACCCCGGTGGACCGGCGCGGCGCTCTTCCTGGGCTTCTGGATGGCCTTCAACAACGGCCTGCGCCCCGAGCCGGTGATCGCCCTCGGCGCACTGCTCACCTGGTCGCTCGTCGAACGGTCCATCGCCACCCGCAGACTGGTCCCGCTGGTCGCGGCGATCGGCGTGGCCGCGTTCTCCCTCGGCGCCGGGCCGACCGGGCTCATGTGCGTGGCCGCCCTCGCCGCGGGCGCCCGCGAGGCCGTCCGGATGATCCGGTGGCGTGCCCGGGTGGTCGGCTGGGCCCCCATCCTGGGACCGCTCCTCGCCGTCGGGTTGGCGCTGCTCTACACGGTGTTCGCCGACCAGACCCTCGCCACCGTCCTCGAGGCCACCCGCATCCGCACCGAACTCGGGCCGAGCCTGCCCTGGTACGGCGAGAAGGACCGCTGGGAGGCCCTGTTCGGGGTCTCCGCCGACGGGGGTGTCGCGCGCCGGTTCCCCGTCCTGCTCATGCTGATGTGCATCGCGGTGGTCACCGCCGTGATGCTGCGCCGCGGCCGCGTGCCCGGCGCCGCGGGCGGCCCGTCCCGCCGGCTCCTCGGCGTCATCGCCGGCTCCTTGTTGCTGCTGGTGTTCACGCCCACCAAGTGGACCCACCACTTCGGCGTGTTCGCCGGGCTCGGCGGCGCGCTCGCCGTCCTCACCGTGATCGCCCTGCGCTCGCAGACCGTGTCGCTACGCAGGAGCAGGTGGCTCGTCGGGGCGGCGCTCTGCCTCGTCGTGGGGCTGTCCACGGCCACCAACAACACCTGGTGGTACGTCTCCGACTACGGCATCCCGTTCTCGGACGACTTCCCCGAGGTCCTGGGGGTCGCCGTCAACAGCATCGCCTTCTTCGGCGGACTCGTGTGTCTGGTGGTGGCCGGGCTCATCCACGCCGGCATCATCCCCGACTCCACCAACGGCGCGGTGGCCCGGTTCCTGCCGTTCCTGCGCAGCCCCGCGGACACCCCGGCGGCGCGTGCCCGCGACGCCGCCCGCGACGGGGGGCGGGGTCGCGGCCCGGGCATCGACGGCGCGCCGCTGACCATCGTCGCGTTCTCCGTGGTGCTGTTCGAGCTCGCCTCGGCCGTCACGGCCGTCTTCGTCCAGTCCCCCGCCTACACGGTGGGGCGGTCCAACATGCGGGCCCTCGCCGGCGAGCCGTGCGCGCTCGCCGACTCGGTGCTCGTCGAGGAGAACTCCAACGACGGCCTCCTGCGGGCGGTCGGCGCCGGGCCCGACGTCTCGTTGGGCGCGGGCGAGGTCAACGGCTTCGCCCCCAACGGCCTGCCCGACTCGATCTCGGTGGAGAGCACCGAGACCTCCGGCACCCTCGCGCAGTCCGAGACCGGGGAACGCGACCCGGATGACGGGATCGACGCGGGCACCACCGGCGGGCGCGGCGAGGTCACCGTCAACGGCTCCACCGTCGCCCTGCCGTTCGACCTCGACCCCGACACCACCCCGGTACTCGGCTCCTACCGCCGCGGGCCCCAGGTCGCCGCGAACCTCACCTCCGCCTGGTATGAGCTCCCCGCCCGCAGCCCCAACCGCCCACTGCTGGTGATGGCCGCCGCCGGACGCATCGGCGCGAACGACCTGCGGATCGAGTACGGCCGTCCGGGAAGCGTGGGGGCCGCCGGCCCCACCGACTTCGAGGTCATGGGCTCCATGTCCCCCATCGATATCGGCCCCGCCCCGGCCTGGCGCAACCTCCGGATCCCGCTCGAGTCCATCCCGGAGGAGGCGGAGGTGGTCCGCGTGGTCGCCCGCGACGCCAACCTGTCCCCGGATTCCTGGCTCGCCGTGACCCCGCCACGGAACCCCCGCCTGCGCACGCTCGACGAGGTCGTCGGCCGGTCCGACCCCGTCCTCATCGACTGGGTCGTCGGCCTCGCCTTCCCCTGCCAGCGCCCCTTCGTTCACAACGGCGGCGTGGCCGAGACGCCCCGGTACCGGATCCTCGCCGACCGCGAATCCTCCTCCGCCGCCAACTGGTGGCAGAGCGCCGCCGGAGGTGGCCCGCTGCTGTGGACCACCCAGTCCGTCGAGGCGGTCACCGTCCCCACCTACCTCGATCACGACTGGGCGCGGGACTGGGGCTCCCTGCAGAGATTCGATCCGCTCGACCCGACCGCGGCCCCGGCGGATCTCGTGCGCGGCAGCGATATGCGGTGGGGCTGGACCACGCCAGGGCAGATGAACTGATCGTCGCCTAGAATCTGTCGTCGTGTCAGACTCCCCCGCAGCCTCCGGCCCGGTCGCCGCCGACGCCCGCGTCGGCAGGCTCCGCCTCGTCGCCGTCGTGACCGGCCTCCTGGGCACCTTGTGCTTCCTCGCCCTGCCCTTCCTGCCGGTCTCCCAGACCACCTCGACGGTGCAGTGGCCGCAGAACGGGTCGCTGAACTCGGTGACCGCGCCGCTCATGGCGCACTCACCGCAGCAGTTCACCGCCACCGTCCCGTGTGGGCTGGTCGACGACCTGCCGCCCGAGGGCGGGGTCCTGCTGTCCACGGCCCCACCCGGCGGTGAGGAGGCCTCCGACCGGGCGTTGTTCGTCACCGCCACCGAGGACACGGTCGACGTGGTCTCCCGCAACCGGGTGATCGTCTCGGCCCCGCGCGAGGAGATCGCCGGCGGCGGATGTTCCCAACTCTCCGTGACCGCCGCCCCCACCTACGTCGAGGCGGACTTCGAGGGCGTCGACGGTGCGGCGAACCGGGTGGACCGGGCCGACCTGCGGCCGATGGTCGTGGGCGTCTACACGGACCTGCCCGCGGACACCGCCGTGCCCGACGGGCTCGACGTCACCGTCGATGTGGACTCGCGGTTCACCACCGACCCGACGCTGATCAAGTGGGCGGCCATCGTGATCGGCCTGCTGTCGACCGCGGTCGCGCTCTGGGCCCTGCACGGCCTGGACCAGACCGACGGTCGCCGCTCCCGCCGGTTCCTGCCGCGGGGCTGGTTCCGACTCCGGCCCCCGGACTTCGCCGTGCTCGGCACGCTCGGCCTGTGGCACTTCATCGGCGGCAACACCTCCGACGACGGCTACATCCTCACCATGGCCCGCGCCGCCGACCCCGCCGGCTACATGGCCAACTACTACCGCTGGTACGGCGTCCCCGAGTCCCCGTTCGGATCCCCCTACTACGACCTGCTGACGCTGTTCTCGCACGTGTCCACCGCGAGCCCGTGGATGCGCCTGCCCGCGCTGATCGCCGCGGTGCTGTGCTGGATGATCATCAGCCGCGAGGTCCTGCCGCGGCTCGGCCGGGCCGCCCGGGCCACCCCGGTGGTCGTGTGGAGCGCCGCCGCCGTGTTCCTGGCCTTCTGGATGGCCTTCAACAACGGCCTGCGCCCCGAGCCCGCGATCGCGCTCGGCGCGCTGCTCACCTGGACGTCCGTCGAACGCGCCATCGCCACCAGGCGACTGTTGCCGTTCGCGGTCGCCGTGATCGTCGCCTCGTTCTCCCTGGCCACCGGTCCGACCGGCCTCATGGCCGTGGCCGCGCTGCTCATGGGCGTGCGACCCGTCCTGCGCACCGTGGTGGCCCGCGGCAAGGTGGTCGGCTCGCACCTCGCGTTGATCGCCCCGATCCTCGCCTCCGGGACGATGGTGCTCATCTCCGTCTTCGGCGTGCAGAGCCTCGCCAGCGTGCTCGAGGCCATCCGCGTCCGCGGCGCGATCGGGCCCAGCCTGAGCTGGTTCGAGGAGTTCGTCCGCTACTACTACCTGATGATCCCCACGGTCGACGGGTCGCTGACCCGCCGCCTGCCGGTCCTGCTGGTCCTCCTGTGCCTGGTGCTGGTGATCGCCTCGCTGCTGCGCCGCGGCAAGGTGCCGGGCGCCGCGTCCGGCCCCGCGTGGCGCCTCGTCGGCGTGGTGGTGGGCACCGCGTTCTTCATGATGTTCTCGCCCACCAAGTGGACCCACCACTTCGGTGTGTACGCGGGCATCGGTGCCGCGATCGCCGCGCTCGGGGCGATGGCGATCTCCGCCTCCGCGGTGCGGTCGGCCCGGAACCGGACCGTGTTCCTCGGCGTCCTCCTGGTGGTGCTCGCACTCGCCTTCGCCGGGCCCAACGGCTGGTGGTACGTCTCGAGCTACGGCATCCCGTGGTGGGACAAGGCCCCCAGCTTCCGCGGGATCGATGCCGCCACCGTCCTGCTGGTGCTGTCTGTGCTCGCCTTTGTCTACGCCGCGTGGCAGCACCTGCGACAGGACTACACGGGCACCCAGGCGCCCCGCACATCCGAGGGCCGCCGGCGGATGCGGACCTTCGCCGCCGCCCCGATCGCCCTGGTCGCGGGGGTGCTCGTGGTGGTGTCGGTGACCTCGTTCGCCAAGGGCATCCACAAGCAGTTCCCCGCCTACACGATCGCCGAGGGCAACCTCTCGGCCGTCGCCGGCGACCCCTGCATGCTGGCCGACCGCGTCCTGGTGGAGCCCGACGCCAACGTCGGCATGCTCGCGCCCCTGGACGCCACCCCGCTTCCCGACGGGTCCATCGACCCCGACGACCGCGCAGAGGCCATCGAGGCGGGCGGGAACAACGGGTTCACCCCCGACGGTGTCGCGCCGGACCTGTCCGCGGACGCCGTCGTCGCCGACGCCGGCTCCGCCAACACGGCCTCCGAGCCCGGCAGCGGCCCGTCGGTCAACACCGGCCAGAGCGCCGGGACCTCGGGCGGCCAGGGCGCGGAGGGCGTCAACTCCTCCACCGTGGCCCTGCCGTTCGGCCTGGACCCGGCCACCACCCCGGTCCTGGGCTCGCACCGCGGCGGCCCGCAGCGGGAGGCCGACCTCGAGACCGGCTGGTACCAGCTCCCCGAGAACCGCGAGGCGCACCCGCTGCTCGTCGTGTCCGCCGCCGGGCGGATCGGCCGCTTCGACGCCGACGGCCTGTACAAGTACGGGCAGGCGGTGACGGTCGAGTTCGGCCGCTCGGGCGAGGCCGGCGTCGAGGACGTGGGCGAGCCCGTCGTGCCGTTCGACATCGGCCCCGCCCCCACGTGGCGGAACCTGCGGGTGGACATGCAGGACGTGCCCGCCGACGCCGACGTCATGCGCATCCGGGTCGACGACTCCGACCTCACGCCGGACCAGTGGGCGGCGATCACCCCGCCGCGCGCGCCCGAGCTCCAGACCGTCCAGGAGATGGTCGGCTCGGATTCGCCGGTGATGCTCGACTGGGCGGTCAGCCTGCAGTTCCCCTGCCAGCGTCCGTTCTCGCACTACGCCGGCGTGGCCGAGCTCCCCGAGTTCCGCATCATGCCGGATCGGCCGCTGGCGGTGAGCGCCACCAGCACGTGGTCGTCGTACGAGGCCGGCGGGCCGCTCGGGTGGATCGAGACCTCCCAGTACGCCCGCACGATCCCCTCCTACCTGCGGCACGACTGGAACCGCGACTGGGGCTCCATCGAGTCCTACGCGCCGCTGGGCACCCGGCAGGCCGAGGCGCCGGAGCCCGCCGAGGTGAGCACCGATACGGCGACCCGCTGGGGCTGGTGGCAGCCCGAGGGGCCGATCTTCGTGACCGACCCCGAGTAGCAGCTGGCGGGCGGCGCGACCCGGTAGCCGGGAAGGCCCGGGCCGCGCTGCTCACCGCCGACGCGCGGGTGCGCTGCCCGCCACCCGCGCTGCCGGGTGCGCTGGCAGAATGCACAGCCAACCCCCGGTTACGCTGCGAGTCTGGACCAGAGCCGCAGCGCAACCCGCCGCCCGCGGGCCGAGCCGAGGCGAGCCGGGCCGGCAGCCAGCCGTGCTGCCCGCGGCCGCGCGGGCAGCAGCAGCTACATCGGGGCGATGGGGTGCTTGCGCGGGGGCTCGGTGGTGGTCTTGTCGCGGAGCTGCTTGAGCGCGCTGCGCAGGACCAGACGGGTCTCGGAGGGCTCGATCACCGCGTCGATGTAGCCACGCTCGGCGGCCGTGTACGGGGTCGCGATGAACTCGTTGTACATATCGACGAGCTGCTGGCGGAGCTTGGGCCCCTCGACCGGCCCGGCCTCCTCGATCTGCCGCCGCTGCAGCAGGTCGACCGCGCCCTCGGCGCCCATCACGGCGATACGCGCGGTGGGCCAGGCGAAGTTGAGGTCGCCGCCGAGGTTCTTGGACCCCATCACCGCGTACGCGCCGCCGTAGGCCTTGCGCACCACAAAGGTGACCTTGGGGACGGACGACGCCGCCACGGCGTAGCCCATCTTGGCACCGCGGTGGATGATGCCCATCTTCTCTTGCTGCACGCCCGGCAGATAGCCGGGCGTGTCCACGACGTACACGATCGGGATCGAGTAGGCGTCGCACAGCAGCATGAAGCGCGTGGACTTCTCCGAGGCGTCGATGTCGAGGGCGCCGGACAGGTGCAGCGGCTGGTTGGCCACCACTCCGACGGGCTCCCCGTCGACGCGGGCGAAGCCGGTGATCATGTTGGGCGCGAACTGGCCGGAGGTCTCGACGAACTCGCCGTCGTCGAACATGCGCAGGAGCACATCGTGCATGTCGTACGAGGCGTTGTCCGAGTCCGGGATCACCTCGTCGAGTGCCAGGTCCGACTCGGTGCGCTCCGGCTCCAGGCCGGGGTTGATGCGCGGGGCGTTCTCGGCCGCGGACGACGGCAGGAAGCTGAGCAGGTTACGGACCCACATGAACGCGTCGTGCTCGCTGACCGCGACGTGGTTGACGTTGCCGTTCTTGGCCTGCTGCAGGGCGGAGCCGAGATCCTCCATGGAGATCTCCTCGCCGGTGACCTGCTTGATCACGTCCGGTCCGGTGATGAACATGTAGGCCTGGTCCTGGACGGCCACCACGAAGTCGGTGGTCACGGGCGCGTAGACGGCGCCGCCCGCGCACTTGCCGAGCATGATCGAGATCTGCGGGACGTAGCCGGAGGCCGGGTACTGCCGCTTGGAGATCTCCGAGTAGTAGGCCAGCGAGGTGACGGCGTCCTGGACGCGGGCGCCACCCGAGTCGTTGATGCCGATGATCGGGCAGCCGATCTTGATTGCGAAATCCATGATCGCGCAGACCTTCTTGCCGAAGGCCTCGCCGACGGAGCCGCCGAACACCGTGTTGTCGTGCGCGTACACGGCCACGGGGCGGCCGTCGATGGTGCCGCGGCCTGTGACCACGCCGTCGCCGTACGGGTTGTCGTCGTTGCCGGGGGCCTTGGCAAGCTGGCCCATCTCGATGAAACTGCCGGGGTCCAGCAGCTCGGCGATGCGGACGCGCGGAGGGGTGTTGCCGGCGGCGTCACGCTTGGCCTTGGCCCGTTCACTGCCCGGGTCGAGGGCCTCCTCGTGCTTGGCCCGCAGCTCCGCGAGCTTCTCCGCCGTGGTCTGTTGCGTCACTCGCCCGCTTCCTTTCCTGCGTTCGCGTCGATCTCCGAGAGTCGTCGCGCCAGATGTTTACCGACCGTACCCACTTCCGGCTCGTCGACGACGGCGAGGTGGTCACCGCGGAGCTGGACGATCTCGAGGTCGTCGACGATCTTCGCCCATCCGCCGTCCGGGTCGATCTCCGCGTAGCGCGGCTCGAGTTCGATGGCGCCGTCGTGCATGCGCTCGGCGCGGTAGAGGACGAACGGCACCTCGGCGCCGATCTCCGACCACTGGGCCAGGTCGACGCTCTGGAGGATGCGGTTGTCCACGAAGCTGGCCCGCTGGTGCTCGATCACGCCGCCGCCCATGGCGTTGGCCTCGGCACCGAGCCCCTCCAGCAGCATCTCGAGGACGCCGTCCTCACCGTGCTCGGCGAGGAACTCGCGCGGCACCTCCACGTCCAGCCCGTAGGTCTTCTTGGCGAAGTCCGCGTAGCGCTTCCAGCGCAGGACCGCCTCGTCGAGCGTGTCCGGGACGGGCTCGGACGGCTGCACGGTGTCGAGCAGCACGACCAACGCGACCTCGTCGCCCGCCGCCCGCAGCTGCCGGGCGACCTCGACCGCGAGCGCCCCGCCGAAGGACCAGCCGCCCAGGGCGACGGGCCGACCGGCCGCGATCTCGCGGATCGTCTCCAGGTATCCGGCGGCGCGTTCGGCCAGCGGGCCCTCGGTGCGCTCGATGCCGTACACGGGGCTGTCGTCGGGCAGCCGGTCCACGAGCGGCTCGTAGACCAGCGAGGACCCGCCGGCCGCGTGGAACAGCACGAGCGGCGTGCGGTCCGCCGCGCCCTCGCGCAGGACGCGGACGTTGCCCTCGACCGCGGCCTCGGTGAAGGGGCGGAGCAGGTCGGCGATCTCGGCGATGGTGCCCGCCCCGGCCACCTGCTCGCCGGTGATCTCCCCGCCGCACCGCTCGGACAGGCGGGCGGCCAGCGCGTCGCGCGTGGGCTCGTCGACCGCGGGCAGGGCGCCCGCGACGCCGGGCGCCGCGTCGCCGGTCACCACGGCCCACGCGCCGAACGCCATGCGCTCGGTGTCGTCGCGCGGGGCGACGTTCACGCCACCGCCGGCCTCGCCGGGGTCCCCGGCCGCGGACTCGTCGCCGCGGAGCGCCCCCACGTCGACGGCGCCCTCGCCGCGCGACTGCTGATCGGCGAGCTCGCCCACCTTGTCCGGGTTCTCGACGGCGAAGGTCACCATCTCCACGACGTCGTTCATCGAGGCGTCGCGCATGGCCTGCAGCTCGAGCGGCGGGATGGAGAACTCGTACTCGACGCGGTTCTTGATCCGCACCGCCATGAGCGAGTCCAGCCCCAGGTCCAGCAGCGGCAGCTCGCGGGGCAGGTCGTCGGGGCTGTACCCCATCGACGAGCCCACGATCCGCGCGAGGCGGTCGGCGATCGACTCGCCGGAGTCCGGTGTCCAGCGCGTGTCCGCCTCGTCGTCGTCATCGGCGTCCACCACCGGCGCGTCCGACTCCGCCGACACGTAGTCCGGCTCCACCTGCTGGTCGGGGTCGACCGGGGTCCCCCCGGTCACCGCGCACTCGCCCACCAGGACGAAGGACGGCGTGGCGCCGTCGCCGGTCTGCGCGTGCACCTGCAGTGAGGCGCCACCGGGGTGTGGGGTCATGGTGGTGGTCACCGTCCCCGCGGGCGGGAGGACGCCCGGGCGGCGGACGGCGGTGAGGGTCGCGCCCTCGACGACGGACGCGGCCGCGGCGTGCATCAGGGCGTCGACGCTCGGCACCACCGAGGCCTGTACCTGCCACGCGTGACGGCCGTCGGGCAGGGCCACGTGCGAGCCGGGCATGCGGCCCTCGCCCGAGCCCCCGCCGGCGGTGACGGTCGGCCACAGCGTCCGCCGCTTCCATTCGGTCCCGGGGACCGCCGCGTAGCGCCCGGGCCCGGTGACGTAGCCGTGGAGCATCTCCACGACCTGCTCCATGTCGATCTCGTGGCCGTGGACGTACAGCTGCGCGATCGCGTTCAGCAGGGTGTCCGACTCGGATTCCTTGCGCTTGAGCGTGTACAGCAGGTTGGGCTCCATGAGCCCGGCGTCGAAGCAGGTGGCCGCGATCGACATCGCCGCGACGGGGTTGGGCGCGAACTCGAGGAACGTCACGTATCCGGCGTCGACGGCCTTGCGCACGGCGTGCGTGAACCACACCTGGTGGCGCATGCCCTTGACCCAGTACTCCTCCGAGTGGATCGGCTCGTGGCCCGGGCGGTAGAACACCTCGCGGTCGACCGAGGAGAACAGCCCGGCCTTCAGCGCGTGCGGCTCGAGTCCGGCGATCTCGGCGGCGAGCTCGCCCAGCAGCATGTCCACGTCCGAGGTGTGTCCGGCGCCGCGGACCTGCAGCTGGCGCGCGAACTTGCCCTGCTCCTCGACCCAGGCCACGAAGTCGGCGACGGGCCGGGCACGGCCACCGACGGTGGTGTGCGTGGGCGCGGCGTAGACGGCCGGCTCGATCGAGGCGAACCGCGGGTTCTCGGCGATGATCTGCGCAACCTCGTCCGCCGAGTACTCGACCAGGGCCATGGCCCCGGCGTCCTCGTCCGAGACCTGCTGCTCGGCGTCGCCCATGAGACGGGACCGTACGCAGATCACACGCACCGCGTCCTCGAGGCCCAGCCCCCCGTTCGCGTACGCGGCGGCGACCTCCCCCATCGAGTGCCCGATGACCGCCTCGGGCTCGGCCCCGAGCGCCTTGAGCGTGTCGATCAGGGCGACCTGGATTGCGAAGATGCCCACCTGGGCGCTCTCGACGCCGTAGGTGACCGAGTCGTCGAGGAACATCTCGGACACCAAGTAGCCGGCCTCGAAGTCGATGAGTTCGTCCACCGCGTCCAGGCACGAGGCGAAGAGCGGGTTGGACAGGTACAGCTCCTTGGCCATCTTGCGGTGCTGGGCGCCGAAGCCGGCGAAGACCCAGACGTCGCCCGTGCCCGCGGGGGCGTCGGCGCTGAACACGCCGGGGCCGGGGTCGCCGGCGGCGAGGGAACGCAGCCCGGCGACCAGTTCCTCGCGGGTGTGGCCGACGACGGCGCCGCGGGAGCGGGCGTGGTTGCGGGTGGCCAGGGTGCGGGCGACCGCACCGAGATCGACGGAGTCGTCCTGCTCCTCGAGCCAGTCCGCGATCCGTCCGGCCGTCGACCGACGGCGGGAGGGCAGCGAGCCGGAGACGACGAGGACCGTGGCGGGGCCGCCGGGAGCGACGGTGCCGGTGGTCGCCAGCTCGTCCGCGTTGCGCCGGACCGCCTCGGCCACGCTGCGCGCGACGTCCTCGTCCTCCGCCGCGGCGGGGGCGGCGTCCGCATCGGCGACGTCAGCGTCGGCATCGTGGGCGGCGTCCGGGTCCGCCGCGTCAGCGTCCGTGCGGACCGGCTGCGGCCGGTACTCCGACACCACCACGTGCGCGTTGGTGCCGCCGAATCCGAAGCCCGAGACGCCGGCGACGGCCCGCCCGCTGTAGCGGGGCCACGGCGTCGTCTCGGTGACCACGCTGAGCCGCGAGGCCTCGAAGTCGATGTACGGGTTGGGGCCCGCGAAGTTGAGGGTGGGCGGCAGGGCGTCGTGCCCCATCCCGAGGACGATCTTGGCCAGGCCGACGGCGCCGGCGGCCGACTCCATGTGCCCGAAGTTGGTCTTGGCCGAGCCCAGCAGGGTCGGCCGGTCGGCGTCGCGGCCGCGCCCGAGCACCTGCCCGATCGCGGTGGCCTCGATGGGGTCGCCGAGGATCGTGCCGGTGCCGTGGGCCTCGATGTAGTCGACCTCCTTCGGATCCACGCCGGCGTCCGCGTAGGCCTGCCGCAGCACGGAGACCTGCGCGTCCGGGTTGGGCGCGGTCATCCCGTTGGAGCGGCCGTCCGAGTTCACGGCCGAGCCCTTGATGACGGCCAGCACCTCGTCGCCGTCGCGCTCCGCCTCCGAGAGGCGCTTGAGGATGAACACGCCGCCGCCCTCGGCCCGGCAGATGCCGTCGGCGTCGGAGGAGAAGGCCTTGATGGTCCCGTCCGGGCTCAGGGCGGCGCCGGTCTTGGCGAAACCCATCGTGGCGGCGGGCGCGAGCATCATGTTGACCCCACCGGCCACGGCGAGGTCCGACTCGTGTAGCCGCAGGGAGTTGACGGCCTCGTGGAGGGTCACCAGCGACGTCGAGCAGGCGGTGTCCAGCGTCATCGACGGCCCGCGGAAATCGAACGTGTAGGAGATGCGGTTGGAGATGATCGCGTTGGACGCGCCGGTGACCGCGTAGGGCGACGCGGCGGCGGAGTCGGAGGTGAGGAGCACCTGGTAGTCGCTCGAGGAGGCGCCCATGAAGACGCCGACCTCGCCGCCCTTGAGGTCGCTGGCGGGCAGGTGCGCGTTCTCGAGTGCCTCCCACGTGAGCTCGAGGGCCAGCCGCTGCTGCGGGTCCACCATCTCGGCCTCGCGGGGGCTCATGCCGAAGAACTCGGCGTCGAAGTCCCGCACCTCCGAGTCGTCGAGCCAGCCGCCGCGGTCGGGGGCCTCGGCCAGCACCTGCTGGACGTAGGCGTCTCCCGCCCATTCCGTCCAGCGGGTCGCCGGGCGGCGGCTGGTGGCGTCGCGGCCCTGCGCGAGCAGGTCCCAGGTGGCCTCCGGGGTGTCCGCCCCGCCCGGGAAGCGGGTGGCCAGGCCGATCACGGCCACGTCGAACTCCATTCCGGCACCGCGGTGGCGGAACGTGTGGAGGTCGGAGGGCGCCACCTCATCGGCAGGACCGTTGACCACGTACTCGGCGAGCGAGGCGATGGTGGGGTGCTGGTAGGCGACCGTGGCGTCGAGCGGACGCCCGAGCAGGTCCTCGAGGTCGGCGGAGATCGACACCGCGTCACGGGAGGACAGTCCGTACTCCTCGAGGGAGCGGTCGTCGGTGACCTTGGTGGCGTCGAGGCCCGTGGCCCGGCAGACCCAGTCCCGCAGCCAGTCGCGGAGCTCTACTACCGTCATCTCGCTCTGTGCCATGCTCTCCGCTCGCCTCTCGGTGGGTGTGTCCGTGTGCTCCTCGTCCCGCGCCCCGGCCGGGTCGAGCCGGTCACGGTGGGCGGACTCTAGCCCGCCGGGGCGTCCGGGAAGGCGGACTGTTGGTGTCCTCCGCGCAGCGTGCCGTCCACGTACGCGTTCTTGCACGCCCGGCGGGCGATCTTGCCACTGGACGTGCGCGGGATGGAGCCCGCCGGCACCAGGAGCACATCCTGGGCCGTGACCCCGTGGCGCGCCGAGATGGCGGTGCGGACGGCGTCCGCGATCGGCCCGGGGTCCGCCTTCCCCGCGCCGGGGGCGCGTTCGCCCACCACCACGAGGGTCTCCGAGGAGTCATCGGCGGCGATCTCGGCTCCGTTACGTGCCTCCACGGGCAGCTGGTTGGCGGGCACGGAGAACGCGGCCACGAACCCGGGGCGCAGGGAGCCGGACGCGTCCTGCGCCGTGTTCTCCAGGTCCTGCGGGTAGTGGTTCCGGCCGGCGACGATCACCAGGTCCTTGACGCGCCCCGTGATGTACAGCTGGCCGTCCACGTACGCCCCGTAGTCGCCGGTGCGGAGCCAGTGCGCGTCCGCGGGGGCCTCGCCGAACTCGCGGATGGTGCGGGTGCCCTCCGGCAACCGCTCGGTGAGCACGTTGCGGAACGTGTCCCGGGTCTCGTCCTCGCGCGCCCAGTAGGCCCGCCCGACGTTGGTGCCGTAGAGCCAGATCTCCCCGACCTTCCCTTCCGGGAGTTCGCGGCCGGTGCCGTCGTGCTCGCCCGTGGCCTCGTCGATGTTCGGCTCGACGATCGTCGCCCACTGGCTCGGGGCGACGTAGCCGCACGCGACCTGCGGGATGGCGTCCTCGTTGCCCTCGACCCGGTCGGGCGGCAGGACGGTCATGACGCCCTGGTTGAGGTCGGTGCGGTCCACGTGGACGACGACGGCCTCGTCGTCCTTACGCGGCGAGGAGACGAACAGGGTCGCCTCCGCCATGCCGTAGGAGGGCTTGATCACGGTGGGCGCGAGGCCGTACGGGGCGAAGGCCTCGTTGAACGCCCGCATCGAGGACGGCGTGACCGGCTCCGAACCGTTGATGATGCTCGTGACGCCGGAGAGATCGAGGGTTTCGCCCTCGCGCGGCAGCCCGCGGCGGGCCGCGTGCTCGAACGCGAAGTTGGGGGCGGCGGCGAAGACCCCGTCGCCGTCGGACATGGCGCCGAGCTCGTTGACCCAGCGGCCGGGCCGCTGCACGAACGCCCGGGGGCTCATCACCGTGATGGTGGCGCCGCCCACCGCCGGGAGGATCACGGTCACCAGCCCCATGTCGTGGAAGAGGGGCAGCCAGGTGACGCCGCGCGAGCCGCGCGTGAGGCCGAGGCCGTCGAAGAGCTGCATGACGTTGGTGACCACGTTGCGGTGGGTGATCTCCACGCCCGCGGGGACCCGGGTGGAGCCCGACGTGTACTGCAGGTAGGCGATGTCGTCGGCGCCGACGTCGGGGCTCTCCCACCCGGCGCCGAGTTCGGCCGGGATGGCGTCGACGGCGACGGTGCGCGGCCGCTGCCGGGCGGGCATTTCGCGGAACAGCTTGCGCACGCCCGCCGCGGACTCGGTGGTGGTGAGGATGACCGACGGCGTGCAGTCGCCGAGGACCGCGTGGAGGCGGTCGTGGTGCCCGGGCTCGTCCGGGTCGAACAGGGGGACCGCGATGAGCCCGGCGTGGATGGCGGCGAAGAACGAGACGATGTAGTCCAGCCCCTGCGGCGCGAGGATGGCCACCCGGTCCCCGGGTTGTGCGACCTGCTGCAGCCGCGCGGCGATCGAGTAGAGGCGCTCGCCGAACTGCGACCACGAGAGCTCGTGGGACTCGCCCTGACGCGAGGACGAATAGTCGATGTAGCGGTAGATGACCCCGTCGTTCGCGGGGTCTGTCCGTGCGGCGGAGATGTTGCCTTCGACGAAGTCGACCAGTGTGGTGCGATCGGGGATGACGATCGCCCCACTGGCGTCGTGGTATTGCTCGAACTCCACGTTGCTCCGTTCCGAACCGAGGACAGGACGTCGACGTCGGGGAACGCCACCGTGTTACCCGGAGACCCGACGACAGGCTTGATCGATCCTACAGCGTGCCCCAGGGCACACCCCAACGCGAACCGTCCCGGCCAGCCCGCGTGTCGGAGTGTCCCTCCCCGTGCAGGATCGCACCACCGCGAGAAGCCGCACCGCGGGTTGGACGGATCAGTTGTGGGCGATCTCCGGGGCCTGGTCGACGAGCTCCGTGACGTGCCCGAGTGTCCACTCCGGCACGGTGGTCCCGGGGATGACGTCGGGGTTGGTCGCGTACTGCGCGTGGATCGCGTTGTTGGTGACGAACTCCTGGAACCGCGCGGCACCGTCGACCACGTTGAGCGGGGCGTTGCAGATGAGGTCCCGGGAGTCGCAGATCTGGGCCGTGCGGTCGGCGAGGGCCCCGAAGCCGCCGGGCCGCGGGCCGGTCATGGTGGCGCCGGCGATCAGCTGGGTGAGCCCGGTGAACGGCTGCAGCGTGATCTCCATGCCCTGCCCGTTGCCCGGGGACAGCCCGGGCGACTGCCCCTCACCCGGGAGGCGGCGCCCGTCGGCGACCAGGACGGAGCCCCGCACCAGATCGGCCGGCACGGGCCCGTTACCGGTCCCGATCTCGTTGGTCAGGTCGCCCGCGATCACCGCGCCCTGCGAGAAGCCCAGGAGGACGAACGAGGTGTACGGGCAGCGCTCGTGGGTGGCCGCCATCTCGTCGCGGGCCCTCTGGGTGCCCTCGGCGCGGCTGTCGTCGTAGGTGGCCTCCTCCGGAGCCTGCGGGTTCCGGAACTGGGCCGTGTACGGCACCGTGTACACCTCGAGCCGGTCCTCGGACTGCTGCTCGCTCAGCGGGTCGGTGACGGTCTTCAGCAGCGCGTTCGGCAGGAAGCCCGGGTCGTGTGGATCGTCGGTGGGGCTGCTCTCCCACGTCCCGGGCACGGACAGGAGCTCGACGTCCGGGCACTCCGCCGGCTGCGCGACATCCGGCTCGGTCGGGTCCGGGAGCGGCCCCTCACCGGGCCCCGGGGGCAGCCCGCGGTTGCCGAGCCACCAGCCGATGCCCAGCACCAGCGCGACCACCAGCAGGAGCACCCCCAGCGAACAGCCGATCCTCCGGCCTCTGCGCCCACGCGATCCACGAGCCATGATTGACGAACTCCTTCCCGGCGATGCCGACATGATCGACACACGACGCCGATGACAGGTTCAACGACGCACGCCCGTCCCGGGTTCCGCGGGCGGCCCGGACGTGGCCGGACTCACGGGGTGATCAGGGGCAGAGCTGTCCGGCCGCGGTGTCCACGACGAGCCGCGACAGGTCGTCGACCTCGGCGTCGTCGTCTGCGTAGCCACCGGCCGAGATCTGTCCCGCCACGGCGTCGGCGATCGTGGTGGTCTCCCCCGCGGCCCCGCCGGTCGACCGGATCCGGCAGATGGTGTTGCCCGCGGCGACCAGGGATTCGGACAGCTCCCCGGTCTGCACGCCCTCCTCCTCGAGGGCCGCAAGGTAGCCGCGTTCCCGCGCGCCCACCACCGGGGTGTCGTAGCCGGGCGAGTCCGGAGACACCGGCGCGGGCGCCTCGGTGAAGCGCCCGGAGTCCTCGGTCGCCGGGGCGCGGGACGACGTCGTCTCGGCGCCCCCGGGCGGCGGGGCGACGGACTCGGAATCCGGCACCCCGGACACCGTCGAGTCCCCGCCGCCGCACGCGGCGAGCGTGCCCCCGGCCATCAGCAGTGCCGCGGCGAGCGCGGCGGTCCTGCCGGCGTTGCGCGGCGTCACGAGATCTCCGCCTCTCCGTTGGCCACCGTGATCCGTCCTCCCTCGAACTCCATGACCTGCCCCTCGCGGGTCGTCTGCAGGTCGCTCGTCGGGTAGCCGAGGCGGCCACGCTCGTAGTCGACGGTGCCCCACGCCTCGAACACGGGACCGCGCGGGACCACGTGGGCGCCGGTGTCCGGCGACCAGTACACGGCGCCGCCCTGGAAGCGGCTGAAGGCGCCACCGTCGGTCAGCGCGATCTCGTCACTCGTGGGGTACCCGAGCTCCGAGTTCTCCGCTCCGGCGTCCCGATAGGCCTTGAGGATCGCGCCCTCGACCACGCGCGGCCCGGTCTCGGAGGACCAGTACACGGTGCCGCCCTGGAAGCCCTGGACCACGCCGGGCTTGTTGGGGTTGGCCACCTCGTCGGTGGTCGGGTAGCCCAGGTCGCCCCGCTCGGAGCCCTGCTCGGCCCACATGTCCAGCACGGCCCCGCGCAGGGCGTGCGCCCCCGTCGACGGCGACCAGTAGATGACGCCGTTCTCGAACCGGGTGAAGCGGCCCTCGCCGTCGGGGGTGGTGGTCTCCCCGGACACGGGCAGGCCCAGCGGCCCGTCCGGCCCCTCCTCGGCCTGGTAGGCGGCGCCGATGGCGCCCACCACGGCGTGCGCGCCGTGCTCCGGGGACCAGAAGACGCGGCCGAAGCGGAAGTCGGTCGCCTTGCCGCCGGGGACGTCGTACTCGTCGGTCAGGCAGGGGCCGAGGTCGGGGTTCCGCTCGGCGAACGCGGCGATCTCCCCCTCGGGCTCGCACTGCTCCTCGACGTTGGCGATCCCCACGGCGTTCGCGAACTGCGGCCAGGCCTGCGTCATCTCGAACTGCCAGTACGGCCACGTGTGGGTCCCCGACGGCCGGAAGTTGGCCGTGACCTCGACGTCGTTGCTGCGCGCCTGGTTCACGAACGTCTGGGTGGTCATCCGGGACAGCAACTCCAGTCCGTAGCCCGGGAAGTTGGTGGGGATGCCCGGCAGGCCGGACGGCTGGTCCCAGGGACCGGTGTTGCCGCTACCGGCGGAGACATAGACGCTCTGCCCGCGCATCTTCTCCGTGTGGAGCTTGGGGTCCTGCTCGTGCCAGCGCTCGGAGCCCAGCGGGCCCCACATGTTCTCTGCCGGGTAGCCCCCGGCGTCCTGCATCGCCACCTTGATGGCCTCCGGCATGCCGAAGCTCGTGAGGTCGAGGATGCCGGAGTAGCTGGCGGTGAACTGGAAATGCTCGGGGTACCGCTGGGCGAGCATCATGGCGGCCGAGCCGCCCATCGACAGGCCCGCCACACCGTGCTTGTCGCCCACGCGCCACTCCGAGGCCAGCAGGGGCGGAAGCTCCTCCATGAGGAACGTCTCCCACTGGTAGCTGTCCCCGTTGGCGTCGGACTCCCAGTCGGTGTAGAAGCTCGACTCGCCGCCGACCGGGAGGATGACGATCGCGTTCTTGGCATCGAAGAACTGCGAGATCCTGGTCTCGAGGGTCCAGCCGCTCGCCTCGTCAGGGGCGCGGAGGCCGTCGAGCAGCATCAGTGACGGGTAGGTGCGCTCGGGCTCGGAGTTCCACGTCGCGGGCAGCATGAGCTGGACCTGGATGGCCTGCTCCATGGCGGGGGACTGCACCCACAGCGCGACGCGGTTGGCCGACTTCCACTCCACCCGGTCGAGCCGGACGCCGGACGGCGGCGTGGACGGCACCTGAAGCGTCGGCGATTCCGCCTGGACGGCCGGGGAGGTCGTGGCGGGGGCGGGAGTGGTGGTCGCCGGGGCGTCCTGCCCCTGCTCGGCCTGCCCGGGTTGCGCCATGGCGACCGTCGGGACGAGGAGGCCGGAGCCCACCACACCCACGACGAGAGGGGCCGCGAGAAGGGAAGCCCACCGGGTGCGGGGGCTCGCGTCTGAGCTGGGGGTCGCCATGGTGTTGTTCTCTTCCTTGCCGCGTCGTCACGATCTGGTGGTGCGGACCGCACGCGCGGCCCTCGGGTGCTGCCCGGGGCCGTGCGTCTGCCGTGGCGCGGCCGTGGGTTCCCCTCCCACGGACGAGCCCGGTGGTCACAGACGACCGGGGCCCCGCACGAGAATCTACGCGCGGGGCCCCGGTGTGACGGGTGAGGACTCGCTGAGAAGAGCCCGATTCGTCTCGCCTGTTATCCGGCTGCCGTCAGTGGCCGTAGGCGTCCATCACGGGCAGGATCTGCTCGGTGCGGGCCGACATCAGGTCGTCGTTCCAGTAGCCCCAGCCGTGGATGCCGGTGGTGCGGTAGTCGAACGTCGCCTGGTTGGGCTCGGCGTTCAGCGTGTTCTGGAACGCGATGGTCGAGCCGCGCGAGAGCCCCTCGAGGATGATGCCGTTGAAGGTGTTGAACACGTCCTGCAGGCTGCCCGGCTGGTCGTACTCGCCCGGGATGGCCGAGCCGGCGGTGATGTACATCGGGGTGTCCCGCAGGCGGTCGGCGTTGAGCAGCGGGTCGTGCGCGCCCCAGGCGGGCGAGCCCGGGGGGCCCCACATGGCGAACGGGTCGCATTTGCACTGGTCGAACATGGCCAGCGGGATCATGGAGTACATGCCCGGTGCGGTCGGGTTCATGTAGCCGGAGAAGATCGAGGCCTGCTTGAACTGGTCCGGGTGGTCGGCGGCGAGCATGGCCGCCGCGGAGCCGCCCATCGACAGGCCGGCGACCGCGTTGTTGTCCGGGGCGACGCCGAACTCGTTCTGCAGGTAGACCGGGAGCTCCTCGGTGAGGAAGGTCTCGTACTTGTACTCGAGGAGGTTGCCGCCCAGGTTGATGGGCCGCTCCCAGTCCGAGTAGAAGGACACCTGACCGCCGACGGGCATGACCAGCGTGATGTTGTCCATGAGGAAGATGCGCTGCGCCTGGGCGTCGTGGGTCCACGCGTTCCAGTCGTCCCGTGCCCGCAGCCCGTCGAGGAGGTAGAGCCCGGCGTTGCCGTTGTTGCGTGCCGGCTGGACCTGCACCTTGATGTCCCGGTTCATCGACGGGGAGTAGACATCACACAGCTGCACCCAGAAGTTGACCGGGTCGTACACGCACCCATCACGGAGCACACCACGGTTGTTGTTCGGGTCCTCGCCCCCCGCGACGGCGGCCTGGGCAGCCGGGGCGGGCGGCGGCGGCGCGTCAGCGGGACCCTCCGAGCCCAGGCTGGCGGACGAGCCCTGCTCGGTCGGCTGGGCACCGACGAGTGCGGGGGCGCCGACGACGAGGCCGGCGGCCGTCGCCACGGCAGTGAGCCCTGCGGCGAACCTGCGCCGGAGCGTGGAGTGGGACATTCTCGTTCCTTTGTTCGTTCCAGGTGTCCACAGGTGCGCCTGCGGACATCGGTGACGTCCATCGGACCGGACCCGCCAGGGGAGGACCGGAACTTGCGACATCGTTACTGTCGCGCATCGTGGGACAGGTGTTACAGGCCGGGGGCCGAATCGACCTCCGACTGTTATCGATTCGAGACAACAGCGTGGGCCACCCTACCGAGTGCCCTGATACTTTTCCACCTTCTCAGGCATGGGCAGACCGCACCGTTGCACCTCATAGGCAGGGATTCTGTTGATCCGGTACTCGGCGAATGAGAATGCGTTCACCAGGTTGGTCACGCGACGCTCAGGAGTCAGCGGGCCGGCGTAGGACTCGATGAGTTCCTGCGTCGCGGGGCAGGTCAGCGCCACTTCTGACTGCCGCACCCAGTTGACGTCGACCCACCGGGGGAAGTTGACCGGATCCTCCACCACCCCCGTCTGGGCCAGCACCCAGTCGTACGGCAGGAACTTGTCGTGGCCGATCCGGCCGTCCTCCATCCGGTCGGTGTGCGCCGCGAGCGGGGAGGCCAACCCGACCGTGTCGTAGACACCGACGTCCAGCGGCAGGTTCATGCTCGTCATCCCCAGGTTGAGGAACACGACGGTCATGACCGGCTCGTCCGGCAGCTCGAAGGGCTCCAGCCCCGGCATCGGGTGGTCGTAGGACACCACGTCCCACCGGTCCTGGAAGCCGGGGACGGGCAGGAACACCGCGCCCGTGCGGTTGCCGCTGACGGACTGCACGAGCGCCCGCATCCGCGGGAAGTCGAGATAGTCCTCCGCGAGCAGCGGGTGCCGGTGCCCGGTGCGCTGGATGTAGTACTGGCGCTCGTCGACGATCCCCGCCGACGTGATGGTCTCCGGCTCCTCCCGGAACGGGTCCTCGGCCACCTGGACGGTCACCGACCACCCGACGACGACGAGCCACGCCCCTGCCACGACCGGCACGGCCACGCGACGCACCCGGGCGTCGCCGGGGTCCGCCGCCGGACCCACGGGCAGCGGCACCACCGCGACCGGCAGCAGGAACAGGAACAGCGACGGCAGCAGCACGCGACCGTGCATGAAGTCCCCGCCGACGCGCGTGACGTAGAGCAGCATGATGAGCGCCACCACGACGAAGGCGGCCGTGACCACCCGGGTCGAGCGGACAGAGTCTCGCAGGTCGAGCACGCGGTGGACCAGGCTGCCCGGGTCGCCGTCGCCGTCTGCCCCGTCACTTTCGCCCTCCGGCGGCGTCCCCGGGCGGGCGCGGTACACGGCCCACAGCGACACCAGTCCGGCCGCCAGCACGGCGATCAGCGGCAGCAGCAGCACGTACGGCGACAGCAGGTCCCACAGGTACTCGAAGCCCTTGCCCCACTTGGAGCCGCCGGCGTCCTTGGCCACCGCGGTCAGCGGGTACGGCAGGGCGTAGTAGGACATCCGCCACACCTGGTAGACCACGGGCACCGTGCCCGCCAGCGCGACGAGCCAGCCCAGGTGACGCCACGATTGCCGCGTGGCCGCCAGGAGCGCGAGGAAGACCACGGAGGCCAGGGCCAGCTCGGGGCGCACGAGCGGCCCGAGCCCGGCCAGGAACGCCAGCGCGGCCACCGCGGGGGTCGGGAGCCCGAAGCGGCCTTCGCGGTGCGTCGCGCGGGCCCACCGCTGCATCCCGAGCCACATGAGCCCGATCCAACACAGCACCAGGCCCGTCTCGAGACCGGAGCTGGCGAAGTCCCGCGCGGGCGGGACCATCACGTACACCAGGGCGCCGAACGGCAGCAGGAGCATGGTCCGCCCCGTCGGCGCCGCCCGCGTGCCCTGGTACATCACCCGGGTGCCGAGCATCGCGCACGCCACCGCGATCATGCTCAGCGTGAGCGCCAGCCCCAGGGCCACCAGCTCGAGGCGATACCCCGCGACCTCGTGGGTGAAGTAGACGAGGTAGGTCCACAGCGTGGAGGTGTTGGACTCGACCCGCTCCCCCGCGTTGAACACGGGACCGTTGCCCGCGATGAGGTTGCGGACGGTCCGCAGGACGATCAGCCCGTCGTCGGCGATCCAGCGGCGCTGCCACGCACCGGCGAGGAAGACGGCGACCACCGCGACGAGCCCGCCCCAGAAGACCAGGGTCGTGCGCTTCCCCGTGAGCCGCCCCTCCCGGCCCGCCGTCGTCACCTCAGTCACGGTCGCTGCCCCCGGTCAGGCGAGGGACGGGACGAGGTAGACGCCGATCACCACGGTGAGCACCCACAGCGCCGCCAGGACCTGCAGGACCCGGTCGCCCAGGGCGATGTCCTCCGGCTCCCCGGCCTGCGCGGCGTCGACGTCGACCGCATACCGCAGGACCGCGATGGTGAAGGGGACGATCGAGATCTGCAGCCAGATCGCGGACCCGGACGGCTGGGTGGGGTCCGAGCCGCGGTCGTAGGCCCACAGGGCGTAGCACAGGACCAGCACCGTGGCCGACAGTGTCCAGACGAACCGCAGGTAGGTGGGCGTGTAGCTCTCGAGCGCCTTGCGGATCTTGGCGCCGGTCTCCAGGTGCAGGCTCAGTTCCGCGTACCGCTTACCGGCCGCCATGAACAGCGAGCCGAACGCCATGACCAGCAGGAACCACTGCGAGATCGCGACCTCCGCGGCGGCGCCGCCCGCCACGGCACGCAGCAGGAAACCGGAGGAGACAAAGGCGATGTCGAGGACCGGCTGGTGCTTGAGCCCGAAGCAGTACATGAGCTGCAGGACGATGTACACGGCCACGACGATCGCGAGCGCCGGGTGGGTGAACACCACCGAGATCGCCAGCGAAGCCACGATGAGCACCGCCGCCATCGCGTAGGCCAGCCCGACCGGCAGCACGCCCGCGGCGATGGGCCGGTACCGCTTGGTCGGGTGGGCGCGGTCGGCCTCCACGTCCATCGCGTCGTTGATGAGGTAGACGCTCGAGGCCGCCATGCAGAACGCGACAAACGCGATGAACACCGAGAACAGGACCGAGGTGTCGGTGAGGGTCTGGGTGCCGGCGGCGGCGGGCGCCGCGATCACCAACACGTTCTTGACCCACTGTCGCGGGCGGAGCGCCTTGACCATCCCGTCGAGGAGGTTCTTGGGGGGCGTGCCCGTCGACTCCGCCTCCTCTTCCGCGCGGTCGATCTCGTTGGCCGTGTGCGGCTCCGCGCCGAAGAGTTGGTGATCGCCCGCCGCCCGGCTTGCCGGGTGCCCGGTCTGGTCGGTCATCGCGTCTCCTCAGCAGTGGGGGTGGTGCGGGTGCCCGGGGCGTCGTCGCGGAGCGCGGCGGGCAGGAGCCGTTGGACGGTGTCCGACGGCCAGGCCGCGCGGGTCAGGGCCGCGCAGCCCGCGCCGACTCCTGCGCCGGCGACCACGTCCGAAGGGTAATGGACCCCGAGCACGAGCCTCGAGGCGAGCATCACCGGCACGAGTACCGGCGCGACGGGGATGCCACTGACCGAGCCCGCGAGCAGGGCGAACGCGGTGGTCGAGGTGGCGTGCGACGAGGGGAAGCTGAGCTTCGACGGCGTCCCGACGCCCACCACCACCGAGGGGTGCTCGGGTCGGCGGCGCCGCACCACCCTCTTGAGGACGACGGAGGTGGCGTGCGCGCCGAAGGTGCCCACGCCGACCATCGCCCAGCGCCCCCGGCGGGGCGGGTCGACGGCCATCCCGGCCGCCGCGAGGGCCATCCACCCCAGAGCGTGCTCCCCGGCGTGCGAGAACGACACCGCGGTGCCGCGCGAGCCGGGGACCTGCAGGAGCCTTCGCTGGATCGTGGCGAGGAGCCGGACCTCGCCCGAGGGGACGGGGATCTCCACCCTCGGCTCATCGGCGGCCCCGGCGCCCGGTTCAGGATTCGAAGACACGGCCCCACGCCTCCTTGCTCACGAGCTCGGTGTGCGCCTCACGGTAGCGGCGACGCATCTCGGGGAATCGGCGGTAGAGCTCGCGGTGCGCCTCGACCGAGGCCGCGAACAGGTCCTTGGCCTGCGCGCGGTCGCGCTTGCGGTAGGCCACCCCGCGCCCGTCCGCGGTGGTGACCGTGGCGCCGTCGATACGGCTCAGGGCGTACCAGCGCGCCTCGATCGGCGGGAAATTGGCCTGCGGCACCTCGTGGTGGACCTTGTCGTCCTTGCTCAGGGTGTGCGCGAGGCCGCGGGCCAGGGCGACGGCCTTGCGGACCCTGCCGCGAGGCTCGCGGTGGATCCCCGGCGGCCCGCCGGACGGCGCGGGCAGGTCCACCGCCGAGGGGATCACCACCGCGTCGGGGTACCCGGCCCGCATGCCGCGGACCTTGGGCAGCGCGGTGGGCAGCAGCTCGTAGAGCGCCTCGGGCCCCCGGAGGAAGTCGCGGATCGCCTCGATCTGGATGGCGACCGTCGAGTACTCGAGGCACACGAGGTGCTTGACCAGCGCCTTGAGACTGGATTGCATGATGCCCTTGTGGTCGCCGTCGTGGTACAGCGAGGCCACCACGAGGCGGTTGCGGAGGTGGAAATAGGCCTGCCAGTCGATCGCGTCGTCCTTGTCCGACCACGCCATGTGCCAGATCGCCACCCCGGGGATCGACGCCGTGGGATGTCCGGCGCGGCGGGCGCGCAGGCCGTACTCGGCGTCGTCCCACTTGATGAACAACGGCAGCGGCTGACCGATCTTCTCCGCGACGACGCGCGGGATGAGGCACATCCACCAGCCGTTGTAGTCCACGTCGACCCGGCGGTGGAGCTCCTTGGGGTTCTCGCGGTCCGTGAGCGGGTGGCGGGAGAAGTCGTAGTCGTAGTCCGAGTGCGGCGCCGCGGTCCACATGAAGTCGTGTGGACCCACCACCTCGCCCATGGTGTGCAGGTGACTGCGCTCCTGGAGGTTGAGCATCTGCCCGCCCACCAGCATCGGCACGCGTGCGTAGCGCCCGAAGGCCAGGGCCCGCAGGATCGAGTCCGGCTCGATCTCGATGTCGTCGTCCATGTAGAGGATGTACGGCGCGTCCGTGCGGCGCCGGGCCTCGTACATGATGCGGCTGTAGCCGCCCGAACCGCCCAGGTTGGGCTGGTCGAAGATCTGTAGCCGGTCGCCCAGGTCGTCGGCGGCCTCCGCGTAACCCGGCTCGTCGCGGACCTTCTTGTCGCCCTGGTCCGGCAGGAGCACGGCGTCGACGACCGCGTCGACCTCCGGGTCCGAGGTGAGCGCCCGCAGCGCCGCGACCGCGTCGCCCGGGCGGTTGAACGTGGGGATGCCGATGGTCACGCGACGGTCGTTGGGGACCTGCACGGACGGGTCGGGGCTGCCGTCGGGCGCCGCGTCGGGGCGCGTCGCGGGCGCGTCGACCGTCGCGAACCATCCTCCCGAGAGCAGTTCCACGTCCGTGTCCGAGGTGAGGTCGAACCAGATCCAGCCGCCGTCCTCGAACGGGCCGAGGTCGCACACGAACTCGACCGTGCTCACGCGGTCGGCGCCGGGCTCGTCCGGGTCGCCCACCACGTCGCCGGTGATCGCGATCCGCGAGCCGTCGATCTTGGATCGGTACAGGTCCACACGGCCGGTCCCGCGGACCGTCAGGCGCAGGACCACCTCGTCCAGGATCGTCCAGCGGCGCCAGTACGCCGCGGGGAAGGCGTTGAAGTAGGTGGCGAACGAGACCTCGGAGTCCGCCCCGATGCCGAGCCTGGTCCGCCCGGCGGAGTGCGCCCGCCGGCCGTTGGTGTCCGCCTCCGTGAAGTACAGGGAGCGTACGTCCAGCGGCTCGCCCGCTCGCGGCAGGATGATCCGCTGGAGGCACTCCCGGCCACGGGGGTCGGTGAGCCCGGCGACGGAGCGCTCGACCTCGTCGACGAGTTCATGGTGGCCGTGGTGTTCCATATGGATTGAGTCCCCGTCCCGACGGCCCCTCCGGCCCGTCTGTGTCCACCGTGTCCGGTCGTACCGCCCCGCGCGGCGCGGGGCGAAAGCCGGATCGATCGTACCCGTCGTGCACCGGCGAGCTCGCCCACGACGCGACCCGGCCGTGGAATCCGCGCGCGGTCAGAAGCTGCTGGAGCCGCCCGCACCGGAGAAGGAGGCGTTGGCGTAGCCGGTGGTGGTCCCGGACGACGCCGCCTGCGCGGCCTGCACGTCGTGCGCGTGCCACGAGCTGACCATGGCAAAGGGCACGAACCCGCCGTACCCGTGGCCGACCCGCCAGTCGCGGTCGTAGAGCCGGGGAGCGCGACGGTCCCCGGCGTCCGACGCGGTCTCGACGTCCGCCATCTCGCGCGCCCGGATGGCCTCGACCACCACCCGGTAGTCCACGACGAGTCGCGCGTAGCGGTCCATGAAGTCGTCGGCGGCGGTGTCGCGGGCGAGCTCGTCGGCACGCGCGTCCAGCTCCCGGGCCTCGGTGGCGAGCCGCTCGTCCGAGGTCCCCAGTGCGGCCTCGAGCATGTCCTCGTGCAGCTCACCCAGCTGGCGGCGACGGACATCGGCGTCGCCCTGCTCCATGCGGAACATCTCGTCGATGTTCGTCTCCGCCCGCATCATCTGCGCGACGGTCGTGTCGGCGGTGTCGATGTCGTCCGCCGCCTTCCTGAAGTCGGCGTCGGTGGAGTCCGGCCGCAGGTGGTCGAGCCGGGACATGACCGTGTCGAGCTCGAGGAAGCGTCCCCTGACGTCCTGCCACTGCGCGCGCAGCTCGTCGTCGGCGAGCGGGGACCGCAGCGAGTTGGCGCGGACGTCGATCCCGTCCAGTTCCCCGGCCACCCGTCCGTACTCCTGCGAGACGCGGTCGAAGCGCTCGCGCGCCGTGGCGGCCTTCTTCTTCCGCGACGCCACCACGGCGGCGCCGGCGCCGCCCGCGCCGAGCACGCCGATCCCGCCCAGCACCCAGCCGAGGGCCGGAGGGAACTCCTCCTCGGCCAGGACAGTCGGGTCCGCGGCGGCGGTGGCCCCGGCCAGGAGGCCCGCGGCGGTGTTCTCCCGGCGCAGCGGGTCCTTCATCGCCTCGAGCGACCCGTCGAGGTGGCGGCCCTCGAACAGGTCCATGGCCGCGCACACGTCGTCGCCGCAGTAGATGCCGTTCCTCTGCGGGTCCCAGCTCACGGCCACGAGCAGCCTGCCGGGCGCCCATTTCTCGGTGTCCCCCGAGACCAGGTCCGGGCGGTCGGACTGGGCGAACCTCTCGACGGTGTCGTTGAGGTTGTCCCGCCCCTCGGCAAAGACGAGGTACTCCACGTGCGTCACCTGCGGCGGCAGGTCGAGCCGCTCGGTCTCCGTGCGCAGTAGGTCGACGTCGCCGTCGGAGAGGTCGCCGTCGGCGTCGGTCACCCCCACCTCGACCGTCTGCTCTCCGGCGGGGGCCTGCCCGTACGCGGACGGGGCGCCCCCGAACCACAGCGTCAGGAGCAGGAGCGCCGCCGCGGCGAGCACCACGATCAGCCTGGGGGACAGCGCGGACGTCGGCCGGATCATGCCCCCACCCTAAGAGGAACGCGGTCCCACGCCGTCGCGGCGTGCGGCTCAGGCTTCGAGCGGCTCCCCGTCGCGCAGGTGCGGCGCCAGGGTGTTGTCGAACATCGTCAGCGCCGAGGCGATGGCCATGTGCATGTCCAGGTACTGGTAGGTGCCCAGACGGCCACCGAAGAGCACCTTCGCGTCGGAGGTCTCGGCCTTGGCGAGCTCGCGGTAGGCGGCGAGCATCTCGCGGTCGTCCGGGGTGTTGATCGGGTAGTACGGCTCGTCGTCCCTGTCGGCGAACCGACCGAACTCACGCATGATCACGGTCTTGTCCGTGGGGTAGTTCCGACGCTCGGGGTGGAAGTGCCGGAACTCGTGGATGCGGGTGTACGGGACGTCGCCGTCGTTGTAGTTCATCACCGGGGTGCCCTGGAAGTCGCCGGTGGGCACGACCTCGGTCTCGAAATCGAGGGTCCGCCATCCGAGGCGGCCGGCCGAGTAGTCGAAGTAGCGGTCCAGCGGACCCGTGTAGACGACGGGCGCACCCGGGCTCGCGGCGCGCACCGCCTCGCGGACGTCGAACCAGTCCGTGTCGAGCACCACGTCGATCCGCTCGTCGGCCGCCATGTTCTCGAGCCACGCCGTGTAGCCGTCGACGGGCAGCCCCTCGTGGGTGTCCGAGAAGTAGCGGTTGTCGAACGTGTAGCGCACGGGGAGGCGGGTGATGTTGCCTGCCGGCAGGTTCTTGGGATCGGTCTCCCACTGCTTGGCGGTGTAGTGCTTGATGAACGCCTCGTAGAGCGGCCGCCCGATCAGCGAGATGGCCTTCTCCTCGAAGTTGCTCGCGGACTCGGGGGTGAACTCGCTGGCCTGCTCGGCGATCAGCTCCCGCGCCTCGTCCGGCGAGTAGTAGCGGCCGAAGAACTGGTTGATCAGCCCCAGACCCATGGGGAACTGGTAGGCGGTGCCGTCGTGCATCGCGAAGACGCGGTGCTGGTAGCCGGTGAAATCGGTGAAGCGGTTGACGTACTCCCACACGCGCTCGTTGGAGGTGTGGAACAGGTGCGCGCCGTACTTGTGGATCTCGATCCCGGTCTCGGGCTCGGGCTCCGAGTAGGCGTTGCCGCCGATGTGGTGGCGCCGCTCGAGCACCAGGACGCGCTTGCCGAGCTCGCTGGCCGCCCGCTCGGCGACCGTCAGACCGAAGAATCCCGACCCCACCACGATGAGGTCATAGGTCCCCCACTGCCGCTCGTCCGCCATCGCCGACTTCCCTCCACTGTGACTGTCCGCCGTGTCCGCGCGCCGGTCGGCGCGGGCCGGGGTTCAGGGTATCGGGCCGGCGGGGGGTGGGTTCAGGGCACGCCGACGACGACGAGTTGCGACGACACCCCCAGGTGGGCCGGGCCGCTGCTCAGGTCACACGAGCGCCGTCCTCGTCGTCGTACACCGGTTCGAAACTACACATTTGTGACCTCAAAAAACCCTCCCGCACCACTTGGAATCACGAGTTTCTCCGCTACCATTAACCACGTTCGTCACATCTGCCCCAGTGGTCGCATCCGTGCGGCGCCGGGACGGGTGACCGCAGTCCGGTCACGGAACACAGACTTCTGATCTGGAGAAACTCTTGAGCACTCGACGCCGTCCCCTGCATCTCAGCGGTCGACGCCAGACCCTCGCCTTCGCGGTGGTGGTCGCGGCGTCCGTCGTCACGCCCCTCGCCGTCACCGGAACGGATCGACTCACGGAGTCCTCCGGCGACATCGCCGCCACCGCCGGGAGCGCCTCACCGACCGGGCAGACCGAGGTCGACCTGGCCTCGGCGCCACCGGCTGTGGGCACGGACACCGACATCGCCGGCGGCGGCGCCACGATCAAGGAGATCTCCTCCGACACCCCGTTCTCGATGGTCGGTGTCACCTGGGAGGGCTACCACCCCGAGGCCGCTGCCGACGTGCGGGCGAAGGCCGAGGACGGCTCGTGGGGCCCGTGGTACGAGGCCGAGTCGGTCGACGGTGAGCGCCGGGACGACGGCAGCACCGGAGGCACCGAGCCCATCTACCTGGGACTCGACACCACCACCGTCCAGATCAAGCTCTCCGGTGTCGACATCGAGGACACCTCGCTCGCGGACGCCCCGGACGCCCCGGAGACGGAACCGACGCAGGGCGACGTCGCGGACACGCGGTCAGCCGAGCCCTCCGCCGACACCTCCCCCGCACCGACCACCGTGCCCGAGCCGCCCGCCGACGGCGACACCTCCACGGAGTCGCGCCCGGCCGACGCCGGATCCCCGCCGGTGCCGACCCGCTTCGCCGACATCAAGCCCGTCGCCGAGAGCTCCGACCTCGACGCCGAGGCGGTCAGCGCGGTCCTGCTCTCCCCCGACGACACCCCCACTCCGGAGCCCGACGCCTACGGCGACATCGCGGCCGAGGGCGGAACCGGCACCAACAGCGGCGACATCGCCGCCGAGCGCCCCAAGATCATCTCGCGTGCCGGCTGGGGCGCCGACGAGTCGCTCCGCTGCGGCAGCCCCAGCTACGACGACTCGCTTGCCGCCGCCACCGTCCACCACACCGCCGGGAGCAACGACTACTCACGCGAGGAGTCGGCCGGCGTCATGCGGGGCATCTACACGTACCACGCGAGCAACCTGGGCTGGTGCGACGTCGGCTACAACGTGCTGGTCGACAAGTACGGTCAGGCCTTCGAGGGCCGCGCCGGCGGGCTCGAGCGCAACGTCCAGGGCGCCCACGCCGGCGGGTTCAACGGCAACACCTTCGGCATCTCGATGATGGGCGACCACTCCACCGTCCCCCCGTCCGACGCCACCATCCGGACGGTGGGTGAGGTCATCGGCTGGCGCCTGTCGGTCGCCGGCGTCGACCCCGAGGGCACCGACACCCACTACTCCGAGGGCACGCCGTACACCACGTACCCGCAGGGCACCTCGGTGCGGCTGCCCAACATCTTCGCCCACCGCGACGTCGGCAACACGACGTGCCCGGGCGACGCCGGCTACGCCAAGATGGGCCAGATCCGCGACATCGCCGCCGACTACGCCGACGGCGGCAGCGGCGGCGGCTCGCCCGCCCCGTCCGACCCG
>DHCFD07801__coassemble_1092_pt1 | contig 51857 bp, 48 predicted proteins | sample DHCFD07801__metabat2_high_PE_018 | metagenome-assembled genome bin DHCFD07801 | reverse complement strand
ATACGTGTGCGCGCTGCGGTTCCTCCACCTCACGAGAATTTTTGACGACGACGAGTTCTTCAGCCCTGTCGGAGCCTGACAGGTCGCGATCACTCCTCTCCCGCTGTCGCCGGTCAGCTCGCCCAGTCGACGTCGTCGGCCATGCGCAACAGTCGCTCGCGACGGTCCGGATCGCTCGCGCCCACCCAGGCGATCAGCCCCAGGACGTGGGCGCGGAAGTCCGGGTGACCGGCGTGGTTCTGCGACGACGCCCCGCGGCGGCGGGCGTTGTGGAGGAGCGCCCGGAGAGCGTCGTACTCGGCGCGGCTGACCCTGGGGCGCTCGTTGACCACCAATCCGGCGAGCGTCTGCCTCTGGTGCGCCCGCATGACGCGCACCTTGCCCGCGTGGACGGTGAACCCCTCGGAGGCGATCACCTTGAGCACCACCCACAGCGCTCGACCGGCGTCCATCCGATCCCCGGACAGCGCCAGGTCGTCGCCGTAGCGGGTGTAAGTGAGCCCGTTGGCCGCGGCGTAGCCGTGCAGCCGCCGGTCCAGTGACCGCATCACGAGGTTCGACAGGTGCGGAGACGTCGGCGCCCCCTGGGGCAGGTGCCGGCCGCGCAGGTACGCCGCGTGCTCTGCGGGGACGCCCGTGAGGTGGTCCACCGGGGTGGCGGTGGTGCACACCTCGGCGAGGAGGCGGGCGATCGCCGGCGGGTAGCCCTCTCGCCGGAACACATCGGTGACGCGCGGCGCGGTGATGCTCTCGAAGCAGTGGCGCAGGTCCGCGCGCAGGACCGTCGCCTTTCCGGCGTGGGGCCGGGCGAAGTCGACGGTCGACGACCCCGGGAGGAACCCGGTGGCCGCCGGGTGCGCGGGGATCCGCGACACCAGCAATCGCAATAGCTGACGCTGGACTTCCCGCATCCGCGGCTTGGGCGCCTCGATCACGCGGACCCCGTCCCGCTTGGCGCGGGCCCACACGCGGTAGTGGCGCAGGCGCGGCGCGGCCGTGCGCAGCCAGCCACCGTGGTCGGCGAACCACTCGAGTTCGCCCACGGTGAGGTCGAGCCACCGGGCGAGGTCGGCCACCGCGTAGAGGGCGGGCAGCCCCTCGGTGATCGTGCCGGGGTCGACGGGCTCGGCCACGGAGAGCGGGCGCGGCGCCGGCGGCACGGTCCACCTGGCCAGGACGCGCCGCAGTGCCGCCGCCGGATGTCGTGGCTCGACGCGGTGCCACTGGAAGAGGGCGGGGAGTGCCTCGCGCGCGATGTCGGACGGCAGGACGGAGTCGAGCGCGCGCCGGAGTTCGGGCCAGGTCCAGCCGGTGTAGGTGCGAGAGAACCAGGCGGCGGCGTCGCCCGCCTCGTCAGCGGTGAGGCGCCGCTCGGTCATCGGTCGTCGCCGGTGTGGTAGGCGGGCGAGGCGACCGGGAACTCGTCTCGGCGGTGCCGGGTCGCACGCGGAGCGTGCCCGGCGGCTCCGGACGCAGGAACTCGCTGTGATGTGCACCCAGGGGTTGCCCCTGGGACGGATAGGATCGATCCACTCTCGCCGCGCCCGCCGTCCACGCCGCACAGTCTGCCAGCGCCGGGCCGAGCCGGCGAGGGCGAATCCGTCATCTGTCGGGCGTGGCGGGGGCGACCGTGTAGACGACGACCTCGTCCGGGACGCCTTTGATCCTGGTGAATTGGAAGGCCCGCTTGCGCCGCGCGGTGGTGCGCGACCGGTCCAGGTCGCTGAGCGTCGCCTCGCTGACGAGGATCTCCCCGGTGCCCGCCTTCTCCGCCAGTCGGGCCGCGATGTTGACGTCCATGCCGAGGTAGTCGCCACCGATCAGGCGCGGTTGCCCGGTGTGGATGCCGACCCGGATGCGGGGACGCCAGCCGGAGACCTCGACCGAGTCGAGTCCGGCAGACCCCGCGACGATCGCGTCGAAGGCGAGCTGCGGAGAGGGGAAGACCGCCATGAGTCCGTCGCCGAGACGCTTGACCACGTGCCCGCGGTACGCGCGGACCTCGTGCTCGAGCACCGCGGCCACGTCACGCAGCAGCCGGAGCGAGGCCTCGTCGCCGGCGCGCATGGCCCAGTCGGAGAAGCCGACGATGTCGGTGAACACGATGGTGGCCTCGTGCTCGCCGTCGCCGCGCCCGGCACGCTCCAGGAGGGCGTGCCACAGCTGCAGCCCGCCCAGCGTCACCTCGCGTGAGGCGGTGGGGTGCTCGTCGAACAGTCGGCCGGCCACCCGCGCGATCGTGCCCGCGCTGTCCCGGCCGGCGGCGGAGAGGGGATCGCCGAAGCCGGAGTCCCCGGGCAGAGCACGCCGGGCGCGACGCAGCACGTCGATGGTGGCGGGGTGGCGGTTGGCGTCCCGGGCGCTCGCCACCACCCGGGCCGCCGACGAGCGCACCCGGGCCCAGCGTGGTTCAGGCGTGAGCGACATGGGGTGAGCTTAGCGAGCCGGCCCCGGGCCCGGGATGTGCTCCTGCGTGGTGGAGGCCGGACAGGGAGTCTGTAGACGTGGGGCCCGCGGCGGGAGAGGATTCACGGATGAGCCCGAACCCGCCCGACGACCTGCAACGCACACTCGCCGACCTCGACGCCAGGCTCGGCCGGATCGCCGCCGAGGTCGCCGAGACGCGCGCCGGGTTGGCCGAACTCGGGCGGCGGCAGTCGCAGCACGGCCGGGTGTGGCGGCACGAGCAGCAGCCCCAGCCGCCGCAGCCGCAGCCGGCCCCGGTCTGGCGGCCCGACCAGCCGCCCTCCGGCAGGCCCGATCGACCGTGGCAGGCGCCGCCCCGGACGCCGGTACAGCGCCCCCGGCGCGCTCCGAGGATCACCGCCGCCACGGCGATCGCCGCGATCGGCGGGGCCGTGATGCTCGCCGGGGTGGTCTTCCTGCTGGTCGCCGCCATCCAGGCGGGGCTCTTCCCGCCGCTGGCCCGGGTGGTCGCCGCCGCCGTGCTCGCGGCGATCCTCGTGGGACTGGGACTGCGGCTCCAGGCGCGTCACGAGGCCGGGGCGCGAGCCGAGCCGGAGCCGGAAGCGCGGGAGCGGGCGGGCGCATGGTCGGTCAACCCCGGCGCCCTCGCCCTGGTCGGCACGGGGTTCGCGGCGGCGATCCTCGACGTCATCGCCAGCACCACGCTCTACCAGTGGGTGCCCGTCCCGGCGGCGTACGCGCTGGTCGGCGGCCTGGCTCTGGCGGGGATGATCCTCGCCCAGCGCTGGTCGTCGGGCCTGCTGGCCTGTCTCATCGCCGCCGGCACGATGCTGCTGTCCCCGCTGATCTCCACGGGCGTGGAGTGGCCGGTCTTCCTCGTGATCGTCGCCGTCGCCACGGCCGTCCTCGCGGCGGATCTCGGACACACGGTGCGGGTGATCTGGTCGGTACTGCCCGCGCCGATGCTCATGGGATACCTCTCGCAGTCGGACATCCGGGGCCGCGGCGAGGTCATCGCCCTCGTCGTGGCGGCGCTGGCCTTCGCGGCCGCGGGCACCGTGATCGCCTGGTACGACTCGACGCGACGCGAGCCTGCTCCCGCGTATGCCGCCCTCGTCGTCGTCCCCACCGCCTTCCCGCTGGTGACCCTGCCCGGCCTGACGCTCCTCGAGCCGGGCTGGCCGGTCGCGCTGGTGCTCGCCGCCGCATACCTCGTGGTGTCCTACCTGGTCGGACGCCGGGCGGCGGGGGACGGGCCGCTGCTGCTGACCGCGGTCACGGGCTCGGTGGGCAGTGTCCTGCTGCTCACGGCGTGGGCGGAACTCGGCGGCCCCGAGCGGACGGGGCTGGCGGTGGGGCTCAGCGCGATCGCCTACCTGGTGACGGCCGGGTTGTGGCGGCGTCGATGGCTGGACTGGGTAGCCGGTCTCGGCACCGTGCTCGCGGTGGTCCTGTACCTGGGTGTCAACGAGCCGTTCGTGGCGCTCAGTGAGTCCGACGCGACCCGCGGCCTCACCGCCACCGACGTGGTCGCCTCGGTCGTCGTCACCGCCCTCGCCGCGGTCGCGACCTGGTGGGCGAGCCGCCGGTTCCCCGACGGGTCCGCGCGGGTCGTGACCGCCGGCGCCGTGGTCGCGCTCCTGGCCGGCTCGGTCGCGGTGGTCGCCCTCGGCGTGGTGATCGGCGAGATCGTCGGGCGGGCCCGCGACGGGTTCCTCGTGGCGCACCTGGTGGTGACCGTGCTGTGGATCTGCTGCGCGGCCTGGCTCGTGCTCACCCCGCGGCCGCGACTGGCGCGCGCCCGGCGACTCGGCTTCCTCCTGGGCGCGCTGGCGCTGGCCAAGCTGCTCCTGCTGGACCTGGCCACGCTGCCGGGCCTGTTCCGGGTCCTGTCCTTCATCGTGGTGGGCGCGGTGATGCTCGCCGTGGCCGTGCGGTACCGCCCCGGGGCGGACCCGGACCACCGCGACGAGGCGGGCCCCGGCCACCGCGACGAGGCGGGTCCGGGCTACCGCAGTGAGACCGAGCCGTCCGGCAGTGGCTCGCCCACGTAGACGCGGATCGCGCGCGGCTCGGCGCCCGACATCAGCACCTCCACCTCCGGATGGTCCACCTCGAGAGGGTCGTCGGACGGCAGGCTCCACGCCACGTCTCCGGAGTCGGTGAGTTCGCGCAATGCCTGGCGGGTGGCACGGACCCAGCGCACGCGCAGGAGCGCGGGCTCGTCGCGCAGGTCGTCGTCGGCCAGTCCCTCGCGGTCGCGGAGATCGACGAAGAGACGCTCGCCGTCGGGTGCCTCGTAGGCGGTGCACACGTGGTCGACGAGCACGGCCAGCGGCCAGGACGGCTCACTGCCGAGCAGGTCGATGATGATCATCCGGGCGTCCCCGATCTGGCACGGCTCGGGAGTGGTGAGAACCTGGAGCCGGTCGGCGACGTCCTCGGTGATCTCGATGAGCTGGACGGTCATGGCTAACCCCTGTTCCGTCTGGACGGAAGAAAAACCGGGGAGCGCGGCGCGGCCCCTGAACCGTCCCGACTGTGATCCATATCATAGTTGACTCCCGCGGTCGGCGCGAGGGGCTTCCACGCGTGCTGGGCGTCGGATCCAGGGCCGCCGGGCGGGGACATGGCGACACCACGCGATCTGCCCCTCGGATTCAGCCGCACCACGCGATCCGCCCCTCGGATTGCGATAAGCGCTGCGGGTCACGCGAGTGGATGGAAATCCGAAGCGCAGATCGTCGTATGCGCCGAGCGCGCCGGGTGCGCCGGGTGCGCCGGGTGCGCTGAGTGCGCTGAGTGCGCCGAGCGCGCAGGGTGCGCCGTGGGCGTCTCGCGATGAGGTCAGGCCGCGTGGCCCTGGCGCTCGCGGAGTCCGCTCTGTTCGTGGTGCCCGGCCCGCTCGTGGCGACGCAGCTCGCGCTGCCGGCGCCGCTCGGCGTGGCGCTCGGCCTCGCGTTTCTGCTCCGCCTCGTGGTCGTACGGGTTCCCGCGGAACCGGCGGAACGAGTACACGAGCAGGGCCAGCGCGAGCAGCCCGGAGATGATCAGGGTGGTGCCGGTGCCCCAGCCGCCGATGAACCACCACTCCGTGTCGAGCAGCCACCACCGCGGCGCCGGCGGGTGCTCGCCCCAGAGCACTCCCGCGCCGAAGAGGCAGCTCACGCCGAGCAGGGAGGTCGCCACGCGCGGCCAGGTCTGCACGCCCCGGGACGCGCCCTCCATGGCCATGCGCTTGACAGGATCGACCCGCTTCTCGACCCACTCGTACTGCTGGGAGAGCACCACCATCCCGGCGAACAACGTGAGCAGCCCGGGGCCGGGCAGGAACAGGGCGGCGATGCCGAGGACGACCAGCGTCCACCCCAGGATCTCCAATCCGAGGCGCTTGACGGCGACCATCCCGAGCCTTGTCATCGCCCCATGGTGGCAGACGCCGGGCCGGCGGCGCAGGAGACGGGGTCAGGCCGGGACCGGCGCGCCGTGGCGGCGTGCCGCCCGCAGCCCCGCCTGCGCGTCGACCTCGGGCCAGCCGTCCGCGCTGCGCAACACGGCGGTCAGCTGCTCGGCGGTGAGGTCGGCCCCGGCAGCGAGAAGGGCGTCGACGGACCGCGGGTCGGGGGCGTCGAGCAGGGTGTCGTCGGCCAGTGCGTCGATGATCTCGCGCAGCGCGTACCCGGTGACGGGGAAGAACTCGGGATCGAAGCCGTCGTCGGTGGGCTGGTCCAGGCGCCACCACCGGACGCCGTCCCAGCCGTACAGAAATCCCAGGTAGCGGCCGTGGCCGCGGGCGTGCTCCACCCCGCGGTGCCACCACCCGGGGGCGTCGCCCATCAGGTCGGTGCCGGCGTCGCCGTCGCGCCCGCTGCCCTCGGTGAGCGAGAACTCGTGGTGCCAGCCGGCCAGCAGGGCGCGCTCGCCGCCGGGACGCAGGAGTGCCATCCACGCGGCGTCGCCGCAGTCCCACTCGAGCGCGTGGGGGTCGTGTGGGGTCGAGCCGGGTTGGGGGACGCCCACCGCAGCCCCCACCGCAGCGCGCACCGCGGCGTCCACGGCGAGAAACGAGGCGACGTCCTCGGGAGTCGCGTCCAGGTCCACGGGGAGCAGGGCCATGTGCGTCACGGTAGATACGCCAGATGACGACGAGGTGGCGCAGCAGCCGAACACCCGGCAGACACGGGGTGGCCACTGATCAACGTGGTGACGGGCCCGCCGGAGGTCGTAGTGTGATCTCATGCACACCCATCTGCCCACCGGCCCCCGCCTCCCCTCACTCCTCCAGGCCGTCCTCACCCTCGCGGCGCCCAGCGCGCTGTTCCCACGCGCCGCCCGTCGCTACGGGGTGCCGTTCACGCTCCGCCTCCCGCCCGCCGGTCGCCGGGTCGTGGCGGTCGCGTCCCCGGGCGACCTCAAGGACGTGTTCGCGGGATCGCCGTCGGTCTTCCACGCCGGTAAGGGCAACGACCTGCTGCGCCCGATCCTGGGGCGCCACTCGCTGCTGCTGCAGGACGGCGACGAGCACGCCCGGGCACGGCGACTGCTCGCCCCCGCCTTCGGCCGCCGGGAGATCTCCGGCTATCGCGCGCTGGTCGAGGAGGTCACCACGCAGCAGCTCGGCCGGTGGCCCGGCTCCGGCCAGATCCGCTCGCACGTCCTGCTCAACGAGCTGACCCTCGAGGTGATCCTCCGCGTGGTCTTCGGGGCCACGGACCCGGCGACACTGGACCGGATCCGGCCGATCGTCGGCAGGGCGGTCGACGCGAGCCCCGTGGTGATGGTCGGCATGATGATGCCCCCGCTGCGCAGCGTGGGCCCGTGGCGACGCGAGGTCCGCGACCTCGCCGAGATCGCCGACTTCCTCCAGGGCCAGATCGACGAGGCGCGACGGGACCCCGAGCTCGCCGGCCGCAAGGACCTGCTCGCGCTGCTGGTCCGTGCCTCGGCGGAGGACGCCCGGGGGTTGTCGGACGAGGAGCTGCGCGATCAGCTGGTCACGCTCGTCGCCGCCGGACACGAGACCACCGCCACCGCGATGTCGTGGGCGCTGCTCGAGCTGGCCCGGAACCCACGGGTGCAGGAGCGGTGCGTCGCCGAGATCGCCGAGGGCGGCGAGCTGACGTACCTGGGCGCGGTGGTCAAGGAGACGCTGCGGCTGCACCCGGTGGTGCCGATGATCATGCGGACCCTGCAGAAGCCGGCCACGATCGGCGGCCGCGACTACGCCGAGGGCGTCACCGTCTCGCCGTCGATCGTCCTCGCGCACCGGGCCGAGGAGGCCTACCCGTCGCCGCAGGAGTTCGATCCGGGACGCTTCCTCGACGACGTCCCCACGCCCACCACGTGGCTGCCCTTCGGCGGCGGGGCCCGCCGCTGCATCGGTGCCTCCTTCGCACTGATGGAGGGCGAGGTGATCCTGCGGCAGATCCTCGAGCGGTACCGGCTCGAGCCCGTCGGCACCGGGCGGGAGTGGCCGCGGGCGCGCAACGTGACCCTGTACCCGTGGCGGCGCGGCCGGGTCCGGCTGACACCACGCTGAGCGCGCCGGAACTGCACTCGGACAGGTTTTTCGCAGAGCGGTGCCCGGGCGCCGCCGTGCCCGGGCACGGACGCTGATGTGCGTTTGTGTGGGGAATTTTCTACGGTGGGTGCTGTGAACGCTTCTCAGTCGCCCTCGCCGAATGCCGAAGCGCCGCGCGCCTCGGCCCCCCGCATGTACACGTGGATCTCCGAGACCGGCCGGGTGATCGAGCAGGTGAGAGTGGTCCGCGAAGGCGAGTCCTCGCGTGCACGGGGCCGGATCGTGTCCGCCGCCCACTCCACGCACAGTGCTTTCACACTCGACTACGAGGCCGAGATCGGCGCCGACCTGGCGCTGCGCCGCGTGCAGCTGTCGGCCACGACCGAGGAATACGAGCGCAGCATCGTGCTGGTGCGCGATGACGAGGGCTGGCGGTACGACGACCCGGCCGAGGGCGGATCGCGCATCGGCTCGCCGGGCGTGGTGGACCTCGACGTCCCGCTCAGCGTGTACTTCTCCAGCGTCATCATCCGCCGACTCGAGCTCAACGCGCAGCCGGGCTCCACAGAGCGGCAGGTCCTCTCCGCGGACTCGATCTCTCTGGACGTCACCGAGGACTCGGTGACCTACTCCAGTGACGACGAGAAGGTGCACAGCGTCAGCGGCGCCGCCTCGACCAGCGCGACCGTCGATTCCGACGGCATCATCGTGGACGTGGACGGGCTGAGCCAGCGGGCCTGACCCGCCTCACCCGGCGGGCGCGGCTCGCCTCATCCGGCGGGGCGGACCGTGCGCCCCGCGGCTCCCGCGTCCCGGAGCGCGTCGAGCCATCCCGGTGCGCCCGGCACGACCTCGACCGTGCGCTCGTCCGCGGCGAGGGCCGGGCCCGCGGCGTCCTCGTAGGCGCGGCGCGCGGCATGACCCCGGTCGACCAGCGGCCCCAGCGTCCCGTCGGCGGCGAGGGAGTCCCGCGCCGCACCGAGGTCTGCGAGGCAGTCGTCGAGCACCGCGAGCAGGGCGTCCCGGTTGGGCTCGCAGATCGCGCGCACCAGGTCGGGTGCGGTCCCGGCCACGCGGGTGCCGTCGCGGAACGAGCCCGCCGCCAGCGCCAGCGCGAGGTCGCCGCCGCGGCCGCCGGCGAGCGCGAGCGCCTCGGCGAGGACGTGCCCGAGGTGGGAGATGCGGGCGACCGCCGCGTCGTGCTCGGCCGACGTGGCCGAGAGCACGTGAGCCCCCGACGCCAGCGCCAGCCGCGCGACGCGCGACCAGGTGCCCGGGTCGGCGTCGTCGTCGGCCGCCACGAACCACGTGGCGTCGCGGAAGAGATCGGGGTCGGTGGCCTCCCACCCGGACCGGGCGGTGCCGGCCATGGGATGCCCGCCGACGAACCGCGCGGCCAGGTCGCGCTCCCGGACCGCCTCGAGGACGGGCGACTTGACGCTCACCACGTCGGTCAACGCCACCGAGGGCGCGTGCTCGGCGACCGCGTCCAGGACCGGGCCGAGGGCGGGCAGCGGGACCCCGACGACGACGAGGGCGTCGCGGTCCGCGGCCCGGCGCAGGGTGGCCGGCAGATCCGTCGACACCTCGAACCCGGCGGCGTGAGCGGCGTCCGCGCCCGGGGCGGAGCGGTTCCACCCGAACGCGGTCGCGGGCCCGAGCGACCTCAGGAGTGAGCCGCCGATCAGACCCGTCCCGAGCAGGCAGACGTCCCTGGATGCTGACACCTGACAAGGTTCTCACATCCGGCTACGGTTGAGCGCATGGCCAGAAGCAGCGACCGTGGTTCCCGCGACGACGGCACGGACGACGTCACAGGGGTCGCCCTCGGGGTCTCGCAGGACGGCGGGGACTGGCAGATCGCCCGGTTGACGCCCTCGGCGCTGACGAGCCTCGAGGACGCCGCGCGGCAGGTCCGGTCGCTGCGCACCGAGGGGGCCTCGTTCGGCCTGGTGGACGTGGACGACGAGTTCTTTGTGATCCTGCGGCCCGGGCCGTCCGGGATGCGGCTCATGCTCTCCGACGCCACCGCCGCCCTGGACTACGACCTCGCCGCTGACGTGCTCGACGAGCTCAACGTGGAGGCCCCCGACCTGTCCGACGAGGAGCTCGAGGACACCGACCCGTGGGGCGAGGGCGACATGGGCATCCTCGAGGACCTGGGGCTGCCGTCCGGGGTGCTCGAGATCATCGTGTCCGAGACCGACCTCTACGCCGACGAGCAGCTGCAGTCGGTCGCCGAGCGCATGGGCTTCGCCGACCAGCTCGATCGCCACCTGCCCGGTTCGTGAGGCGCCGGTGAGCGCGGTACGCGCCGCCGACGAGGCGCTCGTCCGGCGGGCGCTGGACGTCGCCGCCCGGACTCCGCCCGGCGACGTCCCCGTCGGCGCGCTCGTCCTGGGCCCGGACGGCCGCGAGCTGGCCGCAGCCACCAACCGCCGCGAGGCAGACGGCGACCCGTTCGCCCACGCCGAGGTGCTGGCGCTGCGCGCGGCCGCGAGCTCCCTGGGCGACGGCTGGCGGCTGGAGGACTGCACGCTCGTCGTGACGCTGGAGCCGTGCACCATGTGTGCCGGGGCGGCGGTGGCCGCGCGGGTCGGCCACCTCGTCTTTGGCGCCTGGGAGCCGCGCACCGGCGCCTGCGGGTCCCTGTGGGACGTCGTGCGCGACCGGCGCCTCGTCCACCGGCCGGAGGTCCGCGGTGGGGTGCTCGAGGTCGAGTGCGCGGCGCCGCTCGAGGAGTTCTTCCGCTCACGACGGTGACCTACGGAACAGTCGGTGACTGGATCGTGATCGCGGAGCGGTGGAGGCACGTCGGGGTCGCCCGTAGGCTCGGGGCATGGTGCCGACCAGCGGCGCCGGGAACGAGAGGAGCGTCATATGGGCGTGGAAGACAAGTTCTCGAACAAGGCCGAGGAGCTGGGCGGACGTGCCAAGGAGTCCCTCGGCGCGGCAGCCGGTGACGAGGACCTCAAGGCCGAAGGTCAGGCGGACCAGGGCTCGGCGGGCCTGAAGAAGGGCGCCGAGAAGGCCAAGGACAAGATCAACGAGGCCGCCGACAAGCTCACCGGCAACTGAAGCCGCCCAGTAGATCGGCCGGTCGGCCCGCCGACCGGCCGATTTTCTGATGAGGCCCCTTTTCTTGTAGCCTGATCGGCGGTGGCGTGTCCGAGCGGCCGAAGGTGAAGCACTCGAAATGCTTTGTTGGGCAACCCCCAACCGTGGGTTCAAATCCCACCGCCACCGCCGAGGGAGAAGCCCCGGGTCCCGAGAGGAGATCCGGGGCTTTTCCGCTGTCTACCGGCCCGTCGGCTCCCCGGTCTCGTGCGGCGGGCGGTCGCTCTCGGCGACCAGGTCCCTCAGGTCCGGCATCGTCGAGATCCCCCGCAGGGACGCCAGCGCCGACTCGATCACCGCGTCCTGCGGCAGACCCGACTCCTCGCCGAGCAGCGCCAGCTCCTCGGCGCCCGCCAGCCACGACCGGGTGAGGGCGAGGGCCATGGGCCCCGGGTCGGTGATGCCGATGCTGTCGAGGATCCGGCGGCTGATGGTGCGGTGCATGTCGGCGACCACCTCCTCCAGGGCCGGGTCGACCGAGCGGCCGGACCGCAGGACCGCCACGTAGTTGTCGCGACGCCGCTGGATGTACCGCACGAGCGCGGTGACGATCGCCCGGGTGTCGTCCCGCGTGCTGGCGCCCTCCGGCACGGCCGTGAGGTCCAGTACGTGATCGGCGGCCGCCCGGACGAGCGCGGTGAGGTAGTCCAGCTTGGTGGGGAAGTAGTGGAACAGCAGGCTGCGGGAGATCCCGGCGCGGTCGGCCACGTCATCGGTCGACAGGGCCCGGAACGGCACGGTCTCCAACAGTCGCAGCCCTAGGGCCACGAGTTGGGCGCGACGCTCCTCCCGGGAGAGTCGCCTGCCACCGTCCGTCATGCGTACGCCGCCTTCCGTGTCTCTGGTGCCATGGTAGGTCTCGTCGTCGTCGTGCTCCGGTGTCGTGCCACGATGGTGGGCATGCCCGACCACCCCGCGTCCGTCCCCCGCGCCACCGGCTTCGACGTCGGGGAGCAGATGGTTCTCGACGGCACCGCCGGGGGCCGCACCGGCGTGATCCGCACCCCGCACGGGGACATCGCCACGCCGGCGTTCATCCCCGTGGGCACCAAGGCCACCGTCAAGACCCTCACCCCGGACCAGATCCGGTCGACCGGCGCGCAGGCCGTGCTCGCGAACGCCTACCACCTGTATCTGCAGCCCGGGCACGAGATCGTGGACGCCGCCGGGGGCGTGGGCGGGTTCATGCGCTGGCCCGGCCCCACGTATACCGACTCGGGCGGCTTCCAGGTGATGAGCCTGGGCGTGGGCTTCAAGAAGGTCATCGAGATGTCCGCGGGGGCCGCGCCCGACGACGCCGCGACCAACAAGGGTCAGGGGCGTCTGGCCAAGGTCGACGAGGAGGGCGTCACCTTCACCTCGCACCTGGACGGCTCGCCGCACCGCTTCACCCCGGAGGTGTCGATGCGGATCCAGCACGCGCTGGGCGCCGATATCCTCTTCGCGTTCGACGAGCTCACCACGCTGATGAACACGCGGGAGTACCAGGAGAGCTCGGTGGAGCGGACCCGGCGCTGGGCGCAGCGCTGCCTCGACGAGCACGAGCGGTTGTCGCTGGAACGCGCGCACCGGCCCGGGCAGTCCCTCTGGGGCGTCGTGCAGGGCGCCCAGTTCGAGGACCTGCGGCGCCGCGCCGTCCGCGGGCTCGTGGAGATGAGCGACCGTGCGGAGTCCGAGGGGCGACGGGGGTTCGGCGGCTACGGCATCGGCGGCGCGCTCGAGAAGGAGAACCTCGGCACGATCGTGGGCTGGTGCACCGAGGAGCTGCCCGAGGACCGGCCGCGGCACCTGCTGGGGATCAGCGAGCCCGACGACATCTTCACCGCCGTGGAGAACGGCGCCGACACCTTCGACTGCGTGGCCCCCACCCGGCTCGCCCGCCACGGCGGCATCTACACCCGCGACGGGCGGGTCAACATCACGCGCGCGCAGTTCCGGCACGACCACACCCCGCTCGACCCCGAGGGCTACTCGGAGGTCTCGCGGGAGTACTCGCGCGCCTACATGCACCACCTGTTCAAGGCCAGGGAGTTCCTCGGTCAGACCCTGCTGACGATGCACAACCTGGCCTTCGTGGTGCGGCTCGTCGACGACGTCCGCGCCGCGATGGCCGCCGGCCCCGACGAATACCTGGCGTTCAAGGCCGACTTCTTCGGCCGGTACTACTCGGCGAAGTAGAGCGGGTAGTGCAGCGAGCAGCCCGGATTGAAGCCGGTGCCGCAGTAGGGACAGGCGTCCGTGGCCCGGTACTCGCTGATCGACAGCGTGGACCAGCACACGCCGCAGAGCAGGGCGTGCGTGTCGAACTCGGCCCGCGGCCACACCGACAGCGCATGGTCTGCGGCGTCGGCGTGGCAGCGGAAGCACGGGTAGAACTCCCCGCAGCAGTGGAAGCGGATCGCGATGACATCCAGCGGGCCCGCGTAGTGGACGCAGCGGGTCTGGTCGTCGACGGTCGGGCCCAATACCCGGACGGCGGGGCCGCCGCTCCCGCCGCGCGGGGGTTCGTACGAGGTCATGCCGCCGAGTCTGCCGGCGCCGCACCCGACAGCGCCGCCTGATAGGTGGGCTCGCGCTTCTTGATCCAGGCGATCACCACGTACGTCACCGGCAGGAGGAGCACCTCGACGAGTGTCTTCCAGACAAAGCCGATCACCACGTAGTTCCAGTAGTCGCCCGTGCCGATCACCATGCCCAGCGCGGGGGCGGCGATCGTGCAGAAGACCAGCGTGTCCACGAGCTGCCCCACCACGGTCGAGCCGAGCACGCGGGCCCACAGTGAGCGCTCGCCGGTGCGGCGCTTCATCCACACCAGGACGTAGGAGTTGAGCAGTTCGCCCACCACGTAGCCGGCGAGCCCGGCGAGGAAGAACCGGGGGACCACCCCGGCGACGGCCTCGAACGCGGCCTGGTTCTCGTAGAACGGGGCCGGCGGCAGCTGCACGGTGAGGGTGAACGTCAGCGCGGCCAGGGCGAGGACGGCGAAGCCGGAGATCACCACGCGGCGCATGGCGCGGAAGCCGTAGACCTCACTGATCACGTCGCCGAGGACGTAGGCCAGCGGGAAGAGGAGGAACGCGCCGTCGGTGACGAGCCCGTCGAGCGAGAGGAACCCGAGCTCGAAGCCCAGGTCGGGGAAGAGGAGGACGCCCTTGGTCCCGGCGACGTTGCTGATGAGCATGACGCCGACGAACAGGGCGATCAGGTAGCCGAGATACGGGCTGGCGGGTGCGGCGAAGACGGCGCGGCCGCGGTTCTCGGAGGTCGTGGTGGTGGCGTGGTCCGGGGTGCTGCGCGCCGGCTCGGGGGTGTCCCCGTCCGGCCGCCCAGACCCCGTGCGTACGGGATCCTGCTGCGGTGAAGTGGTCATGGCGATCGATTATCCGGGTCGACGTGCCCGGGCGACCAATCCCCGCCGCCCGCTAGGCCACGGTCCACCGCGAATCGCGCAGGGACGCCGGTGTGAGCCGGCCGCGGAGGGCGTCGATCGAGTCGGCACCGTCCGGCCCGCCGAGCGAGGCGACGATGCGGGCGACGGCGGACCTCGTCGTCGTCCCCTCCTCGGCGAGGTCGGCCAACGTCACCGCCCCGTCCCGCTTGGCCAGCCGGTCTCCGGAGGCGTTCACGGCGAGCGGGACGTGCGCGTACTCGGGGCGCGCGATCCCGAGGAGCCCGGCGAGGTGGGCCTGGCGCGGCGTGGAGGACAGGAGGTCCTCCCCGCGGACGACCTGGTCGACGCCCTGCGCGGAATCGTCGACGACGACGGCGAGGTTGTACGCCCACACGCCGTCGCCCCGGCGCAGCACCACGTCATCGACGACGCCCGTGTAGGGCCCGTGGGTGAGGTCGTCGATGGTGAGCTCGTCGGCTTCCGCGCGGAGGCGGAGCGCCGGCACGCGCCCGGGGCCGAGCGACTTGCGGCGTCGCTCCCGCTCCGCGTCGGGCAGGTCGCGGCAGGTGCCCGGGTAGGCGCCGGGAGGGGAGTGCGGAGCTCGCGGGGCCTCGGCGATCTCGCGGCGGGAGCAGTAGCACTCGTAGACCAGCCCGCGGTCGGCGAGTCGGTCGGTGGCGGCGGCGTAGACGGGGGACCGCTCGGACTGCCACATGGTCTCGCCGTCCCAGTCGAGGCCGATCGCGGCGAGGTCGGCGAGCTGGCGTTCGGCGACGCCGGGCCGGGCTCGGGCGGTGTCGAGGTCGTCGACCCGCATCCGGAACTCCCGGCCCGAGTCGCGGGCGAGCACCCATGCGATCACCGCGGTGCGCAGGTTGCCCAGGTGCAGATCGCCGGAAGGGCTGGGGGCGTAGCGGCCGGCGCCGGTGGGGTGCGGGCTGCTGGACGGCGAGACGCCGGGCCGCGGGTCGGCGGGCTGGGTGTCGGGCCGCGTGCTGGCCGGAGCGGCGTCGCTCGGGGAGGTCACGCCGCCAGGGTAGGCGTCTCGCGCGGTCGGGGGCGGCGCGCGTCTGGGGGGCGGCGTCCGACCGGGGGCGCGTATCGCCGGGAAGTGTCAGACTGGCCACATGAGTGCTGACGCAGACGACAAGACCCGACTGACCGAGCAGCAGATCACCGACGGGCTCGCCGATCTCACCGGCTGGGCGTACTCGGAGGGCGCGCTCACCTACACGGGCGTGTGCGGGTCGCCGCAGGCGGCGGTGGACCTGGTGACCGCGATCGGTCAGGCCGCCAACTCGCAGAACCACCACCCGGACGTGCTGTGGAGCTACACCGAGGTGACGATCGACATGCGGAGCCACGACGTCGACGGCATCACCCCGCGCGACCTGCGCCTGGCCCACTCGATCGCGACGCTGGCGGAAGAGTTCGAGGCCAAGCCGCTGGGCATGGACGAGTGACCCGCGGGCGCTAGACGGGGCCCCCGCGAATGGTCGTGCCTACTGCGGTCCGGGTGCAGATTTTCCGCAGCACGCACGACCAGGTTCGCGAGGGACACGACCAAGTCGGCCAGCGCGCCGCACCGCCCAGCGCGCCGGTGCGGCCGCCGAACTCGTCAGGGCGCGAAAGCGGCGGCGCTCCCGGCGAGGTCGAGCAGGGGCTGCGGCATCACGCCGAGCGCGAGCGTGACGACGGCGGCCACCGCGATCACGCCCAGGGTCAGCGGCCGGCGGGCGAACGCGACCACGGGCCCACCGGTGCCGCCGCCCGCCGCCGGACGATCGGAGTCGTGGAAGAACATGACGACGATGACGCGCACGTAGAACGACGCCGCGATCGCGCTGGTGAGCACACCGAGCACCACGAGCGAGGGCGCGCCGCCGGTCACGGCCGCGGAGAAGACCGCGAACTTGGCGATGAACCCGCTGGTGAGCGGGATGCCCGCGAGGGCGAGCAGGAACACCGCGAACGCGCCGGCGATCAGCGGCTGGCGTCGACCGAGCCCCGACCAGTCGCGCAGGTCCCCGATCTCGGCGCCCTCGGCGTCGCGGACCAGGCCGGCGACGGCGAACACGCCGACCGTGCTGGCGGCGTACGCGGCCAGATAGAACAGCACGGCGGGCACCCCGGCGGGCTCGCCGACCGTCACGGCGGTGAGCAGGAAGCCCGCGTGCGCGACGGACGAGTACGCGAGCAGCCGCTTGACGTCGTTCTGGACCACGCCCACCACGGTGCCGACCACCATCGTCAGCGCCGAGACCACCCACAGCACCGGGCCCCAGTCGGCCTCGAGCCCGGGCACGGCGGTGTGGAAGAAGCGCAGGATCGCCCCGAACGCGGCGATCTTGGTGCCGGCGGCCATGAACGCGGTGATCGAGGTGGGCGCCCCCTGGTACACGTCCGGGGTCCAGGTGTGGAACGGCACCGCCCCGACCTTGAACAGCAGCCCGACCGACAGCATGGCCACGCCGATGAGCGCCAGCGGGCCCCCGCCCTCGGTGCGGACGGCGTGGGCGATGCCGTCGAAGTCCACGGTGCCGGCGTAGCCGTAGACCAGCGCGACGCCGTAGGCGAAGAACGCCGAGGAGAAGGCGCCCAGCAGGAAGTACTTGACCGCGGCCTCCTGCGAGAGCAGTCGCCGTCGGCGGGCCGTCCCGCACAGGACGTACAGCGGCAGCGACAGCACCTCGAGCGCGATGAACAGGGTGATGAGGTCGCTCGCCGCGGGGAACAGCATCAGACCGCCGGTGGCGAACAGCGTGAGCGGGAAGACCTCGGTCTGCATGACGCCGGAGCGCTCGGCGTCCCGTTCGGCGTCGCCGCCCGGCGCCACGGCGGCCTGGGGCGCGAACCCGGCGAGCACCCGGCGGGCCGCGGCATCCCCCTCGGCCACACCCGCGCCGGCCCGGACACCGACCCCGATCCGCGCAGGGGCCCGCTCACCGATCAGCAGTCCCGCGCCGATCGCCACGAGGGCGGTGACCCCCTGCAGGAAGAGCGCGGGCCCGTCGACGGCCACCGACCCCTCGGCGGTGGTCATCCGGGTCCCGGCGAGTGCGACGACGGCGACCAACGCCACGGCCAGGCCGCCCAGGAAGAGCGCCATCTGCGTGCGGTAGCGGAACCGGGCGGGCAGGAACGCCTCGACCAGGACGCCGACGATCGCCGCGCCGAAGACGACGAGGAGGGGCGTCAGCGACGCGTAGGCGAGGGACGGGGTCATGGTGCTGCACCTTCCACGGCGGCGACGGTGTGTGCGGCCGCCGGCTCGATGACGTCCAGCGCGGGCTGCGGGGCGAAGCCCAGGACGATCAGGGCCGCCACGAGGGGGAAGAGCACCAGGCGCTCGCGGACCCCGAGGTCGGCCGTGCCCTCGACGCCGGGGGCGACGGGGCCGCCCATGACGCGCTGGTAGGTCCACAGGACGTAGACGGCGGCCAGGACGAGCGTCGCCGTGCCCAACACCGCGGCAACCGGATACGGGCCGAAGGTGCCGACAAAGACGAGGAACTCGCTGATGAACGGCGCCAGTCCGGGCAGCGAGAGCGTGGCCAGGCCCGCGACGAGGAACGTCCCGGCGAGGACGGGCGCGACCTGCTGCACCCCGCCGAAGTCGGCGATCTCCCGCGACCCGCGCCGCCGGGCCAGGAATCCGGCGACGAGGAACAGGGCGGCGGTCGCGAGACCGTGGCTGACCATGTAGAACGCGGAGCCGGCCTGGGCCTGCTCGGTGAGCGCGAACACGCCCATGATGATGAACCCGAAGTGCGAGATCGACGCGTAGGCGACGAGCCGCAGCATGTCGGTCTGGGCTATCGCCATGACGCCGCCGTAGATGATGCTCACCACCGCGAGCGCGATGATCCACGGGGCGGCGGTCTGCGCGGCCCCGGGGAACAGGGGCAGGCTGTGGCGCAGCATGGCGAACGTGCCGACCTTGTCCACGACGGCCATCATGAGGACGGCGGACGCGGGGGTGGCGGCGACGGCCGCGCCGGGCAGCCAGGTGTGGAACGGCCACAGTGGCGCCTTGATGGCAAAGGCCAGGGTGAAGCCGCCGAACAGCAGCAGCGCGACACCGGGCGGGATGTCGAGCCGGCCGTCGGCGAGCGCCGCGGTGATGAGCCGGTGGTCGAACGTCGCGCCGTCGTCGGGCCCGATCCCGGCCCGGGCGGTGTACATCCCCAGGCCGATCACGGCGACCAGCATGACGAGCCCGCCGAGCAGGTTGTAGAGGAGGAACCGCACCGCCGCCGTGGCCCGTTCGGCGCCGCCGAACCCGCCGATGAGGAAGTACAGTGGGACGAGCATGGCCTCGAACGCCACGTAGAACAGCAGCACGTCGAGACTGGTGAACGTGACCAGCACCAGCGACTGCGTGGCGAGCATCAGGGCCGCGTAGGTGTGTTCGCGGCCCTCGGCGTCGCGCCACCCGGCCAGCAGGAGCAGCGGCATGAGGGCCGCGGTGAGCAGCACCAGCACCAGCGCGAGGCCGTCCAGCCCGAGGGTGTAGGTGGCGCCGAACGCGGGGATCCACGGGTGCGACTCGACGAACTGGTGGGGGTCGCCGCCGGGATCGAACCCCAACGCGAGGGCGACCGCCAGCCCCAGGACCAGCACCGAGGTGGCCAGGGCGACCGGCCGGGCCGCGCGCCGGGCCGCACCCGGGAGAACGACGACGACGGCGCCGACGAGCGGCGTGAGCCAGAGCGCGGAGAGCAGGGGCAGCGACGTCACAGCACGCCTCCCGTCAGCATCGCGGCGACGATCAGGGCGGCGCCGAGGAGCATGTACAGGGCGTACGAGCGGGTCAGGCCGGACTGCAGCAGACGCATCCGCGCGGCGACCGCCCCGACGGCGGACGCCACCCCCAGCGCCGCGCCGGAGACCACCGCGCGGTCGACCACGGCGGTGCCGGCCACCGCGGCCTGACCGGGCCGCATGAACAGGGCCTCGTTGACGCGGTCGCCGTAGAGGTCGTCGCGGGCGGCGCGGGTGAGGCCGGAGACGTCGTCCGGCGCGGTCTCCGCGACCTGCCCGCGGGCGTGGACACGCACCGCCACGGCGACCCCGGCCGCCACCACCGCGAGCGAGGCGACGGTGACCAGCCAGACGGGCAGGACGTGCTCGGCGTGGTACTCGACCAGGACGGGGGACAGCCAGGTCTCGAGGGAGCCGCCGACCGCGAGGAGGGCGCCCGACAGCACCGACCCCACGGCCACGATCACCATGGGCGCGGTCATGGACAGCGGCGACTCGTGCGGATCGGCGCCGGGGCGCCAGCGGGGGCGGCCGAAGAAGGTCAGGATCATCACGCGGGTCATGTAGAACGCGGTCAGCCCGGCGCCGGTGAGGGCCACGGCGCCGAGCAGGTACCCGATCGGGCCGCCGCCGCCCACGTCGAAGGCCGCGGAGATGATGCCCTCCTTGGAGTAGAAGCCGGAGAACGGCGGGACGCCGATGATCGCCAGGTAGCCGAAGCCGACGGTGACAAAGGTGACCGGCATGACGGTGCGCAGCCCGCCGTAGCGCCGCATGTCCACCTCGTCGTCCATCCCGTGCATCACCGAGCCCGCGCCGAGGAACAGGCCGGCCTTGAAGGAGCCGTGCGTGAGCAGGTGCATGATCGCCAGCGTGTAGCCGGCGGGGCCGAAGCCGGCGGCGAGGACCATGTAGCCGACCTGGCTCATGGTGGAGGCGGCCAGAGCCTTCTTGATGTCGTCCTTCGCGCAGCCGATGATCGCGCCGAACAGGAGGGTGACCGCGCCGACGGCGATCACGGCGGCCCGCGCGGCGGGGGCGGCGTCGAAGATCAGGTTGGACCGGGTGATGAGGTAGACGCCGGCGGTGACCATGGTCGCGGCGTGGATGAGGGCCGACACCGGGGTGGGGCCCTCCATGGCGTCGCCGAGCCACGACTGGAGCGGGACCTGGGCGGACTTGGCGCAGGCGCCCAGCAGGAGCAGCAGCCCCAGCGCGGTGGCGATCCCCGGGCCCGCGCCGGGGACGGCCGCGAAGACGCCGTCGTAGGACAGGGTGCCGAACCGGGTGACCATCACCATCAGGGCGATGGCCAGCCCGATGTCGCCCACGCGGTTGACCAGGAACGCCTTCTTGGCAGCGGTGGCCGCCGACGGCTTGTGCTGCCAGAACCCGATGAGCAGGTACGAGGCCAGGCCCACGCCCTCCCATCCCAGGTAGAGGCCCAGGAAGTTGTCGGCCGACACCAGCAGGAGCATCGCGGCGAGGAAGAGGTTGAGGTAGGCGAAGAACTTCCGGCGCGCGGGATCGTGCGCCATGTAGCCGGTGGAGTACCAGTGGATGAGCGTGCCGACCCCGGTGATGAGCAGGACGAACACCATGGACAGCTGGTCCAGTCGGAGGCCGAAGTCCACGTGGAGCTCGCCCACCGAGACCCAGGTGAACAGGATCTGGTCGACGGGGCGGCCGGCGCCTTGGCGACTGACCATGGCCACCAGGTGCCAGGTGGACAGGACGAACGCGGCCAGCGCGGTGGCGCAGCCCAGCAGGTGACCCCACCGGTCGGCGCGGCGGCCGGCGATCAGCAGGACGGCGGCGCCGAACAGCGGCAGGCCGGGGATCAGCCAGAGGGTCGAGGCGGGATCGGGTGTCATGGTCGAGCCCTCAGTGCTTCAACAGACCGGCGTCGTCGACGGAGGCCGACCGGCGGGAACGGTAGATGGCCATGATGATCGCCAGGCCGATCACGACCTCGGCCGCGGCGACCACCATGATGAAGAACGCGAGTGCGTGTCCGCCCACGTCTCCGTGCATGCGGGCGAAGGTGACCAGGGCGAGGTTGGTGGCGTTGAGCATGAGCTCGATGCACATGAACACGACGATCGCGTTGCGGCGCAGCAGGAAGCCGGCCGCGCCGATGGTGAACAGCACGGCCGAGAGATAGAGGGGGTACTCGGGGCTCACGGGCGCTCCTCCCCGGTCTCCGGCCGGCCCCCGGACCCGAGCCGGTCATCGCTCCGCGGCGGGACGCCGGTCCCCGGCGGGCCACCGTCCGCGGCCCCGCGGCGGCCCAGCACGGTGCTCACCGACTCGGCGGACTCGCTGCCGTCGGGGAGGCGGGCGGCCTCCGACGCGGCGTTGCGCCGCGCGTACACACCGGGGTTGGGCAGCGGCGTCACGCGCACGTCGCCGCCGCTCTGCCAGTCGAGGAAACGCTGCTCGGACATCTCCCGCTGCGTGCGGTGCCCGGGGGCCCGCTCGCGGTGGGCCAGCACCATCGCGCCGAGGGTGGCGATGATGAGCAGCACCCCGGTGAGCTCGAACGCCCACACGTAGCGCTCGAACAGCAGCGCGGCCAACCCCGCCACGTCGGAGGAGCCGGGGTCGAACCCGGCGAACGGCGGCAGGTCGGCGCGGGCCAGCCCGGTGGCCAGGAGGACGCCGAATCCCAGCCCGGCGACGATCGCGGCCACCCGGTGCCCGCGGATGCTCTCGACCAGCGACTGCGAGGACTCGACGCCGATGAGCATCACCACGAACAGGAACAGCATCATCACGGCGCCGGTGTAGACCACGATCTGGCCCACGCCCAGGAACACCGCGCCCTGCGAGATGTACAGGACCGCGAGCGCGACCATGGTCATGGCCAGGCTCAGGGCCGAGTACACGGCCTTGGTCGAGGCGACCACCCCGAGCGCGCCCGCCACCACCACGCAGGCCAGGACCCAGAACAGGACCGACTCGCCGGTACTCATCGGGCCTCGTGCTGCTCGGGCGCGGAGCCGAGGATGTCGCCGCGGTAGTAGTCGGCCTCCGTGGCCCCGGGGTAGAGGTCGTGCGGGGCGGGGGCCATCCCGGCGAGCATCGGCGCGAGGAGATCGTGCTTCTCGTAGATGAGCCCCGCCCGGGTGTCGTCGACCATCTCGTAGTCGTTCGTCATGGTCAGCGCCCGCGTCGGGCAGGCCTCCACGCACAGTCCGCAGCCGATGCAGCGCAGGTAGTTGATCTGGTAGACGGCCCCGTAGCGTTCGCCTGGCGAGTAGCGCTCCTCCTCGGTGTTGTCGGCGCCCTCCACGTAGATCGCGTCCGCCGGGCACGCCCACGCGCACAGTTCGCAGCCGATGCATTTCTCGAGCCCGTCCGCGTAACGGTTGAGCTGGTGCCGGCCGTGGAAGCGGGGCGCGGTGGGCACCTTCTCCTCCGGGTACTGCTCGGTGTTGGCCTTCCGGAACATGGTCAGGAAGGTCACGCCGAACCCGGCGATCGGTTCGAGGAACTTGGGAACCCTAGGCACGGCCGGCCTCCTCGGTGGTCCGTTGGTGGGGCAGTGGCGGGACGGGGAAGCCCCCGGCCAGCGCGTCGAACGCGGGCAATTCGGACGCGGCGGTGGCGTCCCGGCCGCGGCGCGCGCGGACCAGGTAGCCGGCGACCGTCGCCGCGCCCAGGAGGACGCCGACCAGCACCAGCACCGGGGCGAGGACGCCGTGCCCGGCGTTGTCCAGGGCGCGGGCCCCGGCGATCGTGACCACCCAGGCCAGCGAGACGGGGATGAGGACCTTCCAGCCGAACGCCATGAACTGGTCGTAGCGCAGCCGCGGCAGCGTGGCGCGGAGCCAGATGAACAGGAACAGGAAGCCCCACACCTTGATCACGAACCACAGCAGCGCCCACCAGCCGGAGTCCGCGCCACCGATCAGCGAGAACGGCAGGGGCGCCTGCCAGCCGCCGAGGAACAGGGTGGCCGCGAGCGCGGACACGGTGGTCATGTTGACGTACTCGGCGAGCATGAACATGGCGAAGCGCAGCGAGGTGTACTCGGTGTGGAACCCGCCCACGAGTTCGCCCTCGGCCTCGGGCAGGTCGAAGGGCGCGCGGTTGGTCTCGCCGACCATGGAGATGACGTAGATGACGAACGACGGCAACAGCAGGAACACGAACCAGGTGGAGCTCTGCGCGGCCACGATCCCGGAGGTGGACATGGTGCCGGCGAACAGGAACACCCCCACGAACGACAGGGCCATGGCGATCTCGTAGCTGATCACCTGCGCTGTGGAGCGCAGCCCGCCGAGCAGCGGGTACGTCGACGCCGAGGACCAGCCGGCCAGGACGATCCCGTACACGCCCACCGAGGTCACGGCGAGGATGTACAGCACGCCCACGTGCAGGTCCGTCAGCTGTAGCGGCGTGTGGTGCCCGAGCACCGAGACCTCGGGGCCGAACGGGATCACCGCGAACGCCATGAACGCGGGGATCACCGCGATCACGGGCGCGAGCATGAAGACGGGCTTGTCCACGCCGGAGGGGATGAACCCCTCCTTGAGCGCGATCTTCACCCCGTCGGCCAGGCTCTGCAGCATGCCCATCGGCCCCACGCGGTTGGGGCCGATCCGCATCTGCATCCAGGCGAGAATCTTGCGTTCGAGGTAGATGGCGGCCAGGACGGTCAGCACGAGGAACGCGAACACGGCGACGGCCTTGCCCACGACCAACCACCACGGGTCGGTGCCGAAGGCGGCGAGTCCGGCATGGTCGGGGGCTGCCAGGGTGACGACGACGAGGTCGGCGGCGGGTGTGCTCATGACGTCTGCGCTCCTCGTGCGAGCCGGACGATCGCCCCGGCCCCCGTCGCGAGGGTGGCGCCCACCGCGGAGCCGGGCGAGTTCTGCGGCAGCCACACCACCCGGTCGGGCATGTCGGTCACGGCGCAGGGGAGCGTGATCGCGCCCCGGTCGGTCGAGACGGTCACCGGCTCGCCCTCGGCCACGCCGATCTCCTGCGCGGTGGCGGACGAGAGCCGCGCCACGGGGGCGCGGGCGGTCCCGGCCAGGTGCGGTTCGCCGTCCTGCATCCGCCCGCTGTCCAGCAACATCCGCCAGGTGCCCAGGACCGCCTCGCCGGCCGACGGGTCGGCGGCGTGGCCGGAGCGGGCCGGGCTCGTCGTCGTCGCCCGGGGCGGGGTCGTGGCCGCGCCCGCGCGCTCGGTGACCAGCGCGAACTCGCGGCGCGCGGATTCCACGTCCGGCAGGCCGAACCACGCACCGGTCTCCTCGGCGAGCGCGTTGAGTACTCGCAGGTCGGGCATGGCGTCGGTGCCGGTGAGCGCGGCGTCGAAGGGGCGCTCGCGGCCCTCCCAGGTGAGGAACGTGCCGGCCTTCTCGGCGACGGGGGCGATGGGCAGGACGACGTCGGCGCGGTCGGTGATCTCACTGCGGCGCAGCTCGAGGCTCACCACGAACCCGGCGGAGTCGACCGCGGCGAGCGCGGCCTCCGGGTCGGGCAGGTCGGCGGCCTCGACCCCGGCCACCAGCAGCGCGCCGATCTCGCCCGTGGCGGCCGCGCAGAGGATCTCCTCGGTGTCGCGGCCGGGGGCGGCGGGCGGCTCCTCCGAGCGCCACAGGTCGGCCAGCGCGCGGCGGGCGTCGGCGTCGGTGACCGGTCGGCCGCCGGGGAGCAGGCCGGGCAGGCAGCCCGCCTCGACGGCACCCCGCTCGCCCGCACGGCGGGGGACCCACGCCAGCCGCGCGCCGGTCGCGTCGGAGAGCGCCGCCGCGGAGGGCAGGCCGCCCGGGATCCCGCCGAGGCGCTCGCCCACGAGCACCACCGCGCCGGGGGAGCGCAGCAGCGTCGCGATCTCGCCCGCGGCGCTGCCGGCGCCCGGCGCGTCCCCGGCGGCCAGCGCGTCGAGGACCCGCGGCTCGTCGCCGGGGACCGTGGGGAGCCACTCGCCGCCGGTCTTGACCACGGCGGGCGAGGCGAACGGGGTCACCGAGACCACCCGGACGCCGAGGTCGCGGGCGGCCCGGCGCAGCCGGAGGAAGACGATCGGGGACTCCTCCTCGGGATCGAACCCCACGAGCAGCACCACCGGCGCCGTCTCGAGGTCCGCGTAGGTCACCCCGTCGCGGCCGGCGACGCGGGTGGCCAGGAACTCGGCCTCCTCCCGGGAGTGCGGGCGGGCCCGGAAGTCCACGTCGTTGGTGCCCAGGACGGTGCGCGCGAACCTGGCGTACGCGTAGGCGTCCTCCCGGGTCAGCCGCCCCCCGGCCAGGACCCCGGCGCGGCCGCGGGCGGCGGCCAGCCCCCCGGCCGCCGCGGCGAGCGCGGTGGGCCACGGGGCCGGCACGAGTCCGCCGCCCTCGCCCCGGATCATCGGCGTGGTCAGCCGGTCGCGCTCGGTGGCGTAGGTGAACGCCCAGCGGCCCTTGTCGCAGTTCCACTCCTCGTTGACCTCGGGGTCGTCCCCGGCCAGCCGCCGCAGCACCTTTCCCCGCCGGTGGTCGGTGCGCTGCGCGCAGCCGCTGGAGCAGTGCTCGCACACCGACGGGCTCGAGACGAGCCCGAACGGGCGGGCCCGGAACCGGTACGCGGTCCCGGTGAGCGCGCCCACGGGGCAGATCTGGACGGTGTTGCCGGAGAAGTACGACTCCAGCGGCTCGTTGCCGTAGACGCCCACCTGCTGCAGTGCGCCGCGCTCCATGAGGTCGATGAACTCGTCGCCGGCGATCTGCTCGGTGAACCGCGTGCACCGCGCGCACAGGACGCAGCGCTCACGGTCGAGCAGTACCTGCGAGGACAGGGCGATCGGCTTGGGGTAGGTGCGCTTGACCTCGGTGAACCGCGACCGCGCGTGACCGCTCGCCAGGGCCTGGTTCTGCAGCGGGCACTCGCCGCCCTTGTCGCAGACCGGGCAGTCGAGCGGGTGGTTGATGAGGAGGAGTTCCATCACCCCTTGCTGGGCCTTGTCGGCCACCGGGGAGGACTCCTGGGTGCGCACCACCATGCCGGGCGCGACGGGGGTGGTGCACGAGGTGACGGGCTTGGGGGCGCCCTCGACCTCGACGATGCACTGGCGGCACGCGCCCACGGGCTCGAGCAGGGGGTGATCGCAGAAGCGGGGGATCTCCACGCCGGTCTGCTCGGCCGCGCGGATGACGAGCGTGCCCTCGGGGACGGAGACCTCGCGGCCGTCGATCGTCAGGGTGACCAGGTCCTCGCGCTGACCCGGGTCGATGCCGGTCATCGTGCCACCTCCTCGCTGTCCGACGCGGCGCCGGAGCGGGCGCCTGCGAACACCGTGGCCCGGCGGTGGTCGAACGGGCAGCCGTCCGGGACGTGGGCCAGGTACTCGTCGCGGAACAGACGGATGGACGAGACGATCGGTGCGGCCGCCGCGTCGCCGAGCGCGCAGAACGACTTGCCCACGACGTTGTCCGAGATGTCGAGCAGCAGCTCGAGGTCGTCCTCCGTGGCGGTGCCCTCCTCCAGGCCGCGCATGACCCGCTCCAGCCAGTAGGTGCCCTCGCGGCACGGGGTGCACTTGCCGCAGGACTCGTGGGCGTAGAACTCCGACCACCGCAGCACCGCGCGGACCACGCACGTGGTGTCGTCGAAGATCTGCAACGCCTTGGTGCCGAGCATGGTGCCCTCGGCCGCGCAGCCCTCGTAGTCCAGCGGCATGTCCAGCTGGGCGTCGGTGAGCAGCGGCGTCGACGAGCCTCCCGGGGTCCAGAATTTGAGCGTGTGCCCCTCGCGGATGCCGCCGGCCAGGTCGAGCAGCTCCCTGAGCGTGACTCCCAGGGGCGCCTCGTACTGCCCGGGCCGGGTGACGTGACCGGACAGTGAGTACAGCGTGTAGCCGGGGGATTTCTCCGAGCCCATCGACCGGAACCAGTCGGGGCCGTGCTGCAGGATCGACGGCACGCTCGCCAGGGATTCGACGTTGTTGACCACCGTGGGACAGGCGTAGAGGCCCGCGACGGCGGGGAACGGCGGGCGCAGCCGGGGCTGACCGCGGCGTCCCTCGAGCGAGTCGAGCAGCGCCGTCTCCTCACCGCAGATGTAGGCGCCGGCCCCCGCGTGCACCACCAGGTCCAGATCGAACCCGCTGCCCAGGACGTCGCGTCCCAGATACCCGGCCTCGTACGCCTCGGCCACCGCCTGCTGCAGGCGCCGCAGCACCGGCACCACCTCGCCGCGCAGGTAGATGAACGCGTGCGAGGCCCGGATCGCGTACGCCGCGATGGCCACGCCCTCGATCAGCACATGCGGCGTGGCCAGCATGAGCGGGATGTCCTTGCAGGTGCCCGGCTCGGACTCGTCGGCGTTGACCACCAGGTAGTGGGGCTTGGCCGCGGGCTCGGCGTGGGCGTCCGGCTCGTCCGGGTCGACGGGGGCCCCGGTGGGCTGCTGTGGGATGAAGCCCCACTTGCGGCCGGTGGGGAAGCCGGCGCCGCCGCGACCGCGGAGCCCGGCGTCGAGGACCGTCGAGATCACCTGGTCCGGTTCCTGCTGCAGCGCGGCCTGCAGCCCCTGGTAGCCGTCATTGGCCAGGAAGGTCGCCAACGTCCAGCTCTCGGGATCGTCCCAGTAGCGGCTGAGATAGGGGGTCAGTGTCATGTCAGTCCCGCCCTTCCCCGAGGTCGGGCCGGGATCCGGCTTCCGGCTCGGGTGCGCGCATCCCCTGCGCCCGGGCGGTGCGCAGACCGGCCAGCGTGGCCCCGCCGACGGGGGAGTCGTTGGCCCCCGGCCGGGTGTCGGGGAAGCCGGCGAGGATCCGGGAGGTCTGACGGAACGTGCACAGCGGCGCCCCGCGCGTGGGCGTCGCGCCCCGGCCGGCCCGCAGGTCGTCGACCGCCCGCAGCGCGGATTCCGGGGTCTGGTCGTCGAAGAACTCCCAGTTGATCATCAGCACGGGGGCGTAGTCGCAGGCCGCGTTGCACTCGATGTTCTGGACCGTCACCGTGCCGTCGTCGGTCGTGCCCGGGCCGTCGAGCCCCAGGTGGTCGAGGAGCCGCGCGTAGATCTCGTCGCCGCCCATCACCGCGCACAGGGTGTTGGTGCACACGCCCACCAGGTAGTCGCCGGTCGGCGTGCGGCGGTACATGGAGTAGAACGTGGCCACCCCCATCACCTCCGCCGGGCGCAGCCCCAGTACGTCGGCGCAGAACTCGACGCCGGCGGGCGTGATGTGACCGTCCTCGGCCTGCACCAGGTGCAGCATGGGCAGCAGCGCGGACCGGGACTCGGGATAGCGGGCGACGATCCGGTCCGCGTCCGCGTGGAGCCGCTCGAGGACGTCGTCCGGGTAGCTCTCGCGGGCGCCGGGGCGCACGATCGCGCCCGGCTCGTCGGGCAGCTGCCCGAACTCCAGGAACACCGGCTCGGACCCGCTCATCGGTCCACACCTCCCATCACGGGGTCGATGCTGGCGAGGGAGGCGATCACGTCGGCGACCATGCCGCCCTCGCACATCGCGGCCACCGCCTGCAGGTTGGTGAAGGACGGGTCCCGGTAGTGGACCCGGTACGGCCTGGTGCCGCCGTCGGAGACCATGTGCACGCCGAGCTCCCCGCGCGGGGACTCGACCGGCACGTAGACCTGCCCCGGCGGGACGGCGAAGCCCTCGGTGACCAGCTTGAAGTGGTGGATCAGGTCCTCCATGGAGCTGTCCATGATCTGGCGGATGTGCTCGGTGGAGTTGCCGAGCCCGTCGGGGCCCACCTTGAGCTGGGCCGGCCAGGCGATCTTGGGGTCGTCGACCATCACCGGGCCCGGCTCGAGTTTGTCCAGGCACTGCTCGACGATCTTGAGCGACTCCTTCATCTCGTCCACGCGGATGAGGAAGCGGTCGTAGCAGTCCGCGCCCGTGCGGGTGCACACCTCGAACTCGTAGCCCTCGTAGCCGCAGTACGGGTCCGACCGACGCACGTCGTGGGGGAGCCCGGTGGCCCGCAGCACCGGGCCGGTGACGCCGAGCGCCATGCAGCCGGTGAGGCCCAGGTTGCCGACGCCCTCCAGACGCCCCCGCCAGATGGGGTTCTCGCGCAACAGCAGTTCCATCTCGCGGATGCGGCCCGGCATGAGCCCGAGCAGGTCCCGGACCTTGCCGACAGCCTCGTCGGGCAGGTCCTGCACCACCCCGCCCGGCCGGATGTAGGCGTGGTTCATGCGCAGCCCGGTGACGGACTCGAACACGTCCAGCACCTGCTCGCGCTCGCGGAACCCGAAGATCATGCCCGTGGTGCTGCCGAGCTCCAGCGCCGCCGTGCCGAGCGCCACCATGTGCGAGGAGATCCGGTTGAGCTCCATGAGCATCACGCGGATGACCGACGCCCGCTCCGGCACCTGCTCGGTGATCCCCAGCAGCTGCTCCACCCCGAGGCAGTAGGCGACCTCGTTGTACATCGGCGCGAGGTAGTCCATGCGCGTGACAAAGGTGACGCCCTGGGTCCAGTAGCGGTGCTCGAGGTTCTTCTCGATCCCGGTGTGGAGGTAGCCGATGCCGCAGCGGGCCTCGGTGACGGTCTCGCCCTCGATCTCGAGCACGAGGCGCAGCACCCCGTGGGTCGACGGGTGTTGCGGACCCATGTTCACCACGATCCGGTCGTCGTCCGCGTTGCGGACGGCGTCACTGATCGCGTCCCAGTCCCGCCCGGTGGCGGTGAGGACGGTGTCGTCGGCGCGGGCGGTCATCAGGAGTACGCCCTCCGCTGGTCGGGCGGCGGGACCGTCGCGCCCTTGTACTGGACCGGGATGCCGCCGAGCGGGTAGTCCTTGCGCTGCGGGTGTCCCTCCCAGTCGTCCGGCATCTCGATCCGGGTGAGCGAGGGGTGGCCGTCGAAGAGTACGCCGAAGAAGTCGTAGGTCTCCCGCTCGTGCCAGTCCGTGGTCGGGTACACCCGGGTCAGGGACGGGACGTGGCGGTCCGAGTCGGGCGTCGACGTCTCCAGCAGCAGGCGTCGGTTGTGCGTGATGGACTGCAGCGGATACACCACGTGCAGCTCGCGGCCCGGGGAGTCGGGGTAGTGCACGCCGCTCGCCCCGAGCGACATCTCGTACCGGAGCGCCTCGTCGTCCCGCAACGCCAGCGCCACCGCCGGCAGGTGCTCCCGGCGCACGTGCAGCGTGAGCCGGCCCGCGTGCACCACGGTCTGCTCGATCGCCTCGTCGAAGTCCGGACCGTCCCGCCCGGCCAGGGCGGCGGTGAGCGCGGCGATCACCTCGTCGTCGTCGCTCCCGGGTGGCGGCGGTGACCCGCCCGGCATCTCGACGGGGCGGACGAGGCCGCCGTAGCCGGAGGTGTCCCCCGAGCCGTGGACGCCGAACATCCCGCGGCGGACGCCGACGACCTCGGGGCCCGACCCGGTGCGGTCTGCGTGGTCGGGGCTCTGTGGGGAGCGGTCGTCCGGGTTCTCGGGGGTGCGGTCCGTCATCGGAACATCCCCTCGACCGGGATGAGCGGTCGCTCGTCCAGCGCCGCCTGCTCGGCCGCCCGGATCGCCTCCGTCCGGTTGGCGCCGAGCGGCTGGTTCTGGATGGTCTCGTGCAGCGCCAGGATCGCGTTGATCAGCATCTCCGGCCGCGGCGGGCAGCCCGGGAGGTAGATGTCGACGGGCACGATGTGGTCGACGCCCTGGACGATCGCGTAGTTGTTGAACATCCCGCCCGACGAGGCGCAGACGCCCATCGACAGCACCCATTTGGGCTCGGGCATCTGGTCGTACACCTGCCGCAGGACCGGCGCCATCTTCTGGCTGACCCGACCGGCCACGATCATGAGGTCGGCCTGCCGCGGCGACGCCCGGAACACCTCGGCGCCGAAGCGGGCCAGGTCGAAGCGGCCGCCGCTGGAGGACATCATCTCGATGGCGCAGCAGGCCAGCCCGAACGTGGCCGGCCACAGCGAGCCCTTGCGCATGTATCCGGCGAGCTGCTCGACCGTGGTCAGCAGGAACCCGGCCGGTACCTTCTCTTCCAGTCCCATGGCGGTGCCTCCTCCGGTCAGTCCCAGCTCAGTCCGCCGCGGCGCCACTCGTAGGCGTAGGCGACGGAGACGTTGACGATGAACAGGACCATCGCGGCGAACCCGAACAGGCCGAGTTCGTCGAAGTGGACCGCCCACGGGTACAGGAAGAGGATCTCGATGCCGAAGATGATGAAGAGCATCGCCGTGAGATAGAACTTCACCGGGAACCGCCCGCCGCCGACCGGCTGCGGGGTGGGGTCGATGCCGCACTCGTACGACGCGAGCTTGGACCGGTTGAACCTGCCTGGGCCGGCCAGCGAGGAGACGAACGAGGAGAAGACGGCGAAGGCGACGGCGATGGCGCCGAGGACGAGAATCGGTATGTACTCGTTCATGGCACGTCACTCCTCGCGCTCCCGTGGGAAGGCGCCTGTGGGCACACTTCTCCTGCAACCGCTCGGGATCCGCCGGCCGTGGAATGTGGGTCACGCCCGGGGCGGATCCGGCGTGGGCCAGATCACATCTGCCCCACGACTGTGACTCTACTCACATGGAGACGACATGTGTCGGGACTTGCCGGAGTCGGCGTCTGGCCACGTCAGTCGCGTGCGAGGAGTACGGTGACCGCCTCGCGGAGGCGGAACGGGTCGAGAGGATGGGGCACCGCCGCATCGGCTCGCGACCAGTCGGCCAGCCACCTGTCGTCGGGCCTGCCGGTGAGCGCGAGCAGGGGCGGGCAGGCGTCCAGCTCGTCTCGTAGCTGCTTGGCCAGGCCGAGTCCGCCGGTGGGTGCCGCCTCGCCGTCGAGGATCGCCAGGTCCACTCCGCCGGCGTCCATGTGCTCGAGGACCACCGCCGCCGTCGCCACCTCCGTGTAGTGCAGCTGCGGGAGGTCCGGGTGCGGCCGGGTGCCGAGCGCGGAGATGACGCGGGCGCGGGTGGCGGCGTCGCTGCTGTAGACCAGCACGTGGAGTGCGACGGTCGGGCCGGCGGTCTCGGTGTGGTGGGTGTGCTGCGTCACAGTCGCGAGGGTACCCATCGGGCGGGGGCGCCCCGGCGGAGCCGCGTAAATGAGCGACGCGGCCCGGGCTCGAGAGCTCCGGGCCGCGTCGGCGGCGGAGGATAGGGGATTTGAACCCCTGAGGGCGTTAACCCAACCCGCGTTCCAGGCGAGCGCCATAGGCCACTAGGCGAATCCTCCGTAGGAGAGAGTACCCAGCGTGGTCAATCAGTGGCAAACCACGGGCGGGGTGCGGGTGCCGGGCGCGCAACGGTAGACTCGTCGGTGGACCCCGCGCGGCGTCCATCCTGTGAACTCCCCCAGGGCCGGAAGGCAGCAAGGGTCAGCGGGCTCTGGCGGGTGCGCGGGGTCCCTTAACGTCCAGGGCGCCCGCTCTTGCCGTCGACCTTCCGGAGGCCACCATGGCGCTGTCCGATCTCGCCGCCGACGACCTCGACCGACTCGAGTCTGCACTGGCCTCCGAGTACGAGACCCTCGCGAGCCGGGGGCTCTCCCTGGATCTCACCCGCGGCAAGCCCGCACCCGAACAGCTGGACCTCTCGGAGCGGCTGCTGTCCCTGCCGGGCGAGGGCGACCACCTCGCCGGCGGCACCGACGTGCGCAACTACGGCGGCGGCGCGGGCCTGCCGGAGCTCCGGTCGATCTTCGCGGAGCTGCTGGGCGTGGACGCGGACCGACTGGTGGCGCAGGACAACGCGAGCCTGTCGATCATGTACGACCTGCTCACCTTTGCCATGCTCTTCGGCACGCCCGACTCGGGGCGCCCCTGGAAGGACGAGCCGCAGCTGCGCTGGCTGTGCCCGGTGCCCGGATATGACCGCCACTTCGCGGTCACGCAGGCGATGGGCATCGAGATGGTGCCGGTGCCGCTGGGTGAGGACGGGCCGGACATGGACGAGGTCGAGCGGCTGGTCGCCGAGGACCCGTCGATCCGGGGCATGTGGGCGGTGCCGATCTTCTCCAACCCGACCGGCGCGGTCTACACCGACCACACGGTCTCCCGCCTCGCGCGGATGGCCACGGCCGCCCCGGACTTCCGGATCATCTGGGACAACGCCTACGTGGTGCACACGCTCACCGAGGACTTCCCCAAGGTGCCAGACGTGGACTCGATCGCCGAGGAGGCCGGGCATCCGAACCGCTTCCTGCAGGTGTGCTCGACGTCCAAGATCACGTTCGCGGGGGCCGGGGTCTCCTTCCTCTCGGCCTCGCGCGAGAACCTGGACTGGTACCTCGGGCACATGAGCGTCCGGAGCATCGGGCCCAACAAGGTCAACCAGCTCGCGCACGCCCGGTTCTTCGGCGACGCCGCCGGGGTGCGGGACCTGATGCAGGAGCACCGGAAGGTCATCGCGCCCAAGTTCGAGGCCGCCGCGGCAGCACTCAGCCGCCGACTCGGCGAGTACGACGTGGCCACCTGGACCCGGCCCGACGGCGGGTACTTCATCGACCTCGAGGTCCCCGACGGCACTGCCACGGAGACCGTCCGGTTGGCCGGGGACGTGGGCGTGGCGCTCACCCCCGCAGGGTCGGCGTACCCGTACGGCGAGGATCCGGGCGACCGTCATATCCGTCTGGCCCCCACGCTGCCGCCGCTGGCGGAGATCGAGGCGGCGATGGACGTCGTGGGCCTGTGCGCGCTGCTGGCCGCGTGCCGCGCCGCACGTAGGTGATGTAACACTCGTCCCGGGTCCGCGCGGCGTCGCCGGCGGGGCGGGGTGAGGAAACGACGACGACGAGGCCGGGCGCGGACGCCCTCCGGCGATCTCGGCCGACCTGCGCAGACCGCGCCGGTCTCGTGAGTTCCACCACTTTGTCAGAGCGGTAAGGGCATCCTCACCACGCCGTGTGGGTGCTCTGACGTGCGAGGAAGTCGGTCGCGCGCTTGTTGAGCAGAAGTCAGTTCGTGGGAGAGGCTTGTCCGCAACCGATCGGTCTGGTTGTATCTGAGCCGGTCCGAACCATGAGGGATCCGGAGCCGGAGTGCAGCTGAGGGGCTGCGAGGGGCCGGCGCCGACACGATCCGGTTCGGAGCTGACGCTGCAGGGGTCTGAGGGGGCCTGTACTGCAGCGCGAGGGACGTCTGGAGGGGCCGCATCTGATGCGGCCCCTTCGGCCATTTCGGCCCGGGCAGGTGAACTCCTCGTCGTCGTACCTCGTCGGTACCCTTTGAGCCGTGGCCCTCTATCGGAAGTACCGCCCCGCCTCCTTCGCCGAGGTCGTGGGCCAGGAGCATGTCACCGAGCCGCTCTCGGTCGCGTTGTCCTCCGGTCGCATCAACCACGCGTACCTCTTCTCCGGTCCCCGTGGCTGCGGCAAGACCTCGTCGGCACGCATCCTCGCCCGGTCGCTCAACTGCGTGCAGGGGCCCACGGCGGACCCGTGCGGGCGGTGCGACTCGTGCGAGGCGCTGGCCCCGGGCGGCCCGGGCACCCTGGATGTCACCGAGCTGGACGCGGCCAGCCACGGCGGCGTGGACGACACGCGCGATCTGCGGGAGCGCGCGTTCTTCGCGCCGGCCTCGGCGCGCTACCGGGTGCTCATCATCGACGAGGCCCACATGGTCACCAACGCGGGCTTCAACGCGCTGCTCAAGATCGTGGAGGAGCCGCCGGAGCACCTCATCTTCATCTTCGCGACCACCGAGCCGGACAAGGTGCTGCCCACCATCCGCTCGCGGACGCACCACTACCCTTTCCGCCTGCTCACCCCCACGGCCATGCGGGGGCTTCTCGAGCGGGTCTGCCAGCAGGAGGGCGTGGTCGTCGAACCGACCGTGCTGCCGCTGGTCATCCGGTCCGGCGCCGGATCGCCGCGGGACACCCTCAGCGTGCTCGACCAGCTCATGGCCGGCGCCGGCGAGGAGGGCATCACCTACCCGCGTGCGGTGGCGCTGCTCGGCGCCACCGAGGTCACCCTGATCGACGACACGGTGGACGCCCTCGCCGCCTCGGACGGGGCCACCCTGTTCCGGACCGTCGACAAGGTGGTGGAATCGGGCCTGGACCCGCGACGCTTCGCGACCGACCTGCTGCAGCGGCTGCGGGACCTGATCATGGTGCAGTCCGTGCCGCAGGCCATCGAGCGCGGCCTGGTGGAGGCCCCGGTCGAGCAGGCCGAGACCATGCACCGACAGGCCGAGAAGATCGGGCCGGGCACGCTCGCGCGCTGCGCGGACATGGTGCACGAGGGGATGGCGTCGATGCGCGGGGCCACCTCGCCGCGGCTGCTGCTGGAGATCCTGTGCGCCAAGCTGCTCCTGCCCTCGGCCGACAACTCGATGGAGGCGCTGCTGCAGCGCGTCGAGTCGCTGGAGTCCGGCACCGCGCGTCCCGCGGCCGCAGCCCCCGGCCCGGGTGGGCAGGGGCCGGGCCCCGCCGGGGGAGCCGCCGCGCCGCAACAGACCGGTCAGGCGCCACCGGCGGGCGCGCCGCCGCAGTCCGAGCCGGAGGGCAGGCCGAAGTTCGTCCGGCGGTCCCAGCAGCAGGCGGCACAGGCCGAGCCGGCGGCGCCCGCTGAGCCCTCGGCGCCCGCTGATACTTCCGCTCCCGCCGAGCCCTCGATGCCGGCTGGGCCCGCGGCTCCCGCGTCGTCCGCCGGCGCCGCTCCCTCCGGTCCTGCGGAAGCTCCTACCACGGCAGCGCCGCACACCCCGGCAGCGTCTCCGGCCCCGGCAGCCCCGGAGACCTCGCCAGCGCCGGCGCCGGCGGCTCCGGCAGCCTCGGCACCCGACGCGGCCGCCGCGCCTGACGTCCCGACGGCACCCTCCGCGCCCGAACCCTCACCGTCCGCTGCTCAAGATCCGGGGCCGGCCCCAGAATCAGCGCCTCCGACGTCCGCGCCGGCGAGCGAACCCACGTCGGTGCCGCCGGTCCCCACGTCCTCGGCCGATGCCCCACAGGCCGACCCCTGGCACGAGACCCCCGGCCAGACGGCCACCGCCGCATCGCCGCCCGCGGACGGGCAGGATGCCGCGGCTGCGCCGTCGTCGCCGTCGCCGTCGTCGTCTTCCTCGCCGGGGCTCGAGGCCGAGGACATCCGCCGGGCGCTCCCCGCGATCCGCGAGGCGGTCCGCAAGCGCACCCGCACCGTCGAGGTCATGCTCGCCGGCGCCACCGTGGCCGGCGTGGAGGGCCGGACGATCCACCTGGTGCACGACTCGGCCCCGCTGGCCAAGCGCCTCGCCCAGCCGCACAACGCCACGGTCATCACCGAGTCCGTCAGCGAGGTCGTGGGCGGGGAATGGGCACTGACCTGCTCGTCGGGCAGCGGCCCAGCGGCCGGCGGAGCACAGGCGCCCGGGCGCGGCGCCGCCGGACCCGGCACCCCTGCCGGCCCCGGGGCCCCGCAGCAGGCGGAGCCGCAGGGCTGGGAGCGCCGCGTCCGCGCAGCCGACGCCGGCCAGGGCCAGGGCGGGGCCCGCGGGCAGACGACGCCCGGGCACGCGGAGGGGCGCTCCGGCGGCGCCGGCCACGGGGGATACGACGACGCCCCGCCCCCGCCCGAGGAGCCCGAGCCGGAACCCGCCGAACCGGAAGATCCATCCGGGCCGCCGGTGAGCGAGGACGAGATGGTCGACGAGGCACGCAGCGGACCGCAGAATCTCGACCACCGCACCGGGGAGGACATCGCGCTCGCGCTGCTCAAGGAGCACCTGGGCGCCCGCCCGATCGACCGCTGACCGCGGCCGGGCCCGCGCCGCCCTCCGCACATCGACCGTGCCGCGAGCCGCACCGGGACGGCGACGGCGCCCGGACCCCGCGGGCACACCGCGCGTCCGGGCACGGTGTCGGATCGTGCGGTTACGCTGGTGACAGCCGACGGGACAGCCATTCCGGTCGGAACTGTCACAGACCGGCACCCCCGCCGAAAGGACCCGCCATGCAGCCCGGACCCGATATGAACGCCCTCCTCGAGCAGGCCCAGCAGATGCAGGCCCAGCTCGCCGAGGCCCAGAAGGAGATCGCCGCGACCGATGTGGACGGGCAGGCCGGCGGCGGCCTCGTCACCGTCACCATGCGGGGCACCGGCGAGGTCACCGGCGTCAAGGTCGACCCCCAGGTCGTGGACCCGGAAGACGTCGACACCCTCCAGGACCTCATCGTGGGCGCGTTCGGCGACGCCCACACCAAGGTCCAGGAGCTCGCCGAGACCCGCCTCGGGCCCCTGGCCCAGGGCGGCGGCGGCCTCGGCGACATGATGGGTGGCCTGGGCATGTGAGCCCGCCGGGGCCGCTGCGGCGGCCCCGCCACCACCCGGCGGCGATCGCCGCCGGGACCGACGGAACACAGGAACAACGGTGTACGAAGGACCAGTCCAGAACCTGATCGACGAGTTCGGCAAACTGCCGGGCATCGGTCCCAAGTCCGCGCAGCGGCTGGCCTTCCACCTCCTGCAGACCGAGTCGGAGTCCGTCGAGAGACTGCGCTCGGCGCTCCAGGCGGTGGTCGACGGCGTCACCTACTGCGAGGTCTGCGGGACCGTGGCCGCGGCCGAACGCTGCCGGATCTGCTCCGACCCGCGACGCGACCCCACGCTCGTGTGCGTGGTCGAGGAGCCCAAGGACATCGAGGCCATCGAGCGCACCCGTGAGTTCCGCGGGCTCTACCACGTGCTCGGCGGTGCCCTCGACCCCATCAACGGCGTCGGCCCCAACGAACTGCGCATCGCCGGCCTGCTGCGGCGGGTCGGGGAGCAGAACGACGGTGACGAGATCGCCGAGATCATCATCGCCACCGACCCCAACACCACCGGCGAGGCCACCTCCACCTACCTCGCCCGCCTGCTGCGGCCGTTCCCCGACCTGGTGGTCAGCCGCCTCGCCTCGGGCCTGCCGATGGGGGCGGACCTGGAGTTCGCCGACGAGCTCACCCTGGGCAGCGCCCTGTCCGGCCGACGGGTCCTCTCCGGAGGCGAGGAGCAGCCGGCCCGCTCGGGGGGCGTCCTGCGCCCCGACCAGGCCGAGCCGGCGGAAGCGGGCCGGGCGGACAGCGGCCAGGCGGAAACCTCGCCGAACGCGGAGCCGGGACGGGCGGACGCCGGCCCGGCCGCGCAGTCCGGCCAGGCCGCCGGGTCAGAGGCCGAAGAGTCGCGCGGCGTTTCCGTGCCACACCGCCCGTAGCCAGTCCTCGCCCATCCCCAGCCCGGCCAGTGCCTCGAGCTGGTGCGCGTACGGGTACGGGATGTTGGGAAAATCCGTGCCCAGCAAGACCTTGTGCCCCAGGTCGGCGAGCCGGTCACGCTCGGACTGCGGGAACGGCATGGTCTCCTCGACGAAGTCGGTGAACGCCATGGTCGTGTCCAGGAAGACGCCGTCGTAACGCTGTGCCAGGTCCATGAACTCCGAGTACTCGCCCATGCCCATGTGGGCCACGATCAGGGGCAGGTCCGGGAAGCGTTCGAGCACTCCCGCGACCGGTTCCGGCCCGGTGAACGTGCCCGCGACCGGCCCGCTGCCGCAGTGGATGACCGTCGGGATCCCGGCCTCCGAGAGGGCGCCCCACACCGGATCGAGCAGGGGATCGCGAGGGTCGTACTCGCCCACCTGGATGTGCGACTTGAACACCCGCGCACCGGCGTCGATCGCCTCGCGCACATAACCGCTCGCCGACGACTCGGGGAAGAACGTCGCGGTGTGCAGACAATCCGGGTGCCGCGCGGCGAAATCCGCCGACCACGAATTGAGCCACGCCGCCATCTCCGGCTTGTGCGGGTACAGCATCGACGAGAACGCGAGCACCCCGTACGACCGCAGGCGCTCGACCCGCGCGTCCTCGGCCTCGCGATAGGTGATCGGCCACGGCCGACCGATCTTGGGCCCGGCCGCGTCGAAGTAGTCCCACACCTTGTCCATCACCCGCGGCGGCATGAAGTGCGTGTGCACGTCCACGATCCCGGGCAGCCCCAGTGGCTCCCACAACGCGCGCACCTGCGCGGCCTCGGCGACGGGATCGGGAGGGGTGGCGGTGTCCGGGTCGACGCACATGCCCCGAGGTTAGGTCAGCACCGCGCGGCGCCTGTCGGATCCGGCTCGTCGCGGGGCGGGCCACCCCCGGACGGCGGCCACGAAGCCACGTCGGCGCCGGCCGGGACCGCACCCCCACGGACCCACGGGATGCGCTGGCGGAATGGACCAGACCCGCAGCGTAAGCCCCGGTGCGGCGGGCAAAGAGGCAGCGCACCCGAGTGGTGGGGGCTGCTTCGGCGGGAGGCAGGCGGGGATGGAGAGCCGAGCGGGGAGTGGGGCGAGCTCAGCGGCGGGCGGCGGCCAGGCGTTCGCGGCGCAGCTGCTCGACCGCCGGTACGTCGACCGCGGGGAGGGAGTCGACGCCCAGCGTGCGGCACAGCAGCAGGTCCGCCAGCTCGGGGTTGCGGGCCAGGACCGGGCCGTGCATGTAGGTGGCGATCATCGAGCCCTGCACCACGCCCTCGACCCGGCCGCCCGGGGAGGTGGACGCGGGGCCCGCGCCTCCCGAGCCGCCCGCGCTGCCCGAGCCGCCCGCGGAGGCATCGGCAGGCACGCCGTTGCCCACGCCCGAGGTCACGCGCCCCAGGGGAGCGGCGTCGGGGCCGAGTGTGGTGGCGCCCATGTGGTTCTCGAACCCGGTCAGGGGCCGGGCGAGGCCGTCGAGCAGGGGCTCGGTGACCAGCTCGCCGATCGACCGCGTGGCCTGCGGCGAGGTGGTCACATCCAGCAGTCCGAGGCCGGGCGCCCGCGAGCCGTCGCCGACCGCGAACCACTCGCCGAACACCTGCATCCCCGCGCAGATCGCCAGCACCGGCACCCCGCGTCCCACCGCACTCTGCAGGCCCGGCGAGCGGGACAGGTGCCGGGAGGCGAGCATCTGCGCGGAGTCCTCGCCGCCGCCGACGGTGTAGACGTCGCACGATGCGGGCACCTCGTCGTCGAGCGTGATGCGCACGATCTCCGCGTCGTGGCCCCGCCACCGCAGGCGCTGACGCAGGACGAGTGCGTTGCCGTCGTCGCCGTAGGTGCCCATGACGTCGGGCAGCACGAGCCCGATCCGCACGGTCGACTCGGTGGGCCGCCCGGAGTCGGCGGAGACGGTGTCGAGGGGCGAGGCGGCGGCCCCGGCGTCGTGTGTCGTCACTTCTGCTCCTTGCCGTCGGTGTAGCCCGCCGTGGCGATCGCCCGGTTGAGGTCCCGCAGCGCGGTGTAGTTGGCCAGCACCTCGACCCGGCCCGGCGGGCAGCGGCGGATCGCCTCGAGCGGATCGGCCACCAGCTCGTGCTCGATCCCCGCGTAGGACAGCCGCACGGACAGGTCGGCGCCCCGCTCGCCGGCGGCGTACACGGACACCCCCTCGAAGTGCTCGAAGCGCACATCCCACAGCCAGGACAGGTCCACGCCGTCACCGGTCTGCCCGTTCACGGCGATCACCAGCCCGTCGGCCTCCGGGTCGATCATCCCCAGCGCCTCCTGCCACCCGGCCGGGTTCTTGGCCAGCAGCAGGTGCGCGGCGCGACCGTCCACGTCGACGGTGGAGTAGCGGCCGGCCACGTCGTCGACGGTCTCGACCGCCCGCACGGCGGCGGCGGGATCGGCGCCCATCGCCACGGCGGCGGCCACCGCCTGGGCGGCGTTGCCCCGGTTGGCCCGCCCCGGCAGCGCCAGCCGCATCGGTTCGCTGAAGCCGTCGGGGCCGTGGATGGCCTCGTCGTCGACCCACCAGTCGGGCGTCGGGCGGGCGAACTCGCGTCCGTCCGGCAGCGGCCGACCGGCCCGCCAGTGCACGGCGCCGGAGTCGTCGACAGTCCGCGTCACCGGCTCCCCGGTGCGCGGGCAACTCACGGAATCCCCGGCCCAGCCGGCACCGGCGGCCACCCACACGACGCGGGGGCTGTCGTAGGCCACCGACGTCATCATCACGTCGTCGCAGTTCGCCACCACCGTGGCCTGCGCCTGCTCGGCGACCCCGGCACGAAGGCGGCGCTCGATGGCGTTGATCTCGCCCACGCGGTCCAGCTGATCGCGGCTGAGGTTGAGCAGCACTATCGCCTCCGGCGCCACGTTCACCGCGACGTCCGGTGTGTGCAGCTCGTCCACTTCGATCGCCGCCAGAGGCGCGTCCCGGTCGGCGTTCAACGCGGACACGATCCCGGCATCCATGTTGTCGCCGTTGGCGTTGGTGGCCACCGCATCGACCGTGCCCAGGGCTGCCGCGGCCATCCTCGTCGTCGTCGATTTCCCGTTGGTGCCGGTGACCAGCACCGACCGTCGGCCGGCGGCGAGCTGACGCATCAGTCCGGGATCAACCTTGAGCGCCACGAGCCCGCCGATCATCCCGCCCGACCCTCGGCCGGTCAGGCGCGAGGCGCGGGTGGCCAGTCGGGCGAGGGCGGAGGCGGCCCGGCCGCGGGGGGTGAGCGCCGTGGGCGTGCGGGCCGTGGGCGCGGCACCGGACGAGGCCGGACCGACATTCGCGCGGGAACTCATGGCGGGGATTCTATGCAGCGCGGGGCCGGCGGTGCGTGACGCGCCCGCGCCCGGCGGGCCTCGTCAAGGCCGCCGGCCGCCCCGGGCGGGCCTCGTCAGAACGTCACCGGCCCGCCGAACAGGTCCACGACCTCGGCGGCGGCCTCCGCGACGACCTCGTCGGGGCCGCCACCGAGCCCGTCCGCAGACGAGACCATCGCGACCACCAGGCGCCCCTGCGCGGTGTTCACCACGGCGAGGTCGTGCGAAACGGTGTCGGTCTCCCCGGTCTTGTTGGCGGCGGTGCCGGCGGGCAGCTCGCCGGGGATCTTGTCGGTGCGCTCCTGCTCGAGCATGGCGTCCAGGACGTAGCGGGCGATCCCCGGATCGGTGAGCAGCGGCCGCCCCGTGGAGCGGTCGTCGTCGGCGGCGCGGACGAGTTCGGTGAGGTAGCGGGCGGCGCTCGCGGCGTCGAGGGACGACTCGTCGGCGGAGAGGTACCAGTGGTCCTCGGTGTAGTAGTTGCCGGAGTGGAAGTCGTCGTCGAGCCCGACGCGCGCGGTGACGGTGTTGATCGCGGTGAACGGGTCGGCGTCCAGGGCGCCCGGACCGGAGGCGGACAGCAGTGCCAGCAGGTCGGCGGCCTCGTTGTCCGAGACGGAGATCGCCTGGTCGACCAGGTCGCCGACCGTCGCGCCCAGCGGGGTCTCGGCCTCCGCGTCGCCCTCCCAGGCCTCGAGCGCCCCGACCGCGTAGGCCAGCTTGGTGACCGACGCCGCGTAGGCGCGCTCGACGCCCCCGGCGCACCGCATCGGCGCGGTGGGCGAGTCGATCGCCCGGACGCACAGCGAGAGGTCGAGGCCGTCGTCCCCCGCGGCGTCGACCGCACCGGTGAGTACGGCCGGGACGTCGGCCCACCCGGCGGGCAGGCGGTGGGGCCCACCCGCCTCGTCGAGGTGGACGTGACCGTCCGGGGTCGGTGGGCGTGTCACCGCGTCGGCATCGGCGTCGAGGTCGGGGCCGGCCTCCTGCCCGGACCCGCCCGTCCACGCCGCGGTCGACACCCGCGGAGGCCCGGAGACCGAGATCGCCACGCCGCCCAGGACCACGGCGAACACGACCGCGCTGCCGGCCAGCGCGGCCCTGCGACGACGCCGGGACCTCGCCGGTGCGTCGCGCAGACGCGCCGCCGGCGTGTGGGATCTGTATCGCCGCACGATTCCTCCGCTGTGAGCTGGACCGACAAGAGCATAGACCGGTCGCGGGTTCCGTCGATGTCGGTGTGGTCTGGGACCATACGGAGCATGGGTACGGACGGGTGGGTCGTGGTCGACGTCGAGACCTCCGGGATGCGGCCGGCGGTCGACCGCGTCCTGTCGGTGGCCGCCGTGGTGATCGACGACGACGAGGTGGTGCACGAGTTCACGACCCTGCTCAACCCCGGGGTGGACCCCGGTCCCGTGCACGTGCACGGGCTGACGCCGGCACTGTTGGCGGGCAAGCCCCGCTTCGCCGACGTGGCCGGGGAGCTCGCCGCAGTCCTGCAGGGCCGGACGGTGGTCGCGCACAACGCCACGTTCGACGCGTCGTTCCTCGCGGCCGAGGCGCGGCGCGCCGGGCTGGAGCCGCCGCTCGAGCGCTACCTCTGCACGCTGGCCCTGGCCGGCCGCCTGCACCTGTCCACCACCGACCTCAAGCTGGCCACGCTCGCCGACCACTTCGGCGTCGAGCAGCGCGCCGCGCACGACTCCCACGACGACGCACTGGTGTTGGCCGGCGTGTTCGCCGGACTCCGCGGCGTGGCGCGGGACAAGGGCGTGGAGCCCACGGTCCGCGAGATCGGCGCGATGCTCACCCACGAGGACACCGGCTTCCTCGTGTCCCGGGCCTGGGCGGAGGCGCTGGCCGCGCCCCGGCCCTGGCGCCCCGCGGGGAGACTGCGCCGCGGTGGAACGCTGATGCAGGGCATGGAGGTGGTGTTCACGCAGGACGTGGGGCGGGACCCGGACGAGATCGTCCCCCTCCTCGTCGAGAAGGGGCTCTACGTGGCCGACCGCATCTCCTCGCGCACCTCGCTGGCGGTGTGCGACGCCCCGGGCGCCGTCCGGGGCCGCGCCGCCTTCGCCCGCAAGAAGGGCCTCGAGCTGGTGCCGTACGCACGGCTGGAGGAGCTGCTCGCCGACGTGCGGCCCGGGCGCCCCGTCGGCGGCGGCGCCCCGGTGGACGAGGCGCAGGGCTCGCTGTTCTAGCCACGGTCACCGAACCGGCGGCGAGCGCGCAGGCCGGTGAGGTGCGCGGGACACGGCGGGAATCGCGCGCGTGGGAGTATTGACACCGACCGGTGTCGTCGATGGCTGGAGGAGAAACCAAGTGCCCGCACCGCAGAACGCAGCAGCCCGCGAGATCTACGAGAAGGAGCGCGCGCACGTCCTCGCCCCGTGGTCGGCGTGGGGAGCCTCCGACCCGATGGTCGTCACCGCCGCCGAGGGCTGCCACCTGTGGGACGGGGACGGCAACAAGTTCCTCGACTTCACCTCACAGCTGGTCAACACCAACATCGGGCATCAGCACCCCGTGGTGGTCAAGGCCATCCAGGACCAGGCCGCCGAACTGGCGACCATCAACCCGGCGCACGCCAACGCCGCTCGCGCCGAGGCCGCCCGGCTGGTCGCCGAGGTCGCCCCCGCCGGCATGAACCGTGTGTTCTTCACCAACGCCGGCACCGAGGCCGTCGAGCACGCGGTCCGCATGGCCCGCCGCCACACCGGCCGCCACAAGACCCTCTCGGCGTTCCGCAGCTACCACGGCGCCACCACCACCTCCATGAACCTCACCGGCGACACCCGCCGCTGGGCCAACGACATGGGCAACACGGGCGCCGTCCACTTCCACGCCCCGTTCCTGTACCGCTCGCAGTTCTACGCGGAGAACGACAAGCAGGAGTCCGACCGCGCGCTCGAGCACCTCGACACCCTCATCGGGCTCGAGGGACCGGACCACTTCGCCGCGCTGATCATCGAGTCGGTGCCCGGCACCGTCGGCATCATGGTCCCGCCCGCCGACTACCTGCGCGGCGTGCGCGAGATCTGCGACAAGTACGGGATCGTCATGATCTGCGACGAGGTCATGGCCGGCTTCGGCCGGACCGGCGAGTGGCTCGCCCTGGACCACTTCCGCTCCGGCGACGACGACTGGGCGCCCGACCTCATCACCTTTGCCAAGGGCTCCAACTCCGGCTACGTGCCGCTCGGCGGCGTGATCCTGCACGACCGGATCGCCGCCTCCTTCGAGAAGACCCCGTACACCGGCGGCCTCACCTACGCCGGGCACCCCCTGGCCTGCGCCTCCGTGGTGGCCACGATCAACCTCATGCGGGACGAGCGGATCGTCGAGAACGCCAAGACGATCGGGGAGGACGTCATCGGCCCCCGGCTGGAGGAACTCGCCCAGAAGCACCCCTCCATCGGTGAGGTCCGCGGCCTGGGCGTCTTCTGGGCCGTGGAGATGGTGGCGGACCGCGAGACACGCGAGCCGCTCGCCCCGTACGGTGGGTCCTCCGAGGCGATGGCCAAGACCTTCGGCGCCGCCAAGAACGACGGATTGCTGCTGTTCATGAACTACAATCGCTTCCACATCGTGCCGCCGTGCATCATCACGGCGGAGGAGGCCCGCGCGGGCCTGGACATCTTCGACCGCGCGCTCGATGTGGCCGACTCGTATGTAGGAGGCTGACCGCCCATGGGACTCGTGCTGGGTCTGATCGTCAACGCCGTCGCCCTGTGGGCGGCGACCCTGATCGTGCCGGGAATCTCGCTGCACGAGAGCGAGGGGATCTACGCGCCCGGCGCCGGGGCGATCGAGAACCAGGTGAGCATCCCGACCATCACCGCACTGCTCATCGTGGCGGTGGTGTTCACCCTGGTCAACGCCGTGGTCAAGCCGATCGTCAAGCTGCTGTCGCTGCCGCTGACCATCATCACGCTGGGACTGTTCCTGCTGGTGGTCAACGCCCTGATGCTCATGCTGACCTCGTGGATCACCGCGACGTTCGACCTGTTCGGCGCCGAGTACTCGGTGGGCGGCTTCTGGGCGGCGTTCTTCGGCGGCATCGTGATCGCCGTGGTCAACGCGGTGCTCGGGCTGCTGCTCCCCTCGCGTTCCAGGGACTGACCGGCGCCGCGTGCGGCTGGCTCAGCCGTGGAGTGCGTACTGCCCGGGCAGGGGCAGTCCCTGTTCGGACATGAGGTCGCGTAGCCGGTCCGGATAGTCGGTGATGATCCCGTCGACGCCGAGGCCCATGAGGTACTCCATCGTGGGGACATCGTTCACCGTCCACGGGATCACCTTGAGGCCGTGATCGTGGGCGCTGTCGACCATCTCCCGGGAGACGTAGGCCGTGCAGCCGTCCTCGCCGACCGCGCAGTCCTGGTCGGGATGGGTGGCGACCGGAGAATACGCCACCACTCCGTCGATGGATGCTGCTGCGGCGACGCCATCTCCGTCGAAGTCGTCGATGTCGATCCCGCCGAGCCAGGGTGACGGTTCCGGGTCGTCGATGCCGAGGAAATCGTGGTTGGTGAGGGCCACCAGCGGCAGGCCCGGGGCGAGCTCGTGCATCGCCCGGAGCGCGCCCCAGTCGAAGGACTGGACGGTGATCTGTTGCTGGAGCCCCGAGGCGGCGATCTGCTCGTGGACGGCGGCGACGAACTCCTCGCGGGGCGCGGTCTCGTCCGGGGAGCCCGCTTCGACCTTGGTCTCGATGTTCATCCGGACCCCGTCGGGCCCGCTGGCGCCGTACGCTTTCACGAGGTCGAACACCTCCGAGAGCAGCATCAACTGCTGACCCTGGTGCGTCTGCTGATCGGGATGGCCGGGGCGCTGGAGCGATCCGCAGTCGAGCGTGTGCACCTGCTCGAGGGTGAGGTCGTGGATCGAGTGCTCCATGTAGGGGTAGAGCGGATCGTCGTCGTCGACGGGCCCGGTGTCCTGGCAGACATCGGTCCGGGGCTTGCGGTCATGCGTGACCACCACGGCCCCGTCAGCGGTCACCTGGGTGTCGAGCTCGAGGGTGGTGACCCCCAGCTCCAGGGCGTGAGCGAATGCCTGCGGGGTGCTCTCGACGTGGAGGCCGAGCCCACCCCGGTGGGCCTGCAGATCGAATGCGGGGTCTTCGACGCCGGCGGAGCCCCCCACGCCGAGTGAACCCAGCGGGCCCCCGGTGGGCGGCCCGGAGCCGAGAGAGCCAGAGCCGAGCGGTACCGGGCCGGGTGCATCTGTCGTAGCGGAGGCGACGGAGAGCGTCGAGGCGGTGAGAAGGCAGCCGAGCGCAGTGGCTCCGACGGCCGCGAAGGAGCGGGTGTTGCGGTGCACGGAAGAGACCTCGTCGGACGTGGGAACAGCGCACCGGCGGACCCGGTGCCGTGGACCGTTGTGACGCTAAGCAGCGCTGACGACGACGCGGCCTCCGCGGGGTGAACCCGGGGTGACGACTGGACGAGACCTCTGTGGCGGGCGCAGGGGTCAGGAGCCGACGGCGGCCGAGGAGACCCCCGACGGGATCCAGCCCTGGGCCGCGTGATCGCGGATGAACTGCATCTGCGGATAGAAGGCGTTGCCCGGGCAGGCGGTGCCGCCCCAGTCGCGGTGGCCGGAGACGGCCGGCATGTTGCGGGCGCCGCCACCCTGCGGGTTGCGGTAGGTGATGCCCTGGTGCGGGTTGAGGCCGATGTAGCCCGAGAGTGCGCGGACGCAGTCGATCGTGGCGCCCACGGCGGCGGGGGTCGGCGGCGCACCGGTGAAGTCGCCGAGCAGGCTGATGCCGATGTTGCCGTTGTTGTAGCCGCCCACGTGGCCCGCGGTGACGACCGGGGGAGCCACGCCGGCGACCGGCGGGACCTGGAACACGGGCGTGCCGGCGACGGTGCCGCCGCGGCCCTGATAGATCCGCCCCTCGGGGTCGATGAGCAGGTGGTAGCCGACGTCGCCCCAGCCCATGGTGTTGGCGTGGTAGTTGTAGATCGCCCGCACGGCGGCGGGGCGGTCGTGCCCGGGCTGCATGGCCGTGTGGTGGATGGTGATGGCCTGCGCCGGGTGGAAGGCCGCCGGGCCCCAGTTGTTGCCGGAGACGTCGCCGGCGCCCCACGCCTCGCGCGGGATGACCGGGAGGCCGGCGAGCCCGACGCTGCCGAGGCTGTAGTTGCGCGTGGTGCCGCGGCCGTCGTCGAACACGGTGGCCTCGGCGCCCTTGGGCGCGTCGACCTCGTAGCTCACGGCCTCGTCGGGGGCGGAGATGAGCTCGGAGGCGTTCTTGCTGCCGCCGTCAGGCGCGGAGTCCATCGCCTCGAGCGGCAGCCAGTCGCCCAGCGACCCGTCCGGGAAGGCGAACCGGATGCGGCCGAGCACCTCCTGGGCGTCGGGGAAGGTGACGCCGACGTAGCCGAGTGGGCCGTTGGGCTGGATCATCCCGCTGCCGGCGGGCACCGACTGGAGGAAGTCCTGCGCCGCACCGAGGGATCCGGTGGCGAGCGGGTTCGCCCCGGCGAGCGGGATGCGGACGGACGAGGCGACGGCGGCACCCACGCCGACGGATGCGGCGGTGAGGAACCCACGGCGTGAAACGGGCATGAAGGTGCTCCAGACTCAGATCTCGAAGGCGGACGCCAGGCATATCGGCGCGACACCGCGACACATTACGCGCCTGGCGTAACCAAATCGAGACATTCGTTACCCGAGTGAGACATGTGACTAATGAGGCTCATGTGGCGAAATCTGTGTGATCTGGGGCACCCGGAAGTGCTCTCGCGCACCCACTTCGGCGCCGGCTCGTGCCGCCTCGGTCCGTCCCGCGCCGGCGCGCCCGCCCCGCGCCGGCGCGCCGCCCGTCAGGGTGCCCAGGTGCGGGCGCCCTCGGTGCTGCCGGTGATGTCCGGGTCCTCGTCGGCCTCGTCGGCGTAGGCGCGGTTGACGGCCGAGACCACGGCGCGCAGGGAGGCGGTCGTGATGGAACCGGCCCGGCCGACGCCCCAGAAGACGCGGTTGCCGAACTGCACCTCGACGTACGCGGCCGCGGTGGCGTCGTCGCCGGCGGTCATCGCGTGCTCCGAGTAGTCGAGGATGCGCACCTCGTCGTCGAACATCTCGTTGAGCGCGGCCACGAACGCCGCCAGCGGGCCGTTGCCGCTCCCGGAGACCTCGGTGTTCTGGCCCTTCCACTTGACCACGGCGTCGATGGTGTCCTCGCCGTCGTCGGTCTCCGCCGGGTCGAGCTGCTGGGAGATGCGCTCCATGGGCGAGATGCGGTCCAGGTATTCCAGCGAGAAGATGTCCCACATGACCTTGGGCGTGACCTCGCCGCCCTCGGACTCGGTGACGTTCTGGACGAGCTTGGAGAATTCCACCTGCAGGCGCCGCGGCAGCTGCAGGCCGTAGTCGCTCTTCATGATGTAGGCGACGCCGCCCTTGCCGGACTGCGAGTTGACGCGGATGACGGCCTCGTACGTGCGGCCCTCGTCCTTGGGGTCGATGGGCAGGTACGGGACCTCCCAGGTGATGTCGGCGACGTCCTCGCCGCGGGAGTCGGCCTCGGCCTGCAGGGCGTCGAAGCCCTTGTTGATCGCGTCCTGGTGCGAGCCGGAGAAGGCGGTGAACACCAGGTCGCCGCCGTACGGATGCCGTTCGGGCACGTTCAGCTGGTTGGCGTACTCGACGGTGCGGCGGATCTCGTCCATGTCCGAGAAGTTGATCTGCGGGTCCACGCCACGGGTCAGCATGTTCATGCCCAGCGTCACCAGGCACACGTTGCCGGTGCGCTCACCGTTGCCGAACAGACAGCCCTCGATCCGGTCGGCGCCGGCCTGGAATCCCAGCTCGGTGGCGGCCACCCCCGTGCCGCGGTCGTTGTGCGGGTGCAGCGACAGGATCGTGGAGTCGCGGTGCGCCAGATTGCGGTGCATCCACTCGATCTGGTCGGCGTACACGTTGGGCGTGGCCATCTCGACGGTGGCGGGCAGGTTGATGATGATCGGGTGCTCCGGCGTCGCGCCCACGACCTCGGTCACCGCGTCGCAGATCTCCTTGGAGAAGGCCAGCTCGGTGCCGGTGAACGACTCCGGCGAGTACTCCCAGCGCCAGTTGGTGTCGGGGTAGTCGCGCGCGACGGTGGTGACCAGCTCGGCGGCGTCGGTGGCGATCTTGCGGATCGCGTCGCGGTCCTTACGGAACACCACCTTGCGCTGCAGGATCGAGGTCGAGTTGTAGAAGTGCACGATCACGTTGGACGCGCCGTCGCAGGCCTCGAACGTGCGGCGGATGAGGTCCTCCCGGCACTGCACCAGCACCTGGATGGTGACGTCGTCCGGGATCGCGTCGTCCTCGATGATCTCGCGGACGAAGTCGTAGTCGGTCTGCGAGGCGGACGGGAAGCCCACCTCGATCTCCTTGTAGCCCATGCGCACCAGCAGTTCGAACATGCGGCGCTTGCGCGCGGGGCTCATGGGGTCGATCAGCGCCTGGTTGCCGTCGCGCAGGTCCACGGCGCACCACTGCGGCGCGTGGGTGATGACCGTGTCCGGCCACGTGCGGTCGGGCAGCGAGACGTCCTCGACCTCCTCGGCGAACGGTCGGTACCGGTGGGCCGGCATCGACGAGCCCTTCTGCTTGTTCCACGACGGCTGGTCGGGACGGCCGGGCTTGGAGGGCGGGGTGATGGTCGACGACGACGAGACGAAGGCATCAGCGGGATTCATAACGGGGGCTCTACTTCCTGATCACGGTCTGTGGAATCGGACCGGCACGACGAGATCCCGCGACGGGGAGCCGGTCCGCCTCAGCGGGCCCCGCCGCGGCACCCAAGAAGGAGCACGCGCTGCATGCGGTTCACCGTACACCTTTCTCGTCGTCGTCAGGGGATGGGGATCGTGAACGTGGTGAGGCCGGATTCGGGGGCGGTTGCGGCGAGTGGCGAGTCCTCCTGCAGGTGCTCCCCGCGCTCCATGGAGCCCCAGACGTTCCGGCAGCCGGAGTCCTCGGCCACGGCGACGGCCTTGTCGACGAGCTTGTGGGCGATGCCCCGGTTGCGGAGGTCCTCGCGGACGCGGATGCCGTAGACGAAGAGGTCGGGGCTGGACCCGAGGTGGCCGGTCTCCACGGCGACGAGCATCCCCACGGGAGTGTCGTCCAGTAGGGCCAGCAGGAGGAGGTTGGATCCGCGGTCGAGGAAATCCGTGGTCCACTCGGCGGTGGGCGGGGTGGACAACAGTGCCGACGCGGACAGCACGAGGTCGACGTCGGACCGCGAGGCCCGACGGACCACTATGTCCGGCGAGTCCATCTGTTCAGTGTGGCAAAACCTGCGCGGTTCGGCACGTGACGCCGACTTCGTGTCCTCCGGAGGCTCATCGGTTGGCGATCATCCAGTCGATCCAGCCGTTCTGCGCGGGGACCGATTCGTACCACGCGGGATTGGTGCCGTCGGTCTTGCGGCGGGTGTGGTCGGAGCCGGAGTGTAGGCCCACGAGTCGGTCGCCGTGGAAGACCGGGCCGCCGGAGTCGCCGAAGCCGTAGCCGCCCTGGACGGTGTGGGAGTGGCCGATCCACGAGCCGGCACGCGGCCCCATGTGGTCGAGGCGGGTCAGGCCGGTGAGCAGCAGCGGGGACCGCAGTCCGAGGATGCTGGTGGAGCCGAAGCCGTGGTAGCGCAGGACCGATCCGGGTGCGGGGTCGGCGCCCGCGCGCTTGACCGACGGCGCCGGCGCCGGGTGGGCGAGTTTGAGCAGCATCACGTCGCCGGCGGGGGCGTGATAGGCGGCGACGGGGGCGTGCCGACCGAGGCTCCCGGTGTCGAGGGAGCCGAAGCCGCCGACGATCGCCGGGCCGGCGGACCCGGATGTTGCGGCCAGGCCCCCGGGGAGCGTGGCCCAGTTGCCGAAGCCGAGCGTGTAGGCCCCCGGATGGGTGGGACCGCAATGTGCGGCGGTGGCGACCCAGTGCGGGGCCACCACGACGCCGGTGCACGGGACGCCCGGGGCGCCGTGGAACGAGGTGATCTGGACCGCCCACGGCGCGGGGCCGGAGGGGGCTCCGTAGACGACGGCGTCGGCCGCGGGGGCGGTGGCGACGGTGGCGGCGATCGTGGCGGCGAGCGCGATCGCCGCAGCCCCGACGAGACGCGTGAGGCTTGCGGTGCCCGTGGGGCGAGGGAGGCGCATAAAGGAAGTC
>DHCFD07801__coassemble_1091_pt1 | contig 52064 bp, 47 predicted proteins | sample DHCFD07801__metabat2_high_PE_018 | metagenome-assembled genome bin DHCFD07801 | reverse complement strand
CCCGCCGGCCCCACGCTGCACCCGCGCATCCGCGCCTGCGCCCGCACCGCGCACCCGCGCACCGCGCACCCGCGCATCCGCGCCTGCGCCGGGGCCCCGGACCGTGCCCGTTCACCCGTGCGGCCCCGCCCGACTGTGGCGCCCGGCCGCGGATCAGGAGTACCCGTGTCCACTTCACTCGCAGATCCGGCCCAGCGCCGTGACCCGCATCCATCCGACCCCGAACACCGGCCCCGACGCGCCTCGGCCGCCGGACCGCTGACCCGACTGCTGCTGCGGATGCATTTCTTCGCCGGCATCCTGGTCGGCCCGTTCCTGCTGATCGCCGCGCTGTCCGGGGCGGCGTACGCGATCGCGCCCACCGCCGAACAGGTGGTCTACCGCGACATGCTCAGCGCGTCATCGCCCGCGCAACTGGTGCCCCTCGCGGACCAGGTCGACACCGCCCGCGACGTGCACCCCGACCTGCAACTGTCGGGGGTCGTCCCCGGCACGGGCGGCGACACCACGCGGGTGCTGTTCGCCGATCCGGCGCTGCCCTCGTCGTCGTACTCCCGGGTCGTCTTCACCGACCCCGCCAGCGGTGAGGTCCGTGGGGACTCGGTCCAGTACGGCAGCGGACAGGCGCTGCCGCTGCGCACGTGGCTCTCCGAACTGCACCGTAGCCTGCACCTGGGCGATCCCGGCCGCGTGTACTCGGAGTTGGCGGCGAGCTGGCTCGCCCCGATCGCGCTCGGCGGGCTGGTGATGTGGTGGATGCGACGACGACGAGCCCGCGCACCGATGCTCCGGGCCGGAGCCCGTCTCGAGGGACGCCCGAAGGCCCGGAGCAAGCATGCGGTGGCCGGGACATGGATCGTGGTGGGGCTGTTCTTCTTCTCCGCGACGGGGCTGACCTGGTCGCAGTTCGCGGGAGGGAACATCGGCGAGCTGCGGACGGCCCTGGGCTGGACGACCCCCGCACTGGACGCCGGCGCCCCCGCTGCCGAGCAGGCTCCGGGCCACGAGGCACACGAGGGCCACGAGGCACACGAGGGCCACGAGGGCCACGAGGGCCACGGCCAGCAAGGCCCAGCCCACGAGGGCCACGGCCCCGCACCCTCCCCGGCCGACACCGACACCGACACCGACACCGCGGCCGCCATCGACATCGGAACCGCGGCCGCGAGCGCGCGGGACGCCGGTCTGCAGGACCCGATGGAGCTGACCCCGCCCGCCGGGGAGGGCGCGCCGTGGCTGGTGTCGGAGACGCGCCGGTCGTGGACGCCGGGCCCCGATTCGGTGAGCATCGACGCCGCCTCGGGCGAGCCGGTGGAGCAGATCCGCTTTGCCGACTACCCGCTGGCCGCCAAGCTCACCGACTGGGGGATCCGGGCGCACATGGGATTCCTGTTCGGCGCCGCCAACCAGCTGCTGTTGGCGGCGGTGGCGCTCACGCTGGTCGGGGTGATCGTGCGCGGCTACGCCCTGTGGTGGTCCCGCAGGCCGGGGCCGGGGCGTCCGCCGACCCGGGGCGCGCTGCTCGAGCTGGTGCGCCGCTGGCCGGTGCTCACGATCGGCGGGCTGCTGGTGGTGGCGGTGATCGGCTGGGCCGTGCCGCTGCTGGGCGCGAGCCTGGTGGCGTTCCTCGTGATCGACGCCGTCCTCGGGCGGTGGGGTCAGAGGCCGAGCACGGCGCGGGCGATGAAGAAGTAGACGACCAGTCCGGTGGCGTCGACGAATGTCGAGATGAACGGGTTGGAAAACACGGCCGGGTCGGCGCGCACGGTCTTGGCCAGCAGCGGCATGATGCCGCCGACGGACGCCGCGATCGTGCACAGTGACAGCAGAGTCAGGCCGATCACGAGGCCGAAGTCCGTCCCGTATACCAGCCCCGCCACCACGAACGCGGTGAGACCGAGGATCAGGCCGAGCGTGAACCCGGTGCGCGCCTCCTGCCACAGCACCCGCACGACGTCCCGGGGGCGGACGTCACCGAGCGCGATCGCGCGGGTGACCGTCGTGGCGGCCTGGTTACCGGTGTTCCCGCCGGTTCCGATGATCAGCGGCACGAACAGGGAGAGCGCCACCACCTGCTCGAGGGTCGACTCGAACACCTCCAGCACCTGCACCGTGAGCGTGGCGCCCACGGCCAGCACGAGCAGCCACAGCACGCGCGAGCGGACGAGCGAGCGCATGGGGGTGGAGAGGTACGGACGGCGCAGGGGCTCGGCACCACCCTGGCGGGCGGCGTCCTCGGACTCGGCGTCCTCGAGGATCCGCAGGGCGTCGTCGAAGGTGAGGATGCCGACGAGGCGGCCCTCCTGGTCGACCACGGGGAGCACGATGAGGCGTTCGTCGGCTGTCCGGCGGGCGGCCTTCTCCGCGGCGTCGCGGGCCCGGGCAGACACGGCGTCGTTCATCAGCTCGTGGATCGGCGTGTCGGGGTCGGCCTTCATCACGGCCCGCAGGCCGACGACCCCCACGAGCCGGCGCTGCCCGTCCGTCACGGGCAGCGCGTAGATGGTCTCGACCTCGTCGATCCGGTGCCGGACCCGCTCGAGGGTCTGGCCGGCGGTCGTGTCGGGATGGGTGGAGACGAACTCGGGCGTCATCCGGCGGCCCACCGAGCCGACCGGGTAGCCGAGGACCGCCGAGGTGAGCGCGTGCTCGTCCTTGGACAGGCCCCGCATGAGGCGCGTGGCCACCTCGGCGGGGAGCTCGTCGACGAGCCCCGCGCGGTCGTCGGGGTCGAGTTCGGCGAAGATCTGGCTGACCCGGTCGGCCTTGAGGTCGCGGATCAGCTCCGACTGCAGTGGCGGGTCGAGGGACTGGAACGCGGCGTGCGCGTTGTCCTTGGACAGCAGCCGGAACAGGACCGCGCGGTCCTTGGCGCTGCTGCGCTCCAGGACCTCCACCACGGTCCACGGCGGCAACGCGGCCACGAGCTCGGCGGCCGAGCGCAGGTCGCCGTCGTCGATGAGCGAGTCGATACGCCGGGCGGCCTCCGCCGGGCCGGACGGGGCGACGGCCTGCACATCGGTGTCGAGATCGTCGACTCCGGCACCGTCGGCGGCACCGCGGTCTGGTTCTGTCACATCAACCCTCCTCTGCGAGGTCGTCGTACCCGGTCCGGGGATCGAGCGGGGCCCCGGAGCGGTACGTGGCGCGAGCCAGCGTAATCGAGGCGACGGAGATCACCACCACGGTGGCGGCGAACGCCACGACGGCCATGATGAGGGAGAACCACCGGAAGCCCGAGGTCAGATCGTTGATGTAGGCGCTGACGATGAACAGCATCATCCCGAGCCCGGTGGCCACCGAGAGCATGTTGATCCGCGTGAGCGCGTCGCCGGCCCGGGACATGGACACCGCGGCCACGAGGAAGCAGAGGCCGCCGAGCAGCGCGGGGACGCCGATGAGCAGGTCGGTCACGAGAGTGGGCATGCCGGTCACCTCCGTCCCCGGGTGAGGATCCGCGCCAGCGCGACGGTGGACAGGATGCCGAGCAGGGAACCCAGCATCACCACCTCGAGCGCGACGGCGGAGGCACCGCGGATCACGAACATCACGAACAGGGCGATGGCGCAGAAGTAGACGAGGTCGGCCATGACGGCGCGGGTCGCGTCGTCGGGCCCCCGCATCGCGCGCAGGGCCGCGACGATCATGCTGGCGGCCACGATCACGGTCGACACCGCCAACAGGACGGTGAGCAGGGGGCTCATGACGGATCACCTCGCAGTACCGACAGCACCCGGTCCTCGGTCTCGCGGAGCATGTCGATCATCTCCTCGCGCGGGCCGCCGAGCACCACGTGCACCCACAGGTCGGTCTCGCCGATCACCGTGACCAGCGTCCCGGGGGTCACGGTGATGGCCCAGGACAGCGCGGTCACCTCGACGTTCGTGCGGCACCGCATGGGGTAGCGGACCAGGACGGGCGAGCCGACGGGCCCCGGGGTGAGCGCGGTGCGGGCCAGGTCCCACGAGGACACGAGCACGTTCCACAGCAGCCAGAGCAGGACGAGCGGGGCGCGCAGGACACGTCTGATCACGGGGTGCCCCCGATCGTCGTGGCGGTGAGGGCGTCCTCGCCGTCGAGCACGGTGTCCACGTAGCCGGTCGTGTCCACGAGCCCGCCGACCGCGCGGTCGACCTGGGGCGCGACGGCCCCGTAGCCGAGGAACAGCGCGACGGAGACGGCGACGAGCGCACCGCCGGGCACGAGGAGACGGGCCGGGACCCGGGCGGGGAGGTCGGGTTCCGTGGCGGTCCGGGTCTGCTCCATGTCCTCGCCCCACAGGGCCCCGCGCCAGAGCCGGAGCATGGCGACGAGGCCGATGACGGAGGCGAGGAGGACGACGACGAGGGTCACGATCCCCCACGCCCCGCCGGGGGTGAGTGATGCGGCCACGACCTCGAGCTTGCCGATCAGCCCCGAGGTCGGGGGCAGGCCGACGAGTGCGGCGATCGCCACCACCGCGAGGACCGCCAGTGGGCGGTCGCGGTGCCACAGTCCGGAGAGCCGGTCGAGCCGGTCGGAACCGTAGGCGTGCTCGGCGGCACCGAAGAGCATGATGAGGGCGCCGATGGTGATCATGTGGTGGATCAGGTAGACGATCGACCCGCCGGGCTCCGAGGCCACGGCCAGCGCCGCGAGGATGACGCCGATGCCGGAGACCATCTGCCAGGCCAGGATCTCCCGGATCCCCAGGGGGGCGGCGGAGGCGATCGCGCCCCACAGGGTGGTGACGAGGGCGACCACCAGCAGGACCCGGCCCCACGCGGGGTCGAGGTCGAAGGCGGTGGCCCAGATGCGGATGACCGCGTACAGCGCGACCTTGGTGTGCAGCGCGGAGAACAGGGCCATGACGCCGGAGGAGGTGCCGGGGTACGAGCGGGGCAGCCAGCCGTGGACGGGCACCGCGCCGGCCTTGATGCACAGCGCCATCAGCACGATGCCGAGTGCGGCGGCGACGCGGCCGTCCTCGGTGGCCGCCCCGGCGAGGACGGCGAGGTTGACGCTGCCGGCCGTGGCGTAGACGAACCCGACGCCGGCCAGCAGCAGGGTGGACGTGATGAGGTTGATCACCACGAAGAGCCGGCCGATCCCGAGCCGGCGCCACGTGCCCGTCATGGCGATGAGCGCGTAGGACGGCAGCAGCATGACCTCGACAAAGACGAAGAGGTTGAACAGGTCCCCGGTGAGCAGCGCCCCGTTGGCACCGGCGAGCAGGAGCAGTGCCAGTGGCGCGAAGTAGCGACTGCGCGCGAACTCGCCGGTGAGCAGGCAGAAGAGCAGCGCCAGGGCGGCCACGAGGCCTGTCGCGACCAGCATCAGCGCGGTGAACCCGTCGGAGACGAACGGGATCGCGACGCCCGGGATGAAGCCGCCCACGTGCGACACGGCGACGGGCGTCGTGTGGTGGAAGACGAGCAGCCCGAGCCCGGCGACGGCCGTGGCGGTGGGCACGGCCAGCGCCAGCGCCCGGCCGACGGCGCGCCAGGGCAGGATCGCGGCGACGGCGGCGGCCATCACCGGGACCGCGGCCAACAGCGGCAGGAGCAGCGCGGTCACCGGTCGGCCTCCTCTCCGGTCGCGGGGATCTCGTGGGTGTCGTCGTCGCGCCCGACCACGGCCAGCGAGAGCATGTAGACGGTCACCGCGAGCGTGATGACGATCGCGGTGAGCACGAAGGCCTGCGGCAGCGGGTCTGCCGAGACGCCCGGGTCGTTGATGTGGTCCAGGGGCTCGGCGCGCCACCCGGGCACACCGCTGGCCAGCAACAGCAGGTTGACGGCGTGGCTGACCAGGGCGAGCCCGAACACGACGCGCACCATGCCCCGCTGGACGATGAGGTAGACGCCACCGCCGACGAGGACGCCGATCGTGAGCGCGAGGATCATCGGGTCGCCTCCTCGTGCTCGGGCCTGTCTGGTTCACCGTCGGGCACCGGTTCGGCGCCCCGGCCCGCGCCGAGGGTGTTGAACGCGGTCATCACCAGGCCGAGCACCCCGGCGAAGACGCCGAGGTCGAACAGCAGCGCACTGGTGAGGTGCTGGCCGAGGAGGTACCCGTGGGCGGGCTCGAGGAAGTGCCCGAGCGCGTAGCCGCCGACGCCGGTGAGGCCGGCGAGCAGCAGGCCGCCGCCGATGAGGGTGACCGGGGTCGACGGTTTGCTCACCGGGGAGTCGGACTCGCGGGCCAGGTAGATGAGCGCGAACGCGCACGAGGCGACCAGCGCGGCGATGAACCCGCCGCCGGGCTCGTTGTGGCCGCGCCACAGCAGGATGACCGAGAGCGCCGCCAGCACCGGGGCGACGCCGAGCGCGAGCAGGCGCAGGGGCGCGGTGTTGCGGGTGGAGTCGGCGAGGGCCTCCGCGGCGGCGCTTCCCGCCGGCGCCCTGCCGGGGGCCGGTCGCGGAGGCTCCGCGGGCGCGGCCCGGACCGACCCGAGCACGGCGAGGATCGCAATGCCGGCCACGCCGAGAACCGAGACCTCGCCGAAGGTGTCGAGCGCACGGAACTCCACGAGGATGGTGTTGACGACGTTGCTGCCGCCGGTGATCTCGGGCCCCTGCTCGAGGAGGTACATGCCGATCGGGGAGCGTTCCCGACGGCCCGCGAAGACCAGGACGGCGGCGGTGGCCGCGATCCCGGAGGCCAGTCCGAGCGCGATGCCGGCGGTGCGCCGGGTCCGCGACGGCGCGATGAAGTCGCGGGGCAGGTGACGCAGGACCAGCATGAACACGATGATCGTGAGCGCCTCGACCAGCAGCTGCGTGAGCCCCACGTCGGGTGCGCCGAGGGCGAAGATCTGGATGGTCACGGCGATGCCCGCCGCCGAGAGCAACACGACCGCGGCGATGCGCGACCGCGCGGTGCACAGGCCGATGACCGCCACCACGACGACCAGGAGCAGCACCACGTCCACGGTGCGGGTCTGATCGCCGACCATGTCCGGCAGGACCGTCCCGGACGCGGCGGCCCAGGCGCCCACGCCGAGGCCGTACGCGCACACGGTGCCCATCAGCGCCCCCGCGTGGCGGGCCGGGGAATCGGAGGCGGTGGGGCGGACCAGGGCCCGGCCGGCACGGGTCGTGGACTCCACGAGGGACTCGAGCACGGTGGCACCGGAGAACGGCAGCAGCTCGCGGCCGAGTGCGCGGTTCACCGTGCGGTGACGCCAGACGAGGAGCGCGCCGATCACGAGGATCGCCGCCGTGAGCCCCAGCTCGAGGGTGAGTCCGTGCCACAGCATCAGGTGGGTCTCGTGGCCCGGGCCGTCGACCGGCGCGGCGGTCTGCCCGATCGCCGTCATCGGGGCGTCGAGGACCCCGACCACCAGGGCGAGCGGGAGGCCGATCACCGCGGGCAGGGCGGCCGGCAGCCACAGCGGGACCGGCGCCTCGTGGACCCCGGCGGTGTCGCGGTCTCGGGAGTACACGCCGAGGAATCCGCCCATGACGATGCGGGCGCAGTACAGGACGGTGAGGATCGCGCCCACGACGGCCGCGGCGAGCAGGGCCGTGACCGCCACCGCGTGCCCCTCGGCGACCGCGCCGAACGCGGTGAGCATCGACTCCTTGGACACGAACCCGAGCGTGGGCGGGACCCCGGCCATCGCCGCCGCGCCGAGCACGGTCGCGCCGAAGCTCCACGGCATCGACCGCCACACGGAGCCGATGCTGCGGATGTCCCGGGAACCGGCCTCGTGGTCGATCACGCCGACCAGCATGAACAGGCCCGACTTGAACAGGGCGTGCGCGAGCGTGTGCAGCGCGGCCGCGGCGAGCGCGGCCTGCGTGCCCACGCCGATCGCGGCGATGATCCAGCCGAGCTGGCTCACCGTCGAGTACGCCATGAGCTGCTTGAGGTCGGTCTTCTGCAGCGCGAACAGGGCCGCCATGACGGCGGTGCCCATACCCACGGAGACGAGGAGCGCGTTCCACACCGGCACCTCGTGGAAGGCCGGGGAGAACCGCATGAGCAGGAAGATCCCGGCCTTGACCACCGCCGCGGCGTGGAGGTAGGCGCTCACCGGGGTGATCGCGGCCATGGCGTCCGGCAGCCAGAAGTGGAAGGGGAACTGGGCGGACTTGGTGAACGCGGCCACCGCCACGAGCACGGCCACGGTCACGGTGAAGCCCGTGTCGGTGGCCCACACCTCGTGGCCCAGCGCCTCCGAGATCGACGTGGTGCCGGTGCGCAGCCACACGGCGACGACGGCGGCCAGCAGCACCAGGCCGCCGACGAAGGTCAGCAGGAGGGTCCGCAGGGCGGCCGGGTACGCGGGCCGGCCGGAGTTGGCGATGAGCGCGAACGACGCCAGCGACGTGAGCTCCCAGCACACGAACAGCAGCAGGAGCGAGTCGGTGAGCACCAGTCCCAGCATCGAGACCGTGAACAGGGTCATGAGCTGGAAGAAGCCGTAGTGCTGGGCCCGCTTCCCCGAGGCGGCGTCGTCCCGGTCGAGGTACGCCGTGGAGTAGATGAGCACCACCGCCCCGATCACCAGCGCGAGCACGGCGAAGAGCAGCCCGGTCGCGTCAGGGCGGAGATCGAGGGTCCAGTCGCGGGCCGGCACCCACGGGAGTCGTACGACCTCGGCGGGCGTGCCCGCCGCAGCGGAACCGACCGCCGGGACCAGTGCCGCCGCGCCGAGCAGGTACAGCGCCGCGAGGGGCCACCCCGCCGCGCGTCCGGTGGCCCGGGTCAGCGGCCACGCCACCACGGTTGCCAGGCCGGCAGAGGCGAGCGCGAGGAGGGGGCTCATGGCTCCTTCCTGCGGAGGTCGGGAACGGGCTGGCAGGCGCGGTGTGCGCGCGGGTGGGGAGAGTTTATCAACCGGCTCCGACGGCAATCCCGAGGCGTGCCGGGTGACCTGCGGGAACGGCGGCGACGTGCGATTAGCATCCCCGGCATGAACCCCTCGGACACCGGTGACGACACGGAATCCGACCCGCCCACGGACGTCCTGCCGGTCAGCGAGCCGGCCACGCGGCGCCCGGGGCCCGGCCTCGCGCGACGGCTCGTCGGGCTGGCGCTCATCGTGCTGCCGCTGGTGCTCGCCGCGCTCTGGGCGGTCGTGGGGCCGGCGCCGCAGCCCGAGGAGGCGGGACCCACGACAGGGGGCCCGCTCCGCTCTGCGCTGTCGGACGCCTCCGCGAACTCGTCGTTCACCGCGGCCGGCACCGGGCGGCTCCGTGAGGGCTCGGCCGAGCTGGCCGACGGCGCGGAGGAGATGCGCACGGGCGGTCAGCAGCTCGCCACCGGGATGGATCAGCTCCAGGCCGGGATGGGCGAGGCCGGATCCGGGGCGCAGGAGGTCGCCGGCGGGGTCCGCGAGGTGGTCGGCGCCGTCCGGGGCGTCGCCGTGATCCAGGGCCAGGTGTCGACGGCGATCGACGACGCACTGGGGCGACTGGAGGGCGACGAGCCCGGGACCGTCCGCGCCCGCGAGGCGCTCACCGGGCTCCGCGACCAGCTCGCGGTGCAGGGGATGGACCAGGCCACGCTCAGCGACCTCGACCGGCTCGAGGGCGGCGCCGACGAGCTCGCCCGTCAGCTCTCCGCGCCCGGCGCCGAACTGCGCGACGGTATCTACGAGGCGACCCGCGGCTCCCACGAACTGCGCGACGGGGCGGCCGCGCTCGCGGACGGCGCCGCCGAACTGCGTGACGGGGCGGTCGGGGTGGACGACTCCGCGACCCGCACCCAGGATGCGGTCGGCCGGGCCGGCAGCGCGCTCGCCGTCGAGCAGGGCGATGCCGGCGCCGCCGCCGCGGATGCCGCCGAGGACACCCAACGCCGCACCTCCGCCGGGGTCCTCGGGGTGGCTGCCGCCGCCGTGCTCGGCGCCCTGCTCGTGCAGCTGGTCCGCCGGCCCGGATCGCCGGTCGCCGAGTCGGCGCTCGCGCTGGCGCTGCTCACCGCCGGCCTGTCGGCCTGGGCGCTGGCCACGGCGGAGGCGCCGTCCGTGCTGCGGTCCGCCGCGGTGGTGGGGGTGGTCGGCCTCGTCGTCGTCGCCTCCACGGCCCTGTGGCGCGCCCTTATCGCCGTGGCCGGCCCCTGGCCCGGGAGGATCGTGTCCGCGGCCGTGGCGGCCGCGTCGATCGGGGCGGCGTGGTGGGTGTGGGTCGCCGGCAGCGCCCCGTCGGCGGTCACGACGGCGACCTCGGGCAGCACCACCGGCCAGGGCACGGCGGCGCTCGACTCACTCCTGCTGGCCGGCCCGGATCCCGTGGTGTGGGCCGGGGCCGCCGTCCTGCTCGCCGTCGCGGTGTTCTCGACGCTCGCCGCCCGCGTGGCCGGGCCCCGGCCCTGAGCACGGACGACCCTGACCACCGCCCGGGCGAGTGCCTACTCGAGCCCGCGCTTGGTCCAGCCCTCCACGCCGGCGGCGGCCTCGACGGGATCGTCCACGCCGCCGTCGGTGAGCATGGGGATGTCGAAGACGAACTCGGGGATCGCAAAGGCGTCCACCAGCGTCCGGGCCCGGCCCGCGAGCTTGGTGCACAGCCGGTTGCGCGCGGCCGTGGCCGCCTTGGTGCGCTCCGTGGTCAGGCGGTTGTGCTCGAGGAACCAGCCCTTGTCGTGCTCCACGATGTCCAGGACGTAGAGGTCGCAGAGCATGCCCAGCACCTCCTTGGCCTCCGGGTCCTCGCACGCGTCCACCGCCTCGGCGAAGCGGGCGAACACCCAGCTGTCCATGTGCGCGCGGCCGGTGTGCAGCAGGTGGTCCTGCGCCGAGTTGAACACCTTGAAGGCCGCTGAGCCGTCGTCGCTGTCCTGCGCCTTGCGCAGGCGCCGGGCGACCGTCTCCAGCAGGTGTTCCTCGCGGTCCACCAGCAGCTCCAGCTGGTTGCCGCGATCCAGGATGTCGGTGTGCTCGCGGTCGGTCACCGAGTCGATGAGCTTCTGCCACAGGGTCGACGCGCGGGTCTTCTCCTGCACGACCTCCGCGACCGTGTTGAGGGCGAACGACACGGTCTCGCGCTGGTCCATGTCGCCGAACTCGGCGGCGTAGGCGCCCAGGAGCTCCTTGCCGACGAGCTGCGTGAGCACCACGTTGTCGCCCTCGAAGGTCGAGAAGACGTCGCAGTCCTTGCGCATCTCGGTGAGCCGGTTCTCCGACATGTAGCCGGCGCCGCCGCAGGCCAGGCGGGCCTCGGAGATGGCGTCGTTGGCGAACCCGGACACCGTGGCCTTGATCCCGGCGGCGTGCGCCTCCATCTCGCGACGGCGGACGGTGTCGAACGCGTCGGGATCCCTCTCGAACTCGTCGAGCTCGGCGATGATCGCGTTCTGCGCGCACGCGTACGCGTACGCCCGCGCCACCCGCGGCATCAGCCGCCGCTGGTGCTCGCGGTACTCGAGCAGCGGGATCCCCTTACCGGTGTCCGGGTGGTCGAACTGCCGGCGCACCAGCCCGTACCGCACGGCCGTGGCCAGCGCGGTGCGGGCCGTCGCGCCCGAGGCCGCGCCCACGGACACCCGGCCGCGGATCAGCGTGCCGAGCATGGTGAAGAACCGGGCGCCGACGGAGTCGATGGGCGAGGAGTAGTTTCCCTCCGCGTCGACCGCGCCGAACCGGTCCAGGAGCGCCTGGCGGGGGACCCGCACGTGGTCGAAGAGGATGCGGCCGTTGTCCACCCCGAGCAGGCCGCCCTTGTGGCCGTGGTCGGTGAGCGTGACCCCGGGCATCGCCTCCCCGGACGCGTCACGGATCGGCACGAGCAGGCAGTGGACGCCGTGGCCCACGTCCTCGCCGTCCTCCCCGGGCGTGATGAGCTGGGCGAACACCGCGGCCAGCCGGCCGTCGCGACCGGCGTTGCCGATGTAGGCCTTCTCCGAGCTCGGTGTGGGGGAGTGGACCACGAACTCCCCGGTCTCCGGGTCGAAGGTCGCCGTGGTCTCGAGGTTCTGGACATCCGAGCCCTGGCCGAGCTCGGTCATGGCGAAGCAGCCCAGCAGGTCGAGGGACATCACGTCCGGCAGGTACTTCGCCCGGGTCTCGGCGTTGCCGAGGTTGGCGATCGCCCCGCCGAACAGGCCCCACTGCACGCCGGCCTTGACCATGACGGACAGGTCCAGGTGGCCGAGCATCTCGAACGAGGTGAGCACGCCACCCGTGTCGCCCTGCCCGCCGTCCTCGACCGGGAATCCGCGCTCGGGCATCCCGGACTCGGCGAGTCGCTTGAGCTGGGCCAGGACGTGCTCCCGGTGCTCCTCCATGCTCAGCCCGATGGGGTTGAGCATGTCGGGCGTCATGGCAGCGCGGGTGTGCTCGCGCGCCTGCGCCCAGTGGCCGTCGAGGACCTTCTGCAGGCCCGCGGCGAGTGCGGTGTCCCCGGGGCCGGCGGGGCCGGTGACCCGGCCGTAGTCCGGCCGGCCGGCGGGGGACGCGCCCGGTGCGCTCGAGGCGTCGGCGGAGGTGGTGGAGCTCGGGGCGTCGGTCTCAGAGATCATACCCCGACTCTACGGAGCGTCGACGGGTGTGTGTACCGCCTCGCGCGTTCTGCGCGGGCGAGCGCTTCCGGTGAAACGTGTGAGGTCCCGGACCACCTGGTGATCCGGGACCTCGATTTGTCGGGGTGGCGGGATTTGAACCCACGGCCTCTTCGTCCCGAACGAAGCGCGCTACCAAGCTGCGCCACACCCCGGGGGACAACGAGGGATACTCTAACGCCCCGCCCGGCGATTCGCGAAACCGGGTCAGGCCGGGACGGGCACGAGCTCCTGCAGCGGCTCGGCGGGGACGCGCGAGCCGTCGTCCCCGCCGCCGGGGGCGGCCACCAGCTCGAGCAGCGTCGCCTCGGGGCGACAGAAGGTGCGCACCGGGACGAACGGGGAGGTGCCGAGGCCCGCGGACACGTGCAGCACCAGGTTGCGGCCCCATGCGGAGGGGCCCTTGACCCGCGACCGGTCGATCCCGCAGTTGGTGACGATCGCGCCCGTGGGCAGACACAGTTGCCCCCCGTGCGTGTGGCCGGCCACCGCGAGGTCGTAACCATCGGCGTCGAACCGGTCCAGGACCCGCGGCTCGGGCGCGTGCACCATGCCGACCCGCAGATCGAACGCCGGGCCGGCCGGGCCGGAGATCTCCGAGTACCGATCGCGTCCGATGTGCGGGTCGTCCACGCCCGCCACCAGGACGCTGCGCCCGTCCACGGCGATCTCCGTGCGGCGGTGGGTGGCGTCCACCCAGCCGCGCTCGGAGAACGCGGCCCGCAGGTCCCGCCACGGCAGGGGCTCTGTCGAGTGCTTCTTGGTCCCCAGGCCGAGGTAGGGCAGGGGGTTCCTGGGGGCGGGCGCGTAGTAGTCGTTGGAGCCGAAGACGAAGGCCCCCGGCAGGCCCAGCAGAGGGTCGAGTGCCTGGACGACGGACGGCACGGCGCGGTCGCTCGAGAGGTTGTCCCCCGTGTTGAGCACGAGGTCCGGCTCGAGGCGGGCGAGCGCGGAGACGAACCGCTGCTTGAGCCGCTGCCCCGGCATCATGTGCAGGTCGGAGACATGCAGGAGGGTCAGCGGCTGCGCTCCGGGCGCGAGCAGCGGGAGCGTGTGCCGGCGCACGGTGAAGGCGTTGCGCTCCCAGCCGGTGGCGTAGACGGTCCCGGCCACGGCGGCCCCGGCGAGGACTGCCGCCGCGCGGGCGGGGGAGGTCAGGGCGCTGGTGCGGGGTCGACGGTCCATCCGGTCAGTCTACCGGCGGCGGAATCGGTCAGCGGGGCGGAGCGATGGTGATGGGGGCCAGGCCGGGGACCTCGAGGACCACCGGCTCGTCGCCGATCGCGGCGGGCGGACCGGACGTGCCGCCGCCACCGCCACCGTCCCCGCCGCCGGCGCCCGTGCCGTCGGAGACCCGGAGTGTGACCTGCGAGCCCGGGACGCCGGTCCCGCCGGAGGTCCCGACGACCGTGCCGTACGGGCGGTCGGAGTCCGACACGAACTGCGAGTCCACCGCGAACCCGGCGTTGGTGAGCAGCGAGGTGGCCGCGGACTGGCTCATCCCCTCCACGTCCGGTGTGCCGGATCCCCCGGTGCCCCGCTGGTAGGCGGGGTCCGGCTCCGGGAGGCCCACCGGGCCGTAGATGTCGGAGATGGGGTTCATCGCCGAGAACCAGGTCATGGCCGGCTCGTCGCCGCCGAAGAGGTTGCCGTTGCCGCACTGGCGCAGTGGGCCGGAGCAGAGTTCGGAGGTGTTGGTCCCGTCGTTGAAGGCGTAGACGGCGGCCGCGTACTTGTCGGTGAACCCGAGGAACGACGACGACCTGTTGGCCTCACTGGTGCCGGTCTTGCCGGACACCGGCTGCCCCCAGCCGGTGGCCCCCGCGGCGTCGGCGGCGGTGCCCGCGCCCACCGAGTCCTTGGACATGGCGACGGACAGGGTGTCCGCGAGGCCGGGGTCGATCACCTGCTCGCATTCCGGCTCGGCCAGTTCGACGGGCTTGCCGGTACGGTCGGTGATGGACTCGATGGGGCTCGGCGGGCACCACACGCCGCCGGAGGCGATGGTCGCGCCGACGTTGGACAGCTCCATCGGGTTGACCGAGGTGGGGCCGAGGGTGAACGACCCGAGGTTGTTCTTCTTGATGAACCCGGCGATCGAGTCGTCCTCGGGGCCGGTGCCCTTGCGGTCGTAGGAACGCAGGCCCAGGCGCACCGCCATGTCGACGGTCGGCGCCACCCCGACGTCCTTGATGAGGTTGACGAAGGTCGTGTTGGGCGACTGGGCGAGCGCGTCCGTGACGGACAGGGAGCCGGGGTACGAGCCCGCGTTCTCCACGCAGTACTGGCCGGGTGGGCAGCCGCTCGCGCCGCCGTCGCCGAGGCCCGCGATCTGGACGCGGTTGGGCACGGACAGGGTGGTGTTGGTGCCCATGCCCATCTCCATGGCGGCGGCCACGGTGAAGATCTTGAACACGGAGCCGGCGCCGTCGCCGACGAGCGAGTAGGGCTGTGGCTGGACGGTCTGGTGATCCCCCAGTTCCAGCCCGTACTGGCGGCTCGAGGCCACGGCGACGACCTTGTGGGAGTCCTCGCCGGGGCGGATCACGTTCATGACCTCGGCCACGCCCGGGCTCGTCGGGTTGCCGTAGGTGTCCAGGGACCGCTGGACGTTGGCCTGGACGGTCTCGTCCAGTGTCGTCCGGATGGTGTACCCGCCCTGTTCGACCATCTCGCGGCTCAGGCCGTTCTGGTCGAGGTAGTCGAGGACGTAGTCGCAGAAGAAGCCGCGGCTGCCGGCGGTGATGCAGCCGCGGGGCAGTGGCTGGGGACGTTCGAGTACGCCGAGGTCCTCCGCCGCGTACTGCTCGCCCTCCGCCGCGGAGAGCGCCCCCGTGTCGACCATGCTGGCGATGACCGTGTCGCGACGGTTCCTGGTCTCCTCGGGGTTGGTGTACGGGTCCAGGCCACTGGTCGACTGGACCATCCCGGCGAGCATCGCGCCCTGGGGGACGGTGAGGTCGGCGGCGTCGACGCCGAAGTAGGTCTGGGCGGCGGTCTGGACGCCGTAGGTGCCGTTGCCGAAGGAGACCAGGTTGAGGTACTTGGACAGGATCTCGTCCTTGCTCAGCTCCTTGTCCAGGGTGAGCGCCATCCGGATCTCTTTGATCTTGCGCGCGGGGGTGGTCTCGATGGCGGCCCGCCGCTCCGCGTCGTTCTCCGCCGAGACGAGGAACTGATAGTTCTTGACCAGCTGCTGGTCGATGGTGGAGGCGCCCTGTTGGACGTCGCCCGACGTGAAGTTGGTCAGGGCCGCGCGGACGGTGCCCCGCCAGTCCACGCCGTTGTGGTCGCCGAACCGGCGGTCCTCGATCGCGATGATCGCCAGCTTCATGGCCTGCGAGATGTCCTCGCTCGGGACGATCTCGCGCTGCTGGTCGTACAGCCAGGCGATGGGCTCACCGCCGGAGTCGGTGACCGTGGAGATGGCCGGCAGGTCCCCCTTGATGAGGTCCGCCGACGTCCCGGCGAGGGAGTCCGCCATCTTGTTGGACGCGAGCCCGGCGGTACCCGAGACGGGGAACAGCGCCCCGGCCGCGACGACACCCGCCGCCGCACAGGCCGCGACCAGCTTTCCCAGCGAACTCATACCCGACACCTGACCAAGGATACGTGACCACCCCCGGTCGGCGTGCCCGTGCGGTCGGAGCGCCACCCGACTCTTTACTTCTGTTGTGTGACTGCGGTAACAATGTGGGGGAACGCGGGACAGAACGAGCCGAGCTCCGGTCTCCCCCGGGCGACCACTCGGCGAGTGGTCCCGCTGACATGGTGGGTCCGCCACGCCGAGCGGGCCCAGAAGGCCGGAGACGTTCGCGGTCCGGCCGCGTCCGGCTCCACACAGACAGGGGTTTTTCGATGACGGCCACCCTTCCCGGAACCACACGTTCTGACGTAGCCGGGGTCCGCCCCGGGTCCAGCAACCCTCTCGGCTCGGAGGAGACGGTCCTCGGGGAGGGCCGCCAGGAGTGGGTGTCCCAGGCCCGCTGTAGAGACATCGACCCCGACGAGCTCTTCGTCCGCGGTGCCGCCCAGCGCAAGGCGGCCTCGATCTGCCGTCACTGCCCGGTCCTGCTCCAGTGCCGGGCGGACGCACTGGACAACCGCGTCGAGTTCGGTGTGTGGGGCGGCATGACCGAGCGCCAGCGTCGGGCCCTGCTCAAGCAGCATCCCGAGGTGCGCTCCTGGGCCGACTTCTTCGCCCAGCAGCTCGAGCGGCACTCCTCGGCGCGGTAGACCGCACGAGCGGCCGCCGGCCCCTCACCCGGTGAGCTGATCGCCCACCGAACGCAGGGCCTCGAGGTTCGAGATCTCGAACGGCAGCGACGGCACCCCCACGATCCGCACGTCGGGGTGCGTGCTGGTGAACGATTCCAGGAGCCGCACCTCGCGGGAGGCGGTCCGTGCCCGATCGGCGTGGATGCGCAGGACGGCCTCCGCCTCCGGGTTGGTGCCGTCCAGCCGGTCCGCGGCCGCCGTCGCCTGCTCGGTGGTCAGGTCGGACAGCCGCGGGTGGGTGCGGTTGACCACGACCCCGGCCAGCGGCATCTTCTCGGCCGCGAGTCGTTCGACGAAGAACGCCGCCTCGCGTAGTGCGGGCCGCTCCGCGGAGGAGACCACCAGGAACTCGGTGCCCTTGCGTCGCAGGATCGCCTGCGTGCGCGCCGCCCGGGTGGTGAAGCCGCCGAACGTGGTGTCCAGGGCCACGACCACCTCGGAGGCGTCCCGGAGCATGGACGAGCCCACGACGGTCGAGACGCCCCGGAGCGCCGTGCTCATCGCCCCGGACACGAGCCGGCCCACGCCGCGGCCGGGCGTGGCGAGCAGTCGCATGAGCCGGCTGTCGAGGAACGAGCCCAGCCGCTTGGGGGCGTCGAGGAAGTCGAGGGCGTTGCGGGACGGCGGCGTGTCCACCACCACCAGGTCCCACGACGAGTCGTCGAGCAACTGCCCCAGCTTCTCCATGGCCATGTACTCCTGCGTCCCTGCGAAGGACGTCACGAGGGTCTGATAGAAGCGGTTCTCCATGATCGACCGCGCCCTGGCGGCCGAGGTGTTGGCGGCCACCAGCTCGTCGAAGGTGCGGCGCATGTCGAGCATCATCGCGTGCAGTGCCCCGGCCCCGGCCGGCGCGTCGGGGCCCAGCTCCACCGGGGACGGCTCGTTGGAGAGCAGGTCGACGCCGAGGGCCTGCGCGAGCCGGCGGGCGGGGTCGATGGTCAGCACCACCGTGTCGCGGCCGAGCTCGGCGGCGCGCAGGGCCACGGCCGCGGCGGTCGTGGTCTTGCCCACGCCGCCGGCGCCCGTGCACACCACCACCCGGGTGGCGGGATCGGCGAGCAGGTCGGCGATGTCGAGGCGACGGGCCATGTCAGCGCACCCCCTGGTCGACGAGCACGGAGGCGAGGTCGTAGAGGTCGGCCACGTCCACCCCGTCGGGCAGGGCGGGCAACACCACGGTCGGGCAGCCCGCCTCGGTGAGCGAGTCGCCGGCGGCGAGCTGACCGCGGGCGACGCGCGCGTGCTCGATCGCCTCCACCAGGAGCCCCTGCAGGTCCTCGTCGTCGTCGGGCTCGTACCCGGTCTCCCGGAGCCCGGTGAGGACGGCCTCGGCGTCGATCTCCTCGGCGGCGATCCGCTCCAGAGCGTCGTCGTCGAGGTGCCGGGTCTCCGCCCGGTTGATCATCACCTGTCCCACGCGCAGCCCGTGGCCACCCAGTTCCTCGATCGCCTCCAGCGTCTCCTGCACCGGCAGCGACTCCAGCATGGTCACCAGGTGGACCACGGTGCGCGGCGAGTGGACCAACTCGGCCACCGCCTCGGCCTGCCGCCGGATCGGCCCGCCGGAGGCCAGGTCCGCCATCGCCGTGGTCACGTCGAGGAACTTGCCGATCCTGCCGGTCGGCGGGGCGTCCACCACCACCGCGTCGTAGACGACCTCGCGCTTGGCGTGCTCGCGCGTGGCCACCTCGTAGACCTTGCCGGTGAGCAGGACGTCGCGCAGCCCCGGGGCGATGGTGGTGGCGAACTCGATCGCGCCCACCGACCTCATGGCCCGGCCCACGACCCCCAGGTGATAGAAGGTGTCCAGGTAGTCGAGCATCGCGGCCTCGATGTCGATCGCCAGTGCGGAGACCGTGCCGCCGCCGTCCACGCGGGCCACCGGCTCCTCGCGGTACGGCAGCGGTGGGCGGTCGAAGGCACGCGCGATGCCCTGCCGCTCCTCCACCTCCACCACCAGCACGCTCTTACCGGAGGACGCGAGCGCCAAGGCGAGCGAGACCGCGGCAGTGGTCTTGCCCGTGCCCCCCTTCCCGGACACGTAGTGCAGCTCGGCCTCGGCGGAGCTGTCGGACCACCCCGTGGACAGGGCGTCGGCGATGGTCGCCCGGGGCGCGGTGTCCCCGGGACCGGTAGTGGTGGGCATGCGCTCCAGCCTATGCGCCGGAACCCACCGAGCGGGCGGCTCCCGGGTTACCTAGAGTGGGGGCATGAGTGAGTCCACTTCCGCAGCCCGGTTCGAGTACGTCACGGTCCCGCTGCTCACCCACGCCACCAAGCAGATCCTCGACCAGTGGGGAGGGGACGGCTGGGAGCTCGTCTCGGTCCTGCCCGGGCCGACGGGCGAGCAGCATGTCGCCTACATGAAACGCCGGCTCTGATGGCGGAGCCCGAGCCCGGCTACTGGGGCCGCAAGATCGAGCAGCTCGGATTCGAGCTGCCCACCGTGGTCCCGCCCGTGGCCAACTACGTGCCTGCCGTCCGCGCGGGTGACTTCGTCTACACCTCCGGGCAGTTGCCCATGAGCGACGGAGCCCTGGTCGCGACCGGCAAGGTCGGCGCCGAGGTCAGCCCGGAGCAGGCCACCGAACTCGCGCGCGTGTGCGCTCTCAACGCGCTCGCCGCCGTCGACGGGCTGGTGGGGATCGACGCCGTCGTGCGGATCGTCAAGGTCGTCGGCTACGTCGCCTCCGCCCCGGGGTTCGGCGGGCAGCCCGCCGTGATCAACGGGGCCTCCGACGTCCTCGGCGAGATCTTCGGCGACTACGGCGTGCACGCCCGCTCCGCCGTCGGCGTCTTCGAGCTGCCGCTCGACTCGCCGCTCGAGCTCGAGCTGCTCGTCGAGGTCGAGGGCTGACGCATGTCCGACGCGGCCCCGGCCGGGTTCCCGGCCTACGAGACACTGCGGCCGGTCACGGAGACGGCCGGGGTGATCCTCTGCGACAACCCCTCGGAGATGACGTTCGAGGGCACCAACACGGTCGTGCTGCGGGCCCCGGGGTCGGCCACCTCCGTGGTGGTGGACCCGGGGCCCGACGACCCGGCGCACGCCGAGCGGATCGCCGCACTCGCGGGACGGATCGAGCTCGTCGTCGTCACCCATCGCCACCCCGACCACACCGACGGCATCGACCACCTGCGTGACCTCGTGGCGGCCCCGGTCAGGGCGCCACTGGAAGAGTTCTGCCGCGACGCCACCGAGTTGGACGACGACGAGGTGATCCACGCCGCCGGCCTCGGGATCCGGGTGCTGGCGACCCCGGGCCACACCGCGGACTCGGTGAGCTTCGAGGTCCGGATCGCCGGTCGCGGGCCGGACACCACGCCGGACTGCGTGGTGCTGGGCGACACGATCCTGGGGCGGGACTCGACGGTCCTCGACTCGACCGACGGCGACCTGGGCGACTACCTGACCAGCATGGACCGGCTCGCCGCGCGGGCGGACGGCGTCACGGGCGTCCCGGGGCACGGGCCGGACGTCGAGGACACCGGGCGGTTCGCGCGCGAGCTCGGGCGGCACCGCCGGGACCGGCTGGAGCAGATCATCGCAGCCCGCGCAGAACTGGGCGCTGACGCCGACGCGGCCGCGATCACGCAGCACATCTACCGGGACGTCTCACCGTTCCTGCTCACGGTGGCCGAGCAGTCGACCGCCGTGGCGCTGAAGTACCTGGACCGCCGCCGCTGACGGAGCCCGCCCCGCAGGAGCCCGCCCGCAGGAATGGTCGTGCGTACTGCGGTGATCCGACGCTGCGCCCGCAGTGGGCACGACCTTCTGCGCGGTGGGGACGACCAGACCGCTCCGGGACGGCGCGGGACGCGGCGATCAGCGCAGAGAGGGGAGGTCAGCGCAGGTAGCGGCGATCGATCAGCGCAGAGAGGGGCGGTCAGCGGGCGCGGCGGGCCAGACGCTCGGTGTCCGAGATGATCACGCTCTTGCCCTCGAGCCGCAGCCAGCCGCGGTGCGCGAACTCGGCCAGTGCCTTGTTGACCGTCTCGCGGGAGGCGCCGACGAGCTGGGCGATCTCCTCCTGCGTGAGGTCGTGCGTCACGCGGATGTGGCTGCTCTCCTGCGTGCCGAACCGCTGGGCCAGCTGCAGCAGGGCCTTGGCCACGCGCCCGGGGACGTCGGTGAAGATGAGGTCCGCCAGGTTGTTGTTGGTGCGGCGGAGGCGGCGGGCCAGGACCCGGAGCAGCTGGTCGGCGATCTCGGGGCGCTCCGCGATCCACCGCTTGAGCGCGGTGCGGTCCATGGCCTGGACCGTGACGTCGGTGACGCACACGGCGGACGAGGTGCGCGGGCCCGGGTCGAAGATGGAGAGCTCACCGAACATGTCGGACGCGCCGAGGATCGACAGGAGGTTCTCGCGACCGTCGGGCGCCTTGCGGGAGAGCTTCACCTTGCCGGAGGTGACGATGTAGAGGCTGTCGCCCTGCTCGCCCTCGCGGATGATCGTCTCGCCCTTGGCGTACTCCTCGCGGGTGAGGTCGGAGCGCAACGCGGCGACGGCCGACGGCTCGACACCCTGGAAAATCCCGGCGCGGGTGAGGACGTCCTCGGCGGACTGGTCCGTGCGGCGATCGATCGTCACGGCTGGTGACCCTCCGTTCGGGCGTGGACGACTCGGGTCCACGCCAAGGCGTGCGTGTGGCCAGTGCCACTGTAGCGGGTAGCGCGCGACATCGTGGAGTCAACGCGCGGGCTCCGGGGCGGGGTGACCGGCGCCTCAGGCGTCGATCTGCTCCGGCTCGGCGAGGATCGCTGACTCGAACCGGTCCATGAGCAGCGCGAAACCGGCGAGGAGGACGGGGACGAGAACAACGAGGAATCCCTGCATACCCACGAGTAAACACGCCTGCGCCGCGACGTGCACATCGACCCGTACGGGGCGGCACCGTCCTCCGGCTCCGCGGGGGCCGTAATGTGGACGCCATGCCAGACTCTGCTCCCGCTTCCACCAGGCGCCGCCGGCGAGGGGCGGCCGCGAGGGGAGTGGAGACCGACCTCGGGCGCACCCGCCGGGCCCGGCGCATGCTGCGCACACTCGAGAGGGCGTTCCCCCGGGTCTGGTGCGAACTCGACTTCCGCGACCCCCTCGAGCTGAGCGTGGCGACCATCCTGTCCGCCCAGTGCACGGACAAGCGGGTCAACGAGGTGACGCCGGCCCTGTTCGCGCGGTATCGGACGGCGGCGGACTACGCGGGCGCGGACCGCGAGGAGCTGGAGGGGCTCATCCGGCCGACCGGCTTCTACCGCAACAAGGCCCGCAGTATCCAGGGGCTGGGCGCCGCGCTGGTGGAGAGATACGACGGCGAGGTCCCGGGGCGGCTCGAGGACCTGGTCACACTGCCCGGCTTCGGCAGGAAGACGGCCAACGTGGTGTTGGGCAACGCGTTCGGCGTGCCCGGGCTGACGGTGGACACCCACTTCATGCGGCTGGTGCACCGGTGGCGGTGGACCGACGCCACCGACCCGGTGCGCGTCGAGCGCGAGGTCGCGAGGCTGCTGCCGCGGGCCGGATGGACGGACGCGAGCCACCGCATCATCTTCCACGGGCGCCGCGTCTGCCACGCCCGGACGGCGGCGTGCGGCGCCTGCGTCCTGGCCGACGACTGCCCCTCGGCGGGGGAGGCCGGGCCGCTGGATCCGGCGGCCGCCGCGCGCCTGGTGGCGGGCCCCGAGCGGGATGACCTGCTGGAACTGGTCGGATTGGGGGAGTTGGTGTGAGCGCGTCGGTGCGGTGGTCGATCGTGGCGCTGGTGGCGGTCGTGGGCGTCGTCGTCGCACTTCTCTCCACGATGGGCGGGGACGACGATTCCGGACAGACCGCGGGATCCACCGATCCCGCCGCCGCGCCGCCGGTGGGGGCCCCGATGGAGGACGAGCCCCACACGGTCGTGGACCCGGACACCCGCGCGGCGGCCGAGCTGCCGCAGTGCCGGGACAGCGCCGAGCCCGCCACCACGGGCGGCCCGGTCTCCGGGCTGATGGTCCGGTGCATGGACGACGGGTCCACCACCACGCTCGGCAAGGTGCAGTCCGGCAAGCCGATGATGGTCAACATGTGGGCCTACTGGTGCGAGCCGTGCCGGCGGGAGCTCCCGGCCATCCAGGAGGCGCAGGAGGAGCTCGGGGACAGTGTGCAGGTGGTGATCTCGCACACCGATCCGTCGGAGACCAAGGGACTGGACACGCTGCAGGCGCTGGGCATCGAGGACATGATCTCGGTCTCCGATCACGACGAGGAGCTCCCGGGGATCCTCGGGGCGCCACCGGTGCTGCCGCTGACGGTGTTCGTGCACCCCGACGGCACCGTGGAGCACGTCCTCATCGAGCCGATGTACAGCGAGCAGGACGTGCTCGACGCCGTCTCCGAGCACCTGGGGGTCTCGCCGTGAGCGGCGGGGCCGGGGTGCCGCGACCGGGGGACGTGACGGGCGTGCCGCACCCGGGCTGGATGGACCCGCTCATGGCGGCGTGCACCGACGGCCGCTTCGACGGCCTGCTGCCCAGACGCCGCCCTCCCGAGCAGCCCGAGGAGGGCGGCCGTCCACACCGGGACGCCGCCGTGTTGGTGCTGTTCTCCGGCGATCCCGCGGCGCCGGGCCCGCACCCGCCGGGGGACGCACGGGTCCTGCTGACCCACCGCGCGCCGACACTGCGCAACCATTCGGGCCAGATCTCCTTCCCCGGCGGCGGCGTCGACCCCGAGGACAGCGGCCCCGTGGAGGCGGCCCTGCGTGAGGCCTGGGAGGAGACCGGGCTCGAGCGGCACGGCGTGGACGTCCTCGCGGTGCTGCCGGAGCTGTTCATCCCGGTGTCCAACTACACGGTCGCCCCGGTCCTGGCGTACTGGCGCGAGCCGATGGAGGTCTCCGCGGTGGACCCCGCCGAGACCTCCCGGGTGATGACGGTGCCGGTGCGGGACCTGCTCGACCCGGCCAGCCGGTTCCTGCTGCGGCATTCCACGGGGTGGACCGGGCCGGCGTTCCAGCACGAGGACCTGGTGGTGTGGGGCTTCACCGCCGGGATCCTGGCGGCGATGTTCCACTCGGCCGGCTGGGACCTCGACTGGGACACCGGCGACATCCGCGACCTGGTGGAGACACTCGCCGCGTCCGCCAACGGTGAGCAGCACCGGATGTCGGCCGAGGAGGCGCGGCGCGAATCCGATGACCCGCTCGCCGACCGCACGGTCGCCGGGGTGCCCGGTGTGCGATCCGGGCACCCCGACGGGACCGGCGGCGCCGAGGAGCCACTCGACCTGCCCGCGGACGACCCGCGGAGGGGATACCGGTGACGGGCTCCCAGTGGCTCGACGTGGCGCTGTTCGGGCTGGCTGCCGCGGCGGCGATCTCGGGGTGGCTCAACGGGGCCGCGGCCTCGGGGTTCGCCCTGCTCGGCGTGGGCATCGGCGCGACGTCCGGCCTGCTGGTGGCGCCGCACCTCGTGCGGGAGATCGACGACCCGCTGGGCCGGCTCATGGGCGGTCTCGCGGTGATCGCGGTGATGGTGATCATCGGGCAGGTGGCCGGCGTGACCATCGGTCGTGCCGCCCGCCGCTACATCTCGGGCACCGCGGCCCGGTTGGTCGACAGCACCATCGGCGCGGTCTTCCAGGCGGCGGCGGTGCTCCTGGTGGCGTGGCTGGTGGCGATCCCGATCGCGGCCCAGGAGGGGACCACGCCCGGCAAGGCGGTGCGCGGCTCCTCGGTGCTGTCCGAGATCGACAACGTGGCGCCGGAGCAACTGCAGCGGATCCCCTCGGCGTTCACCTCCGTGCTCGGCACCACCGGCTTCCCCGACATCCTGGGACCCTTCGGCAGCACACCGATGCAGGAGGTCTCGCCGCCGGACCCGGTGCTCGACGGCGCACAGGTCGTGGCGGACGTGGAGCCGTCGGTGCTCAAGATCATCGGACGCGCCGAGTCGTGCAGTCGCGCGCTCGAGGGGACCGGGTTCGTCGCCGCGCCCGAACTGGTGATGACCAACGCGCACGTCGTCGCCGGGACGGGGTCGGTCACGGTGACGGTCGGCGGCGAGGAGGTCGACGCCGAGGTGGTCACCTACGACCCGGGCGTCGACATCGCGGTGCTGCGCGTGCCCGGGCTGGAGGCGCCGGCGCTGCCGTTCGCCGACGAGCGGGCGCGGACCGGGGACGACGCGATCGTCGTGGGATACCCGGGCAACGGCCCGTACCGGCCCGATCCGGCGCGGATCCGCGAGCGGGTCACACTGCGCGGGCCGGACATCTACCGCGAGGCCACGGTCGAGCGCGAGGTGTACATCCTGCGGGGCACCGTCCGCGAGGGCAATTCGGGTGGCCCGCTCATCACCCCGGACGGTCGCGTCACGGGTGTGGTCTTCGGCGCCGCGATGGACGCCCCCGACACCGGCTACGCGCTCACCGTGGAGCAGGTGATGCCGCAGCTGCAGGCCGCGGTGGATTCGTACGGCCCGGTGTCCACGGGCAGCTGCGTCCGCACCGGGTAGCGCCTCGCGGGGGCCGGGCGGGCGGCGTCCTGTCAGTTCAGCGGCCGCTGACGCCGCGGGCGAACCGCACGATGAGCTCGGACGTCGCCCCCGGGGCCTCCATGGCGGGGTAGTGCCCGGCCCCGGGCACGTGGGCGGTGCGCAGGTCCCGTGCCCAGGCCGCCGAGGCGGCGACGGTGGCGGGATGGATGTAGCGGTCCTCGGCGCCGCTGATGCCCAGCACGGGCTGGTCGAGGACCCGCGAGACCGCGCGGCGGAAATCCCGGCCGTCCGGGCGGAACTGGCTGCGCACCATCCACCGTCGCGACTCCAGCGACAGGTGCGCGACCTTGGGGATGAGCATGGCGCGCCGGAGCAGCTCGGCGCTGGCGGCGAAGTCGTCGGTCTCCGGCCAGCCGGGCCCGGAGCGCTCGCGGAGCATGTCCTCCACGGCGGCGGCCCCGTCGCGGGTCAGCCGCCGTTCGGGCAGGCGGGGGGCCTGGTCGGCGAGGAGCCCGGGGACGAGTGCCCGGCGCTGGCGACGGTCACGCAGCGCGGCCCGCCGGGTGGCCAGGGGGTGGGGTGATCCGACGACGACGAGGCCCCGGACGGCCCGGGGGCGACGGTACGCGGCGGTCCACGCCACGAACCCGCCCTCGCCCTGCCCGACGATCACGGCGGACGAGTGGCCGAGCGCGCGGATCAGGTTGGTGACGTCGGTGGCGAGCGTCCACGCGTCGTAGCCGCGGGGTGGCTTGTCGGAATCGCCGTGCCCGCGCAGGTCCACGGCCACGGCGTGGAATCCGGCCTCGGCGAGCGCGAGCATGGGCGCGCGCAGGGTCCACCAGATGCCGCCCACCCCGTGGACGAGGAGCGCCAGTGGGGGTCGTGCACCCGGCGCGGAGTCGGGCGGGAGGGCCTCGGCCACGTGCAGGCGGATGCCGTTGGCGGAGACGTCACGGTGCCGCCAGGGCCCGTCGACCCTGACTATCGACGGGTCCGGCGGCCGGTGGGCCGGCGACCTCAGCTGGTCGCCGACCGCTGCGGGGTCTCGGTGGTGCGGGCCGTGCCCGCCTTGAGGTCCTCACCCGAGGGCATGGCCAGCTTGAGGTCGTTCACCGAGTCGATGGTGCGCTGGGGTTTGCGGATCTTCTTGATCTTGAGGTAGCCCAGCAGGCCGAACAGTGCGGCCAGGAGGATCAGGACCACAAAGACGATGAGGAAGCCCATCCAGTCCCACGTCTTGGTGCCGAACCACATCGAGATGAGCTTGGCCCACATGAAGACGAACGGGAAGAAGGACATCAGCACAAAGACGAGGGCGGCCACGAAGAAGCCGGAGCCGGTGGCGGCCCGCTTGACCTGCTCGGTGACCTCGGTCTTGGCCAGCTCGATCTCCGAGCGCATGAGCGTGGAGACGTGCGTCGAGGCGTTCTTGACCAGGGTCCCGATGCTGGCGTCACCGCGCGCGATCGAGTCTGCGTCGTGCAGGGGGATCGAGGCCTCGTTCGGCGTGTGGTTTCCCTGGGCGTGGCTCACGATTGCTCCTCCATTGTCAGGTGACGGGTGCACCATCGTCCATCGTGCCACGACGGACCCGCTCGTTCACGCAGTACCCGGCGTGCGGCCCGAGGTCGTGGACACAACCCCGGGCCGCACACCGGTGTGGGGCGACCTATCCCTTGACGCCCTTGGACTTGATCTGGTCGATGATCGTCGGGTCGGACAGGGTCGAGGTGTCCCCGCCCTCGCGGCCCTCGGCCATGTCCTTGAGCAGGCGACGCATGATCTTGCCGGACCGCGTCTTGGGCAGCTCGGGCACCACCGTGATGTCGCGCGGCTTGGCGATCGGCGAGATGTCCCGGGAGACCGCGGCGCGGAGCTCGTCGATGAGCGCGCGATGCCGCTCCTCGGAGTCGTCGGCGCTCTCGCGCAGGATCACGTAGGCGACGATCGCCTGCCCCGTGGTGTCGTCGGCAGCGCCCACGACCGCGGCCTCGGCCACGGCGTCGTGACCCACGAGGGCCGACTCGACCTCGGATGTGGAGATCCGGTGGCCGGAGATGTTCATGACGTCGTCGACCCGGCCGAGGACCCACAGGTCGCCGTCGGCGTCCCACTTGGCGCCGTCGCCGGCGAAGTAGTAGCCCTCCTCGGCGAAGCGGGACCAGTAGGTGTCGCGGTAGCGCTCCATATCGCCCCAGATGCCGCGGAGCATGGCGGGCCACGGCTCGGTGATCACCAGGTAGCCCTGGTCCTCCGCCGCGACCTCCCTGGCGTCGCCGTCGACGATCGAGACGTCGATGCCCGGCAGCGGGCGCATGGCGGAGCCGGGCTTGGCCGCGGTGACCCCGGGCAGCGGGGAGATCATGATGGCGCCGGTCTCCGTCTGCCACCAGGTGTCCACGACGGGGACGGCCGAACCGCCGACGTGATCGCGGTACCAGCGCCACGCCTCGGGGTTGATGGGCTCGCCGACGGAGCCGAGCAGCCGGATCGAGGACAGGTCGTGCCCGGCCGGGATCTGCCGGCCCCACTTCATGAACGTCCGGATGAGCGTGGGCGCGGCGTAGTAGATGCTCACGCCGTACTTCTCGATGATCTGGAAGTGGCGGTGCTCGTCCGGGGAGTTGGGGGTGCCCTCGTAGACCATGCAGGTGGCGCCGTTGGAGAGCGGGCCGTACACGCCATAGGTGTGGCCGGTGACCCAGCCGACGTCGGCGGTGCACCAGTAGACGTCCTCGCCGGGCTTGTGGTCGAACACGACGTGGTGCGTGTAGGACGCCTGCGTGAGGTAGCCGCCCGTGGTGTGGATGATGCCCTTGGGCTTGCCGGTGGTGCCGGAGGTGTAGAGGACGAACAGGGGGTGCTCGGAGTCGAACGCCTCCGGTGTGTGGTCGGCGGACTGCTCGGGGATGACCTCGTCCCACCAGACGTCGCGGTCGTCCTGCCAGTCCACGTCGATCCCGGTGCGGCGCACCACGAGGACCTTCTGGACCGACTCGGCGGGGCCGGAGACGCTGTCGAGGGAGTCGCCGAGCGCCTCGTCGACGCCGTCCTTGAGGGGGGCGGGCTTGCCGCGGCGGAACTGGCCGTCGGCGGTGATGACGACCTTGGCCTCGGCGTCATCGACGCGCGAGCGCAGCGCCTGGGCGGAGAAGCCGGCGAACACCACGGAGTGCGTCAGGCCCAGGCGGGCGCACGCGAGCATCGCGATGTACGTCTCGGGCAGCAGGGGCATGTAGATGGCCACCCGGTCGCCGGCGACCAGGCCGAGGGAGCTGAGGTAGTTGGCGGTCCGGCTGACCTCGTCCTTGAGCTGGGCGTAGGTGATGTCGCGGGCGTCGTCGGTGGGCTCACCCACCCAGTGGAGGGCCACCCGGTCGCCGTTGCCCGCCTCCACGTGGCGGTCGACGCAGTTGTAGGCGGTGTTGAGCGTGCCGCCGACGTACCACTTGGCCACCGGCGCGTCGGACCAGTCCAGGACCTCGGACCACTCGGTGGACCAGTCCAGCCTCCTGGCCTGCTCGTCCCAGAAGGCGAGTCGGTCGGCCGAGGCGCGCTCGTAGTCTTCTGCCCGGGCGTTTGCCTGCGCGGCGAAGTCCGGGTCGGGGGCGAACGTCTCGACGGTCTCGTGCGTGCTCATCAGCAGTTATCTCCTCGCGTGTGGGCGGAACCGACCGGCCGGGGTCGACGCGGCCTCTCCCGCCGGACCGGTGCGTGTGAGCGTAGTCACACACCTGGCGGCGTGTCAGTGATCACACCCGGAAGGGGGAGTGCGGGGTGGGAGCGCGGGGGTGAAGCCGTGTCAGGAGCGGTCGTCCGGGGCGGTCGGGGTCGACTCCGACGCCCCGGCGCGGCCGTTCGACGGACCGTCGGCGCCGGTCGCGCCCGTCGACGACTTCTCGGCGGGCCCGCGCCCGGCGGGTTTCTCGGTGTCCGAGGCCTTGTCGGCTTTGTCTGCCTTCCCCGTCTTCCCCGGCTTTCCGGCCTTATCGGGCTTGTCGACCTTGTCGGTCTCACCCTCGCCGGTGCCGTCGGACTTCCCGGGTGCCGGCGTCGCGGGCGCGCGTCCGCGGGAGGGGGCCTCGACCTCGTAGTACTCGAGGAGTCGGAACTCCTGGTCGGGGGTCAGCCCGTCCTCGGTGCGGTCCGGTCGCGGCGAGTCCCGCACCTCGGAGCGTGTGTGGTCCAGGTGCAGCTCGTCGTCGAGCAGGCGGGCGCCGTGCAGCGGCACGATCGCGTCGGCGGAGAAGATGCCGGTCGCGACGGTCGCGAAGGTCATCTTCCCGGACGTGTCGTCGACGTACACCTGCCGCACCGCGCCGATCTTGGTCCCCGTGGAGTCGAACGCGGTCGCGTCGAGGAGGGCATCCAGCTGGTCCTTGAGGTTCACGTCGTCTCCGGGGGTCGGGGATGTGTGGGCGCGGCCGGGTCGGCGACCGTTGCCTGTGATTACACCAGCTCCACACCTGCTGAGGCGGTTGTTCGGCTGACGTGTCCGCGTATCGGTCGGGCCCGGACCTTCCCGCGGGCGCGGGTCGGTAACCTCGACCGCGTGAACTCCACACCCGCAGATCCGCTCGCCCCGTTGGTCGACCTGCCCGGGGTGTCCGAGGCGTCCGAGGCCGCGCGGTCGGCCCTGGCGACCGTGCACCGGCACCCCGCCAACCGTCGGGGGTGGGCCACCACCGCAGCCGAATCCGTGCTGCGGGGGGCCCGCGCCTCGGCCGGCGTCGAGGGGGGATCGGTGCGCCTCGACGACGACGGGGGGCACGACGACGTGCTGGCCAGCGCCCTGCGCGTCGCCGGCGAGCTCACCGGCGAGTCACTGGACCGGGCGGTGGCGGTGTGGACCCGCTCGCCGCTGCAGGAGCTGGCGCACCTGCACCTGCTGGCGGCGTCCGGCCCCGGCGTCGAGGAGGGCACCCTCGGCCGCCCGCGCCCGGACCAGGGGATCGCGGAGCGGCTCCAGGGGCTCGCCGAGCTGATCACCGGCGGCACCCGTGTGCCCGCGCCGATCCTCGCCTCGGTCGTGCTCGGCGAGCTGACGGCGCTCGAGCCCTTCGGGTCGGCGGACGGGATCGTCGCCCGCGCGGCGTTCCGCCTGGTCTGCGTGTCCACCGGCCTGGACCCGCGGTGCCTGGGCGTGCCCGAGGTGACGTTCTACCGCGACCCGGCCGCGCACCTGGAGGCCGCCGAGGGGTTCGTCTCCGGCACCGAGGAGGGGGTGACCGCCTGGCTCCTCCACTGCTGTCGAGCCCTCGAGGCGGGGGCCCGCGAGGCCACCTCGATCGCGGACGCCGCCGGCGCCTGACACGCGAACGGTGGGTCGGCACGGAGGCCGACCCACCGACTCACGTTCCGTCGAGGGATCCGGGTACCAAGCGTCCTGTGGTCCGCCGTGCTGCGGTGCCGGGACGACCGTCGGTGACGGCCGGCGCGGCCCCACGGCTTGTTCGCCTCTCGGGCATCATCCGTCGCGTGGGTTCCGGAATGTCGACGACGACGGCGGGGGCGGGGGATCGCACCTTCTCTCCCGCTGCGATCCTGGCGTCCCTGTCATCGTGCCCCGAGCATGCCGCCCGGCCGCGCCCCGGCGCGATGGGCAGTTCCCACAACTAACGCGGGGGTTCGTGGTGGGGTCCGGCTATCGTCTCCCGGGCGTCCGGCGACGGACGATGAACAGTTGGGCTCAGCGGCCGGCCCGGGCGAACGCCACGACGGCGGCGCCCATCGCGAGGGCGATCGACCCCACGCCGAAGATCGGTCCCGTCACGCGCTCGAGCGTCGGCAGCAGTGGCGTGGGGTTGGAGAAGGTGAGGATGGGCCAGCCCCGCTCGAGCGCCTCTTTGCGCAGCGCCCGGTCCGGGTTGATCGCGGTCGGGTGCCCGACCTCCTCGAGCATCGGCAGGTCGGTCGCGGAGTCCGAGTACGCGTAGGAGGAGTCGAGGTCCCAGCCGTACCTCTGCGCGAACGCGCGGATCGCCTCGGCCTTGCCCGTGCCCTGGCAGTAGAACTCGATCGAGCCGCCGTACCGCCCGTCGGCGTCGCGGCTCATCCGGGTGGCGGCGTAGTGGTCCACCCCGAGCATCCGGGCGATGGGGGCCACCAGTTCCTCTCCGGAGGCGGAGACGATCACCAGGTCGTGGCCAAGTGCGCGGTGCTCGGACAGCAGCTCCTGGGCCTCGACGAACACCGTGGGGCTGACCCTCTCGGTGAGCGCCTCGGTGACGATCCGCTCCACCTGCGCGGGCTCCCAGCCCTTGGTGGCGGTGGCCATGGCCTGGCGGACCTTGGCCATCTGCTCGTCGTCGGCCCCGGACAGGCTGAAGGCCAGCTGCGTGTAGGCGAGGTCGATCACCGAACGGCGGGAGAGCAGGCCCTCGTCGAGGAAGGACCTGTTGAAGGCGAACACCGAGGAGGTGGCGATGATCGTCTTGTCCAGGTCGAAGAACGCGGCGACCCGGCGGGGCCGGTGCGACGACCTGGGACCCTGGTGGCGTGGGGCGGACACGACCCCAGCCTACGGCCCTTGCGGACGTCGGCGCGATGGGTGACAATGGTTATGCCCGAATAGGGCAACCCCCCACAGGTGCTCAGTTCTTCCCCCGAGAACTGGGACTTGAAGAGAAACCGCGGCGCCCCCTTGCCGCGGTTTCTCCCTATTTGGCAGGTCGTGACCTCGCGGCCGGCCCGCATCCTCCACAGGCGCGTCTCTCTCCACAGGGCCCGCGCCACGGAGGCCGTGGACCGGTCCTGCCGTCGCCCCGGTGGGCGACGCTGTGGCCGTGAACACGACCGGAGCACCCAGCCAGCCGCGCACCGTGGCCGTCGACGTCGTCGACCCCGACCTCGACGCCGACGTGCGCGCCGTGCTGGCCGCCCTCGCGCTGGACCCCCGGCCCCGGGACGGCGGGCCCGTGGAGGTCCTCGTCACCGACAGGCCGGCGGACACGGCCGCGGCGGGCCCGACGCGCCTCGTGCGGGTGGCGGGTGACGGGACGAGTGACGACGACGAGGTCGTGCTCCTGCCCTCCGGCACCGCGCGCCTCGTGGGCCTGCTCTCCACGCCTGTCGAGAGCTCCGGCTCGTTGGTGGCCGTGGTCGGCGCGGTCGGCGGGTGCGGCACCAGCACCGTGGCCGCCGCGCTCGCGGTCCGCGCCTCCGGCCGCGGCAGGACACTGCTGGTCGAGGCGGACCCGCGCGGGCCGGGCATCGATCTTCTGCTGGGCTCGGAAGCGGAACCCGGCTTGCGGGTGGGCGACGTCCGGTCCGATCTCGGCGGTCCCGACCCGGAGGCGCTGTGGGCCGCCGTGCCCCGGGCCGTCGAGGGCTGTGGCGTGCTGGCACGCGCCCGCCACGTCTCCGCCCGGGCCGCGGGGAGCGCCTCGGGCGAGGCCCCGACGGAGGCGCAGGTGACGCCGTCCGGAGCAGCGCTCGGGGCGGCGCTGGCGCACCGGGGTGCGGGCGGACTCGTGGTCTGCGACGGGGGCCGGGCCGAGCGTGGGGACCCGTTGCCGGGGCGCGCGGACCTCGTCGTCGTCGTCACCGGCTCCGACCTCCAGGGGGCGGTCGCGGCGGCGGAGGTCGCGCGGACGGTCGCCGGCGATGTGACGCGACGACACCTGCTGGTGCGCGCGCACCGCGGCGACCCGGTCCACCCGGCCGACGTGGCCGCGTCCGTCGGCGTCGAGCGGTGGGACGTGCTCCCCGAGATCCCGGCGGTGCGCTCGGTGTCCGGTTCGGGCGGGCTGGCCGCCGCACTGTCGCGCGGCGGGGGTGGCCGCCTCCGGCGCCTGGCCGGGATCGCCGACGCGGTGCTCGACGAGGGCGGGCTGCGATGACGGTGGGCGACGAGTCCACGGCAGAGGTGCCCGCGGACCTCGTGGACAGGGTCCGCGCGCGCCTCGCCGGGTTGGGCGTGGAGCCGGAACCCGATGAGGTGGTGCGGGCGGTGCGCGCCGAGTCGGGGGCCCTGCACGGGCACCTGGACCTGCTGCGGACGGCCCGACTGGTGCGCGAACACCTGGCCGGGGCGGGGCCGCTCGAGGCGCTGCTCGCCAGCCCGGGTGTCACGGACGTGGTGGTGGACGGTCCCGGGCCGGCACTCGTGGACCGGGGCGCCGGCCTCGAGACCACGGACGTGGAGGTGTCGGACGAACGCGAGCTGCGGGCCCTGGCGGTGCGGCTCGCGGGCCGGGCGGGGCAGCGGCTCGATGACGCCAGGCCGTGGGCCGACGGCGTCGTGCGCTCGCGGGACGGGATGGCGTGGCGGCTGCACGCCGTGCTGCCCCCGGTCGCGGTCGACGGCACGTGCCTGTCATTACGGGTGTCGAGGCCCGCCCGGGCGACGTTCGACCACCTGGTGGCCTCCGGTGGCGTCCCGGACGGGGCGGAGCCGCTGCTCCGCGCGATGGTGTCGGCCCGGGTGGGCTACCTCGTGGTGGGCGGGACCGGATCGGGGAAGACCACCATGCTCTCCGCCCTGCTGGGGCTGGTCCCGCCGGGGGAGCGGGTGCTGTGCGTCGAGGACTCGCCGGAGCTGCGACCCGCGCACCCGCACGTGGTGCGGCTCGTGGTGCGGCACGGCAACGTCGAGGGCGCGGGCGCGGTGGTGATGTCCGACCTCGTGCGGCAGGCGCTGCGGATGCGTCCGGACCGGATCGCCGTGGGGGAGGTGCGCGGCGGGGAGGTCGCGGACCTGCTGGCCGCGCTCAACACCGGGCACGACGGCAGTGCGGGCACGGTCCACGCCAATTCCCCCACCGACCTCCCCGCCCGGCTGGAGGCGCTGGGCGCGCTCGGCGGGCTCGACCGCGCGGCGCTGTCCGCGCAGGTCGCGGCGTCGCTGCGGGTGGTCGTGGGGATGCGCCGGTGCCCCGACGGGCGGCGGACCGTGGACTCGATGGGGGTCGTGTGCCGTCGCACCGACGGGATCGTGGTGGATCCGGCCTGGCGGGCCGACGGTGGGGCGACCCCGGGCCGCGCCGCGCTGGAGGCGCTCCTCGACGGGAGGCGGACGCCGTGACCGCCGCGCTGCTGCTGGCCGGGGCGGTGCTCGCGTGGCCCGGGAACGCCGCTGTGGCGCGACTGCGTCTCCTGCACGAGCCGGGCGACCGACCGGCCGGGCTGCGCCGGTGGCTGGACGGCGTCCCGGTGTCCGTCCTGGCCCCCGCGGCGGCCGGGGTCGCGGCACTGCTCGTGGCGGGCCCGCTCCAGGCCGCGGCGGCCGCCCTGCTGGCGCTGACCGTCGCGGACCTACGCCGGCGCGCGGCCGTGCGGCGAGGCCGCCTGGTGCGGCTCGGCGCCTGGGAGCGGGCGCTCGATGACGCGATCTCCGCCCTGACCTCCGGCGCCGGCCCGGAGCAGGCACTGGCGAGGGCCTCGGCGGCGGCGGTCGGGGACCGGCGCGTGGCGTCCATCCTGCACACGGCGCGGTCGCATGCCCGCCTCGGCGGGGACGTCACGGCGGCACTGCGGGCGCAGGGGGATCCGGCGGCGACGGACCTCGCCTCGGCCTGGCAGCTCGCGACGCGGCACGGGGTCGTCCTGGCGGACGTGGTGGACGGGCTGCGGGCCGACGTGGCCGCGCGCCGGGAGCGGGCGGTGCGGGTGGACGCCACCCTCGCCGGGCCCCGCGCGACCGCGGTCATCCTCACCGCCCTGCCCGCGCTGGGGGCGTTGCTCGGGTCCGGCTTCGGCGCCGACCCGCTGGCGGTGCTGCGGGGCGGACCGGTCGGCGGGGTGCTGTGTCTGGTGGGGGCTGGATTCCTGTGCGCGGGCCTGGCGTGGACCGACCGGATCGTGGAGGGGGCGTCGCGATGAGTGCTGCCCTCCTGCTGCTCGCCGCCGCCCTGTGTGCCGTCCCGTGGCGCAGCGCCGGCACCGACCGGCTCCTCGCGCTCGGCGGGGCGCCCGGGCCGCGGCGGCACGGTCGCCCGCCGGGCGTGTCCGGTGCGCCCGGGCCCGTCGCGGGCGCAGCTCGACGACTCTCCCGGCTCGCCGGCACGGTCCGGCCCGCGGCCGCGGCGTCGGCAGGCCCGGAGTCCCTGGCACGGATGCTCGATCTCCTCGCGGTGGCGCTGACCGCCGGGCTGCCCACGCACACCGCCCTGGCCGCCGTCAGCGATGCCGTGGCCCCCGCCGACCCGGAGGTGGCGGCACCGTTGCGCGCGGCCGCCGCCCGGGTGCGGTTGGGCGCCACCCCGGCCCAGGCGTGGCGCGACATCCCCGGGGCCGGGGCCGTCGCCCCCGCCGCCCCCGTGCTGGCCCGGGCGACCGACGGGGGCGGATCCGTCCGCGCGGCACTCGGCCACGCCGCGCAGCGGATGCGTTCCGATGCCGACGCCGCCGCCGTGTCCCGCGCCGAGCGTGCCGCCGTGCTCGTGGCCGGCCCGCTCGGACTGTGCTTCCTCCCGGCCTTCGTGTGCCTGGGGATCGTCCCCGTCGTGATCGGACTCGCCGACGGGATGCTGCCGGGGGCATGGCCGTGAGGCGCCCGCCCGGCCCCACTGATTCCGGGGCGGAGACGCCACCCCGGTCACCAAGAAGGAGAGTGCACGATGAACACGAGGATCACCCGACCCGCCCGCCGCCTCCACACCGCGCTGCTGCGGAGGTTCCAGGCGATCGCCGCTACGGATGCCGGGATGTCGACGGTGGAGTACGCCGTCGGCACCATCGCCGCGGCCGCGTTCGGCGCCGTGCTCTACACCGTCGTCAGCGGCGACTCGATCCCCGACGCGCTCGGCGGGATCATCGAGCAGGCCCTCAACACCTCGGTGTGATGGTGCCGCGGCGGCCCCGGGAGGCGACCACCCCGGCGGGGGACGAGGGCTCGGTGACGGTGGAGGCGGCCCTGGGGATCGCCTCGCTCGTCGTGGTCCTGGCGGTGGCCGCCGCCGGGGCCGGCGCGGCGCTCACCCAGATCCGGCTCGTCGACGCCGCCAGGGAAGGGGCGAGGATCGCGGCGATCTCCGGGGCGGAGCCGGGCGAGGCGGTCGCGCGGACTGCCGCCCCGGCGGCGACGGTGACGGTGGACGTCTCCGGGCGGTGGGCGACGGCCGAGGTCAGCGCCCCGGCGCGCGGTCTGCCGGGGGTCGACCTCTCGGCACGGGCCGTGGCGCGGACAGAGCCGGGGGCCGCGGGGTGACGGGTCCGCCGCGACCGGGTGGGGGCCACGCCCACGTACATCGCCCCGGCCTCGGGCGGGCGCGGGTCGACGACGAGGGCTCCGTCTCCGTGACGACAGCGTTCGCCGCGGCCGCGGTCCTCGCGATCGCCGTGGCGGTACTACTCGTGGCCCGGGCCGCCGTGGCCGCGCACGCCGCGCAGTCCGCCGCCGACCTGTCGGCACTGGCCGGTGCGCACGCGCTGCGGCAGGGCACGGACGCCTGCGCGACCGCCGGGCAGGTGGCGTCGGAGAACCTCGCCGTCGTCGTCGGGTGCACGGTGGACGGCCACGACGTGGTGATCAGCGCCGAGGTGCCGGTCGAGCTCGGGGTGTTCGGCGCCAGGGCGGCGACGGCTGCGGCCCGTGCCGGCCCGATCTGACGCCGCGGTCGCCCGGCGCTGTCAGTCGGCCTGGTCGACGCGCTCGGGGTGCTTGCCGGCCTCGCGGGACCAGCGGTCGGCACGCGAGTCGGTGAACGCGACCCGCACGACGTGGGGCGCCGCATCGGACCGGTCGAGATCGACCGCGTGCTCGCCGGGAGGGACCACCACCAGGTGGGTCGAGGCGGTGTCCTCGCCGCCACCGCCCGGGGCGATCGTGCCCAGCGCGATGTCGACGTCGTGGATCGGGTGCCCGGACCGGTTGGCCACCACCACCTGCGACCCGGACACCCACGCCGAGACCTTGTCCGCGTGCTCCCGCCGGGCCGCCAGACGGTCCCGGAACTCGCGCGCCAGGCGGTGACGGCGCTCCTGGTGGATCTGGTAATACGCCACCGCGAACGCGGCCACCGTGCCGATCGAGCCGATCCACGTGGCCAAGTCGCCGTAATCCTGAGGCATTGCATCACCCTTCGAACAGTCCGCCGGGCATCCCTGACCTGCGCGTCATGCTAGCCGCACACAGCGGGCCGGGGGGTCAGGTGGCGGCGAGCTGTCCCACGACCTCGGTGAGCAGCGTGACCGCGCCCGCTTTGGAGAGCGGGTCGTTACCGTTGCCGCATTTGGGGGACTGGATGCACGAGGGGCAGCCGGTCTCGCACTCGCAGGACCGGATCGCCTCCAGGGTCGCGCGCAGCCACGGCACGGCCCTCCGGAAGCCCCGCTCGGCGAACCCGGCGCCGCCCGCGTAGCCGTCGTAGACGAACACGGTGGGCAGGCCGGTGTCGGGGTGCAGGGCGGTGGACACGCCACCGATGTCCCAGCGGTCGCAGGTGGCCACGAGCGGCAGCAGGCCGATCGCGGCGTGCTCGGCGGCGTGGAGCGCCCCGGGCCAGTCCGCCTCCTCCATCCCGGCCACCCTCAACAGCTGTGGCGTGAGCGTGTACACGACCGCGCGGGTGGCGAGCGTCGTCGGCGGCAGGTCCAGCGGCGGGACGTCGAGGATCTCGCCCCCGCGCAGGCGTCGCTGGTACCCGGTCACGCGGGTGGTCACCTCGACCTCCGCCCACGACAGGGTGACGGGGCCGGCCTCCACGGTCTCGAGGGTCTCCACCAGGTCGATCGAGACCTGCTCGCGCGCGGAGGTGGTCCACTCGGGGGACTCCGGGTGGCACAGTGCGAGCCCGTCCTCGAGGTCCAGCTCGTCCACCACGAACGACTCACCCTGGTGCAGGTACAGCGCGCCCGGGTGGACCTGCGACCGCGCGCGGATCGCATCGATGGTGCCGAGCATCCGACCGTCGCTGGAGTCCACGATCACCACCTCGGCGCCGCCAGTGCCGCGGATGTCGACCTCGGCGTGCGGGGTGTGGTCGTCGGCGGCGGGGTACCAGCCGGACGGGCGCCGCCGGACCAGGCCGTCCGCCGCCAGGGCCCCGAGGACGGCGGTGGCGCCCCAGGCGTCGCCCTCGGCATGCGTCATCGGACGCTCGGAGACCGCGCAGCGCAGTTGGCCGGCGAGCAGGACGGGATTGCGCGGGTCGGTGACGGTGGCCTCCACGGGGCGCCCGAGCAGTGCCTCCGGGTGGTGGACGAGGTAGGTGTCGAGGGGGTCGTCCCGCGCCACCAGGACCACGAGCGCGCCCTGGCCCCGCCGGCCCGCGCGGCCGGCCTGCTGCCAGAACGAGGCGATGGTCCCCGGGAAGCCGGCGCTGACCACGGCGTCGAGGCCGGAGATGTCCACGCCCAACTCGAGCGCGGACGTGGACGCCACGCCCACCAGCTCGCCCTCGGCCAGGCCGCGCTCGAGGCGCCGGCGGTCGTCGGCCAGGTAGCCGGAGCGGTAGGCGGCGATCTGTCCGGCCAGCTCGCGGCCCCGCGCCCCGTGACCGGAGGAGAGCTGCTCCCGGGCCCGCAGGGCGGCGGACTCGGCCCCCGCCCGCGAGCGCACGAACGTCAACGTCCGGGCGCCCTCGACCACCAACGACGCCATGAGCCCCGAGGCCTCGACCGGCGCGGGCCTGCGCACCGGCGCCTCGTTCTCCCCGGTCACCCCGTCCATCAGCGGCGGCTCCCACAGCGCCACGGTGCGCCCGCCCTGCGGCGAGGCGTCGTCGGTGACCTCCACGCAGGGCCGACCCACGAGCGTCGTGGCGGCGGACCCGGCGTCGGAGGTGGTGGCGGAGGCCAGGACGTAGGTGGGCGAGCCGCCCAGCGCCCGCGCCAGGCGGTCGAGCCGCCGGAGGACGAGCGCGACGTTGGAGCCGAACACCCCGCGGTAGGAGTGGCACTCGTCGACGACGACGAAGCACAGTCCCCGCAGGAGGCGGGTCCACTGGCGGGACCGGCCGAGCAGGGACAGGTGGAGCATGTCCGGGTTCGTCACGATCCACCGCGAGTTCTCGCGGATCCACCGGCGGGCGTCGGACGGGGTGTCGCCGTCGTAGGAGGCGGGGGCCACGTGGGACAGTTCCGGGACCGCGTCGGTCAGGGAGACCACGGAGGCCAGCTGGTCCTGCCCCAGCGCCTTTGTCGGGGCCAGGTAGAGCACGCAGGCGTTGCGGTCGGAGGCGAGCGCACTCAGGGCGGGCAGCTGGTAGCCGAGCGATTTCCCGGAGGCGGTGCCGGTGGCCACCACGACGTCCCGGCCGGCGTGCGCGTGCTCGGCGGTGGCGGCCTGGTGCTCCCAGGGGCGCTCGAGGCCGCGCTCACGCAGGACGTCCACCAGGCGCGGGTGCGCCCACTCGGGCCACTCGGCGAACCGCGCCGCACGGGCGGGCAGGTCCGCGGCGTGCGTCAGGGGCGAGCGGTCCTGCGGGAGGGGGCCGAGCAGGTGCTCCAGGAGCTCGCGTCCGTACGTCGTCACGCCTCGACCGTAGTGCGGTCAGCGGGGGCGTTCGGTCCCAGGTTGAGACGACCTCGGGAGATCGGTTCTCTCGGCGCCCGTCTCGTGGTCTACTGGATCCGGTCGACGCGCCCCGTGGTCCGGATCCCGGAAGGCGGACGGGTACGACCCGACACGCGTGGCCATCCCGCGTGACGCACCAGTGCAGTACGGAAAAGGACACACGACAAACATGGCACAGGGCACCGTCAAGTGGTTCAACGCGGAGAAGGGCTACGGGTTCATCGCGCCCGAGGACGGCTCCGCTGACGTCTTTGTCCACTACTCCTCCATCGAGGGCAGTGGATTCAAGACCCTCGAGGAGAACCAGCAGGTCGAGTTCGAGATCGGCGAGGGACAGAAGGGCCCGCAGGCGCAGGCGGTCCGCTCGCTCTGACCTCGACCGGACCGGACCCGGCGGGACCCCCACCCTCTGTGGTGGGGGTCCCGCCGTCTGTCGTGGGCGGCCGTAGGCTCGGCACCGTGTCGCAGCTGTCGTTCTTCGCAGCGGACGCCCACGTCCCCGAGCCTGCGGACCTCGAGGGGGTGCTGGCGGCCCGCGGTCAGTCCACGCTCCGGGGCGGGACAGGTCAGGTCTCCGTCGTCGTCGACGCCCCCTGGCGGGCCGAGGTGCTGACGGCGATCCTCGGCGCGGCCGGCCTGGACCCGGCGCGGTCGGCGGCGGGCCCGGACGGTCGCTGCACCGTCTCCACCGCCGCCACCACCTCGCTGGCCCCGGTCGTGCGCCGGTGGCGGCGCGGCGCCGTCTCCGCCGTGCCGGCGGACTGGACCCCCACCGCGGGGGCCCTGCGGACGTGGGTCGTCACCGCCGGGCGGATCGTCGACGGCGGCGCGGTGGTCCTGGGCGTCGACGCCGGTGCGGAGCAGCACGCCCCCCGCCGGGCCGCGCTCGCCGAGGCCCTGGCGAGGGCCGGGATCCGGAGCACGTACGTGGGCCCGCGCGGCGGCGGCCCCGCCCTGAAGCTGGGGACCGCCCGCGCCCGCCGCAGGCTGGCAGAGAACATCGGTGCGGCGCCGGACGGGGCCCCCGAGGGGGCGTGGCCGGGCTGAGTCGGGGCGCGGCCACGCTGGGTCGGTGGCGAGGCCGGGCCGGATCGGGCCGGAGGCCCCGCGGCCGGTCCGTGGGTAAGGTCCGTCTCATGTGCATGCTCGTCGTCGCGCGCAGAACCCACCCCCGCTACCCGCTCATCGTGGTGGCCAACCGTGACGAGGCGCTCGAGCGTCCCACCGAGCCGCTGCACAAGTGGTCGTCCGAACGGGACGGGGTCGACGGGATCGTCGCCGGACGGGACGTGACCGCCGGCGGGACCTGGCTCTCCCTCGCCGCCGGGGGGCGGTTCGCCGCCGTGACCAACGTCCGCGAGCCCGGCACGGAACCGTCCCCGATCTCGCGCGGCAGGCTCCCCGTCGAGGCGCTCGCCGGGCCGGTCCCGGCCACCGGGTACGTCCGGCACATCGCGCCGGGACTCGACCAGTACGCCGGCGTGAACCTGCTGGCCGGGGACCCTGATGAGCTGTGGTGGGCATCCAACCGGTCCGAGCGCGACCCCGTCGCCCTGGACGAGCGGGTCCACGGGCTGTCCAATGCGCAGCTAGACACCCCGTGGCCCAAGGTCACCGGCGCCGTCCGGGACGTGCAGCAGCTCGTGGACGCCGACCGGATCTCCGGACCCGACTGGGCCGGCCCGCTCCTCGACCTGCTGGCCGACCGGCGGAAGGCCCCCCTGCACCGCCTGCCGCGCACGGGCGTGCCCCTGCGGCGGGAGTGGCAGCTCTCCTCGAGGTTCGTCCGGGTGGGCCGCTGGTACGGGACCCGGTCCACGACTGCCGTCCGGATCGACGAGCACGGCACCGCCGACGTGGTCGAACGCACCTGGGATGCCCGCGCACGCATCGCGGGGGCGGTCACCGCCCGGGTGTGAGCCGGCGGCCGCCCCCGCGGCGCGTGTCCGGGGTCTGTCAGGCGGTGGTGCCGACGGTCCAGGTGTTGTTGCCGTTGATGAGGGCCTGCAGGTCGGTGGGGGAGTGTTCCTTGGCGGTGGCGACCTGGGCGCGGGCCTGGTCGTCGTAGGTCTCGCGGTGGACCTGGCGGATGATGCCGGTGACGGTGTATTGCAGGTCCTGGCTGGACAGGCTGGCCAGGGCCTGGGCGTAGGCGGGGTCCGGTGAGTGGGCGTCGTGGACGATGATGTCGGACTCGTCGACGTCGGCGGTGGCGGCGACGGTCAGGGAGAAGCCGTTGCGCACGACGCAGTGCTGGCCCTCGTCGCCGAAGATGATCTTCTCGCCGTGGCGGACCGCGATGAGGTGGTCGCCGGCGTTCTCCTTGCGCAGCAGGTCGAAGGAGCCGTCGTTGAAGATGGGGCAGTCCTGGAGGATCTCGATGAAGCTGGTGCCGCGGTGGCGGGCGGCGGCGTCGAGGACCTCGGTCAGTCCCTTGCGGTCGGAGTCCAGGGCGCGGGCGACGAAGGTGCCCTCGGCGCCCAGGGCCAGCGACAGGGTGTTGAACGGGTGGTCGAGCGAGCCCATGGGGCTGGACTTGGTGACCTTGCCCGGTTCGGAGGTGGGCGAGTACTGGCCCTTGGTCAGGCCGTAGATGCGGTTGTTGAACAGCAGGATGTTCATGTTGACGTTGCGGCGCAGGGTGTGGATGAGGTGGTTGCCGCCGATGGACATGGCGTCGCCGTCGCCGGTGACCACCCACACCGACAGGTCCTCGCGGGTGGTGGCCAGGCCGGTGGCGATGGAGGGGGCGCGTCCGTGGATGGAGTGCATCCCGTAGGTCTCGAGGTAGTACGGGAAGCGGCTCGAGCAGCCGATGCCGGAGACGAAGGCGATGTTCTCGCGCTTGAGTCCGAGCTTGGGCAGCAGGGCGCGGATGGTGGCCAGGATGACGTAGTCACCGCAGCCGGGGCACCAGCGCACCTCCTGGTCGGAGGTGTAGTCCTTGGGCTTCTGCGGGTCGTCGGTGTGCGGGACGTGGGTCAGTGCGTCCAGGGGCAGCTGGCTGCCGACGAGGCCGGTCTCTGTGGTGGACATGGAAATCTTCTCCTCGCTCGCCCTCAGTGCTTCCGGGCGACACCGGTCGCGGTGCCGGTGGCGGTGTGGCCGATACGGCGGTCGGGGGCCGCGGGCTCGCCGGTCGTGGTGACGACTCCCTCGAGCGCCAGGCGGTACTTGTCGTGCTCGGTGTGGGTGAGGCGCCCGGCGAACTCCGCCTCGATCGCGGTCTGCAGCTCCTCGGCGGAGAACGCCATGCCCTGCACCTTGGTGATGGGCTGGATCTCGGCGGAGAACCGGGCCTTGAGCAGCATCGCGAGCTGGCCGAGGTTCATCTCCGGCACCAGCACGCGCCGGTACCGCGACAGTACCTCGCCGAGGTTGGGCGGCATGGGGTTGAGGTGCCGCAGGTGCGCGCGGGCCACCCGGTGGCCGCTCGCGCGGGCCCGCCGGACGGCCTCACCGATCGGCCCGTAGGACGAGCCCCAGCCGATCACCAGCACCTCGGCCTCGTCGGAGGGGTCGTCGACCTCGAGTTCGGGGACATCGACCAGCGCGATGCGCAGGGCCCGGGTGCGGGTCATCAGGTCGTGGTTGTCGGGGGTGTAGGAGATGTTGCCGGTGCCGTTGGCCTTCTCCAGCCCGCCGATGCGGTGCTCGAGGCCGGCCTGGCCCGGCACCGCCCAGGCGCGGGCCAGGGTCTCGGGGTCTCGGGCGTACGGCAGGTAGTCGTCGTCGTCCTCGGAGGTCGGCGACGGGGTGAGGCCCTTGTCGATCGCCGGCAGGTCGGCCACGTCGGGTAGTAGCCACGGCTCGGAGCCGTTGGCGATCGCGCCGTCGGACAGGACCACCACCGGGGTGCGGTAGGTCACCGCGATGCGGGCCGCCTCCCGTGCGGTCTCGAAGCAATCCGCCGGGGACTGCGGGGCGACCACCGCCACCGGCGACTCGCCGTTGCGGCCGAACAGGGCCTGCAGCAGGTCCGCCTGCTCGGTCTTGGTCGGCAGGCCCGTCGACGGGCCACCGCGCTGGACGTCGATCACCACGAGTGGGAGCTCGGTCATCACGCCCAGCCCGATCGCCTCGGACTTGAGCGCCAGGCCCGGGCCCGAGGTGGAGGTCACGCCCAGTGCGCCGCCGTAGGAGGCGCCGATCGCCGCGGTGATGCCGGCGATCTCGTCCTCGGCCTGGAAGGTGGTCACGTCGAACTGCTTGAGCTTGCTCAGCTCGTGCAGGATGTCCGAGGCCGGGGTGATCGGGTAGGTGCCCAGGAACACCGGCATCTCGGCCGACGCCCCGGCGGTGACCAGCCCGTAGGCCAGCGCCGTGTTGCCGGTGACCTGCCGGTAGCGGCCCTCGGGCAGCTGCGCCGGCTGGATCTCGTACTCGGACGCGAAGGCCTCGGTCGTCTCGCCGTAGTTCCACCCCATCCGCAGGGCCAGGACGTTGGCCTCCAGGATGGTGGGCTTGCTGCTGAACTTGCCCCTCAGGAACTCCTCGACCGAGTCGACCGTGCGGCCGTACATCCACATCAGCAACCCGAGCGCGAACATGTTCTTGCAACGCGCGGCGTCCTTCTTGCCGATGTCCACGCTCTCCACGGCCCCGATGGTCAGCGTGCTCATCGCGACCTCGTGCACCTGGAACGCCTCGTACGCCGGCGAGCCCAGCGGATTGGACTCGTAGCCGACCTTGGACAGGTTGCGCTTGGTGAACTCATCGGAGTTGACGATCAGGATGCCCCCCGAGGGCAGGTCCTCGATGTTGGCCTTCAGGGCCGCCGGGTTCATCGCCACCAGCACGTCCGGCCGGTCGCCGGCGGTGAGGATGTCGTAGTCCGCGATCTGGATCTGGAAACTCGACACCCCGTGGATGGTGCCCTGGGGCGCCCGGATCTCCGCCGGAAAGTTGGGCTGGGTCGCCAGGTCGTTGCCGAAGGCCGCGGCCTCCGAGGTGAACTGATCACCGGCCAGCTGCATCCCGTCACCCGAGTCACCCGCGATGCGGATCACCACTTTGTCCAGCTTGGTCTTGGACGCATTGCCCACCGCTGCTGACCTCCGGTTCATCGTTGTGGTCGGGCGTGTCGACCGCCCTCTCCGGCCTCGACCGTACGCCGGTACGGCGTTGCCCATCGCCACGGTCGGGGGTGGGAATAAATGTAACACGTTCCACTTATCCGCCGTGGTGTTCGTCCGCCACCATAGACCGATCTGTCTGCTGCTGCCAATGTGACGGGTCCCGGCGAGGGCGGAGGAGCCGCCGTCCGCGCCGCGCCTGGTATGAATTCCTGTAGGAAGGTCTCGACGTCGTCGCGGAGGACGGTGCGGGACGGCAGGTCGGTGGCGCCGGGCCGCGGACGGATCAGCGCAGGTTGGGAGCACCTAGAGTGGCGAGCAAGAAGACAGCATCGGGCGGTACACGGAGCCTGGTGATCGTCGAGTCCGCCACCAAGGCCCGCAAGATCCAGCCGTACCTCGGCTCGGACTACGTCGTGGAGGCGTCGGTCGGGCACATCCGCGACCTGCCCAAGGGCGCCGCGGACATCCCCGCCAAGTACAAGAAGGAGCGGTGGGCGCGGCTCGGGGTCAACCCCGACGACGACTTCCAGCCGATCTACGTGGTGAGCGCGGACAAGAAGAAGAAGGTCTCCGAGCTCAAGAAGGAACTGGCCGGCGTGGACCAGCTCTTGTTGGCCACAGACCCCGACCGCGAGGGTGAGGCCATCGCGTGGCACCTGCTCGAGGTGCTCAAGCCCAAGGTCCCGGTCAAGCGGATGGTCTTCCACGAGATCACCAAGCCCGCGATCCTCGCCGCCGCGGAGAACACCCGCGAGCTGGACACCGACCTGGTGGACGCCCAGGAGACCCGACGCATCCTCGACCGCCTGTACGGCTACGAGGTCTCCCCGGTGCTGTGGAAGAAGGTCATGCCGCGGCTCTCGGCGGGCCGCGTCCAGTCGGTGGCCACCCGCGTGATCGTCGAGCGGGAGCGCGAGCGGATGGCGTTCGTCGCCGCCGACTACTGGGACATCACCGCCGTCCTGGCCACCGCGGGCGGCGGGGCCGGCGACGCGGGGGAGCCCAAGAGCTTCACGGCCCGACTGTCCGCGGTCGACGGGTCGCGGGTCGCGCAGGGCCGTGACTTCGGTCAGGACGGTCGACTCAAGTCCACCGGCGCCGCCAAGGACTCGGTGGTGCTCGACGAGACCGCGGCGCGCGCCCTGGCCGGTGCCCTGGAAGGCGCCGACTTCACCGTCGACTCGGTCGAGTCCAAGCCGTACACCCGCCGCCCCTACGCGCCGTTCATGACCTCGACCCTCCAGCAGGAGGCCGGGCGCAAGCTGCGCTACACCTCCGAGCGGACGATGCGCATCGCGCAGCGGCTGTACGAGAACGGCTACATCACCTACATGCGTACGGATTCCACCACCCTGTCGCAGGGTGGCATCGCCGCCGCCCGCGCGCAGGCCACGGAGCTGTACGGCAGCGAGTACGTCTCGCCCTCGCCGCGCCAGTACACCCGCAAGGTCAAGAACTCGCAGGAGGCCCACGAGGCCATCCGGCCCGCGGGCGAGAGCTTCGCCACCCCCGGCCAGCTGCACGGCGTGCTCGACGGCGAGGAGTACCGCCTGTACGAGCTCATCTGGCAGCGCACCGTGGCCTCGCAGATGGCCGACGCCAAGGGCACCACGGTGAGCATCCGCATCACGGGCGGCGCGGGGGAGAACGCCTCCGGATACACGCAGGCGACCTTCGCCGCCTCCGGCCGGACGATCACCTTCCCCGGCTTCCTCAAGGCCTACGTCGAGGCGGCCGAGGAGTCCGGCGACTCGTCGGACAAGCCGATGGCCGACGACGCCGAGCGCCGCCTGCCGCAGCTCACCGAGGGGCAGGCGCTGACCGGGCAGGAACTGTCCGCGGACGGGCACACCACCAGCCCGCCGTCGCGGTACACCGAGGCCAGCCTGGTCAAGATCATGGAGGAGATGGGCATCGGCCGCCCCTCCACGTACGCCAGCATCATCCGCACCATCCAGGACCGCGGGTACGTCTACTCGCGCGGCAACGCGCTGGTGCCGAGCTGGGTCGCCTTCTCCGTCGTGGGGCTGCTGGAGCAGAACTTCGGCCGGCTCGTCGACTACGACTTCACCTCGCTCATGGAGGACGAGCTCGACGCGATCGCGGAGGGCCGCGAGAACCGGGACGACTGGCTGCGTCGCTTCTACTTCGGCGCCGCCGCGGGCGAGGGCGGGGCCGAGTCCGCCTACGCGGTCGGCCTCAAGAACCTCGTCGACGTCAACCTCGAGGCGATCGACGCCCGCAGCATCAACTCGATCCGGGTGTTCGACGATTCGGAAGGTCGCCCGGTCCACGTCCGGGTCGGCCGCTACGGCCCGTACCTCGAGCGCATGGTCGTCGGCGACAGCGGCGAGGAGGAGTCCCGCCGGGCCAACCTGCCCGAGGGCATGAGCCCCGACGAGCTCACGCTCGAGGTGGCGGAGAAGCTCTTCGCCACGCCCCAGGACGGCCGCCCGCTGGGGACCGACCCCGAGACCGGGCACGAGATCGTGGTCAAGGACGGCCGCTACGGCCCGTATGTCACCGAGAAGCTCCCCGAGCCGACGGACGCCGAGAAGGCCGCATGGGCGGAGAAGGTGCTCGCGGAGGCCGCGGAGGAGAAGAAGCGGATCGACGCCGAGCGCGAGGCCGCCCTCGCCGCCGCGAAGAACGACGACGAGAAGTCGGAGGCCAAGAAGGCCGCCACCAAGGCCAAGGCCTCGGTCACGCGCAAGGCCAAGAAGGAGGCCGACAACCCCACCGGCCCCAAGCCGCGCACCGGGTCGCTGATGACGTCCATGGAACCGACCACCGTCACGCTCGACGACGCGCTCAAGCTGCTCTCGCTGCCGCGCGAGGTGGGGGTGGACCCGAACAGCGGCGACACGATCACCGCGCAGTTCGGTCGCTACGGCCCGTACCTGAAGAAGGGCACCGATTCCCGGACCTTGGAATCCGAGGAGTCGGTCTTCACCGTGACCCTCGAGCAGGCGCTGAAGATCTACTCCGAGCCCAAGCGCCGCGGCCGGCAGGCGGCGGCGCCCAAGGCGCTGCGCGAGCTGGGCGTCGACGAGGTCTCCGGCAAGACGATGCTGGTCAAGGACGGCCGGTTCGGCCCGTACGTGACCGACGGCGAGTCGAATGCCTCCCTGCGCAGGGGTGACACGGTCGAGACGCTGACCGATGCCCGCGCGGCCGAGTTGCTCTCGGAACGTCGCGCCAAGGCCCCGCCCAAGAAGAAGGCCCCCGCGCGCAAGTCGCCCGCGAAGAAGGCCGGCGCCCGGCGCTGACCCGACCCGCGGGCCGGGCGGCGCTCAGTCGGTGGCGTCCGGGACCGGCCGCAGCGGCACGGTCCCGGCCTGCCAGCGGTCCGCCAGCGTGGCCCGGAGGGGCCGCGCCAGCTGCGTCATGACCCCGCGTCCGCGCAGCTCCACGCTGCGCCCCAGGACCCACCGCGCGGTCTCGGGGGCGTCCGCGTGCCGGAGGACGGCCGCCGAGGCCAGGACGTGCCCCTGCTCGGACTTGGCGAGCGTGGTGAGCCGAGCGGCCTCGTTGACCGGGTCGCCGATCACCGTGTACTCGAAGCGCTTGGCGTGGCCGATGTGGCCGGCGATGACCGTGCCGAAGGAGACGCCGATCCCCGCCGACAGCGGGGCGAGGCCGGCGAGCCCGCTCTGGAGGGCGCGGGCCGCGCGCAGCGCCCGACCGGCCTCGTTGTCCACGTCGATCGGCGCACCGAACACCGCAAGCAGCGCGTCGCCCTGGAACTTGTTGATGTACCCGCCGTTGGAGTCGACGGCCTCCACCGCGATCCGGAAGAACTGGTTGAGCACCGCCACCACCCGCGCGGGTTCGTTGGCGGCGGCGAACTCGGTCGAGCCGGTGAGGTCGACGAACAGCACCGCCACCTCGCGCTCCTGGCCGCCCAGTTCCGTGCCCCGCTCCAGGGCGTGGAGCGCCACATCCTCGCCCACGTAGCGGCCGAAGAGGTCCTGGATGGCCTCGCGCTCCTGCAGGCCGGCGGCCATCTCGTTGAAGCCCTGGCCCAGCCGGCCGATCTCGGAGCCGTCGTAGATCGTCACGCGCGTGTCCAGGTCGCCCTGCTCGACCCGCTTGAGGCCCGACTGCATCTCGCGGACGGGGTCGGCGATCGAGTCCGACACCAGCCCCATGCCGATCGCGCCGGCGATCACCGCGACCGTGGCCAGGACGGCGAGGGCGACGAGGATGTGCTCGGCCTCGGTACCGAACAGGCCCGCCCAGTGGCCGGCCAGGATCAGCACGATCCCCGCGACCGGGATGACGGTGGTCAGACCCCAGCCCAGGAAGATCCGCCTGCGCACACCGGGGACCCGCTTGTCGTCTGGCACCCCCTGGGCCAGCGCCCGGACCGTGATGGGCCGCATGATCCGTTCGGCCTGCAGGTAGGAGATCAGGCACGTCGTGCTGCCGCCGAGGACGCTCGTCACCGCCACCACCAGGGCGAGGCGGGGCGAGTGGCCGATGTTGGCCAGGACGAAGACCACGGTGCCGGCCGCCCAGAGTCCCGCCGAGATCAGCCCCTGGTGGTAGGGGATCCGCAGGGCCCGTCGCCGGACCCCGCCGTCGAAATCGCCTCCCGAGCGGTCGGCCCGCAGGACCGGCAGGATCAGCAGGGTCGACAGGATCACGCCGCCCACGAACGCCAGGACCAGGTAGCCGATGAACAGGTACTGGTTGAGGAAGCGGAACTCGTTGAGGTCGAGGAAGCGGTCGACCGGCAGGACGAAGCGCAGGAACGCGAAGACGAAGACGGCGCCGATGATGTTGGCCTGCAGCATCGTCAGGGCGTAGACGGGCCAGGGGGTGGCCCACAACCACCGGAACAGCCTCACCCATCGCTCCATCGGGACCAGCTTAGTTCGCCCCGGTGACCCCGGGTACTGCTGTCGTGTCGGGGGCCGCGGATAAGGTGGGCGTATGCCAGGGGTGTTCGAGCGGTTGGCCGGCCAGGATGAGGCCGTGGCGCAGCTGTCCGCGGCGGCACGGGCCGCACGTGACCGCGTCGCCGGCCGGGGCTGGGAGGAGTCCGACGCCCGCATGGTGCACGCGTGGCTGTTCACCGGGCCGCCCGGGAGCGGCCGGAGCGTGGCGGCCCTGAGCTTCGCGGCCGCCCTGCAGTGCGAGCACCCGGAGATCGTGGGCTGCGGCGAGTGCCAGGCCTGCCACACGGTCCTGGCCGGCACGCACGCTGACGTCCACCTGCTCGCCCCCCAAGGGGTCAACATCCTGCTCAAGGACGTCAAGGAGACGATCCACCGCGCCGCCAGTCGGCCCGGGACCGGCCGTTGGCAGATCGTGATGGTCGAGGAGGCGGACCGGCTCACCGAGCAGTCCGGTAACGCGCTGCTCAAGGTGGTCGAGGAGCCGCCCAGCCGGACCGTGTTCCTGCTGTGTTCCCCCACCACGGACCCCATGGACATCATGGTGACGCTGCGGTCGCGGTCCCGGAACGTCGCGCTGCGGCAACCGGACGCCGCGGCCGTCGAGCGCGCGCTGCTGGCCGGCGGGGGGATCGACCCCGACCAGGCGCGGTGGGCGGCCTCGGTCTCGTCGGGGCACGTCGGCCGGGCCCGGTGGCTGGCGACCGACGAGGCCACCCGCCGGCGCAGGGACGTGGTGCTGGGCCTGCCGATGGTCATGCACAACCCGTCCCGGGCGTTCCCGCTCGCGGACCAGCTCGTCAGCTCGGCGGAGAAGGAGGCCCAGGACCGCAACTCGGAATCCGACGAGCGCGAGGTGGACGAGCTGCGCACGGCCCTGGGTGCCGGCGGCACCGGCAAGGGCACCGCATCGGCCGGCCGGGGCGCGACGGGCGCGGTCAAGGAACTCGAGAAGTCACAGAAGTCGCGGCGGACCCGCTCGACCCGCGATTCGCTGGACCTCGCCCTGGTGGACCTGGCCGGCTTCTACCGGGACGCCCTCATGGCGGGACTCGGCGCGCAGGACCCGGCGCCGGTGCACCCGGACAAGTCCGAGGAATCGGCCCGCCTCGGCGCCCACTACCCGCCGGCGTCGGTGCTGCGCGCGATCGAGGCGATCCAGGAATGCCGCGGGGCGATCGAGGTCAACGTCAAGCCCAAGTTCGCGGTCGCGGCGATGGTGGGGGCGATCCGCCAGGCACTCGGCTGATCGGCACGCGTGGCGGGCGGCGACCCCGCGTTTTCGGGAGGCCGGGTGTTCCGTATATAGTGGCCTCGCCCCACAAGGGCGCGCCGCGTTAGCTCAGTCGGTAGAGCATTTCACTCGTAATGAAAAGGTCGTCGGTTCGATTCCGACACGCGGCTCAGCATTCAGAACACCCCGCCAACAGGTTTGGTCGTCCTCACTGCGGAAATTTGCGCGAATTTCCGCAGTGAGGACGACCAGACGCGCCGGCGCGCAGGACTCGCGCGTGGCCGGGGGAGGATCGCGTTCGGCGGGGCTGCCCCGGCCGCACGGGCGCCGGTAGGCTCGGTGAGTACGTCCCGAGAAAGGCCAGCCCGTGGAATTCCTCCTCATCGCCGCTGTGATCGCGGTGGCCGTCGCGGTCGTCTCGCGCAGCCAGAGCAACGGTCGGACCCAGCTCGAATCGCGTCAGATGCACCAGATCGAGGACCACCGCGCCGAGGCCGCACGCTGGATTGAGCGCCTGGGCGGGCAGGTGCTCAACCTCGAGGGCACCGATGAGGCCTCCAAGCAGGCCATGGCCGACGCCTCCGAGCGGTACACCTCGGCCGCCACCGAACTCGAGAACGCCCGCACCGCGGTCCAGGCCCGCCTGGCCCAGGACACCGCCCTCGAGGGCCTGTACTACGTGCGTGCCGCCCGTGAGACCATGGGCATGGATCCGGGGCCGGAGCTGCCCAAGACCAGCGGCCAGGACCGGGCCGGGCAGGTGACCGAGGACCGGACCGTCGACTTCGAGGGCCGCACGCTCAGCGCCTCCGCCGAGCCCAGCGACGAGAACCGCCACTACTACCCGGGCGGCGTCGTGGCCGGACGCCCGGTCCCGGCGGGGTGGTATTCGGAGCCCTGGTGGGCCTCCGCCCTGCACACGGGCGTGTGGATGATGGGCTCGATGATGATGTTCAACATGATGTTCGCCGGCATGTCGGGCGTCGGCTACTCCGGTGAGGATTTCGCGGCCGGGGTCGGCGAGGGCGGCGCCGACGTGGGCGGCGGTGACGGCGGCGACGGCTTCTTCGACGGCGGCCTCATGGGTGGCGACGGCGGCGATGGCGGCGACGGCGGGGGGTTCTTCGACGGCGGCCTCTTCGGC
>DHCFD07801__coassemble_1090_pt1 | contig 52151 bp, 51 predicted proteins | sample DHCFD07801__metabat2_high_PE_018 | metagenome-assembled genome bin DHCFD07801 | reverse complement strand
GCCCGGGCCCGTCGACGAGTGGCGGGGCCTGCGCGAACGGGTCCGGGCGGAGATCGACCGTCACGGCGTGACCGACGGCCACTTCACCCAGCACTACGACACCACCGAGGTGGACGCCTCTCTGCTCCTGCTCCCGCAGGTCGGCTTCTGCGCCCCCGACGACCCGCGGATGCTGGCCACGGTCGCCGCGATCGAACGGGACCTCATGCAGGGCGGGATGCTCCGCCGGTACCGGACGTCGGCGAGCATCGACGGCCTGCCCGGCTCCGAGGCCCCGTTTGTGGCGTGCTCGTTCTGGCTGGTCGAGCAGTACGCGTCCTCCGGCCGGCTCGACGACGCCCGGGCGCTGATGGACCGACTGTGCGCGCTGGTCAACGACGTGGGGATGGTGTCGGAGGAATACGACGTCGGGTCCGGCCGCCACGCGGGCAACACTCCCCAGGCGTTGAGTCACCTGGCGTTGGTGCGAGCGGCGGACGCGTTGGTGCGGGCCGGGCACAGGAGTCGGTAGCGCGCGGTTCCACTCCGCGCGGCCGGGGTCAGGGCGCCGGCTGGACCTCGCTCTCGGTGACCCACTTGTGGTTGGTCATGGGCATGTCCTCCGAGTGGACGTCGACCATGTAGACGGTCTCCTGCGTGGAACTGTCGATGGTCGCGTTGGCGCCGTCCATGCCGGGCATGTGGTCGGCGCGCAGGATCACCTCGCTCCCCTCGGGCAGCGGCGCGGGGCCCGGGTCCTCGAGCTCCTCGTGCACGACCCACTTGTGATCGACCACCGGCGCGCCCCCGTTGGTCGGGGCGTAGCTGACCGAGTAGGCGGTGGTGTCGAACGCGCCGGCGATGGTGGCGCCCGCACCGCCCATCCCGGGCATGTGGTCGGCGGACAGGACGACGTCCGATCCGATCGGATGGGTGGGGTCGACGGCGTCGGCGATACCCGCGGGCGGCGGACCGCCGTCGGCAGGGTGCTCGTGGGCGTCCGCGGTGGCACCGGTGGAGTGATCCGCGTGATCCGACGACGACGCGGTCGCGGGCGTCGGCTGTGCGGGCTCGGTCTCGTCGACCCCGCTCCCGCAGGCGCTCAGGGCGAGTCCGGCGGTCAGCGTGACAGCGGCGACGGCGGTTCGACGATGCATGGGCACGTCCTTTCCTCGGGGTCCGGCCCGCCAGGGTATACCCCTGGGCGGTATACGCGCCACTGGCGATGCCGTGGAAACCGCGTGAAATTGACGCGTGTCGAGTAGAACGTGAAGTACGTGGTAAGTCACCGACTCAGGAGTGGGGTAATGGGCACACTGGACGGCCGCGTGGCCGTGGTCACCGGCGCGGGACTCGGGATCGGTCGGGGCATCGCCGGCGCGCTCGCGCGTGAGGGCGCCTCCGTGGTGGTTGCGGAGATCGACGAGACCGCCGGTGCGGAGACGGCCGCCTGGCTGCGTGAGGAATGGGGCACGCAGGCGGAGTTCGTCCGCACCGACGTCACCGACAAGGACCGGGTCCACGCCGTGGTGGACGCCGCGGTCGAGCGGTTCGGCAGGCTCGACATCCTGGTCAACAACGCGTGGAAGGGCTCCGGCTTCGCCCGCCTGGAGAACATCACCGACGAGCAGATGAGCGCCGGCTTCGACATGGCGGTGATGGCCGCGTTCTGGGCCATGCAACGAGCGCTGCCGGAACTGGAGAAGCGCGGGACGGGCCGGGTGATCAACCTGTGTTCGCTCAACGGCGTCAACGCGCACATGTACTCGGTGCAGTACAACGCCGCCAAGGAGGCGCTCCGCACCCTCACGCGCACTGCGGCCCGCGAGTGGGCGCCGCGCCAGGTCTGCTGCAACGTCATCTGCCCGGGCGCGCAGAGCGAGGCGTACCGGCGCGTGGCCGAGGCCAACCCGGAGATGGCGGCCACGTTGGCCCGGGGCAACCCGATGGGGCGCGTGGGTGACCCGCTCGACGACATCGGCCCGATCGCGGCGTTCCTCGCGAGCGACGCCAGCCGTTACCTCACCGGCAACACCCTCTACGCCGACGGTGGAGGGCACATCAACGGCGTGCAGTGGGCGCCCGAGGTGGACTGACGCCGGCCAGATCGGCGCCCCGGGTGGCGCCCCCGGGCGGCGCATTCCAGCAGCGCCCGAGGCAGCGCTCAATTCTCGACGTGCAGCTCGACCACGGGGATGCTGCGGGGGTCCCGGGTCCCGTCCTCCTCGATCACCCGCCGGAGGAAGTCCCATGACGCGGGGTGCTCCCGCGCGTACCGCGCCAGCGCCTCCTCGGACTCGTCGGCGGGCAGGAGTCGCGCCCGGGCGGGGCGGCGCCGGAGGCGGCTGATGCTCACGTGGCAGCGGGGCTCGGCCTCGAGGTTCCGGTACCACTGGGAGCCGTGCCCGAACCCGCTCGCGATGAGGATGCGCCCGGGAGCGGGCCTGCCGATCACCTCGAGCACCGCGTAGCGCGCCTCGCCGGACCGGCGGCCGACGTGCTCGAGCATCAGCATCCGGGAGCCCAACAGCCAGCCGAGCCCGCGGCGGTACAGGGCCACCGGCGCACGGGCGGCACGTCGGTTGCGCAGCACGAGCGCGCCGAGGCGGGAGGGTGAGAGTGCCATGAGGCGACGATGCCACCGCCCCCCGGGTCGGCGGAAGGCCCGTCCGGCGGAACGCGGCCGGATCATCGCCCGAGCCGCCGCCACGTGCGGGCCCCGACCAGCGCCACACCCGAGACCGCGAGTGCGAGCACGAGCAGCGCGGCGGCGGGCCAGAAGGTCAGGACGTCGTACGGCGTGGACGAGTTGTTCTGCAGGACGGGGACCACACCGACGAGGACGACGGCGAGCGCCGGGAACACCGCCTGCGGCGCGAGGCGGAGTGCGTAGGTCCATCCTGACCACCCGGCGCGGCGCGTCGCCCACGCGCCCGCCCGCCGCAGGCCCAGCGCCGTCACGCCGAGTACCACCAGTGTGGCGAGGCCGAGCGCCCAGTCGATCAGGGTCGCGACGGGGGCGCCGGGCGTCGCGTCGTCGCCCTCGGTGAGGTCGATGATCCCCGAGCTCAGCTCGTACGGGTGCTCGTAGGTCGGTGTGAAGCTGTTGAGCATCACCACGACGCCGTAGCCGCTCTCGGGCACCACATGGAGCTGCGCGCTGTAGCGGGTGGTCGAGCCGGCGTGGCCGCCCCGGGCGGGCTCGGTGCCGGCGGAGCTCAGCTGCCAGCCGAGCCCGTAGCGCTCCGCGGCGAGCTGCGGCGTGTGGGCCTGTGCGAGCAGGTCGGCGGACACCAGCTGCCCGCCGTCCGGGGTGCGGCCGCCGTCGGTGAGCATGGCGGCGAACCGGGCCATGTCCTCGGCGGTCGTCACCACGCCGCCGGCCCCCGCGACCAGTTGGTCCAGGGCGGGGCCCGGCAGGGCGGTGCCCCACGCGGTGACGTGCCCGTGCTGCGTGCCGGGGTGATCCGCGTGGGTCGTGTCGACGGCGACCGTGTCCGACATGCCCAGCGGAGCAAACACCTCGTCGTCGAGGTGCTCCCCGAACGGGGCCCCGGCGACCTCCTCCACAAGGCGGGCGGAGAGGTGGAAATTGGCGTTGCTGTAGCTGTACACCCGCCCGGGGTCGGAGGCGAGCTCCAGGTCCCGCAGGGCGGCCACGCCCTCGGCGAGATCGTGCGCCGGCGGGGTGATCACGGGACTCGGGATGCCGGAGGTGTGGCTGAGGAGCTGACGGACCGTCACCTCGCCCTGGCGGCCGTCGGCGAGCTCGAACCCCGGGACGTGCCGGACGACAGGATCGTCCAGGCCGACGACGCCGTCGTCGACCAGTTGTAGGACGGCGACCGCGGTGACGGCCTTGCCCACCGAGCCGGTCGAGAACGGGGTGGCCGCCGTCGCGGGGGCGTCACCGTCCTCGCCCCGGCCGGCGGCGTGGACCACCTCGCCGTCGTGGACCACCGCGATCCCGGCGCCGACGAGCCCGTGCCTGTCGAGGTAGTCGTCGACGTAGGAGTCGATCCGGGCGGTGTCCAGCCGATCCGGGGCGACTGCGGCGGACGCCACCGGGCCGCCGTAGGCGACGACGGCGACGGCGAGGAGGATGCCGAGAAGGGAGCGCATTTGCCTACGGTCCCAACGGGTTCGGCGCCGGACAATGGGGAAGGACCCGGATTCTGAGCGGTCAGGATCCGGGTCCTTCCCGGGGCGCCCGCCGGGAGAGGGGCAGGCGCCCGGCCGATCGTGCGGGCGGCGGTGCGGTCAGGCCGCGGGCTGCGCCTGGGGGGCTGCGGCCCCGACGGAGGGCTTGGCCGAGATGTAGCGGCGTGCCTCCTCGGAGGCCGTGCCCCCGCGGAAGAGTGCGCTTGCCGTGTCGAGTGCGAACCACAGCTCGCGGGCGAAGTTGATGACCGGACGGAATGGTGCCATGAGGATCCCTCCCTGGGGGCTGACGCTGGAGGTATACAGGTCTGTAAACCCTGCTTTTAAAATTAGCTATACCGATCTGTAAAGTCAAGGGTGTGACGGACACGAATTTCCCCGACCTCTCCGAGCTCACGCCGGGGGCCCTCCAGATCCTCGACGTGGGCTCGGAGCTGTTCTACGAGCAGGGCATCCACGCCGTCGGTGTGGACACGATCGCCGCCGAATCCGGGGTCACCAAGCCGATCCTCTACAAGAACTTCGGCTCCAAGGACGGCCTCGTGGTGGCGTACCTCCTCAACCGGCACCGGTGGTGGTGGTCGCTGCTCGAGGAGGAGGTCGCCCGCGCCGAACACCCGAGGGCGCTGGCCTTCTTCGACGTCTACGCCGCGGATCACGCGAACGGCCACCGGGGCTGCGCCTTCCTCAATGCGGCCGCGGAACTGCCCGCGGAGCATCCGGCGCACGAGGTCATCCGCTACCACAAGCATTCGATCTGCGACCGGCTGGAGGAATTGGTCAAGGAGGACACCGATCCCGGCCTCGAGCACCGACTGCTGGCCAACCACCTCTTCCTGCTGCTGGAGGGCGCGTTCGCCCACCGCCCCATCTACGGCACGAGCATGCTGGAGCAGGGACGCGAGATGGCCCAGCGGCTCCTCGATCGGGGGGCCTGCGCTGACGGCAGTGATCCCCGCATCGACGACGGGTCCGCGTAGAAGCGCTTGCTCCGGCGCGCAAGGAGCGACGTCATCACCAGAGCGGCTCGGAGAGAGGTCATTCCCGGACGGTAAACCTCCCGGGACCGACTGACTACCGCACCGGACCGGACACCACGGGGTGTCGGTCCCGGCTCAGGTCTCCGGCATGCGGAGCGGCCGCTCGTGCACCTCGCGCACGAACTCGGGCAGCGGTCCGGACTCGCGCAGGACGCGCGCGATCGCAGGATCGGCCAGGTGCAGGCGCCCCACGGAGATGAGGTCGAACTCCCCGCGCTCGAGGGCCGCCACCACCGAGTCGATGTTGTCCGAGGGGCGCACCTCCTTACCGGATTTCTGCTCGCGCAACGAGGTCCCGATCCCCACGCCGCCCACGGCGCCGGAGGGCAACCCCGTCAACCGCCGCGCCCACCCGGCCAGGGACCTCTCGCCGTCGGCACCGGCCAGGTCGGGGAAGGCGGGGTCGTCGAAGCGGCGGGTCGAGGCGTCCAGGAGGTCGGCCCCGGCGTCGGCGAGGGCGCCGAGGTACACGGCCAGCTCGTCGGGAGTGGTGGCCTTGAGGGCCTTGTAATCCTGCTGGGTGTGCTGGGAGAACCGGTAGAACAGCGGCGTCTCGGGGCCGATGGCCTCGCGGACGGCGGCCACCACCGCGGCGGGGAACCGGCTGCGCGCGGCGAGGTCTCCGCCCCACTCGTCTGTGCGCCGGTTGGTGTCGTCCCAGACGAACGCGTCCAACAGGTATCCGTGGCCGCCGTGCAGGGTGACGCCGTCGAAGCCCGCCTCCACCGCCAGGCGGGCCGAGCGGCCGAACGCGGCGATCGTCTCGGCGATGTCCTCGCCTGTCATCGGGGTGGTCTCCGGCGCCCAGCGCGCGATGCTGCGCTCGGAATACGTGGTGACACCCGGCGTGCCCCATCGGCCGGAGGGGCGCATGGGGTGCACCGCCATGAGCCGGTCTCGCTGGGGGCGGTCGAACCGGGCGTTGGCGCCCCACAGGGGGCCGACGTGCCACAGCTGGGCGAGGATCCGCCCGCCCGCGGCGTGCACCGCGTCGGTGACGACCTTCCACGCCGCCACGGACGCCGGCCCGTCGAGCCGCGGGATCGAGGAGTGGTCCACCGAGGCGGGGTGGTCGACGCCGATGCCCTCGGTCACCACCAGGCCCGTGCCGCCGGCCGCGCGGTCGGCGTAGTAGTCGCGGTTGACGGCGTCGGGCAGCCCGTCCGGGCAGCCCATCCGGGTCATCGGCGACATCACCAGCCGGTTGGCCAGCTCGAGGGATCGCACACCGAACGGGCGGAACAACGGTTCGCGGCCGGTCGCGACGGTGCTCATCGTCATGCTCTCCGATCTCCTGTCGAGGTCGAGTCGGGGGCGAGAAGCCCCGCGAGGGTCATGTCGTACAGGTGGACGACCGTCCGCTCGAAGTCGGCGATCTCCACCGGGGGCGCGCTGTCCTGGCGGTCCTCGTGCACGGCGAGGGCGCCGATGAACATCTGCATGGCCAGGTCGATCCGCTCGAACGCGGTGCGCTTGGGGACATGGTCCAGGGCGTCGATGAGGCGGGTCACCACGTCGTCGGGTGGGGTACGCCGCTCGGTGATCTCCGGGATCGTCGGTCCCACGAGCGGGCCGACCTTGGCCAGGAACCGCCCGTAGTGCGTCGGTTGCGGGCTCCGCCGGATCGCCTCCACGAACGGCTCCAGCAGGACGCTCACCAGGGTGGGGACGTCGGCACCGAGTCCGCTCTCGTCGGCCTCGTGCAGGCGGACGAGCCGATCGGCGTGGATCGCCCCCATGCGGCGACGGAGCACCTCCACGATCAGTCCGTCGCGGCTGCCGAAGTGGTACTGGACCGCCGAGTTGTTGCGCTGGCCCGCGGCGCTCGCCACGTCCCGCATGGAGACCCCGTCCAGTCCCCGTTCCGCGAACATCTGCTCGGCGATGTCGATCATGTGTGTCTTGACGTCGCGGCTCTCGGAACCGGACTCGATGACGGGGGCGGGCGGCGCTGCCGGCGTGGCCGGGCCGTTGCGATACGTCATCGGGTCGGTCCTCCTGGAAGTGTGTCGTGCCATCATGGCGCCCCGGTCACCAGCCGGCGAAGCCCGGGGCGACGGCCGGCCACGGCGCCGCGTGCTCGACCTGCGCGGACAGGCGCAGGAGCAGGTCCTCGCGCCCGTAGTCGGCAGCGAACTGTACTCCCACGGGCAGCCCGGCGGTGTCGCTCCCCGCCGGCAGCGAGATCGCCGGCTGCCCGGACACGTTGAACAGCGAGACGCAACTGGAGTAGGCGGACGACCGCGTCCACATCGACGCCGGATCCGTCGCGTCGAGGTGGCCGAGTTCGGGGACGGGCAGCGGGAGCGTCGGCAGGAGGACCACGTCCACGCCGTCCTCGCCGAACATCTCCGCCAGTTGCCAGCCGATCCGTTGCGCCCCCTGCAACGCGAGGTTGAGATCGGTGCCGGTCACGGTGCGCCCGTTGTCGAGCATCGTGCGTGTCCACGGCTCGAGGTCGTCGTCGGCGAGCTCGCGGCCGAGCGCCCCGAGCCGCGCGTCGACCGTCGCGACCAGCTGGGCCATCATGATCCGGCCGCCGATGGCCATCGACTCGGTGATGTCGATGCCGAGCTCGATCGGACGGACCTCGTGGCCGAGCTCGGTGAGCAGTGTCGCCGTGCGGTCGACGGCCGCGGTGGTCACCGGGTCGGTGGGGAAGGGGTCCGGTGCGGTGCCGATCACGCCGATGCGCAGCCGCCCCGGCTCGGCGCCGACCTCCTCGAGGAACGGACGCGCGGGCGTGGGGGCCCCGAAGGCGTCACCGGGGGCGTGCCCGGCGACCGCGTCCAGCAGGGCGGCCGAGTCGCGGACCGAGGTGGTCAGAGCGTGGTGGTAGGTCACCGGCGAGGCCAGCCCGTCCGGGCGGGGCCAGCCGGGCACCCGGCCCCGGCTCGGCTTGAGCCCCACCAGCCCGCACGCCGAGGCGGGGATCCGGATGGAGCCGCCGCCGTCGGTGCCGTGCGCGACGGGCACCATCCCCGACGCGACGGCGGCCCCCGACCCGCCGCTGGAGCCGCCGGTCGAGTACCCGGTGTCCCAGGGATTGCGGCAGGGCCCGTAGAGCAGGGGCTCCGTCGTCGTCGTCTTCCCCAGTTCCGGGACGTTGGTGGTCCCCAGGACCACCATGCCCGCGGCCTTATACCGCTGCACGACGGCGCAGTCCACCTCGGCGACCACGTCCGCGAACAGGCGTGATCCGTCCGTGGCGGGCTGCCCCGCGACGTCGGCCCCGAGGTTCTTGACGAGGACCGGGACGCCCCGCAGGGGGCCGTCCGCGAGGCCCGCGTCGACCTCGGCGCGGGCCTCGTCGAACCGGGTGGAGACCACCGCGTTGAGCCGGGGGTTCAGTTCCTCGATCCGACGGATCGCCTCGTCGGTGACCTCGCGGGCGTCCTGCGCGCCGGAGCGGATGTCGGCGGCCAGGGCGACCGCGTCGCGGGCGGGGGAGGGCGAGGTGGCGTCGGCGGTCACGGGGTCAGTTCTCGATGTAGGCGTTGTCGAAGAGGACGACCGAGGCCACGGTGGTGTCGATCCCGTGGACGGAATCGTCGACGGTGACGTACTCCTCGGCGTTGGCGATCACCGTGAACGGCTGGATCTCGTTGTGGATCTCCTGCAGGGCGGTGTACGCCTCCTTCTGGGCCTCGAGATCGGAGGCGGCCTTGAGCTCGGAGATCGCGTCGGTGAGCCGGGGGTCGTCGACGCCGGTGAGGTTGGTGGCCCCGCCCGGGGTCAGGCCGCTGGCGAACGCCGATGCGGGGTCGGCGTCGGACACCGCCAGCCCGCCGATCACCACCTCGTAGTCACCGGTGAACTGCCGGGCCGTGACCTGCGAGACGGGGGCGTTCTCGATGGTCACGTTGAACCCGGCGGCGTCGAGCAGGGCCTTGGTCACGACCCCGGCCTCGACGTTCTCTGGCCCGTCCGAGATGAGGATCGTGATCGCCCCGTCCCAACCGGTGTCGGCCTTGACCTCCTCGACGAGCTCGGTGGCACGCTCCGGGTCGTAGGTGGGGCCCTCCTGGCCGTCGTAGAAGCGGGAGGCTTCGGCGAGCAGGGCCGAAGTCGGCTGGCCGGTCCCGTCGGTGAGGCGCTGATCCATCAGGTCGCGGTCCAGGGCGTGGGCCACTGCCTTGCGGACGCGCTGGTCGGTGAGGGGGCCGTCGTAGCCGGCGGCGCCGTTGTTCATGTTGATCACCGAGCCGGAGCTGGTGATCTGATGGAACCCGCGCGCCCCGGCCTCCTGGGCGTCGGCGACGAACTTGGAGCCGCGCAGGAAGCTCACCTGGAGCTCGTCGTTCTGGAAGGCCTCGAAGGTGCCCTGCGAGCCCGGGATGCGGAGGAACTCCAGGGTCGGGCAGACGGCGCCGCCGTAGTAGTCGGGGTTGGGCTGCAGGACGGTCTTCTGGTCGGGGATGTACTCGTCCAGGACGAACGGGCCGGCGCCGATGGGCGCACGCTCCCACTCCTCGGGGTCGGAGGCCTCGTACGCCTGCTGGGGGATGACCTCGCCGGCGGTCCCGCTCAGCAGGGTCGGGAAGCCCGCCCACGGCTCGTCGAGGGTGAACTCCACGGTGAGGGGATCCACCGCCTCGACGTCGGCCACCTCCATGGCGTCGGTCATCACGACCGACCGGGTCTCCGGGTCCTGGTGGAGACCGATGGTGAAGGCCACGTCCTCCGCGGTGAGCGGGTCGCCGTTGGAGAAGTTGACGCCCTCGCGGAGCGTGAGGGTCCACACCGAGTTGTCGTCGTTGGACTCGAGCGACTCCGCGAGCTGCGGCACGAACTCCTCGTTCTGCGCGTCCCAGCGCATGAGGCGGTCGTAGATGGCGGCGGACTGCGATCCGCCCCGGACGCCGTGCTGCCCCTGCCCGGGCGCGAACGTGGGCAGCATGACGTACTCGCCCATGGTGATGGTGCCGCCGGCCTGCTCCGCGGTGCACTCCTCGCCCATGGGTGGCAGCAGCGAGTCCGCATCGATCCGCGGCTCGGAGCCGGGTTCGTCGCCCCCGCCGCCACAGGCGGTGAGGACCAGTGCGGCGGCGGCGAGGGTCGCTGCGGCGGAGGTGGTGCGTTTCATCGGCTCTCCTGGAGATTGCGGTGTCATGGGTGCATGATGCACTGACTTAATTCACGCGACGTGACGAGTATCACTGCAAAGTGAAAGATAGTCAAGGTGTATTAAGTTCGTGACTGACCAGGAAACGCGGGTGGCTGCCGCTTCTCGATGGAGGCGTCATCGGAGAGCATCACCGCCACGACGGTGTCGGTCACGACGTGACTGCGCGATCGCCTCAGGTCAGGCGTCCCGGGCGCAGCGGAACCCCAGGTTCGCCGTCGCGGACTGCTCGGTGTTGGCCGAGCGTGCCGCCACCCGGTACCGGTAGCAGTACGAGTCGTGGCACAGGTAGGAGCCGCCGCGCATCGTGCGCCACCGTTCGGCGGACGGGTCCTCGGTGGGCCGGGGCCCGCGCGGGTCCTTTGCTGGTGAGCTCCGGTAGTAGGCGGGGTCGAAGACGTCGTGGCACCACTCCCACACGTTGCCCACCATCTCGTGCAGCCCGTACCCGTTGGGCCGGTAGGAGCGGACGGGGGCGGTGGCCAGGTGGCCGTCGTCCAGCGTGTTGTGGTCCGGGAACCGCCCCTGCCAGACGTTGAGGTTCCATCGGCCGCGTGGGGTGAGCTCGTCGCCCCACGGGAAGCGCGCGCCCGACAGGCCGCCGCGCGCCGCGTACTCCCATTCGGCCTCGGTGGGCAGGCGGGCGTCGGCCCAGTCGCAGTACGCGACCGCGTCATTCCACGAGACGTGGACGACCGGGTGGTTCTGCAGGTCGGTGATCGACGAGCGCGGGCCCGCCGGATGGCGCCAGTCGGCCCCGCGGACCGACAGCCACCACGGGGCGGCGTCCAGGGCGTGCAATACGTCCGACCGCGACGCCTCGACGGCCAGGTGGAACACGGGCGAGACCCCGAGCTGCTCGGCGTCGGTGACGTAGCCGGTGGCCTTGCAGAAGGTGGCGAACTGCGCATTGGTCACCGCGGACTCGTCCATCCGGAACGGGCTCAGGCGCACCTCGTGGAGCGGCAGCTCGCCGTCCGCCGGGTAACCCTCGTCGAAGTGGTCACCCATGACGAAGGTGCCACCGGGTACGGGCACCTGACGACGACGAGGTGGACCTCCCTCCCCCGCGGGTCGTGGCGGACGGGACGGTCGGTGCCCGGGCGTGATGGGCCCCGCCCCGGGTGTGGCCGATCCGCGTCCGGGCGGGGTCGACGGCGCGCAGCAGCCGCTCACTGCCCGGGCTCCCTCGTGACCAGGTCGGCGAGGAGGTCGGCGACGCGGTGGTCGATCGCCTCCCGCCGGTCGGCCGGCACCCCGAGCACGTCCAGGATCTCCGAGCGCAGTACGGGCCAGGCGTAGACCACGGTCAGCGCCAGCGCCAGGTGCTCCTCCCCGGCGGGCGGAGGGTTGCGCATGTGCCGCACGGCGTTCGCGGGTCTGGAGGACGGGCTGATCCCGGTCGGGGGCACGGCCTCCGGGTCGAGCGCGAGCCACAGCAGCAGGCGGCTGTAGTCGGGGCGGGCGGTGGCGCCGAGGAGCATGGTGCGCAGGGCGCGCCCGGCGTCGTCCAGTCCGTCGATCTGCGCGGTGCCGTGCCGCAGGCCGTCGTCGAGGACCTCGGACAGCAGGTCCTCCTTGCGGCCGACGTGCCGGTGGATGAGGCCGAGGTTGACGCCGGCGGCCTCGGCGATGTCGCGCAGCGGCACCCGCGGTCCGCGCGCGGCGACCTGGGCGCGGGCGGCCCGGAGGACCGCCTTCCGGACCCCCTCGCGTCCGGTGGGGCGCCCGGTCCCTGGCGTGCTGCCGACCTCGTCGTCGTCGATCGTCGTTCGCGGTTCCATACCCACACCGTATACGAGTGTGTACAGTCGGAGTGTAGTCGTTTGTATACAGTTGGTCGGGGGAGGAATCATGCAGGTCACCATCGGTGAACATCAGATCGAGTTCGGGCCCAAACGCCTGAGCCTCGCCGGTCCGGACGCCGACCACGCGCCGGCCGGGTACGCGCACATCCGGGTCCGCCCCGTGAACCCCTACATCGGCGCGGAGATCTCCGGCGTCGACCTCGCCGACCCGTCGCCCGAGCAGATCGCCGAGCTCATGACGGCGCTGCTCGAGCGCAAGGTGCTGTTCTTCCGGGACCAGGACCACCTCACCGCGCGCCAGCACCGCGACTTCGCCGCCCACTGGGGCGAGCTGGAGGTGCATCCGCTCCTGGATCGGGGCGAGATCCCCGAGGTCGTGCACTTCGACCGCGGCCAGGAGAACCCGGGGACGGAGAACATCTGGCACGTCGACGTCTCGTGGCAGTCGCACCCGCCGCTGGGTTCGGTGTTGCGCGCGCTGAGCGTGCCCGAGGTCGGTGGCGACACGCTCTGGGCGGACATGGGCAACGCCTACGACGCCCTGCCGAAGAAGATCAAGGAGCGGATCGACGGGCTGACGGCCACCCACGACTTCACCCCGTCCTTCGGCCTGGGCATGACCCCCGAGCGGCTGGCCGAGATGCAGGAGCAGTACCCGCCGCAGCATCACCCCGTCGTGCGGACCCACCCGGAGACCGGCCGCAAGCTGCTCTTTGTCAACAGCCTGTTCACCACGGAGATCGACGGCGTGGACCCGGCCGAGGGCCGCGAGCTGCTGCGGCTCCTGCTCGACCAGATCAAGATGCCGGACTTCCAGGTCCGGCTGCACTGGGAGCCGGGCACGGTCGCCTTCTGGGACAACCGCGCCACGCAGCACTACGCCTGCAGTGACTACTTCCCCCACCGGCGCGTCATGGAGCGGGTCACGATCGCGGGAGAGGTGCCGGCCTGATGCATGAGTACGAGTCCGCCGTCGACAGGCACACACTCCCCGTCCGCGGCTCCGACCGCCGTGTCCCGGCCGAGATGGACCAGAAGCACCAGCGCGACGCGTTCTCCGGGGTGCGGCCGGTCCGCGCACCCGAGGGCGCGCCCAACATCCTGCTGGTGATGCTCGACGACGTCGGCTTCGGCACGTCCTCGGCCTTCGGCGGGCCCGTGCGCATGCCCACCGCCGAGCGGCTGACGGGCGAGGGCGCCGGCTACACGCGCTTCCACACCACGGCACTGTGCTCGCCGACCCGCGCCGCGACGCTCACCGGCCGTAACCACCACAGCGTGGGCATGGGGGTGATCGCGGAGAACGCCACGGGAGCACCGGGATACAACGGGACCCGGCCCGATTCCGCAGCCACCGTCGCCCGCGTGCTGCGCGGTAACGGCTACGCGACCGGCGCCTTCGGGAAGATGCACCAGACCCCGCCATGGGAGACGACGGCCGCCGGACCGTTCGACCGCTGGCCCACCGAGGAGGGGTTCGACACCTTCTACGGCTTCCTCGGCGCCGAGGCCGACCACTTCGCGCCGGTCCTCTACGACGGCCGTCGGCAGGTCGACCCGCCACGCACGCCGGAGGAGGGATACCACCTCACCGAGGACCTGGTCGACAGGTCGATCGACTGGATCGACGACGTCACCGCGGTCGCCCCCGACAAGCCGTGGTTCTGCTACCTGCCCTTCGGTGCCGTCCACGCGCCGCTCCACGTGCCCGAGGACTACCGGGACCGGTACCGCGGCGAGTTCGACGACGGGTGGAACGCGCTGCGGGAGCGGACGCTCGCCCGCCAGAAGGAGCTCGGCGCCGTCCCCGCCGACACCGCGCTCGCGCCGTTCCCCTCGGGACTGCCGGCGTGGGACGACCTGGACGACGACGACAAGAAGGTGGCCGCCCGGCTCATGGAGCTGTACGCGGGCTTCCTCGAGCACACCGACGACCAGCTGGGCAGGCTCGTCGACCACCTCTCCGACACCGGCCGGCTCGAGAACACGCTGATCCTCTACATGGTCGGCGACAACGGGGCGTCCACCGAGGGCGGCCCGCTCGGCGCCGCCAACTACCTCGCGGGACTCAACGGGCTGCCCTCGACCACGGCCGACGCCCTGGCGCGGTTCGACGAGCTCGGCGGGCCGGAGTCCTACCCCCACTTCCCGTCGTCGTGGGCGATCGCGCTCAACACGCCCTACCAGTGGGCCAAGCAGGTCGCCTCACACTACGGCGGCACCCGCAACGGGCTCATCGCGTACTGGAAGGGCCGGATCGCCGAGCCCGGCCGGTGGCGGGAGCAGTGGCACCACTGCGTGGACATCACCCCGACGATCCTCGAGGCGGCGGGACTGCCGATGCCGCACACCGTCGACGGGGTGGCGCAGAAGCCCGTGGAGGGCGTGGCCATGAACTACACGTTTGATGACGTCGAGGCGGCCGACCGGCACACCACGCAGTACTTCGAGATCTTCGGCAACCGCGGGATCTACGACCACGGGTGGACCGCCGTCACGGCGCACCGCCCACCGTGGCTCATGGCCACGCCGTCCGTCGACCTGGTGGACCTGGCCGACGACGTGTGGGAGCTCTACGACACCTCGGTGGACTGGTCGCAGTCCCGCGATCTGGCGGCAGAGCACCCCGAGCTCCTCGAGCGGCTCAAGACCAAGTTCATCGCCGAGGCCGCCCGGTACGACGTCCTGCCCCTTGACGACCGCACGGTCGGCCGCGTCGCTCCCCGCGGGTCGCGGCCGCCGCACCCGATGGAAGGCCGGACCTCCATCACGCTGTACCCGCACATGGACGGGCTCAACGAGAAGGCCGCGCCGCCCCTGTTCAACCGCGCGTTCCAGCTCACGGCGAGCCTGGACGTGCGCGAGCCCGAGCGGTGCGAGGGAGTGCTGCTCAGTCTCGGCGGACGGTTCGGCGGGCTGGCCCTCTACGTGGCCGACGGCGTCCCGGTGTTCTACTACAACTTCTTCGACAGGTTCACCGGCGAGGCGCGGGCGGCGGCGCGACTGACGCCCGGCCCTCGCGAGGTGCAGCTGCGGTTCGAGTACGACGGCGGGATCGCCGCCGGTGCCACGCTGCGGCTCGTCGTCGACGATCAGCAGGTGGGCGAGGGCAGGATCGACGCGACCGCACCGGCGATGTTCAGCATGAACGAGACGATGGACGTCGGACGCAGTCGCGGCAGCGCGGTCTCAGGGGAGTACTCGGGGGCCTTCCCCTTTGTCGGGGGCTCGCTGCATCACGTGCGGTTGGACATCCAGCGGGGGACCGACCTGCCGTGGGAGCGCCGCGCGCAGATCGACCTGGCCACCCACTAGCCCGGCCCCCAGCCCCTTCCGGCCCCTCCTGGCCCCTCCCGGCCCCCGGCCCGGCAAACGCAGGCGGTCACTGCAGAAGTCCACGTAGCAACGTCGACTTCTGCAGTGACGGCCTGCGTTTGTGGCGTGGTGTGGTGTGCCTCGGTGTGCCGCGGGGCGGGGCGCCGCGCGGTGTGCTGTGCGGTGCCCGGACCCGCCTCAGGCGGCGGGCTGGAGCGGGTGGTGGCAGGCCACGTGGTGCCCCGGCGCGATCTCGCGCATCTCGGGCCGCTCGGTCGCGCAGATCTCGGTGGCCAGGGGACAGCGGGTGCGGAACCGGCAGCCCGACGGCGGGTCCAGCGGCGAGGGCAGCTCCGAGCTGGTGGCCTCGACGGGCGGCCCGCCGAGCGTGTCGGCGAACGTGCCGCCGAGCGTCGGCGCCGAGGAGATGAGCAGCATCGTGTACGGGTGGGCCGGCGCGCGGTACAGGTCGGACGTGTCCGCGACCTCGCACACGGTGCCCAGGTACATCACGGCGACACGGTCGGCGATGTTGTGCACCACCGACAGGTCGTGCGAGATGAACACCATGGTCAGCCCGTACTGTGCCTTCATCTCCTCGAGCAGGTTGAGGATCTGCGCCTGCACGGAGACGTCGAGCGCGGACACCGGCTCGTCGCACACGAGCACCTCGGGCTGCAGGACGAGGGCGCGCGCCAGGGCGATGCGCTGGCACTGGCCGCCGGAGAACTCCGCGGGCCGGCGGTCTCCCACGACCTCAGGGTCCAGGCCGACCGACTCCATCGCCGCGTCGACCAGCCGGCGGGTCTCCGCACGGCCCCCGGCCTGCCCCTGCACGGACAGGCCCTCGGCGACGATGTCGCGGACCCGGCGCCGGGGGTTGAGCGAGGAGACGGGGTCCTGGAAGACCATCTGCACGATGCTGCGGGCCTTCTTGAGCGAGGCGCCGGAGAGCGCGGTCAGATCCTTCTGTCCCACCGCGACCCTGCCGGAGGTCGGTCGCGGCAACTGCAGCATGGCCCTGCCGAGGCTGGACTTGCCGCAGCCGGACTCGCCCACGAGGGCCAGCGTGGTGCCCTCCTCGACGGCGAGGGAGACGTCGGTGACGGCGTGGACCGTGCCCTTGCGCGTGCGGTACTCGACCGTCACGTTCTCCACGGAGATCTGGGGCGTGGTGTCTGCTGTGGTGGTCATGAAACCTCGTTGGTGAGCGGGTGAAAGCACGCGGTGCGGTGGACCGGTGAGCCGGGGGCGGCGGCGCTCACCAGTGCGGGCTCCGCCGTGCTGCAGTCGTCCTGCGCACGGGGGCACCGGGGCTGGAAGCGGCAGCCCGGAGGCATCGACCGGAGGTCCGGCGGCCGCCCCTCGATCACGGTGAGCCGCGTGTGGGGCGGCAGGTCCGGTCGCGGGATGGAGTCGAGCAGCGCGCCGGTGTACGGGTGCGAGGGCTCGTCGAGGAGCTCCCGGGTGTCGCCGACCTCGAGGAAGCGGCCCCCGTACATGACCCCGATCCGGTCGGTGTGCCGGGACACCACGGCCAGGTCGTGGCTGACCAGCATCAGCGCCATGTCGTTGGTCTCCTGCAGCTCGGCGAGGAGATCGAGGATCTCGTGCTGCACGGTCACGTCGAGCGCGGTGGTCGGCTCGTCGGCGATGAGCAGCTTGGGGTTGCACGAGAGCGCGATCGCGATCCCCACGCGCTGACGCATCCCGCCCGAGAGCTGGTGCGGGTACTCGGTGAGACGGGCGCGCGGGGAGGGGATCCGCACGCGGTCGAGCAGTTCGACCGCACGCTCCTGCGCTTCCTTGCGGCCGAGTCCGAGGTGCCTGCGCAACGGATCGGAGATCTGCCGCCCGATCGTGCGGATCGGGTTGAGCGAGGTGAGCGGGTCCTGGAAGACCATGGCGATCTCCCGGCCGAGGATCCGGTTGGTCTCCCGCAGTGAGAGGCCCAGGAGGTCCCGGCCCTCGAACCGGACCGACGACGACGGGTCGACGCTGGCCGTGGTGGGGGCGATACCCATGATCGAGCGCACCATCATGGACTTGCCCGAACCGGATTCGCCGACCACGCCGATGGTCTCGCCGGACTCCAGGGAGATGTCGACGCCGTCGACCGGGGTGATGCGGCCCGACGGGGTGTCGATGTGGGTCCGGAGGCCACGCACCTCCAGGAGTGGGGGCTGCTGGCCGTCGTCGGTGGGCGGGCGTGAGCCGGACATTTCCGCTCCTCGTGAGATCTGTACGGGACGACAAAATCACCTGTTGCTGTGGCGAGTATCACCCTCTACAGTGTATCCGTCAAGCGAATTAAGAAGCCGCCTCATATGGCTGCTTAAAGGAAAGGCTGACCGCGAGTGCTCAGAGTTATCGGAAGTCGTGCGATCCACGCTCTGATCGTGATAGTGCTCGCGTCGGTGGGCGCGTTCTTCCTCATGGAGGCGGTCCCCGGCGACCCCGCCGCGGCGGCTCTGGGTACCGGGTCGACCGCCGAGCAGTACGAGGCCGCGCGGGAGGAGCTGGGGCTGGACCTGCCGCTCGGCGAGCGGTTCGGGAGCTGGGCCGGCGGCATCCTGTCCGGGGACCTGGGCAACTCGCTCATCCCGCCCAACCAGCCCGTCACCGAGATGATCGGCAACGCGCTGCCGGTGACCGCCCAGCTCGCCTTCACCGCGATCCTGCTCTCCCTGGTCATCGCCGTCCCCGTGGCGGTCTGGTCCGCCTACCGTCGTGGCGGCGTCTTCGACCAGATCTCGTCCATCGCGGCGTTCGCGTTCATCTCCGTCCCGAGCTTCGTCGGCGGACTCCTGCTCATCTACCTCTTCGTCTTCAACCACGGCCTCGCCCAGCAACTGGTCCTGGGGGCCGGGGTGATCGTCGGTGTCCTGGTCGCGCTGTCCCCGGTGGGCAGACGCGGCGGCCCGAGGGCACCCGGGGTGGTGTGGGGGCGCTCGCTGCTCGCGGGGCTCGCGATCGGGCTCGTGGTGGCGGCGATCGCCTGGTTCCTCCCCGAGTTCCCCCGGCAGGGCTTCGTCCCGATCGCCGACGGGCTGGGGGACAACCTCCGCAGCATCGCCCTGCCCGCGCTGACCATGGCGCTCATGGAGATCGCCATCTTCACGCGCGTGCTGCGCAGCGACATGATCTCCACCCTGCAGCAGGACTTCGTCCTCTCCTCGCGGGCCAAGGGCATGCCCACCGGGCACGTCCTGGTGGCCGAGGCGCTCCGGCCCTCCACGGTCTCGATCGTCACCCTCGCCGGCATCAGCCTCGGGCGCCTCATCGGCGGGACCGTGGTGGTGGAGCGGCTGTTCAACCTCCCCGGGATGGGCAGCATGATCGTGGAGGGTGTGCAGAACAACAACCTGCCGGTGGTGATCGGCGGCGTCGTCGTCATCGCCGTCTTCTACGTCATCGTCAACATGCTCGTGGACATCTCCTACGCGCTCATCGACCCGAGGATTCGCCGTGGCTGATCTCGCGCCCGCCCCAGCACCCACCGCCGCTCCGGCACGTCGCCGGTTCCGTCTTCCCCGGATCTCGGGGCTCGGCACCGTACTGGCGTTGGCGTGGCTCGGTGTGGTGATCCTCGGCGCGATCGTCGTCGACTGGTTGCCGCTCGCGGAGGCGCGGGACCCCTCACTCGCCCTCCTCAACCCGTCCAACCAGGCGCCCGAGCTGTTCTCCGAGTTCCCCCTCGGCACCGACTCCCAGGGCCTCGACATCCTGGGCGGGCTCCTCTACGGCGCTCGCGTGTCGCTCGTGGTGGGCGTCGGCGGCGTGATCATCGGGGCGCTCATCGGCGGCGCGCTCGGGCTGGTCGCCGGCTACAAGGGCGGATGGGCGGACCGGATCGTCTCGGTCCTCACCGACACCCTCCTCGCCTTCCCCTCGCTGGTCCTGCTCATCGCCCTGGTCACCGTGCTCAACCCGACGCTGCCCAACGTGACGCTGGCGCTCGGCGTCATGGTGACCCCGTCGTACGCCCGCCTGGTGCGCGCCAACGCCATGAGCTTCGCCCAGCGGGAGTTCGTCACCGCGGCCCGGTCGCTCGGCGCCGGCGAGATCCGCATCATGCTGCGCGAGGTCACGCCCAACATCCTGCAGGCCGTGTTCTCCTACAGCTTCATGATGATCGCGGTGCTGATCGTGGCCGAGGCCTCGCTGAGCTACCTCGGACTGAGCATCCCGCGCCCCGAGCCGACCTGGGGCAACATGATCGCCGCCGGCCAGTCCGACTTCCAGACCTATCCGTTCCTCGTGGGCGTACCCGGCGTGGTCCTGTTCCTCACGGTCCTGAGCCTCAACCAGGTCGGGGAGGCGGCGGGTCGCAAGTGGAACCCGACGGCTGCCAAGATCTAGCGGTGTGACACTGCTCCTGGTCTGTGTGGGCGCATTTCTCGGCGCGGTCTCCCAACGGCTCACGGGCATCGGCTACTCGCTCATCTCGCTGCCACTGTTCACGGTCGCGCTGGGGCCCCTCGAGGGGATCGTGCTCGCGGCGGTGACCAGCGGGGCGATCTGTGCCTACCTCACGTGGGACCTGCGCGAGCGGGTCGACTTGCCGCGGGTACGGACCCTGTGGCCGTGGGCGGTGGTCGGCGTAATCCCGGGCGCCCTTCTCGCGGCCGTCACGGAGAGCACGCTGCTCACCGTGATCATCGGCGCGGTGCTCATCGCCGCGATCGTCGGCGTGCCCCTGGTGCAGCGTCTCACCAGCCGCACGCTGAGCATGACCCCGCGGACGGCCGGTCTGTTCTCGGGGCTCGTCGGCGCCCTGTCCGGCACGCCGGGGATCCCGCTGCTGCTGTACTCGGACTCGATCCGCTGGGACGGTCGGGCGTTCGCGGCCTCGGCGCAGCCGGTCTACGTGGCGATCGGTGTGGCGGTCGGCCTGACCCAGTCGGCGGCCAGCACGGCGGTGATCCTGTTGATGCCGTGGGCGGTGTGGGCTGTCGCGGCGGCTTCGGTGGCCCTCGGCGTGCTCGCCTCGTACCCGCTGGACAGGTTCGTCTCGCCCGAGGCCGCGGTGCGGGTCGCCAAGGTGCTGGCGCTACTGGGCGCAGTGCAACTGCTGGTCGTGGCGCTGCTCTGACCCCCGGCGCAGTCGCTGGACGGCCAGCGCGAGGAGTCCGGCCGCCAGCCCCCAGACCAGATTGACCAGCATGAACGGCGCGATAGCCTCCGGCTCGGCGAGCGGCCCGGCGAGCTCGCCGTCGAGGACCGGCGACAGGATCGCGCTGAGCAGCAGGGACACGGCCATGTAGACGAGGCCCGTCGTCACCAGCGTGAGCACCGGCTGCGGCGTGTCGGTCAGCCCGACGGCAGCCACCCACACCGCCGTGACGAGGGCGGTCAGCGCGAGCGGCGTCAGGGCTGGCAGGCCCACGTCGAGGTGCAGGGCGACGATGCGCACGCCCGGCCGGATCAGCGCGAACACACCGAGCGCGATGATCAGGGGCCATCGCGGGCCGGCGGCGGAGGGCGAGGACGTCATGGGCCAGACGGTAGGCAGACGCCGGCGGGACAACAATGCTCTACGGCGTTGACCAGGGTGGATCTGGGAGTGTTCCCCGAGGCGACCCTGAGACCGGGCGCGGCGACCCCGAGGCCGGGCCCCGCGACCCCGAGACAGGGCCCCGGGACCCCCGGAGCCGGCCCGCGCGGCCCGGCCCATGACAACTGTCACCGGGAAAGTCGTGACAGCCGGCCCTGGGCAGGCAGCGCCCCGGTCGACGAGTCTTGAGACATGACATCAGGCAGCACGCACACCGAGCCGCCGGCAGTGGAGATCAGCGGCCTCACCAAGGCGTTCACCCCGCCGCGGTCCGACACCGTCCACGCGCTGCGGGGCGTGGACCTGCGCATCGACCGCGGCGAGGTCGTCGCGCTCCTTGGCCCCAACGGGGCGGGCAAGACCACGGCCCTGGACATCGTGCTGGGGCTCACCGGACCGACGACCGGACGGGCGCAGGTGTTCGGCGGCCCGCCCCGGGCGGCGATCGGCGACGGGCGCGTGGCCGCGGTGCTCCAGACCGGCGGCCTGCTCTCCGACTTCACCGTCGAGGAGACGGTCCGGGCCGTCGCCGCGCTCTACCGGCGGACCCTGTCGGTCGGCGAGGTGCTCGACCGCGCCGGCATCGCGGCCGTCGCCGACCGCAAGGTCGGACGCTGCTCGGGCGGCGAGCAACAACGCCTGAGGTTCGCGCTCGCGCTGTTGCCCGATCCGGACCTGCTCATCCTCGATGAGCCCACCGCAGCGATGGACGTCGGCTCGCGCCGCGAGTTCTGGTCGACCATGCACGCCGAGGCCGTCTCGGGATCCACCATCGTCTTTGCCACGCACCACCTCGAGGAGGCCGAGGCGTTCGCCGACCGGATCGTCCTCATGGCCCGCGGCCGGGTCGTCGCCGACGGCCCGGTCGACCAGATCCGCGCGCGGGCCACGGGTAGCCGGGTGACCGCGGTCTGGTCGCCCGGCCCGGACGAGCCCGCCCCCGAGGACCTGCCGGGCGTCACCGCCGTCGAGCGCACCGCCGGCCGCGTGGTGCTCACGAGCACCGACAGCGACGCCACCGCGCGCGCACTGTTCGAGCGCACCGCCGCCCGCGAGCTCACCATCGGCTCGCGCTCCCTCGACGACGCCTTCGTCACGCTCACCGCGGAGGCCGACGCCGTCACCACCGAACCGGAGGCCGCACGATGAACGTCACCTACTGGGCCCTCGACCTGCGCCGCACCCTGCGCGATGTGACCAACATCTTCTTCATCGTCGGGCTGCCGCTCATCATGTACCTCGTGTTCGGCTCCGCCCAGTCGTACACGGACGAGCCCCTGCTCCGCGGCAACGTCGGCGCCGCCGTCATGGTCTCGATGGCCGTGTACGGCGCGGTCACCGCGACCACCGCGATCAGCGGCGGCGCCGCGCTCGAGCGCTTCCAGGGCTGGGGCCGCCAGCTCGGACTCACCCCGTGGAGCAGCGCCGGGTTCGTCGTCACCAAATCGGCGGTGGCCATGACGATCGCGCTGGTCCCCGTCCTGGTCGTCGGGCTCGCCGGCGCGGTGACGGGAGCGCAGGCCTCGCCCGCGGTCTGGGTGCTCTCCCTCGGTGCGGCCTGGGTGGGGTCGGCCGTGTTCTCCGGGTACGGGCTCAGCGCGGGAATGGCGTTCCGCTCCGAGTCCGCGCTGGGGGTGGCGGGCGGCAGCCTGGTGCTGCTGGGCTTCGCGGGCAACCTCTTCCTCCCGCTGTCGGGCGTCATGCTCGACATCGCCCGCTTCACGCCGCTGTACGGGGTCAACGCACTCGCCCGCTACCCGCTGACCGGGGGCCAAATTGCCAACGGCGTCTCCGACCCGCTGTGGCTGCCGGTGCTCAACGTGGTGGCCTGGGCACTCATACTGGGGGTCACCGCCGCACTCCTCGTGCGGCGCCGGCGGGGACGGATATGACGACGACGAGACCGGACACGACCACAACGACGGCGGCGAGCACCACGACCACCACGACGACGAGGACAGCAGTCGACGCCAGGAGGGAGCCCACCCGGATGGCCGCAGCGCAGGCGCCCTCCCGATGCGACCCGCTGGGGCGGCGTGTGCGATCGGCGCTGTCGAACCCCGGGGTGCTCTTCTCCCTGATCTGGCAGATATTCCTGGTCTACCCGGTGATGGCGGTCCTCTCCGCGGACGCCCCCGCTGGGCTGACGGTGCTCGGGTTGGTGGCGGTGGTCGCCTTCTCGGTGGCCTACGTCGTGGCCTTCGCCTCGCCCGCCGCGTCGGACGATTTCGCCCTCGACCTCCGGGATCGGCGCCCCGGGGGCCGTCCGGTCTCCCTCGGGCTCGGTCACCTCGCCGTGCTGGTCTTGTGCGCGTTCGGCACGGCCCCGGCGGCGGGCGCGAACAGCGTGGTCGCGTTCCTGCCCTTCCTGGCGTGCTTCCTCACCGCCGCCTGGCCGCTGCGCTGGAGCGTGCCCGCCTGCGCCGGGCTCGTGGCGGCGGGCGTCGGGGCCGCGCTGGTCGTCGACGAGCCGGCCCTGTTGGTCCCGGCGTTCCTCGTGGTCCCGATCGCGCTGTCCATGATCGGCACCAGGGCCGTCGTCGGGGTCAGTGAGCGCGAGGCGCGGCTGCGTCGCGCCCTGGGCGCGGCGGACGAGAGGGACCGGGTGGGGCGCGACCTCCACGACGTCCTGGGCCACACACTGACCGCGTTGACCATCCGCGCGCAGCTCGCCGACGCGCTCGTCGACACCGATCCCGAGGCCGCGCACCGCGAGCTCGCGACCATCGAGGACCTCACCCGGACCGCCCTGTCCGAGATGCGGCAGACGGTCTCCGGATTGCGCTCGGTCGACCCGGCGCAAGAGCTTGCCGGGTTCCGGGAGTCGCTGCGGTCGGCGGGGATCGAGGTCGAGATCGTGGGTGGGCCCGACGCCGTCCCGGCCCGGTATGCCGACCTCGCGGCATGGACGTTGCGCGAGGCGGGGACCAACATCGTCCGCCACTCCGGCGCCACACGCGCGACCGTCGAGCTGACGCCGGCCGCGGTGCGGGTGGTCGACGACGGGGTCGGCCCGGGCGCGGTCCCCGGCGAGGACGGCGGTTCCGTCGGGTCCGGCGGTCAGGGGCTCGCGGGTCTGCGGCGGCGGGCGCGGGACGCCGGCGCGACGTTCGCCGTCACGGCCGCCCCGGACGCCGCGGACGGCTCGACCGGGCCGGGGACGGCCGTCGAGATGCGGTGGTCGTGATGTCGGACGCGTCGTCGATACGGATCATCCTGGCCGATGACCAGGCGCTCGTCCGCGGCGGGCTCGCCGCGCTCCTGGCGCTCGAGCCGGACATCGAGGTGGTCGCCGAGGTCGGCCGGGGCGGCGAGCTCCAGAGCGTCGTCGCGGAGCACCGGCCCGACGTGTGCGTGGTGGACATCGAGATGCCCGGCGGCGACGGGATCAGCGTGACCCGGTGGATCCGCGAGTCGTACCCGCGGGTGCGGGTGCTCATCGTCACGACGTTCGGACGGCCCGGCTATGTCACCCGCGCGCTCGACCACGGTGCGGGCGGCTTCGTCGTCAAGGACACCCCGGCCCGCGAGCTCGCCGAGGCGGTGCGGCGGGTGCACGCGGGCGAGACCGTCGTCGACCCCCAGCTCGTGCATGAGTCGCTCACCAGCGGCCGCGACCCCCTGACGCCGCGGGAGAAGGACGTGCTGCGGCACGCCCTGACCGGGGCACCGGTCGCGGACATCGCCGCCGCACTACACCTGTCGCAGGGGACCGTCCGCAACCACCTGTCGTCGGCGATCGCCAAGACCCACACGGCGACCCGGGGCGAGGCGGCCCGGGAGGCGCAGCAGCGCGGGTGGTTGTGAGGGTGGGTGTCACGGCATCCGTGCCGCCGAGCCACCCGCGACCCCGCCGGTGGCGGGAAATGTCGGTCGGTTCATCGAAGGACCCCCGGCGTCGGTTCATTGCGCAGCGAGAAGGGCACGACACCGTCCCGCGCCGCTTGATCGATGGTCTCGTAGAGCGCCGGGCAGAGCGTGCCGACCTGCTTCTCGACGCTCGTGTCGCCGTCGGCCGCTTCCGCCAACCGAATCCTCGGACACGACTCGGTCGCGGCGGTCAGCCATTGCACACTCACGTGTCGCTCGCTGTACTTCTCGGCCAGCACGGTGGTACCGCACTGCTGGCACGCGATTTCCTGCATAGCCACGCCTAGGTACGGGCCGGGGTCGGTGCCGCGTCGTCGTCAGCGGCGCCGAGACGCTCGAGATTGCGCGCGACCTCCGCGTCCCAGTACTCGTTGGCCCTGGTGACGTCCACATCGAACTCGAAGCGCCGGACCATGTCCTCGGTGATGTCGGCGCGGTCGACGTAGAACTGCTCGTACCACCGGCGGAGCTGGTAGACGGGCCCGTCGTCCTCGCACAGGAGCGGATTGTCGATCCGCGATTTGGTGTTCCAGATCTTGATGTCCTGCTCGAAGGTCTCCATGGTCCCCTGGCCGAACTGTTCCGCCAGCGCCTCGGCCTCCTCGTCGGTCATCTCCGGCGTCTTGGAGACCATCACGCCGTACTGCAGCATGAACGAGTCCGGGGCCACCGGGTAATGGCAGTTGATCAGCACCACCTCGAGCCCGCCTTGCGCCATGAGCCGGTTGATCATGTACGACGGTCCGAAGTAGGAGGCCGTCGACTGCGTCACCGACTCCTCTCCGAAGTTCACGTAGCCGTCGGTGTCCGCCCGCGGCTTGAACGACATCTCCTGGGTCGCGATGTGGTCCTCGAAGACATTGCGGAAGTGCAACGGCTGATTGAGGTGCACGTAGAAGAAGTGCGCCATATCGACCACGTTGTCCACGACCTCGCGGGCCGGAGAGCCCTCGATGAGCACGGAGGCCCAGTTCCATCCGGTCCAGCGGTCTGTGCCGTAGCCGGCGATCTCGGGGATCTCCTCCGCGTCGGTGGGGGCCCCGCCCTCCGGGTCGTGCCAGACGAACAACTGGCCGTTACGCTCCATCGTCTTCCACGCCCGGGTGCGCGCCCGGAGCGGCACGCGCCGCGCGTAGGGGATCTCCTTGCACTTGCCGTCGCCGCCCCAGCGCCAGTCGTGGAACGGGCAGGCGATACGGCCGTCCTTGACGGTGCCCCGCGACAGATCGCCGCCCATGTGGCGGCAGTAGGCGTCCAACGCCTTGAGCTCGCCGTCCGACCCCTGCCAGACGACCAGCTTTCCCCCGAACGCCGAGACCTCGTGCGGCGTGCCGTCCCGGAAGTTCTCAGCCAGCCCTATGCAGTGCCAGCCCCGGGCGAATCGCTGCGGATTGCTTCCCACGTCGATCTGGCGTACCTCGTCGACGATATCCGTCTCCGTCATCACAAACCTCCCTGGTCGAAACAGTGACGTGACTCACAGTGCCTCCCGTTGCGGTGCTGCCCCGTTCGATCCCGTTCAGTGGGAAGGGTCTGCGTGCGCACTCCCGTGCCGCAGACGGTGAAGACACTGCACGAGCGGCTGGAAAGGAAAGTCGAGCGGAGATGAGAATCGGATTGTTCACCCCGGTGGTGGTCCAGCACCCCGGCTCCTCGAGCCCATGGGAGGCCACGGCGACCGTTGATGATCTTTCCCGGATCGCCGAGACCGCAGATCGGCTGGGGTATCACTACATGACCTGTAGTGAGCACGTGGCCGTCCCCACCGACGTGGTGGCCGAACGTGGCGGGACGTACTGGGACCCGCTCGCCACCTTCGGCTTCCTCGCCGCTCGGACCAACCGGATTGCGTTCGCGACCCAGGTGCTCGTGCTCGGATACCACCACCCGCTCGAGGTCGCCAAACGCTACGGAACGCTCGATGTGGTCAGCGGTGGCCGGCTGATCCTCGGCGTCGGTGTCGGCAGCCTCCGGGAGGAGTTCGACCTCCTCGGCGCTCGGTTCGACGGGCGCGGCCCCGTCGCGGACGACGCGATGCGCGCACTGCGGGCGTCGCTCGGCCAGCGGGAACCGCGCTACTCGGGAGAGCACTTCGACTTCTCGGATATCACCGTCTCCCCCGCGGCGGTGCAACGGCGCGTTCCGCTGTGGGTGGGTGGACGATCCCTGCGATCGCTGCGCCGCGCCACAGGCCTCGGTGATGGCTGGGTGCCGTTCGGTCTGGACCACGACGCGATCGCCGGCATGCTGGCGCGCGTCGACGTGCCGAACGGCTTCGAGGTGGTGCTGTCCACGGGTGCGCCCCTGGATCCGATGGCGGACCCGACGGCGTGCCACGCGGCCCTCGACAGTGTCCGCGGGATCGGCGCCACCGTCGCGACCGCGACGCTCACAGCGCGCAGTGCCGAGCACTATTGCGAGCAGGTCGAGGCGTTGGCCGAGCTCGGCCGCGATGCCGGCGTCGACCTCGGGTGAATGCCGCCTGATCGTTACCGGGCGTCGTCGAGGCCCTCTCGCTCCCCGGCCAGCAGTCGCCGCGCCGCTGGCCGCCCGTCGAGGAGGCGGCCGATGCGCCGTCGACATCTCCACCCACGGTCCGTCTTGACCATCTCCCACCGGTTGGCGGTGGCGCGGAGCACCGTGAAGCCGGGCCCGCGTTCGTCGTTCACCACCAGCAGGGACTTGGCGGTGGCGACGGCTACGTCGCCGTCGACCACCACGGAGCCCGGCTCGAGGATGTGCGCGCACCCGGCCTGCACGAACCCCTGGTGCATCCCGCCTCGCACCATCTCGATGATCTCGTCATGACCGTGCATCACGCCGGTGTCGACGTCATATACGCCGTCGTCGGTCCACACCTGCGCGACCGCGTCGGCGTCCCCGGCGTCGATGGCCGGTCCGTACGAGGTCATCAGGTCCACGATCGCTTGTCGGTCCTCGAGGTAGGACACTTTCTCGGCCAGGTTGCGGATGATCGTCGCCATGTCGTTGTCGCCCATGAGGCCAACTCACCATTTTCGACCACCAGACTGCTGCTCGTTCTCGCTGAGCGGGACCAGTCGCATCCCTGTAGTCCGATCCACGAGGGCTTTTCCCGCTCAGTAGGAACCCCACGTCCATGCCGGATGTGCGGTGTGACGCTGGTCTCACTGACGCAGATGGAGAGGCGGGCCGGACAATGCCCAACGCAGTACTCGAGCACATCAATGCTCACGCGGACGAGTTGTTCGCGGAGGGCGCCGAGGCCGAGAAGATCGGAAAGCTCACGGACAGGACCGTCGAGATCCTCCTGGAGGGGGGTGTGATGCGAATGCTCCAGCCGGCCGAGTACGGCGGCCTGGAGTACCGGCCGCGGCAGTTCGCGGAGACGGTGATGCGGCTGGCGTCGCTGGATCCGGCTGCGGGGTGGGTGTTGGGTGTGTGCGGCGTGCACCCGTGGCAACTGGCCTACAACGACAAGCGGGTGCGCGACGAGGTGTGGGGCGAGGACAGCAGTATCTGGATGGCCTCCCCGTACATGCCCGGCGGCCTGCTGACCCCGCTCGGGGAGGGCACGTACCGGTTCAGCGGTACATGGCAGTTCTCCTCGGGGACCGATCACTGCCGCTGGGCTTTCCTCGGCGCCATGCTCGCGAATCCGGACGGGTCGATGGCCCAGCCGCCGCAGATGGTGCACGTAATCGTGCCGCGGGAGGATTACGAGATCATCGAGGACTCCTGGGATGTCGTGGGCCTGCGGGGCACCGGTAGCAAGGACCTCGTGATCGAGGGCGCGGTGGTTCCCGACTACCGCACGATGACCTGGGAAGACGTCTCCGAGGGAACCGGACAGGATCGTTCGGGCCGCACCGAGACGCTCTACCGCGTGCCGTGGTCGGCGATGTTCCCGATGGGCATCACCGCGGCCACCATCGGCATCTGCGAGGGCCTGCTGCGGCTGGCGCAGGACTACCAGGCCGAGCGGATCGATGCCAACGGCGTGGTCGTCAAGGACGACCCGTACACCATGTACGAGTTCGGTGAGTTGATGGCGGATCTGCGCGCGGCACGCGCCGAGCTCCTGGCCAACGCGGACTTCTTCTGGGATGTCACCGAGAGCGGCCGTAAGGCGACCTTCGCGGAGCGGGCGCAGGGCCGTGCGACGCAGGTGCGGGCCGCGTGGCGCGCCGTGGAGGCCGCCAACGCGATCTACGCGCGCTGCGGCGGCAACGCCCTGCGCATGGACAAGCCGATGCAGCGGTTCTGGCGGGATGCGCAGGCCGGTGTCCACCACGCGATCCACTCGCCCAACACCGTCTTCCACGCGGCAACGCTCAGCTCACTCGGCGCCGAACCGGACGGGCCGCTCCGCAAACTCATCTGACCCGTTCGTCGAATCCCTGAAAGGACACCGCAATGACCAACAGTTCGAACCCACGCGAGATCAAGGCGCTGGGCTACATCGAGGCGCAGACCACCGACATGGAGCGCTGGCGCAAACTGGCGATCGACGTCCTCGGCTTCGCGGAGGGTGCCGGCCCCGAGGAGGACGCGCTCTACCTGCGGGTGGATGAGCGGGCAGCACGGATCATCGTGCGCCCGGGAGAGACGGACCAGGTCACCGTCGTCGGCTGGGAGGTCCGCGATCGCGAGGCGCTGGCCAGGGTCCGAGCTGCGGTCGAGGCGGCAGGAACGACTGTCGAGGACCTCACCGCGGAGCAGGCCGATGCGCGCCGCGTGGAATCCGCGATCACCTTCCTCGATCCGGCGGGCATCCGCATCGAGGTGTTCCACAGTGCCGTCCTGGACCACAGCCCCGTCGTCACCCCGCACGGAGCCCGGTTCGTCACCGGCACGCAGGGCCTGGGCCACGTCGTCATTCCGGTCCCGGACCAGGACGAGGCCTACGACTTCTACGTCAAGACCCTGGGGTTCCTCCCGCGTGGGGCGTTTCGTCTGGACGCGCCGCCGGAGGCCGGGCCTATGCGTATCCGGTTCTTCGGCGTCAACGAACGCCATCACAGTCTGGCCATGATGCCGTCGCCGAAACAGGGGCCGGGCCTCATCCACGTGATGGTCGAGGTCGATTCGCTCGACGACGTCGGTCGCGCCCAGGACCGCGTGGTGGCCGAGGGGATCTCGCTCTCCTCGACGCTCGGGCGCCACACCAACGACAAGATGCTCTCCTTCTACGTCCGCGCACCGGGCGGCTGGGACATCGAGTTCGGGTGCGACGGGATGCTCGTGGACGAGGCCCACTACACGGCCGAAGAGATCACCGCGGACAGCTACTGGGGCCACGACTGGTCCGGGTCCGAGCCGCTGGCGGTCATCGAATGACCGGGACGCGAGGGGACTCGACCACGACCGACCTTTCAACGTACGGTCCCTGGGCCGTTATCGCCGGTGGATCGGAGGCCGTCGGTGCAGAGTTCGCGCACCAGCTCGCCCGCGCGGGCCTGAATCTCGTACTGATCGCCCGGAACGAGGAGGCACTGGAGGCGACCGCCGAGGCGGTGCGAGCCCACGGTACCGAGGTCCGCACCCTCGTCCAGGACCTGCTCGCCGAGGACGCGGTGGCGAACATCGCAGCACGCACCGCGGACCTCGAGGTGGGGCTCCTCGTCGTCAACGCCGGCGCCAACACCTACGGGCACGAGTTCGTCACCGGGGACCTGGACGCGTTCCGCCGGGTGATGACGCTCAACATCGATCGCAAACTCGAGCTCACCCAGCTGTTCGGTGCCCCGATGGCCGAGCGCGGCCACGGTGGGATCATCCTGCTCAGCTCGGTCACCGGCTTCGCCGGTTCCGCGCACATGAGCGTCTACTCGGCGTCGAAGGCCTTCAGCCGTGTCTTCGCAGAGGGGCTGTGGCTGGAGATGCGCGAGCGTGGCGTGGACGTCCTCGGGCTGGTCGCCGGCGTCACGCGGACCCCGGCGATGGAACGCGCCGGCCTGAACTTCGACACCCCGGGCCTGCGGGTCTCCGAGCCCGCGGAAGTCGCCCGAGAGGGCCTCGAGAACCTTGCCAACGGCCCGGTCTGGGTCGCCGGCGACAATTTCGACCGGGTGAAGAAGCTCTCTGGCTTCCCGCGCGGAGAGCAGGTCGTGGACGAAGCCGGCGCCGTCGTGGCCATGATGGGGCTGTGAGTATGAGTACACCCATCGAGCAGCTTCTCGCGATCGAGGAGATCAAGAGGGTCTTTGCCGGTCGCCTCCGCTGCATGGACACCAAGGACTGGGATCGGTACGCGACCTTCCACACCGAGGACGTCGTCAGCGACTCCTGGAACAGTCCCGGCGCCGCGCAACCCGCTGGGGGCCCCGCTGGCACCGCCGCTCCAGGGCGCCGCGCCGGTGCGCCCGTCGTCGGGCCGGCCGCCTTGACAGAGGCCATCCGCAGCACCCTCGACGGACGGATCCCGGTCACCAGCGTGCATCACGGGCACACACCCGAGATCGAGCTGACGTCCGAGGCCACCGCCCGCGGCGTGTGGGCGATGGAGGACCGCCTGTGGTTCACCCGGGGTGAGATCACCGAATGGCTCCACGGTTACGGCCACTACCACGAGGAGTACCGGAAGGCCGGCGGCCGCTGGCTCATCAGTTACCGACGGCTCGAGCGACTCCGCGTCGACGCGTCACCGGGCTTCTACGATCGTTGAGGCCACCTGAGGTCTCACCGGTCCCGACAATTCCAGCGTAGGGGCACGGGCGCGCCCCTACGCTGGTGAGCGGATGTGCGCGGGGGCGGGGGAGAACGGAGACCTGTCATGAACAGCATCGGCCCCGGAGAGGGCTCGTCGATGCTTGACCGCTTCGGCCTGATACTCGACGCCATCGAGGAGGCCGAGTACCTCACATTGACCGGGGTCATGGAACGAACGGGCCTGGCGCGGTCGACGACGCACCGCCTGCTCATCCAGATGGAACGCCGGCGCTGGCTGTTTCGCGTCGGAACCAACTACGAACTGGGCCCGAGGCTCTTCAACCTGGGCACGACCGGTGTCCGCAATCACTGGTTTCATCGCTCCGCACGGCCGGCGCTGCAGCGACTGCACCTGCGTACCGGGCAGTTGGTGCATCTGGCATTTCTCAGCGGGACCGACGTCGTATTCTGGGACAAGTTGGGTTCCGGCCGGCACGACGCGGCCGGAGTGGGACAGATCGGCGGCAGCGTTCCAGCGCATGCAGCCGCAGTCGGCAAGGCGTTGCTCGCCTCGCAGCCGTCGGGCATCGCGAGCACCGCCAGGCCGTTCCCGGCGCTCACCGAGAAGACCCTCAGTTCCCGCGCCGCGCTCCAGAAGGAGCTGGAGTCTGTGCAGCGCAAGGGCTACGCGATGGATGCCGGCGAATTCCAGTCGGGCATCGGCTGTATCGCCACCACGGTGCACGCCGGGGTGGACGACCCCTCGAGTGCGTACCGCACTACTGCCGCGATCTCCCTCTGTGTGCCGCTCGACCGACTGGACTCCCGCCTCGTTGATCCTCTGATGGTGGCGAAGACGCAGATCATGCAGCAGTTGCGGGTCAATCCCATGGTCGACCCGCCTGCCTCGTGCTGAAACCCCGCGGCGGGCGGGCCGATCAGAACCAGTCGTCCGTGGTGTAGGCGGACATGGCGGTCAGGAGCTCTCGCTCCGGCGTCACGGTCGCCGGCTCGGTCCGGGCGAGTCCGCCGTAGCCACCGTTGTAGTAGAGCAGCGGGCGGGCGTCGCACTCGGTGGGGCCGGCTTCTCTGACGTCCGCGAGTACGACGATGTGATCCCCGCCCTCCACCACGCGTGCCACGGAACAGTCGAACCATGCGAGGGGGTCCCGGAGCGCGGGGAGCCCGGACCCCGTCCGGGTCAGGGGCACGCGAGCGAACTTGTCGGCTGCACGGCTGCCCACGGTGGCGGAGATCTCGTGCGCGTCCTCACCGAGCACGCTCACGGTGAACTCTTCGCGTTCGAGCAGCACGGGGAGCGTGTTGGACGTGCGCATCACGGAGATCAGGATCATGGGCGGATCCAGAGACAGGGCGGAGAACGACTGACAGGCGAAGCCGACGACGTCTCCAGCCGTGTTCTCGGTGGCCACGACGGTCACCCCTGTGCAGAAGCGTCCGAGAAGCCCCCGCAGAGCGACGGCGTCGCCAGCATCGATCGTGGTGTCCATGGCACCTGTCTACTCGCGCTCGACACCCGGACCCGATACCTCCCGCTGGCCGGGAAAACCCCGGTCGCGGCCAGGCCCGGCTGAGAACGTGCAGCTCATGGATAACACTCCCGCGACATCGCCCCACGAGCCCGAGCTCAAGGAACTGCCGACAGAAAACGGAACGCTCCGCTACCGCGAATCCGGTGAGGGGCCACCGCTCGTGCTTCTCCACGGGTCGGGCCCGGGAGTCACCGGGTGGCGCAACTTCGCGGGGATCATGCCGGCCTTTGCTGAGCACTTCCGCACGTTCGTCCTGGAATTCCCGGGATTCGGTGTCAGTGACGACGTCGACACCCCGCATCCGATGGTCGCCGCGCAGACCGCGACCCGTGACTTCATGGACGGAATGGGTCTGGAGAAGGTCCACCTGCTCGGAAACTCGATGGGCGGGTTCATCGCCACCGCCTTCGCCGCCGTCTTCCCCGAGCGGGTGGACAAACTCGTGACGATCGGTGGTGCGGGCGCATCCCTGTTCGCGCCGACACCCAGCGAGGGGATCGTCCGCTTGAGCGAGTTCGTCGAGGACCCCACCCGGGACAGGCTCGTCGACTGGTTGAATTCGATGGTCTATGACCGGGCATTGGTCACAGACGAGATGATCGAGGAACGGTGGGCCCAGGCGATCGCTCCGGGGACGCTGGCCAGCTCTCGCGCGATGTACGGCCGAGCGGCTCTCGAGCGGATGGCCGCCGAGGCCGGCGATCCGGAGACCGTGCCCGCCTGGATGTCTCTGCGTGCAGTGCAGGCCCCCACGCTCGTCACCTGGGGCCGAGACGATCGGGTGAGCCCGGTCGACATGTCGTTGATCCCGATGCGGCTGCTCCCCAGAGGCGAGATCCACATCTTCCCCGACTGCGGGCACTGGGTGATGATCGAGCAGCGGGAAGCGTTTGAGTCTGCTGTCATCGCGTTCCTCAACCGACCCTGACAGTCCGGCCGACCTTCTGCTCCACTGCGCAGCGCGGTTCCCACTATTCCCGGTGAGCGGGAGCGCCAGGCGGTTCGCTGTTCGGCCGTGTCACTGTGATGTGAATCACCACGCACGAGGAGGCGTCCGAAGTGGCAGTGCACACTCAATCGTCGGACTCAACGTCGCGATCAAGGACGCCGAGTCCGTTCGATCCGACGACGCTGGGGCCGGCCCGGTTGCCCAACCGGATCATCAAGGCGGCGACGTCAGAGGGGCGTTCGCCCGAGGGACTGGTCACCCGCGAACTCATCGACTTCCACCTGGACTTCGTGCGCGGCGGGGTCGGGATGACCACGATCGCCTACTGCTGTGTCAGCCCGGAAGGTAAATCGGCACCGGGCCAGATCGTCATGGACCGCCGCGCGGTGGCCGGCCTGCGTGAGCTCGCTGACGCCGTCCATGCCGAGGGGGCCGTGGTGTGCGCCCAGTTGGGTCATGCCGGGCCTGTCGCGACCAAGCAGATCACCGGCGCCACTCCCGTGGCGCCGAGCCGGATGGTCAACCCCACGTCGTTCCAGTACTGCCGTGCGATCACTCGAGGTGAGGTCGCCCGAGTGGTGGAACAGTTCGCCGACGCCGCACAGGTAGCGGTGGAGGCCGGTATCGACGCCGTCGAACTTCACTTCGGGCACAACTACCTGCCCAGTTCCTTCCTCAGCCCGTTGTTCAATCGTCGCCGCGACGGGTATGGCGGAAGTATCGACAACCGATCCCGCTTCGTCCGGGAGATTGCTGCAGCGGTTCGCCAGCGCGTGGGCGGTGCGATCGCGGTGACGGCGAAGGTCAGCATGGCCGACGGTGTGCCCGGTGGCATCGGCCTCAAGGAATCACTTCGTACCGTCCAGCTCCTCGATGCCGATGCCAACCTCGACGCCATCGTCTTGACCGAGGGGTCCTCGGTCGTGCGCCAGATGTATCTGTTCCGTGGCGAGGTACCGGTGGAGGACTTCGCCGCGTTGATGCCGCAGCCGCTCCGGACGGGCGTGCGCTTGTTCGGCAGAAAAGTACTCGGCGAATTCGAGTACGAGAGCATGTACATGCTGGAGGCTGCCCGTCAGTTCGTCCCCGTGGTGCGCCACAGCAAACTGGTGCTCCTGGGCGGGATAACGGAATACGACCACATGGCCGCCGGAATGAACGAGGGCTTCGACTTCGTGGCGATCGGCCGGGCGTTGTTGCGCGAGCCCGGGCTCATCCGCGCCGTGCACGCCGACCACTCGAAGAAGTCACTCTGCACTCACTGCAATCGTTGCATGTACACGGTGTACGGCCGCACGCATTGTGTACTCGACCCCGAGTCCGCGTACAGCGCGGCGGGCGAGGCGCCGACGATCGACCTGTCGATGCCATCCGCTCCACTGCCCGCCGGGTCGTCGCTTCTCGATGCGCGGTCATGAAGGAGCGTCGAGCACATGACAGTTGAGAACAAGGTGGCGCTGGTCACGGGAGCGGGGCAGGGCGTCGGTCAGGGCATCGCTTGTGCTCTCGCGGAGCGGGGTGCACGCCTGATTCTCGTGGGGCGGTCCCACGAGAAGGTCGCCCGGACCGCCGAACAGATCCGTGAACGCGGGCACGAGGCGATCGCTCTCGCGTGCGACGTCACTGATCCGCACGCCCTGGATGCTCTCGTGGCTGACGCGGTAGCAGCTTTCGGATCGCCGTCAATTCTTGTCAACAACGCCCAGACCGTTATCGACGGCCCACTGTTGTCCACGACAGACGACGATTACGGGCAAGTGATGGATTCGGGGCCGCTTGCGGCCCTGCGGCTGATGCGTCTGTGCCATCCGTACCTGTCCGGCGGCGGCGCGATCGTCAACATCGGCTCCGCTGCCGGGGTCCGCTGGGATTCGTCCGGGTATGGGTTGTATGCCGCCGCCAAGGAAGCCATCCGGGCACTGACCCGGGCGGCCGCGTGCGAATGGGCGGGCGACGAAATCCGGGTAAACGCCATCATCCCTTTATCGCTCTCGCCGAGCATGGCCGACTGGGTCGAGGATCGGCCGGACGAAGCGGAGGCATTCCTCAGCACCGTTCCACTGCGCCGGTTGGGCGACCCCGAGAAGGACATCGGCGCTGCCGTGGCATTTCTGTGCAGCGATGACGCCCGGTACATCACGGGGCATTCGATGCCGGTGGACGGCGGTCAGGTGTTGCTCCAGTGACCCCGTCCCGCGATGCCCGTGGGACCGGCCAGAAGAGCAGCCCGTTCTCTGAGTCACCAATCGGAGAGCTCCCCGCGCGGAGCCCCGCGCCAAAACGGAAGGACTATCCCCTGTGAGATCGCATGAAACGCAGAATCCCGACGCCTCGTTCGACCTGATCGTCGTCGGTTCCGGCACCGGGCTCGCCGCGGCATTGGTGGCGCACGAGCTGGGCCTGAAGGTGCTCGTGGTGGAGAAGACCGAGTTCGTCGGTGGTTCGATGGCGCTGTCCGGTGGAGCGTTCTGGGTGCCGGGCAACTCGGTGATCCGTGAAGACGGCGGAACTGACTCCATCGATCGGGCCGCGGAGTACCTCGATGAGATCGTCGGCGACACGGCAGACCCCGAACGCCGGAGGTGCTTCCTGCACTACGGGCCGGCTACGGTGGACTTCCTGCGGAAGGTCACGCGACTGACGTTCATGTGGTCGGAGGGGTACTCCGATTACCATTCCGAGCGACGCGGTGGTTCGGCGATCGGCAGGACATGTGAGTCGCGACCGTTCGACGCCTCGGTACTGGGCGACCATCGCGATGAGCTGCGCCAGGGGAATATGGCCGCGCCCGTACCGATGCCGATCACCGGAGTCGACTATCGGCTGATCAATCTGATGGCCACGGTGCCCCACCGGGGCCTGCCGCGGGCCGTCCGCCGGCTCGCGCAGGGGATGGGCGGAAAGCTCCTCGGCCGTGAGTACCTGGCGGGCGGGCAGGCTCTCGCGGCCGGACTCTACGACGCGGTGTTGCGTGCCGGGATCCCGGTGTGGCGCAACACCGCGCTTCGTGCACTGGTCACCGAGGACGGTGCCACCGGCCGAAGGATCAGTGGCGCAGAGGTGGTGCGCGACGGAGAACCCCTCACGATCGAGGCGGACAAGGGCGTGCTGCTATCGGCCGGAGGCTTTGACCATGACATGGCCCGCCGTCGCGCGCACCAACTGAGCTCCTTGGACGAGTGGTCGCTGGGCTCCCCGGGTAACACCGGGGACTCACTCGGTGCAGCGGTCGACATCGGGGCCGGCACGGACCTGCTCGACCAGGCGTGGTGGTTCCCGGCCGTCGCGCCGCTGCCGGGCGCAGCGCCGAAGGTGATGCTCGCCGAGCGCTCATTGCCCGGGTCGTTCATGGTCGATTCCTCGGGCAGCCGATTCATCAACGAAGCCACTGATTACATGACCTTCGGCCAACAGGTCGTCGAGCGTGAGCGTTCGGGTGATCCGGTGGGGCAGATGTGGATCATCTTTGATCAGCGGTACCGCGACAGTTACGTCTTCGCCGGCGAGCTGTTCCCACGCATGGCGATACCCGAGGCCTGGTACGAGGCGGGAATCGCCTACCAGGCTCCGACGATCGCACAGCTGGCCGAGCTGACCGGTCTGCAGGAGCTGACAGCCACTACGTCGCGATTCAATCTGCTGGCGTCAGCCGGCATCGACGATGACTTCCATCGGGGTGCCGGCTCCTACGACAGGTACTACGGCGATCCGTCTCACGGCCCCAACCCGACCCTGCGACCGCTGGACCACGGTCCGTTCCACGCCGTGAAAGTGGTCCTGTCGGATCTGGGCACGTGCGGAGGCCTCACCACAGACGGGATGGGTCGGGTGCTCGACGAGGACGGCGGCGTCATAGACAAGCTCTATGCGACCGGGAACAATGCTGCGAACGCGTTCGGTGACCGCTATCCCGGCGCCGGTGCGACGATCGGCCAGGGGCTGGTGTTCGGCTATATCGCCGCTCATCATGCCGCCGCACGGATCTAGCTCCGGCAGTGGATCGCCGGGCCTAAGGCATCCGTGCCGCGGAACCCATCCCCACATCGAGCACCGAGCCTGTGACGTAGCTACCTGAGTCGCCGACCAGGTGGTCGACCGCGTCCGCGATCGCCTCGGGAGGACTCCACGGAATCCGCATCGGGCTCATCGAGGCATAGCGTGGCTCCACCTCCTGCCGCGTCGGGGACTCCAGGTCGGGCGCGAACAGGGAGTACAACGCGGGATTGTGCAGCATTGGGGTGTCGACATTGGTCGGACACACGACATTCGCCGTCACTCCGCGCTCCGCGTACTCGAGAGCGACCGATTTGATCAGACCGATAACCCCCCATTTGGACGCGGAGTAATGCGCGAGGTGCGGAGTTCCCTGGCGACCACTCATCGAGGAGATCGCCACGATTCGGCCCGAGCGCTGTGCGGCCATGCCCGGGAGCACTGCGCGGACGCAGTGGAATGTCCCGGTGAGGTTGGTGGCGATCATGTCAGCCCACTGGCTGTCGGTCAGCTCGGCTGTGGGCGCGTACCCGACGATCCCGGCGCATGTGACCAGGATGCCAACGGCGCTGGATGTGTCGGTGATGTGGTCGACCAACCAGTTCACCGCCTCCGGGTCACGCACGTCGAGCTCGGTGGTGTGGCATTCTCCGCCGACAGACCGGGCGAGCCGGGCGGTCTCCTCGAGGTCGTTTGCGCCGGCAAGCGGGTACGGAGCGGTGCCCGACGGGGCGCACAGGTCGGTGGCCCACACGGTCGCGCCTCGGAGGGCCAGCGAGAGTACGACAGCCCGTCCCTGCCCACGGGCGGCCCCGGTCACCAGGGCGATTGTGCCCCGCAGGTCGTGTTCTTCCCGCATCGCTATCGTCCCTCCTGCTCAGCGGACTCGTCCTCGACGAGTTTCCGTACCTCTCCTTTGGCGATTTTCCCGCCCGGGGCCGTGGGCAGTGCGTCCACGATCACCAGTCGTTCCGGTAGGTACTCCCGGGTCGCGCCGCGCGAGCGCAGCCAGTCGGTCAGATCACGGAGCGTCATGTTCTCGGCCCCGGCTCGCACGGAGACCACGACGCACAGACGCTCCCCGAAGATCGGGTCGGGGACTCCGACTGCGGCCACCATCGTGACCGACGGGTGCTCCCGTATGTGATCCTCGACCTCCACCGCCGAGATGTTCTTGCCGCCACGGATGATGAGATCTGCGAGCCTGCCCACGACGCGGAGCCGGTCGGATTCGTCCACCTCCACCACATCGCCCAAGAGGATCCACCCGTCGTCGGTGTACAACTCGGCGTTGGCAGCGTCGTTGTTCCAGTAGCCCTTGGACATGAGCGGGCCGCGCACTGCAGGCTGGCCGCGACGAAGGCCCGGTCCGGCGACTTCTCTACCACCGTCGAACACCCGCACGTGCATCTCAGGGAGGAGGAACCCGCCGGTGGCCAGCCGGGTCTCGTCGTCGTCGTGGAGAGACGTGGCGCTTGCCGCGCCGGTCTCGTTGGAGCCGTAGAACTGGAGCGATCTGGCGCCGGTGACCTCTTCGAACCGTTTGGCTTCCGAGTAGGGGACGGCCTCACCGCCGGTGAACATAACCCGCAGGGTGGTGAGCTCGGCCAACTGCGGCTGCTCGGAGTGCAGCATCATCCGGAACTGCGTACTCACGCACGCGAGCACTGTCGCGTGGTGGTCCCGCATCATAGCGATGGCCATCGAGGCTGTGAAGCGTTCCATCACGAGCGCTGGGCGTCCCAGCAGCGCGGGGAGGAAATGCGAGGTCCAGAGTCCGAAGCCGAACGGCGCAGGGACGAAGGCCGCGACGGTCTCGACAGTGCTCAGCTCGCCGTTTCGACACGCCAGGGCCGCGAATGCAACCCATCTCCGCTGAGTCTGCGTGACCAGTTTAGGGCGGCCGGTGGTGCCCGAGGTGCTGTTGAGCATGGATATCTCGTCCACGGAGAATGCGCGTTCCGTGTCCACCGAGACGGCGGACACGGGGGATCCGTTGCTCGTGACCTCGGTCCCCTCCACCAGGACGACCTTCTCGACCGGGACGTCGCGCTCGGCCAGGTCCGACAGTAGGTCGTCGACCTCGGTCCCGCGTACCTGCGAAGCCGTGACGAGAACCCGCGCGCCGGCCGTGGACATGACGTGAGCGACTTCGGTGGGCCCGGATCGCGAACCCAGCGCGGCTACTCTTACCCCGGCCCGGTAGGCGCCGACCAGTGCCACGTGGAATTCAGCCGTGTCGGGCAAGTATAGCGCCGCGGCCGGAGGCGCAGCTGATCCGTCGGCGGGGACGAGTGCCGCGTAGACGCGATCGGCGGCGCGGTCGTACTCCGACCAGGTGGTGGCTCCCTCGGGGTCGATGTACGCGGGCTCGTCGCCGCGCGTGCCCGCCCAGTGGCGGACCATCTCGCTGACCGACACGTCGGCGAACTCGTCGGGCAAGCGGGCGACCCCGTCGGGCTCTTTGCAGGCAGAGGCGGGGTCGGGGGCGTTCACAGCGCGTCCTCCAGAATGCCCATCGCCGAGCGGTAGGCGGACTCGAGGTTCGTTGCGTCGGGATGGGGCCCGCTCAGACCGCCACGGATCATCACGTACCCGCGGTCGACGATACGGGCCACCCGGTGTAGAGCGGGCTCGGCCACGACGACGGTGACGCCGGAATCGGCCAGACCCCGAACATGGTCGAGCAACTCGCCACCGAGCTTGGGCGACAGGCCCGTCGTCATCTCGTCGAGAAGAAGTACGCTCGGCTCCACCAGCAATGCTCGTCCCAGGACCAGCATCTGTTGCTCGCCTCCGGACAGGACGCCTGCCAGGCTCCGTTCGCGGGTCCGGAGGATCGGGAACCGATCGAACGCCGAGCCGAGCACGTCGTTGCGGCGGCCGAGGAGGCGGGCGCCGATCTCGAGGTTCTCCCGCACGGTCAGACGGGGGAAGAGCTGACGCCCTTGCGGGATATAGGCGAGCCCGGCCCGTAGTCGCTTCTCCGCTCGGATCACGCTGAGGTCGTCGCCGTCCATGTCCACAGAACCGGTTGAGGGCACCGTGCCGGACATTGCTGAAAGAAGACTGGACTTTCCGGCACCGTTCGGGCCGACGACTGCCGTCACGCGGCCGCTCGGAGCAGTGAGTGATGCGTCGCGTACGGCCATCGCATTGCCGTAGCGGACGGAGATCTTCGAGGCGGCGATCATCGGTTTTCCTCCGTGGACAGCGGGGTGCCGAAATAGACGGCCTGCATCTCTGCACTGCGCATGCACTCAGACGGGTCGCCGGAGAAGGCGATCCGGCCGTCGGCGAGGAGTACCACGGTGTCGGCGAGGTCTGCGATGAGGTCGACGTTGTGATCGACCAGCACGACCGACCGTCCCGAATCGCGGGCCTGCCCGATCGCACGCGAGACCGCCGCGATGCCGTTCCGGTCGGACCCGGCGAACGGCTCGTCGAGCAAGAGCACTCGCGGCTGCGAGGCCATGGCGCGGGCGATCTCCACGAGTCGCTGTGCGCCCAACCCGAGGTCGCCCGTTGACACGTCTTCGGTGGTGACCCCGTACTCGGCGGCGAGTTCGGCAGCGCGGGTCAGTGCGCCGTGCGGCGTGCCGGCCAGTCCGCGGAACATCGCCCGCACTGACCCGGCGTAGGAGCCGAGTCGGCGACCGACCAGACCGGGAACGATGTTTTCCACCGGACTGAGTTCGAGCGCCAGCTGTGGGTGCTGGAAGGTCCGCGCCAGACCTGCCCGCGCGCGGACGGTCGGGCCGGGTCCGACTGCTCGTCCCCCCACCCGGATGGCTCCAGCGCTCGCGACCTGCGTACCGACGATGCAATCCAACAGCGTCGTCTTGCCCGCTCCGTTGGGGCCCACCAACCCCAGCACGGTGCCCGCGGGCACCGCGAAGCTCACCTCATCGACTGCGGTCACCCCGCCGTAGTGCTTGGTGATACCGGAGACCGAGAGGAGAGGGGCGTCGTTCGGACTCGCACTGTCGCACGTGGGTGTGGTCGTCATCGTCATCACTTCTTCCCGCGCAGGTAGGCGAGCGCATTCCGTATCCATCCGATGACGCCTCCCGGCGCCATGAGCAGTATCACCAGGACGACCACGGCCAGGAGTAGTTCGCCAGAGCCCTGATAGCCGGGCATATTGAGGGTGACCGCCACGACGATGAGCGCGCCCAGGGGTGCGCCCCACGCCGATCGGCGGCCGCCGATAATCGGCATGAAGATGGCCAGGAACACCAGATCCAACCCGAAGGTCTCGGGCGTGACCGCCTGAACCGACGCCGTGAACACCGCGCCTCCGAGCGCGGCGATCGCCGCCCCCACGGCGAGAGCGACGACACGGAGATGGGTCGGGGAGATGCCCGTGGATAGAATGCCCGCCGTGCTTTCGCGGGCGGCGGACAGGGCGAGCCCCCACGAGGAACGGCGCAGGCGGTCGATGAACACTGCGACCACGCAGACGAGAGCGATCGCTGCAACGACTTGTGCGTATCGAGGCGGCTCCCATCCGAAGAAGGAGGGGACCGGGATCGCGGATATCCCCGATGCCCCGCCCGTGACCGCGGTGGCATCGCCCAGCCAGTGTTCAAAGGCGAGTGCGAACAGAAGTGTCACCGCGGCCAGATAGAAGCCCGAGAGTTTCCTGGTCGCCAAGGCGATGATGATCGCGACGAGCGCCGCGAGCGCCGCACCGACGAGCCAGCCCCACCACGGGGACAGCCCTTGCTCGACCGATAGGTACGCCACCGCGTACGCGCCGATCGCCGCATAGGCGCTGTAGGCCATCGACAGCGAGCCGGCGAGGACAAATGGAAGGTACATGCCCAGGGCGATCAGAGCGTAGGTGGCGGTGAGGAACACCAGGTCTTGTCGGTAGAGACTGGGGCCCATCCACAGGAGTACGGCGGTCAGCACGAGCAGGCTGAGCGTGGCTTCTCCGAGGATCGTGCGTAGGGACGACGGTGTCACTGCGCGTGCCGCCGGAGCTCTCGGCGGGGTGTCGAGGTCGGGGGCACTCATCAGACACGCACCTTTCGCTGGAACAGTCCCTCTGGGCGGAAGGCGAAGAAGACGAGAGCGATGAGGAAGATGGCGATTGAACTCCCGGTCGCCCCGAAATAGAACCCGCCGAACACCTGGACGCACCCCAGGAGCACACCTCCGATGAGCGGGGCCCACGGCTTCCCTGTTCCGCCGATGACCAGGGCGAGGAAACCGGTGAGTGTCCAGGACAGTCCGCTGGTGAACTGCACCCCGGACTTGGCTGCAAATACGATTCCCGCGGCAGCGGCGATCGCACCGGAGACCCCGAACGCCCATAGGCGGACTCGGTGGACTCCCACGCCGATCGTCTGGGCTGCGTCGTGGTTGTCGCCGACGGCGCGCAGCAGCTGACCGGTGGTCGTCATCCGTAGCCACAGGATCGTGGCCGTGAATACAGCCGCCGTGGCCAGCATGATCGTGACCGTCGAGCCCTGCACCGAGACAGCACCGAGGTGGAAGTCCGCAATCGGCAGAATCGTGGGCACCGAGAGCGGTGTCCTGCCGAAGACCGCGCCGGCCAGCTGTTGAATGGCGAACAGGGTGGCTGTGACAGCCACGAGCGCGGGCAGCTCGGCTCCGCCGGACCGTCGTTGGACGGGCCTGACGACGGTCACCTCCGTGAGTATGGCGACGGCGATACCGACCACGACTCCCAAACCGGCGCCGAGTACGACGGGAACTCCCCAGGATGTGGCTGCGAAACCGGCAAGCATCGCTGCGGCCATGGCATAGGGTCCGGCCGCGAAGTTGAAGAAGTCAGCCCCGACGACCACCAGGTAGATGGACAGGGCGACCAGAGCGAAGAAGCAGCCGATCTCGGCCGCCGCGAGCCAGAGTTGAGGATCGGTCATGGCCGAGTCTCCTCGGGTGCGCACTCGGGCTGATATCCGGGCCACGGTCCGGCCGGAGCGTTATCGGGCCCGAACTCGATGAGCACCAGACCACACGCGAAATCCGGGGCGATGTGCTTGTCGGGCGCGAACGACAGCGACAATTGTTCCTGGCCGAAACTCGCGGGAACGCCCTGTACCCGTTGCATGGCGTCGTTGAGTAGCTGTGGGTCGGTATGTGTCCCGGCGAGCTCGATGGCCCGCTTGATGAGCATCACCGAGTCGTATGCCTGAGCGTCGTAAGCGGTGAGCGAATAGTCGGGCCCCTTGACCGTGCGGAGCCACTGTTCAAGTTCGTTGGTTCGTGGATTGTCGGTACTCAGGCTGCCCATGTACACGAGTCCGTCAAGCGATCCGTCGTCGGCGAGCTCCCATGCCTCCGGCTGGTTTCCGATGGAGGCGAGCGAATAGCGTTGCAGATCGGGAGCCAATCGGTGCAGCGTGTTCTGCGCCAACAGTTCAAAGCTTCCGCCGACGCTGGCGACAAGAACAACGTCGGGCTCAGCGGCGAGCATACGACTCACCCCGGCCGTGAGATCGGCGGCGTCGACCGCTGCGGTCTGCGTGCCGACGATGTCTATGCACTCCTCCAGCTTCGGTTCGAGCGTGGAGAGGATGCCGGAGATCGCCGGGCTGGCGTCGGCGACGATCCCGAGCCGCTGTTTCCCGGTCGCGGCGAACGCACCGCAGTAGACGTCTGCGTACTGGGCCAACGGGTTGGGCACCATGTACGCGTACTCGTTACCGGGCGGTCCGGCGACCGCGTCTGTGAGCGCAGTCGGGGCGATGGTGACGATCTCGGACGACTCCGACACCTGTTTGGCCTGCAGAGCCGCTCCGCTGCCCGTCGACAGGATCACCGCTGATGCTCCCTGGTCCATGAGCTTTCGGATGATGGATGGCGTGTTGGTGGGGCTGCTCTCGTCGTTCTCTACGGCGAGACGCACCTCGCGACCATTGATGCCGCCCTCCGCGTTGATCCGATCGATGGTGGCGCGGACCGTCGTGCCGGCGATCGTCGAGTACGACGCCCCCGGCCCGGTCGAGTCCTCGTCCATCCCGATCACGATGTGGTCGTCGACAGGGCCGGTCACCGACGCGCAGCCTCCAGCCACCATCACCGGGAGGAGAGCTGCAGCGGCGAGAGCTCTCAGTCGTGATCTCTGCATGGCGCCTCCACTAGGCAAGCGATTGCTTGGCATCCGGTGAGCAATTGCTAGGTAGTGTGATGCACGACATAGCCGTTGTCAACGAAATCGATCTAGAACGTCAGTCGAGTGACCGGCGCTCCAGCGCGGCGACGCGGGCCTCCAGGTCTGCCAGGCGGTCTCTGGCGACGCGCGAGCCGGTCGTGCTGTCCGGAGGCGGCAGGGCGGGGCGCGCCGCGCCGTCGATGAACACCGCGAGCAGGGTGTCCGCGACGGTGGTGCCACGCTGGGTCAGTGATTCACGGTGGTAGCGGATCGACCACCACACGCCTTCGCGCACCATCCGCGCGAACTCTGCCGGATCGAGTTCAGGACTAAGTTCCCCGTTGGTGCTGGCTCGTGTGGCCGTGTCCACCCAGAATCCGTGCGCGCGGTAGACGGCGGCAGCGATCTGTGTCGGGGCCTGCGGCCCGTGGTAGGTGCGTTCGTTCTGGTAGATCTCGGTGGCATAGGGGTGTCGTGTCGCCACGTCGACCGAGGAGTGGACGAGGGCGCGCAGCTCGTCGCGCATGCCGGTGACGTGGGGGAGGACCGACTCGTACCGAGAGATGAGCTCGGTGAGGAAGTCGTCGATGATCGCGAACGCGATGGCGTCCTTGGAGGGGAAGTGGTGGTAGAGGCTGCCGGAGAGCAGCCCTACCCCGTCGGCGATATCGCGCACGCTAGTGCCGCCGACCCCGCTCTCGATGAAGAGTTTCGCAGCCACGCGCTTGATCTGGTTCCGACGACTCGTCACCTGTTCATCCTTACCTCGGAGGCCGGTGGGTTGAGTACGGGATGACGTGAGGGTGTCGCCAGCACTTGTCTGTGACGCATGACACATGTATACAGGATCTACCAAATAAACGCTTGATTGGTATTTCCCGAAAGGTGCCACTCGTGTCTCAGTCCCTTCCCAAACTCCTCGCCGGCGCGCTGGTGCTTCCCCTCGTCCTCGCCGGGTGTGGCGGCCAACAACTCGGCGAGGAATCCTCGTCCGACGGCCCGTATCGCGTCTTTTTCACCGCCGACATGACAGGAGCCACGTCGACGCTCAACCGCGGGCTCCTCTCCGGGATCAAGGTCGCGGTCGATCAGGCTAATGCGGCGGGCGGCATCGGAGGTCGAGAGGTCGAGCTGATCGAGAACAACGACCAGAACGATCCCACCAGCGCGGTGAGTGCGCTCCAGGAGCAGATCAGCTCCGGAAACAAGCCGGACCTCGTCTATCCCGGTGGCTCGTCTGCCGTCTCGCTCTCGCTGCTACCGATCACGACCCGCGAAGAGATCCTGACGATCGGCGCGACCGTCGCGACACAACTCAACGACCCGGATGAGTTCCCGTACCACTTCGGCACGGCCGAGCTGACCAACGCGTATGCGCCGCCGTTCCGAACGATCGCCGAGGAGCGAGACTTCACCAAGGTCGCGATGGTCTTCTCCAACAACCCCACCGGCCAGGCAACCGAAGCGGTCTACCGCGAGGAACTCGAGAACGCCGGTCTGGAGTTCGTCTCGGTCGGCTACCAACCTGATGCACTTGACATGACGCCCCAGCTCGAGCAGTTACGTTCACAGGACCCCGACGCGCTGATCTTCGAGGGCTACGGAACTCCGGTCCAGTACCTGATGCGGTCCCGTTCGGGTATGAGGTGGGACATCCCCAGCTTCTCCACCCAGACATCCTCGACCTACCCGTTCGTCAACGACTTCTCAGAAGAGGAGCTGGAGGAGGTGCGGGTGATCCAGTCCAATTGGACCGTCAACGAGGGCGAGACGCCTGAAGAGATGGTCGACTTCATCGACAAGGTCAAGGCTCTCCCTGAGGGGGATACGCTTCCCGAGACCGGCGTGCGACTGCCTGCAGTCGCCGCAGCGACCGTTCAGCTCGCGGCCTGGGCAGCGGACGAGAACGGCGGAGCCACCGACACAGAGTCCATCGTCGAGACCTTGTACAGCGACCTTCCGGAGGAAGGAGGGGAAGCGACCCCGTGGGTCACCGACTCCAAGGGTCCGAATCCGTATCGCTTCTCGGAAGAGACGCACTTCCCCTTCAGCCCGCCGGAGATCTTCCTCTACATCGAACCCGGGATGTACGACGATGGCGGCATGTACGTGCCGGGTAAGCGGTCGTGACCACGGTCTGGCAGGGACTCGTCCTGGGCAGTCTCTACGCGCTCATCGCCACGGGCTACAACATCGTGCTGCTCTCGGCCGGGATGGTGAATTTCGCCTACGCGACGTTCCTCATGGTCGGCACCTACGCGGCTTTCGTGGTGACCGTGGAGTGGGATATGCCCTGGCCTCTGGGCGTGCTCATCGGCGCGGCCTTCGTTGCTGTGCTCTCACTGCTCATGGAGCGCATAGCCCTGCGCAAGCTCATCGCCCAACACCGACATCTGACGGCGCTGATCGTGACGATCGGTGTGAGCCAGATACTGGAGGGCGTTGCGAAGGTGATCTTCGGTGATAGTCCTCGTTCGGTGCCCACGGTGATCTCCAGTGACACGATCCGCCTGTTCGGCGGGATCGTCCGCCCGAGCGATCTGTTGCTCATCGTCGTGGTCGTCGCGGTCGTCGTTCTCCTCCACCTGACAATGACCCGCACGATGGTCGGGCTCGGTGCGCTGGCCTCGGCCGAGGATCCTGACGCCGCCGGCGCGCGGGGGATCAACGCTCGTGGCATCGGGATGGGCGCGTTCGCCTTGTCGGGCGCGGTGGCTGGAGGGATCGGATTGTTCGTCGCCGGCAACACCTATGCCGATGCCAATCTCGGTCACTCCTTGGCAGTACTCGGCATCGTCGCGGTGGTCATCGGCGGAGCCGGAAATCAGCTGGGTGGCCTGGTCGGTGGCTTCATCGCCGGACTGCTCAGTGCGCTGGCCGGACGCTATCTCGGCGCCGAGTACGCACAGGTCGCGGTGTTTGTTCTGCTCCTGATGATCCTGCTGGTCAAGCCCGGCGGGTTCTTCGGGGCCCCGGCACAAAGGACGGTCTGACGTGTCCGCACTCCGTAAATTCGCCCCGGCCGCTCCGGTTCTCCTCGTGGCGGTCCTGCTGATAGGGCCGTCGTTCGGACTCATCGGCGCCGTCGCGGCGCGCGACATCATGCTCGTGGCGACCCTGGCTCTGATGGTCTCCGGGCTCAATCTCGTCCTCGGCTATGCCGGTGAGCTGGCCGTGGGGCAGGTCGCGTTCTACGCCATCGGCGCGTACATCGCTGGATTTGTGGGGATGTCACTCGGTCAGACCGACCTGCTGCTGGGTCTGGCGGCCGTCGTGGTCGGGGCGATCATCGTGGGTTTGATCACAGGTGTGCCGAGTCTCCGGCTTTCCGGGTGGCCGCTGGCGATGGTGACATTCTTTCTCGTGCTGATCGTGCCCAACCTCATCGAGATCTTCGGTCGGTGGACCGGTGGCGGGCAGGGGATGGCCGTGGACCGCGCGACGTTCTTCGGCAGAGAGCTCGGGGCGTACGGCTATTACATTGTCGTCGTGGTGGTCACCGCCGCCTGGTTCCTGGTGGTCCGCAACATCATCCTCTCCCCTCACGGGACCGGGTTCCTGGTGCTGCGGCAGAGTCCGGAACTGGCCGGCGCACTGGGGTTGTCGGTCTACCGGACCAAGCTCAAGGTGTACGTGCTCGGCACCATCGCACCGGCGCTCGGCGGGGCGTTGTTCGCGTGGCTGGACGGGTTCATCGCCCCGGACTCGTTCACGTTCGGACTGGCGATCACCCTGCTCGCAGCCTCGGTGCTCGGCGGCGGCACATCAATCTACGGCGCACTGCTCGGTGCCGTAGTCCTGCACTTCACCGAGGACGCGCTCACCGACTTCAACCAATATCAGCTGATCATCTACGGCCTGCTCCTGGTGATCCTGGCGATGGCGTTGCCGGACGGCGTGGTGGGCGTGCTGCGCCGGTGGCTGTCGAAGTTCCTGCCCGCTCCCGGGCGGCTCGTCAACGACGACACCCCTACAGCTGAGGCGCTGAACCTCGAATCGATAGCCGGTACGCCGATCGTCGTGGACGGTCTCGACAAGTCCTTCGGCGGCAATCACGCGGTCCGCAGTGTGAGCTTCACCGCCCGCCCCGGTGAGATCACCGCGCTCATCGGGACCAACGGATCCGGTAAGACGACCGTGCTCAACATGATCAACGGCTTCCTGCGACCTGATGCCGGGACCGTCCGAATCGGGGAGGGGGACGAGGCCAGGACTTTGAGCACGATGAGCGTCGACGCGGTCAGCCGTGCCGGCGTGATGCGCACATTCCAGACTCCGATCATGCCGGTCGGCGTGACCACCGTCGATTTTGTGGCACTCGGCGGTTACCTGACAGACTCCGCGTCACTGGCGGAGACTGTGTTCCGACTGCCCGGGCACCGTCGGCGCGTCTCCCGTGCCACCGTCCGGGCCGAGCAGCTGCTGTCCGCGCTCGGGCTATCGGATGTGATGCACACCGACGTCGAGTCATTGCCACTGGGAACACGGCGACTCGTCGAGGTCGCCCGGTCACTGGCGGCGTCGCCGTCGGTCCTGCTGCTGGACGAGGTCGGTTCCGGCCTCGACGAGGGCGACCTGGACCGGCTCGAGGACCTGCTCCGACGGATCCGGGACGCGGGCGTCACCGTCATCCTGGTCGAGCACAACTTCCCCCTGGTCATGCGACTGGCCGACCGCGTCCACGTGCTCTCGCGCGGCGCGACACTGGAGGAAGGCACTCCGGCAGAGATCCGTGACAACCAGGACGTGGCCACCGAATACTTGGGCACCACGCCCGAGAACACCGGAGGACCCCAATGACAATGCTGCACGTGGAAGGGCTCGGGGGCGGTTATCAGGATCTGATCGTCCTCCGCGACGTCGACCTGGAAGTGGAGGCCGGACAACTCCAGGTGGTGCTCGGACGCAACGGCGCGGGCAAGACGTCGCTGATGTCGGCGATCGCGGGCTTATTGCCCACGGTGCGGTCGGGAACCGTGGCGGTCAACGGCCGCGACGTGACCAGACTCCCCGCCCACAAGCGGGCGGCCGCAGGGGTCGGCCTGGTGCAGGAGGGCAAGCGGATCTTCCGCAAGCGCACGGTTGAGGAGAACCTCCTGCTGGGGACATACTCGGCGTCGGGCTGGTCGATGCGATCGAAGACGCGGAAGGACGCGCTGGCTGCGGCGTACGAGCGGTTTCCGATCCTCGAAGAGAAGCGCACTGATCGCGCCGGCGGACTGTCCGGGGGGCAGCAACAGATGCTCGCGATCGCGCAAGCCCTGGCCGCGGACCCGTCGGTGCTGCTGCTAGACGAACCCTCGGCCGGCCTGGCACCGGCTATCCGCGCCGAGGTGTTCGCCACCGCGAGCAGACTCAGAGATGAGGGCCTCGCGGTCGTGGTGGTAGAGCAGCTCGTCGATGTCGCTCTCGACGTGGCTGATTCTGTCGCGGTCCTGGACTCGGGGCGGATCGTGTCCTCGGGGCCGCCCGAGCACTACAAGGACGGCGAACTTCTCCAGGAGATCTATCTGGGTTCCAGCTGACAGGCGGTCCGACCGGTTGCGCCCCCTCACCACCGGCTGCAGGGTGAGGCAGATCACGGGCCCCGCCCGGTAGGCAACGCTTCCGACCAGTCTGGAGTGCCTCCATGGACCGATCTGTGACCTTGACGGTGGACGGTCGCGAACACACGCTGACGGTGGACCCGCGCACCACGCTCCTCGACGCCCTCCGCGACCGGCTGGGGAACATGTCTCCCAAGAAGGGCTGCGACCACGGCCAGTGTGGCGCGTGCACCGTGCTGGTCGACGGCCGGCGACTCAACTCCTGTCTGTTGCTGGCGCTGAGCCGCGACGGCGCCGAGATCACCACGTCCGACGGCCTCGCCTCCGGCGACGACCTCTCTGCTGTGCAGCGCGCCTTCCTCGAGCATGACGCCTTCCAGTGCGGCTACTGCACTCCCGGCCAGGTCTGTTCGGCGGTGGGGGTGCTGAGCGAGGTCGAACACGGCTTCCCGAGCGCCGTCACCGAGGAGCTGGACGCCGAGGTCGGGTTGTCCGACGCCGAGATCCGCGAACGCATGAGCGGCAACCTCTGCCGCTGTGGCGCCTACGTCAACATCGTGGCCGCCGTCCGCGAGGCCGCCGGGGAGGGCCGATGAGACCCTTCGAGTACGAGCGCGTGACCGATGCGGGCCGGGCGGTCGCCGCAGTCGCGGACCGGCCCGGTGCAGTGTTCCTCGCGGGCGGCACCAATCTGGTCGACCACCTCAAACTGGGGGTCGCCGCCCCGGACACGGTCGTCGACATCAACCGCCTCGACCTGGACGCCGTGGAGGATCTCGACGACGGCGGTGTCCGCATCGGCGCGATGGTCCGCAACAGCGATCTGGCGTCGCACCCGCGCATCCGCCGCGACTACCCGGTGCTGTCCCGCGCACTGCTCTCCGGCGCCTCCGGGCAACTGCGCAACGCCGCCACCACCGGCGGCAATCTCCTCCAGCGCACCCGCTGCGTCTACTTCCAGGACGTGACCACGCCGTGCAACAAGCGTGAGCCGGGTGCGGGTTGCTCGGCGATCGGCGGGTACACGCGCTACCACGCGATCCTGGGCGCCTCTGAGGACTGCGTGGCCACGCACCCGTCGGACATGGCTGTCGCGCTCACCGCGCTCGACGCCGTCGTCGTCGTCCTCTCACCCGGCGGTGAGCGCCGGATCCCGGTCGAGGACCTGCACCGTCTCCCCGGAGCCCGGCCGGACGTGGACACCGTCCTGGACCACGGGGACCTCATCGTGGCGGTCGAACTCCCCGCACCGCCGTCGGGCCGGTCGACGTACCGGAAGATCCGCGACCGCGCCTCCTACGCGTTTGCTCTCGTGTCCGTGGCGGCCGTGATCGACGTCGACGACTCGGGACCCGACCCGACGATCCGCGATGTCGCCCTCGCCCTGGGCGGTGTCGCACACAAGCCGTGGCGCGCCCGCGCGGCGGAAGCCGAACTCCGCGGCGCGCGACCGACCGCGGAGAACTTCCGCCGGGCAGCGGACGCGGAACTCGAGG